>Ga0209066_10000005_pt1 | contig 369695 bp, 349 predicted proteins | sample All_14_2_FD_187198 | JGI IMG/M metagenome (GOLD analysis project Ga0209066, IMG submission 187198) | Freshwater microbial communities in response to fracking from Pennsylvania, USA - Allegheny Zone_MetaG_DW_15 (SPAdes) (version 2) ...
GCCCCCACCATTGAGCTTTTGCGCGTTTTGCTGAAATTGAAATGCGAAAATGAACAAGTCGCACCAAAACTGCTGTGTACAGCCGCAGAACTTGAAATGATCGCAGCCTTTGGCAAAGAATCCAAAGTGCCCGCCATGTCCGGCTGGCGGTTCAAAATTTTCGGCAAGGAAGCGCTGGCATTGCGCGAAGGTAAAGTGGCGATTGCGGTTGAAGACAGCCGTTTGAAAATTGTCAAAACCGCCTGAACCTTTCAGGTTTCCACAGACACCACACCGCGACGCCCCATCATATCCGCCAGATCCTGCAAGGCTTCGGTAATCACATCGGCATGAAGGCCGATGGATTTCTTTTTCAATACCAGCGTAACGGTATCGGGCGTGACATCAAACGCAGCGTCGCGCAAAAGAGACAAGGCCCCGCCGGACAGCAAATACCCCACCCGCATGGCAAGCCCTGCGGTAATGGCAAGCGTGATGCCTTCTTCCGTCAGCATTTTGCGCGTGGTGCGGGCCACATTTTCAAGGCCCGATCCGGCATAGCGCACATAATTGGCCAGCGCCAAAAACGCACGGCCCGGATGATCTACCCCGTAAAACGGTAACAACAAGATACGGTCAAAAGCATGAATGGCCTGATAATCTTCATGTTCAAACCAGCCTGTATCACTCAGCAAACAAGCTGCTTCCAGATGACGGAAAAAGCCGCTGTCCTGCCCCTTGAACAAGGGCATCATCCAATCTGCCATCGTTTTGAATGATTTTAAATCATCAAAGCGGCTGATTTTCAGCGCAATCTTGCGGCAGCTCGAAATCAGCGCATCTTGGCGCTGTTGTGCGGGTGGCAGGGCATCGTAAATCACGCCTTCGCGCAAGCCCGTTGCCGAAAAAATCAAGCGTGCGGGTTGCAGCCTTGCCAGCAATCGCTCCATCGCCAAGGCTGCAACGCCCATATCCTGCACGCGCTTTTTTGAAAGGCCTGCGGTTTTTTCAAGCGATGCCACGCTTTGCTGCGACAGCAGCTTGGAAAACGCCAAAGCATCCGGCCCCATCATGGTGTACTGGTCCATCACCTTCAACGGATGATCCACCATGCGCATATGCGTTTTGGCCATGGATCGCCACGAACCACCCAGCGCGTAAAAATCAGCGCCTGTGCATTTGGGTAAAAACGCCACCGTATCCAGCTGCGCATCAATCAATGCGGCACGTACGTCATACCCCTTGGTGGCGTGCAGGCGGTGGGAACCGATGGGTAAACTTTGTTTGTGCTTCACGCGGTTGTTATCCACCACGATCAATTCCAAAGACCCGCCGCCGAAATCACCGATAATCCCCTTACTACCAAGGCCGTTCATCATCACGCCGATGGCAGACAGGCGCGCTTCTTCTGCGCCCTCCACCACTTCAATTTTCAGGCCGAATTTTTTATGCACTTGCGCGATAAAATCAGAACCGTCTTCTGCATCCCGCAGTGCAGCAGTTGCAACCGCCCGGACATTTTTAATTTTCATGGCCGTGATCAGGGCCGCAAACCGGCCAATACTTTGCAGCGCTTTTTCGACCCCCTCGGGGCTCAAACGGCCCGTGGTGCCCAAATCTGCGCCCAAGCTGCAGACATTGCGCTCATTATGGATTTTCACAGGGGCACGGTTCATGCCGTCGTAAACGACCAAACGCACGGCATTGGACCCTATATCCAAGACGGCGACATAATCACGAATGGGGGAATTTTCCGGCATGGCTTTTCTTTCAACGTGTGCTCGGCTAATCTATACCTCTCTCTATTAAGGAATAAAACCGGATAAGGTCAAATGAAAACGCTTTATTTGCTAAGACATGCAGAGGCAGAAGCCGGACACGGGATGTCCGACAGCGACCATGGCCGCCTGTTGTCCGCCCGCGGCCGCATTGAAGCCCGTGCCGTGGGGGACTTTTTAAAAACCCAGGGCGGCCTGCCCGATTTTATTCTGGCATCAGATGCCCTGCGCACCCTGTCAACAGCACGCCAAGTGATTGAAGTCCTGTTCGGCAACGAAAAAAATCCCGTCCCCGCAAAATATGACCGCCGTCTGTATCTGGCCCCGCAAGATGCCCTGATGGCCGATATTCAGGCTGTTGAAAACGACAAGCTGCAGTTGCTGGTCGTCGGTCACAACCCGGGCATTGCCGAGCTGGGCACCTGGCTGGCAGGACCACACGCCGATAAGCTGGAAGGGTTTGCACCGGCAACGCTTGCCGTCTATCAAAGCGCGGCTGAAGACTGGGCGCTGGTATCGCCAGAGAATACAAAACTGACAAATTTCTTTACGCCGAATATCGATTAAATTTCTTAAAAGAAACCTTTATATTTGAAGTTTCCTAAAAGAAACTTTGCGGATCAATGTCGATTTTCAACTGGATGGTAGAGGGCACCTTGACCGCACCCAGCCATTCGGTCAGATATTTTTGCACATTCACATCACGCCCCGTACGGATGAGAAAACGCCGGCGGTGCTTGCCGCGCAAAAATGCCAATGGGGCTTCGGCGGGGCCCAGCAAACGAATATCGTCATAGCGTGGGGCACTGAGTGCCAACTGACGGCAAAATTCTCCCAGTTTCGTATCATCCGGCCCCGATATAATAAGGGCCGCCAACTTGCCAAAGGGCGGCATTCCAGCGCGCTCCCGCTCCTGCCCTTCTGTGGCCAGAAAAGCATCGCGGTCATTGGCGGCCAAGGCTCGGATGACGCTTTGCTCCGGCATATAGGTTTGTATATACACCCGCCCCGGTTTTTCAGCACGGCCCGCACGGCCCGATACCTGATGCAGCAATTGAAACGTGCGCTCGCCTGCGCGCAAATCGCCACCCGCAAGGCCCAAATCCGCATCGATCACGCCCACCAGCGTCAAGGCCGGAAAATGGTGCCCCTTGGCCACAATTTGTGTGCCCACAATAATATCGACTTCCTGTCTTTCAATCTGGTGGATGGCATCGCGGATCATGTTCGGGGTGGTGACCACATCGCTTGCCAAAATCAGCGTGCGGGCATCGGGCAACAGCTCGTGCACTTCTTCTTGAATGCGCTCCACCCCCGGGCCGCAGGCGGCAAAGCTGCCTGTATCCTTGCAATCGGGGCAATCCGGGGGCATCTGGCGCGTATAGCCGCAATGGTGGCATTGCAGCCGCGCAAAACGGCGGTGTTCCACCAGCCACGATGTGCAAGACGGGCATTGAAAACGGTACCCGCAGGTGCGGCACAGCGTCAGCGGTGCATAGCCGCGACGGTTCAGAAACAAAATAGACTGTTCACCCGCCGCCAGATTTTCTGTTAGTGCTGTCATTAAGGGTGGTGAAATAAACCGCTGGCGATCGGGCGGAGTTTTGCGCAAATCCACCACATGCATTTCGGGCATGGTGGCACCGCCATGGCGGGAAGGTAAATGCAGATAGGCATATTTACCGGCCTTGACATTCGTCATCGTTTCCAGCGACGGCGTGGCCGAGACCATGACCGCCGGAAACGCACCCAACCTTGCCCGCAGCACTGCCATATCGCGCGCGTGATACAACACGCCCTCTTCTTGCTTATAAGACGTTTCGTGTTCTTCATCGACGACAATCACGCCCAGATCGGCATAAGGCAAAAACAGGGCCGAGCGTGCGCCGATCACAACCTTCGCCTCACCCGCGCTCACACCTTGCCAGACAAGACGGCGCTGGCCTGCCGATACTTCGGAATGCCAGATGGCGGGTGCCGTGCCAAAACGTCTTTCAAACCGCTCTAAAAACTGGCTGGAGAGAGAAATCTCCGGCAATAAAATCAACGCTTGTTTGCCTTGCGCCAGCGCCGCTGCCACGGCTTCGAAATACACTTCTGTTTTGCCCGAGCCCGTCACACCATCGAGCAAAACAGCGGTGAATTTGTTTTCCTTCACTATCTGGCGCAGCGCATCGGATGCTTCTTGTTGCGCCTTGGAAAAATCAAGCTTGGGCGGGGATAAATCAACCGCCCGGCAGGGTGCCGAGGCTGCCAAATCTGTCGCTTTGATCAACCCGACCGCAGCCATGCCACGCACAATCGCGGCACTGCAACCGGTTTCGCGCGTAATATCCACCGCACGGCGTGGCACACCATCTTGCAGCAGTTCAAAAACTTTGCGGCGTTGTTCGGATAATTTTGCCAATAATGTTTTCGGCACTTGATCCGGCTTGGTATAGGCAGGCACCGTTTTGACCGGTGCCCAGGCATCCGGCACACTTAGCGACATTTTTAAAACAGAGCCCGGATCCGACATGGTATAGCGCGCAACCCAGTCCAGAAATTCCCGTTGCACAGCGGGCATGGGGGGGCAGGTATCATAAACCTGCTGCACAAATTTCAATTTTTTCGGATCCACCGTTGTATCGGCGGCATCATCCGACCAGACAACACCTGTCATATCGCGTTTGCCCAGCGGCACCCTTACATAATCACCTGCTTTTGCCGCCATGCCTTCGGGCAAAACATAATCGTAGGCACGCGCCACAGGTGCGGGTACCATGACCTGCACACGCGGGCCGGTTTTTTTAACAAGTTCCGGTGCCGCTTCCGGCGATAAAAAACTGGATTGGGACATACCCATCAGATACACTAAAGCCGTTTCAAAAGAAAGGGACGCCACCATGAAATTCTTCGTAGATACAGCCGATATTGCAGAAATCAAAGACTTAGCCTCCACCGGCCTTCTGGATGGTGTCACCACCAACCCGTCACTGGTTGCCAAATCCGGCGCCAAAAACTTTATTGCCCTGATTGAAGAAATCTGCGGCGTGGTCGAAGGACCGGTCAGCGCCGAAGTCGCCGCAACCGATTATGCCACCATGCTGAAAGAAGGCCTGCGTCTGGCAAAAATTGCCAAGAACGTCGCCGTCAAAGTACCACTGACACCCGATGGCCTGAAAGTGTGCAAAGCTTTGTCCGATCAAGGCACGATGGTTAACGTGACACTCTGCTTCTCCGCCGCGCAGGCCCTGCTGGCCGCCAAAGCGGGCGCGACATTTATCTCCCCCTTCGTAGGCCGTCTGGATGACATCGGTCAAGACGGGATGGAGTTGATTGCCGAGATCGTGCAAATTTACGACCAGTATCCGAATATTGAAACGGAAGTGCTGGTGGCCTCCATCCGCAACCCGATCCACCTGATCGCTTCTGCGAAAATGGGCGCGCATGTGGCAACCATTCCGCCGCAAGTTATCCGCCAATTGTACAACCACCCTTTGACAGACAAAGGCCTTGCCGCTTTTGTGGATGATTGGAAAAAAACCGGCCAGAGCATTCTGGACGCAGCATAAGATATACGGGGAGCGGAGAAATGGGAGCGCAAAACTTGGCTGAAAACATTTCCGAAGAAGACATCGTCGCCTTCTTGAAAAAAGATAAAACCTTTTTTCAACGCTACCCCGATTTACTGGATGAACTCGACACGCCCGAAGCCGACCATGGCCGTGGCGTTGTCGATTTTCAGCAAGCCCTGCTCAACCGTTTGAAAGCAGACAAGAACAGCGCCCAGAAAATTCAGCGCGAGCTGATTGAAACCGCCCGCGCGAACATGAGCAATTATAACCGTATCCAGACCGCCGTCCTGGTGTTGCTGGAAGCGGAAAGCTTTGAAGAATTCATCAGCGTTATGACGCAGGATTTCCCCGTTTTGCTGGATGTAGACACAGTCAATCTGGTGATTGAATCCACATCAAAAGAAATTCCATTTATCAATCAGGCTGGCATTCGCTTTGCCCGCCAAGGTACGGTTGAAAAATGGCTGGGCACGGGTGATGCGCTGTTGCAAAACAACATCAACGGTTCAGAAGAAGTATTCGGCCCCGGTGCGGGGCTGGTGAAAAGTCAGGCGCTGTTGCGTCTGGAAATCAGCCAGAACACACCGGCTGGTATTATGGCCTTCGGCTCGCGCGACCCGGAAGCCTTCCAGCCTGACCAGGCGATTGACCAGGTCGGGTTCCTCGCGCAGGTCGTGGAGCGTTGCTTCCGTTTATGGCTGGACATACAGAATTAAAATCACTATCGGCCGCAGCCGATACCCAACATATTTTCAGCTTGTGGGTCGATTACCTGCAAAATGAGAAACGCTTTTCGCGTCATACGCTGCGGGCTTATTTATCTGACCTGCACCATTTTTTCGCATTCATCACCAAACATCAGGGCAAACCGCCCGCCATGAATGATCTGGGGGATTTGAAAATCGGTGATTTCAGAAGCTGGCTGTCGCGCCTGACAGGTGAAGACGCAGGGCCTGCCACCCGCGCCCGCGCGCTGGCATCATTGCGCAGCTTTTTTAAATGGATGGATAAAAACGGACATTTGCACAATGCCGCCATTGGCCGCATTCGCACGCCAAAACAGCCCAAACGCCTGCCCCGCGCCCTGCCACCGGACCAAGCCAAAAGCGTGATTGATAACGCCGATGTTGTCACCACCGAAGACTGGGTGGGTTTGCGTGACCGCGCATTGTTTTGCCTGCTCTATGGCTGCGGGCTGCGGATTGATGAAGCCCTGCAACTGAATTTTTCCGACTTGCCGCGCAATGCGGAACTACGGGTGATGGGTAAGGGCAGCAAAGAGCGCATGGTGCCCGTTATTCCCATCGTTGAAAAACTGCTGGCCGAATATATCGCCGGTGCACCCGTGGCGTTTGAAAAAGACACCCCGCTTTTTATCGGCCATCAAGGCAAGCGTTTGAGCCAAGGCGTGGCCCAGCGCCAGCTACGCCGCCTGCGCCGCGCCCTGGGCCTGCCCGAAAGCCTGACCCCGCACGCCCTGCGGCATAGCTTTGCCACACATATCCTGACCAATGGCGGCAACCTGCGCGCCATTCAGGAGCTGCTGGGACATGCCTCCGTCACCACCACGCAGCGCTATACAGACTTCGACAACGCGCAATTGCTGGAAATTTACAAAAAATCCCATCCCCGCGCATAAAAGCCGCTTTTGCTGGGTAAACAGGGCAAAATTCAGATGCCCTGCTACACAACCAGTAAGTGTGTATTTACTATTTACAACTTATAATTGTAAGTGGTAAAGTCAAAGAAAGGTCAAGGTGCGCCATGTCTGTAATCTATCGGTTGATCTGCATATCTCTCAGCATTGCATTTTGTTTGCAGGCCGTCACAAGCCTTGCAGGGCCACGCCACGATATACTGCCCGGCCCCATTTTTGGCGAAGTGCTGGATGTGCTGGATGGTGACACCATCACCGTGCGCATGAAAGTCTGGATCGGGCAAGACGTTGAAACCCATGTGCGCATTGCAGGCATTGATACGCCCGAACTCAAAGCGCGCTGCAAGACAGAACGTGACCACGCCGAGGCCGCCAAGGCAGCACTGGCGCAGCTGTTGGCAGATGGCAAAGTGACGCTGTATGACATTCGGCTGGAAAAATATGCCGGCCGTGTTTTGGCGCAAGCGGTGAATACCGAAGGCACTGTGATTGCCAATCGCCTGATTGCAGATGGCCACGCAAGGCCCTATCACGGCGCCAAACGGCAAAGCTGGTGCGGCGCTTGAAGCGTTTTAAGCTTGCGGCGGTTTGGGATTGTTTTTTAATTTCAGATTAAGCTGACCCGCACGGGCTTTCAGGTCTGATTGGGTCTTCAGCGCGACCAGATGGGCAAAATCATCCGCATTCATACCGCCCTGACGTTTTTGTGCTGCGGGAAGTTTTTCCCACTCCTGCGCCATTTCATCAAAACGGTCCGGCCACAGCGCCGAGTTGAAAATCGCTTTTAACTGCGCACGATCTGCCGCGATCTGCAAAAAGCTTCGGCCATCGCGGTCTTTTAACTTGTGCAAATCCTGCGCGGTCAAACCATCACCGGCTTGCTGCAGTTTTTCCAGCACAGAGCCCAACTCATTCATCTTTAAGGCGCGGATCAGGGCTGGTTCTGCCGTATCACGGCCATGTACATCTTGCCATGTGGCGCGCAAGAGGCCCGGCACATCGCGCATTTCCAGTTCATCAAAAAACTGGCGCATAAAAACACGCTGGTCATGCATGGCCTGCGCCAGATATTCCACGACCTGTGCATGTTTATCGGCCTGTGCCAAAGAAAGCGCACTGCCGTGCATGGAAAAAACATCCGCGCCTTGTTGTACAAGGCTACGCACAATGTCGAAATATCCGTTATAGGCCGCCTGACACAGGGCCTGCCCGCTGCCCGCTTGCGGGTCGGCATGATAGGTCAAGAGCAGGTTGACCATTTTATCCTGCCCGTGGCTGGCGGCGTGAATAATGGCTTCCCCGTCACTGGCATTTGCATCGGCACCGTGGCCCAGCAATATGGCCGCAACATCGGCATGGCCGCCTTTGACCGCCGCGCGCAGGGCCGCGTTATCCAGCGGGGTAACATCGGCTTTGTGATGCAGCAGCACAGACACAAGGCTTGTCTGCCCCATGCCCGATGCCAGACGCAACGCCTTGCTGCGGTCTGCATTCACATCCGCGCCATTTTTTATGGCTTGTTTTACTTTTTCAACATGCCCCTCGGCCACAGCGGCGAACAGTTTGTCATTCAAATCCAGCTGCTGACGCGCGGATAATTCTTCTTCCGGTGAATTGAATGCCATGTTGTGCTCCTATCCTGCCAGATCCAGATCAACCACCACGGGCACGTGGTCGCTGGGCTGTGTCCAGCCGCGCACATCGCGCAGGACCTGCTGTTTTTTCAAAGCGCCTGCCAACGGCTTGGTGACCCAGACATGGTCAAGGCGGCGGCCCTTGTCGGCGGTATCCCAATCGGCGGCGCGGTAGCTCCACCAGGAATAAAGTTTTTTGTCTTCCGGCACAAATTTACGCACAGCATCAACCCAGCCCACGGCATCATACAGCTTTGCAAATTTTTCCCGCTCGATGGGCGTGTGGGAGACGACTTTTTGCATTTTCTTGCTGTCCCAAACATCGTTTTCCAGCGGCGCAATGTTCAAATCCCCCACGGCAATCATGGGCGTTTTGGCGGAGCGTTCCTTAGGGAACCATGCCGTCAATTCATCCACAAAATCCAGCTTGTGCTGGAATTTATCGTTGATCACGGGGTCGGGTTCATACCCGCCGGCTGGAATATAAATGTTGTGCAGCTCGAATGATTTTCCGGGTGCTTTGACCTTGGCGGCAATGTGGCGCATATCGTTTTTGCCACAACGGTTGAAAACATTTTTATCTGTCAGCGGGTGTTTGGAAAAGATAGCCAGACCGTTGTAGCCCTTCATGCCCGCAAAGTGGTAATGGGTAAAACCCTTTTCCACCAGCGCCTCCACCGGAAAAAATTCATCTGGCGTTTTTGTTTCTTGCAAGCAAAACACATCCGGTTTGGTTTTTGCCAGCACCTGCGACAGCAGGTCAATGCGCAACCGGACCGAATTGATATTCCATGTCAAAAGCCGCATGAATTATGCTCCGGGCGGCTTGGGGGCTTTTTTTGCCGCCGCAGCCTGATCCAGCTTTGTCAGCGCATCGCGGGATTTCACCAGAGCATCTGCAAATACTTTATCAATGCCAGGGGTTTCACCTTTGACCTTGGCAAAACCTTCTTCCAGCCCTGCCAGAATTTTCCAGCGTGTCTGGTGGTGCGCATCAATACGGGCACGGCCAATCAACTGGTCTTCCATCGTGGAAATACCCTCGATCAGGAAAATACGGTTGGCATCGCGCGACATGGCGGCGTCTTTGGCTTTGGACGGGTCGGCCAGTGTGTGCATCAAATCAACCGCACGGTCACCAAAAGTATGGCGCAGCAAAACCTCCGCCTCGCCCGGGGCCATCAAAATACCTTTGGCAGGCCCCAAAAGGGCAAGGGTCACAGATTCTTCGGAAGCATCGCCCGCATCGTTCAACAAGCGCTTGGCCGCCGCCACAGGCTGATTGTGCATGAAATCTTTAATGCGCTCGGGACCGAACATTTTGCCCATTTTGTCATCCAGCCAGCGGTTGCACATTTTGCTGGCGAGTTCCCATTTTTCGTTGGCGGGCAGGCCGGCGTTTTTATATTCAAAAGGCATCTGTACTCTCCGTATAAAAATTAAAAAATTAGAATGGCAGGTCAAGCCCAGGCGGCAGGCCCATATCTTTCATCAGTTTCTGGGTTTCATCGGACATGGTTTGCTCCGCTTTCACACGGGCATCATTGAGGGCGGCGATGATCAAATCTTCCATCACCTCGGCATCATCCGCTTTGATAATGCTGGGATCAACCTTCAGCGCTTTCACCTCAAACTTGCCGCTGACCGTACAAGTCACAAGGCCGGCACCGGCTGAACCATTGATGTCCATGGCCTGAACACGGGCCTGCATTTCCTGCATTTGCTGTTTGAATTTTTGTGCTTTTTGCATCATTTGCGCAATATTGGCCATGGGGCGGCGGTGCCTCCTTGTGAAATAAAACGGTATTGTCAGAAACGTCCCTGAAGCTATCGCCCCATCGCCAGCGTGTCAATATCACGGGCCCTGACACAAGGCCGCCACACTGAAATTCTAAGGTTTTTCAGGTCAGCTGGTACGATTTAAATAAATATGTAAATTAGAGGTCGGTTTCGAGGCGCGGCCTGATCTCGATAATTTTAGCACCTTCGAAATTGCTGAGGATTTCGGCAACAATGGGGCTGGCCTCCACCTCTGCACGCACCGCATCTACGGCGGCACGTTTGCGACTGCCGATGGTGGGCTGCCCTGCATCACGTGAAAGACTGATGACCCAGCGCTGACCCGTCCAATCATTCAGGCATTTTGTGACTTGGCCGACCAGATTGCGCGGAGCCGCATCATCGACGCGTACTTCAAGATGGCCTTGCGCGAATTTGACAAGGTGCACGTGATTTTCCAGCGCGGCCTGCAGCAGAATTTCACGCATCTGGCCAAACAAAGCGACGACATCTTCGAAACTGCTTAACTGGGCCTGAAACCCGCCTTGTGGGTCTGCCGATACGGCATGGGCGGAAACCGCCGCAGCACCTGTTGTGCCGCTGCGCTGCATGGCCGTGCCGCGCGGTGCACCAAAGCCGCTGGCTTGATTGCCGACAGCGGGGCCCGTTCCGTTTTGCATGTCATCTTTGATCTGTTTTACAAGATCACCCGGTGTGGGCTGGTCTGCGGCAAACAACAGGCGGATCAAAACCATTTCCAGCGCTTGCTGCGGGCTGAAAGCCTGTTGCACTTCGCCGACACCTTTGAGCAAAATCTGCCATGTGCGTGTCAGCACCGGAATGGAAAGCGCTTTGGACAAGGCGGTGCCGCGCACACGCTCCGCTTCCGGCAGGGCTTTATCAGAAGCAACTTCGGGGCTTACCTTGACCTTGGTCAGGTAGTGCGTCAGATCCAGCAAATCTTGCAAGACCATGATGGGATCCGCACCAGCCTTATAAAGACTGTCCAGATATGTCATCGCCTGCGGGCTGTCGCCTTTCATCAGGGCTTCAAACAAATCCAGAGTGATGGAGCGATCCACCAGCCCCAGCATGTGGCGGACCTGTTCTTCCGTCACTTGGCCCGGCTCGCGCGAAATGGCCTGATCCAGCAAGCTCAAGCCGTCACGGGCGGAGCCGTCTGCGGCGCGCGCAATCAGGGCCACGGCACCAGCTTCGGCTTCTACGTTTTCCTTGCCCAGAATTTCTTTGAAATAGGCATCCAGAATACCGGCATCAATCCGGCGCAGGTCAAACCGCTGGCAGCGGGACAATACTGTCACCGGCACCTTGCGGATTTCGGTGGTGGCAAACACAAACTTCACATGCTCGGGCGGTTCTTCCAGCGTTTTCAAAAGCGCGTTGAACGCGGCCTTCGATAACATATGGACCTCATCGATAATGAAGACTTTATAGCGGCCGCTGACGGGCGCGTATTGTACGGAATCAATAATTTCGCGGATATCATCCACGCCGGTGCGGGACGCCGCATCCATCTCCAGCACATCAACATGGCGGTCTTCGGCAATGGCTTTGCATTGTTCACACGTGCCGCACGGGGTAACGGTCGGGCCCGTTTCACAATTCAGGGCGCGGGCGACAATACGCGCCGTTGTGGTCTTGCCCACGCCACGCACGCCTGTCAGCATAAACGCATGGGCGATGCGGCCGCTTTCAATCGCATTGGACAGCGTGCGCACAAGCGCATCCTGCCCTTTCAGTTCGGCAAAATTCTGCGGACGGTATTTGCGCGCCAAAACCCGGTATTCAACGGGTTTACCCGTTTGTGCTTCGGTTTTTTCTGTCGCGCTATCGGCACCCTTTTTCGCCACGGGAGGACCTTTCGTTCTCTGATTACAAATCTTCGATGAATCTATAGCCCCAGAATAGCGGATTTGGCGGGGAAGCTAAACCCTGCTCTCCACCTCTGGTCGCGATAAAGGGTTGTTATGTGAAGTTACAGCCCCAGTTTTTCGCGCAGGCCATAATACCATGCCCCCATCATCGTCATGGGCACGCGGAACATACGCCCACCGGGGAAGGGATAATTTTTCATTTTCGCCCAGACATCAAACCGCGCAGCCTGATGGCCAATGGCTTCGGCGACCAGACGGCCCAGCAAATGTGTGGTTGTCACACCATGCCCGCTGTCACCTTGAATAAAATACACCTTGCTGTTCAAGCGGCCCACATGCGGCATCCGCGTGAGGGTCAGTGCGAAATTGCCACTCCAGGCGTAATCAACTTTTTTGCCTTCAAGTGCCGGAAAGGTTTTCAGCACATGCGGCCAGAGCCGTTTTTCAATGTCATCCGGTGTATGGCCGGTATAAACCACCCCGCCGCCAAACAACAGGCGGTGGTCCGCCGTGATGCGGTAGTAATCCAGCAGGTAATTGCAATCTTCGATGCAATAGCCGGCGGGCAACATTTTCTTGGCAAGGTCTTCGCCCAAAGGCTCCGTCGCCACAATCTGGCTGCTGACAGACATGATACGTTTTGTCAGTTCCGGCACGGCGTCGCCCAGATAGGCATTGCCGCAGACAACCACAAAATGCGCGGTGACCTGCCCCTGTGCTGTTTTGACGATCGGGCGGTGGCTTTTCTTGTCGATGCTGATGACGCGGGATTGCTCGTATATTGTGCCGCCGTGCAGCTCCAGCGCGGCCGCCTGCCCCAGCACCAGATTAAGCGGATGGATGTGCCCGCCCCATTTATCCAACATGCCGCCGGTATATAAATTTGTGTTCACCACTTCGGGGATACGGGATTTATCGAACATTTCAAGACCGGTATGACCGGCCCCCTCCCAAATCTTTTTACCGTGTTCCAGGTCTTTCATCTGCGCATCGGTAAAGGCTGCAAAAAAGCTGCCGGGCTTTAAGTCACACTGGATGTTATATTTTTCGATCCGCTCGCGGATGATATTACCGCCTTCGAAACTCATGTTCAAAACGGCAGTGGCCGTGTCTTGTCCATAGCGGTTTTTTATGGTGTCGTAATCGCGGCTGTAGCCGTTGATGATTTGCCCGCCGTTGCGGCCCGACGCACCGAAGCCGACTTTGGCGGCTTCCAGCACCACAACTTTCATGCCCTTTTCGGCCAGATGCAGTGCTGTTGAAATACCCGCAAAACCTGCGCCCACCACACAGATGTCACATTCCACATTGCCCGTCAGCACAGGGCGCGCAGGCGACGGATTTGCCGTGGCCGCGTAATAGGAACCGGTATGGGAAATGGTGTTCCCGGCTTGTGCTGTCGTTGCATCGGCGGAGTGTTTCATCTGCGTTTGTGTCATTTTATAAATCCCTTAAATAGGCGTCGTATTCAATGCTGCTGACCTGGCGTTCCAGCAGTTCTTTTTCCTGCCATTTGCAGGCGTGATAAACCTGGCGGTATTTTGCACCGAAATAATGCTCGATAAACCCGGATTGTTCAAAAATTTCCAGCGCATCTTCCCAGACATCGGGCAGGTGCTTGGCCATGGATTCATATACATTGCCCGTCAAAGGTGCGCCCGGGTCCATATGACCGGACAAGCCATGCAGCGCCCCCGCCAGCATGGCCGCTACCGCCAGATGTGGATTGGCATCGGCACCGGATACGCGGTGTTCAATACGCGTGGCCGGCAAATCACTCTCGGGCACGCGCAAGGCCGCAGTGCGGTTGTCATACCCCCATGCAATGCGTGTGGGCGCGTGTGATCCCGGCTGGAAACGGCGGTAAGAATTATAATTGGGCGCAAAGAAAGCAGCGCATTCGGTCATGGTTGACATCAAGCCCCCCATGGCATGGCGCAGCGCGTCTGACCCCTTGCTGTCGGTGCCTGCAAAAATGTTATTGCCGTCTTTATCCAGCACACTGAAATGCACATGCATCCCATTGCCGGAGCGGTCACCATAGGGTTTGGCCATAAACGTGGCTTCCATGCCATGCTGACGCGCGACCCCTTTGATCACGCGCTTCAACAGCGTCGCCTGATCTGCCGCCATCAAGGCATCGGCCACATGCACCAGATTAATTTCGTACTGGCCGGGGCCGTTCTCGGAAATGGTGGTATCGGCGGGCACACCCTGCATGTCACAAGCGCGGTTGATGTCTGTCAGGACAGCGGCAAATTCCTGCACCTCCCCCATGCCATACATTTGCGAGGCCTGTACACGGCGGCCCGTGCGCGGGGACAGCGGTGGCTGGGGAAAGCCCCGTTCATCCATCTTGCCGTCAATCAGATAAAATTCCAGCTCGAAGGCGACAACAGGTGTCAACCCTTCCTTGGCATAGGCATTTAAAACACGTTTTAAAACCTGACGCGGATCGGCAAAAAAGGCGCGGCCATCGGCCTCTTGCATCGTCAGCAAAACCTGTGCGGTTGGCTGTTCCAGCCACGGCGCGCGCGCCAGTGTTCCCGCCACCGCACGGCAGACACCGTCGTTATCACCCGTTTCGGTGACGAGCCCTGCCTCCAGCGCATCGTGCCCCCAGATATCCATGGCAAAAACAGAACGTGGCAGGCGCACGCCATCTTTCAAAACTTTTAACATGCCACTGCGCGGCAAACGCTTGCCCCGCAAAACACCGTTTACATCCACCACAAAAGCTTCAAGCGTTTCAATATCGGGATTGGCATCAAAAAAAGCGGTGGCTTCTTTGAACAACGGCGTATTTTCGGCTTCAGCCATGATGATTCCTTGTTTTATTGCGATGAGGTCAGAGTGACATGCCGCGCGACAGGCGGCAAGAGCGTTACATTTGCCTGAAAAATCAGGGAAAAACGGATACTTGCCAAAAACGGCCCTTTCCCTTATTGTCGCCGCTATCGTTTTCTGGCAGAGCCGCAATCGCTTAGGCTTGCGCCAAAAGCTGGCCGTTGTAGCTCAGGGGTAGAGCAACGCATTCGTAATGCGTGGGTCGGAGGTTCAATTCCTCTCAACGGCACCATTTTTTGAGACTGACACGTTCAACAGCTTGCTGCTGACTTAGAATGAAAAACAATCGTTTGATTGATAAAAAACATTCAATATTTCATACCGCCCCATACCGGGTTCAATTTTTTCGCAATAAAGCATTTTAAGTATCGCCGCATCATACTCTGTCAAAGAAAGTACTGCGTCTTCCTTCTTTAAAAGCCCCTGTACAAAAGATTGACGCACAATGTCAGTCATGACCTTTTTCTCTTCGGCTGTTTGCGCACTATCTACACGCTTTCTTAAACCATCATTCACATCAGGCCCATCTAATACACTGCGTTTAGATATGGGATCATAAACAGAATTCCATGTCCCGAGAGCTGCCCTTTGATCCCAGAGCGATACTTCAGGTAAACCCAAAGCGCGAACAATACACTCCGTTACCAAAGATGCAAAAAGATCACCTTGATGATCAGGCCATATTCTGCATACAGCCATGCGAATACGATTGCGCTCATCAGGAATAAAGTATCCGTCTACCTGCGAGCGAGCCATGGGGGTAAACCGTACAGCACCGATCAAGTCAAGCTCGAAAGAACTATAATACCCATATGTAAAGGGCGTATGATAAGGCGGGAACCTTGAATAAAGACGCTGGGATTTAAACTTGTTATCAATATAGAAGGTATCATCCAGTATAATACGAAGCCCCGCATAATGATCTTTGGTTTCTTCATTTGGGGTAATGAAACGGAGCACCTTGCCCGTCGCCGCTTTTACACTTGGCACAAAAGTACTGACAATGTTTTTAACTCTATCCTGCAGTTCCCCATGTACAGGCTGTTCCACTGGAATCGGTGGCAAACCAATACCGACAGTAATTTCATCACCCGCCCATCGATTAACTCCGCCAAAGTCAGGAAACCCCTTCTTTCGTTGGATATATTCTTTTATCCAGTTCGGTGGAAATTCTGTATCAGACTGGCTGTACGGATTGTAAACAGGAGAGGTATAAAACCTGCCTTCAGACAAAGGCATATCCTCGACCCAAAGATAGCGCGGAAAAGCAACACGCATAAAGTCCTGAACAAGCTGGTCCTTTGTATATTCTTTATTTCCAATTTTAAAAACACGGCGGTTTTCCCCATTTAGGTCACGAGCCGCCCGACGTTTCTGCTTTCGCTCTATAAATTTACGGTTTTCAGCGTTATTCTCCAGCCGCACTTTAGGACAATCTTCACCGGGTGCCGCCACACCTATGCATGTCGTTATCCATTTTTCTGCTGGCAGCTCATCGCTAAAAACCTCTCCCACAAAGTTCAAAAAAACAAAGGCAACAAGGAATGCCGCCAATAACTTCCTAGATTTAATCAAAATTATATCCTCAATAAATTTTTATAATTGAAACATTCGTTACTGCTACCGTCAATCGAAAGACACATACTATTCTGCGGCAGAGGGCTTGCCCAAATTACTGCTCTGCATACAATTGTCATTTCATGCCGTACCCAAACTAAAACAATCTGGCAACGTAATGAAGCCAACGTGTATACCGTTATCAATATCGATCACAAGATCAACGCCCCCATACGTAAAGATTTCCACCCACTGCCTGATCATATTTTTTTTACACTGGCCTGATATGCTGTAGAATAATCCCCGAAAGAAAATCACCGCCGTAAAGCAAGGGTTTGCGCGGCCAGCCGCGCAAACCTGGTACGATTTTAGAGCGGTACAGCACATTTATTGACGTTTTCTTAATGATATATTTACGAACTGATAATATTATGGAATATCAGTAGGGCCGAGTGGTTTTGAATTATGTTGCTGATCGAAGAATTTATTGAACGATCCAACAAAGCCGCCTCTGTGGAGGAGCTTTTCGATCATTATCGCCGGGCCATGTTTGATCTGGGCTTCGACCAGATTATTTTCAGCCTGATGACCGATCACAAACATATCGACCGCCCATCGGGCCACGGTATTATGCTGAATTATTCTGAAAGCTGGATGAAATACTACGCGGAAAAAGACTATGAATCGTTCGACCCCGTGCGCCGCCATATGTATGCAGCCCCCTCCTTGTTTGTCTGGGACGAGCTTTTGGCGCAAACCGTTGCCACCAAAACACAAAAAACACTCATGCACGAAGGGCACGATGCCGGATTAAAAGACGGTATCGGCATCCCCCTGCATGGCCCGCGCGGAGCGCTGGCGGGCATCGGTGCGGCCAGCAGTGCCGGCGGCGTAGAACTGGACGACAAGAACGTACTGTCACGGGCGTATTTACTGGCACAACAGTTTTACGCCGCTTACCTGAACCTTGAGACGCTGCGCCTGCGCAAGCAGGAACCGCAGCTGGTGCACCTGACAGACCGTGAACAGGAAGTTTTGAAGTGGTGCGCGCGCGGCAGAAGCAAGCCGGAAATTGCCCGTATTTTGAACTTGTCGGAAAACACCGTGCATTCCTACGTCAAAGAATCACTGCGCAAGCTGGAGGCAAATAATGTCACCCTCGGCGTGCTGCGCGCCCTGCAAATGGGCCTGATTCAGATTTAAATCACACAAAAAATTTATATTTAACAGACACTTACCATGTACCCCCCACGATCGTGGGTATTCACACACATGCCTGTTTCCTCTTATCCTGAAAATAGAGGCGTGTTTTTAAAACGCCCGTTGTGAAAGACACAGATGGACAAGGGAATTTTCTTTTATGATTTACTGCATTAACCACAAAACAATTCAGCATTTTGGCAAGGCACTCGTTGACCAGTTTTACCTGCGCTACGATCTTCTGGTCGATGGTCAGTATTGGGATCTCAGCCGTTTTCAAGGCATGGAATACGACCAATACGATACCCCTGCCGCAACATATCTTGTTTATGTCGATAAAACCGGCGTTGTGCGCGGCAGCGTACGCGCAGTGCCCACCGACCGCCCGTATATGATCAAAGATATCTGGCCAGAGCTGATCGAAACCATGCCCCTGCCGCAGTCATTATCCGTGTGGGAAGCTTCTCGTTTTTGCGTGGATAAAAACCTCAGCCGCGAAGACCGCACACAGGTCAAAAACGAACTGGTGCTGGCGTTTCTGGAATTCGGTTTGCAAAATGACATCCGCGATATGATCGGCATCATGCCGCCAAAATTGTGGCAAAGCGTTTTTGTGAAAGCCGGTTGGGATATTGAATACATGGGGCCTGAAAAAGACCTGGGCAAAGACGGCATTATCATTGCCGGCCGGATGCCGATATCGCTCGCCGTGCTGGAAAATGTGCGCAAAACAACCGGCATCCTGCAAACTGTTTTGACCAACACACCGCATCACGCCGCTGCGGGTGCCCTGACGCACGAAGATGTCGCAAACCAGAATGTTGTTTACAAAAAAGGAGCCGCCTGATGTCGTCCTTTCAACCGTTACGCACCGCCAATGGCGATAAAGATGCTTGTGAAAAAGTCGGCAATACCATTGTATGCCTGCATTTTCTATCCAGTCAGGCCGATAAAGACGGCCTGCCCGAGGTGGCGGCCGAAATTGACCGCGCCATCAACGCAATCGCCCGCACAGGGCGGGATATTTACATCGAACACTTGCAACAGGTTGTCGATCAACAGGCACTGGCCGCCGAAGACTTTGTTGAAGGGTTTTGCCATGTGAATGACGAAGGTGTCAAAAGCCGGATCAGAAACATTGTGCGGAAGGAATAGTGTTGTTTATCTTCAGGGGGGAGAAAAATGACGGGGCTGCAATTTACAAACTCAAGGATACTGATTTTCGATCCAAACCGCGAAGCCGGCTCGGATACGCAACATGCGCTGACATCCCTGGGGGTGCGCCATGTTTTCACAACGGAAACGATGGAACAGGCACTGCAATCCATTGACGAAGTCGTCCCCGACATTGTGCTTAGCGAATTAACACCAGACGATGCAGACAGCTTCGAACTTTTAAGAATGGTGCGTGATATGGGCGGCCCGTCCTGCAACGTCCCTTTTGTCATTTTAACGCGTGAAGCAAAAAAAGATCTGGTCCAGCGCGCCATCGAAGTCGGCGCCAAGGGGTACGTGCTAAAGCCCTGTAACCCGCTTGCCTTAAAAAAACACTGTATGCGTATCTTGCACCAGGAAGGAGTGTCTTGAAAATGTCCCGGGAAAAATCTTTAAGATTGATGCAACAAATTGAAAGCCAGCATCAGGCCCTTTGTTCGGACTATCAGCAACTCAGAGGAATGCCCCCGGAATCGGAAGACAGGCTGGAGCATATTGCCCATATGTACTGGCAGCTGCGCACCCAGATATCCACGCTGACGGATACGGCAAAAATAGAGATTGATTTCGAATAAACCCGCACCCTGCTGCCTCTTCAGGAAATTCATACCCCGTCTTGTGCCGCATTGGTAATTTCTGCTACGCTGTGTGACCAACAGCACAAGGAAATCAACCATGACGGCACCTGCACAAAGCCTGACACGCGCATTGATGTTTGCTGCGCAAAAACACACAGACCAGCGCCGCAAAGGCGCCCGCGCCGAGCCTTACGTCAACCATCTCATTGAAGTCGTCGACCTGCTGGCGTGCCACACGGATGGCAAAGATACTGAATTGCTGCTAGCCGGTATTTTGCACGATACAGTGGAAGACACCAAAACGACTTATGCCGAATTAAAAAAAGAATTCGGTGAAAACGTGGCCGATATTGTCATGGAATGCACGGACGATAAAGCTCTGCCCAAGCAAGAACGCAAACGCCTGCAGGTCGAAAACGCCCCGCACAAATCAGACCGCGCGAAAATGGTCAAAATGGCAGATAAAATCTCCAACCTCAAAGCCATCCTCGACAGCCCACCGCCTGACTGGACCCAAACCCGCAAGCTTGAATATTTCAACTGGGCCAAAGACGTCGTCGACGGATGCCGCGGTATTAATGCAGGGCTTGAAGACACCTTCGACAAACTGCACACGAAAGGTGTTGCAAAGTTTATGCCGCTGAAGGGTCCCTAAGGCCCATCCGTGAACAAAAAGCCGTAACAAGATCCAATCCGCAGTGTATCACCGGTCGCTTTATTAATCCACACACCATCTTCTTGCTGCTGCATGTCTTTTTGCGTAATACCTCGACCAAAGATAATTAGATTTTCCAGCGGTGCCCGATCTCGACCGTATGAAGAAGATACATACGAAGATTTTGCATTTTCAATCCCGCCACGAATAGCACGACGAATAATTTTCGTTGTTTGAATTTGCGTTTCGTTCGGACGTTGATAGCCAAGCGCTACAGTTGTCCCTACTTTCCCGCGGATAAGATTAACACTCTCCAAAAAAGAGAGCCCTTCTACGGATTTCCCATCCACATATTTTATAACATCCCCTTGATTGATCCCCAGCTTTTCTTCATCTTTCGGATCTAGAAAACTCGAAACAACAATCGTACCATTTTTTACAGAGAGCCCTAATCCCACCCCACCAAATTCTTGACGCTTTACAGTCCGCATAGGAATGACGGTTTCTCTCCCGCTATCATGAAAAGCGCAGGCCTTATCAATCTTTTTATGGCCCCAGTTTTTTTCAAGCATTGTTATGCTGTAGCCTGGGCGAGCCTTTATATAATCGTCCCCCTGCCCCATCACGAAAACATGAAAGCCGGAATTATCAATGACCGTCTTGCTCGGGACCTCGTGATCCTCAAATGCGATAATATAACCCTGCTCCTCACAGTCTAGAACCGCACCAGCACCATACACAAACATGGGCATACCGCTTTTGACTGCTTCCCGTTGTAAGCCTTCGCATGGAACGTTTGTAGAAGCATTTCGCAGCGGCATTCGGGAAGGGTCAAAAGTTAAGGCTTTCAATAAATACCCGACACCTTGAGGATAGAAATACTGCAGCTCTTGCGCATCTAACAATGCTTTTATCTCTAAAAAAGCTCTTTTCGCGCCATGAGAATGAAGATTATCCAGCCATAGCTTTACACGCGCCTCATCCAATCGTACGCTTCGACGAAATTGCGACCTTTCTTTAGAAACATGCAGCCGCAACCATCTATAGGCCTCTTCCGTACCATAGGCCCAATCCTGCGGCATCTTATACATCGCACGCTTTAAACTATAACGGCTATCACAGTCCGAAATGACCGCGTCGACACCAAGATTAACTGTCACCTTGCGGGTCTTCTTGTCTTTATCTTCAACTTGCCAGATTTGCTGGTTCTTTTGTGTTTTCTGTTTTTTCCAGACCAAACATCCGTCCAAATGAACATAGTCTAACCCTGCATCTGCCTCTATATGCAGCCAATCATCTTCTAGATCATTCAAACCAGGGGCCAAGATAAAAATGTTATTAGGCTGAAGATTGGCCGCATTATATATCTCCACGCGTACGATATCAGTGCCGTCAATAATGACAGCTTCATCTGCGCCGCTGACAACAGTATCTCTACCGCCACCGCCGTCAAACCGAGGGCGCACAGGCCTAATACCAGCAGGTCTAACATCGTCAAAAGAAACTGCCGTTCGCTCTTTTGCTGATGGCGGCGCAACCGCGCCCATTAAAAACGAAATCGCAGTGGCATCGCTATATGTCAGCTCAGAGATTATAGAAATAGTATTTTCAAAGATATCCAAACGTTCTTGGAGTAGCTTTAATTCCGCCTTAAGGTCCGTCACATCCGATGCTATAGAAACATTTAAAGCGTTCTGATTATCTTCAAAAATTTTCAGAGTTTTTGAGATCGTCTCATTTTCAGACGACAAACCCTGAACAGAGGCTAAAAGAATTTTCTGCCCCTTTATCAAATCTTCAATCATGTTTTCTTGACGATGAAGCGCATAGGATACGTTGAAAAACGCCCACCCTAGAAATGCGGAAATAAAAAAAACTGCAAGCAAATAGCCTAACAGCTTATTTGATTCATCTTTGCTCATACAACACACACAGTTACACAACGACCACCTAACCATTGTAAGATGGTCGCATTAATAATGTATTTACACATACACAGAAAAAAGCACCCTCGCGCAGGTTATGACCAACGCGAGGGTGCTTTAAATAACAAAGAAAACTACCGTTACAGTGCTTACCCTGCTTCCGACATTTTTTCCGAACGCTTGCGGGCGTTGGGGTCGAGGATGCGTTTGCGCAGGCGGGTGGATTTGGGGGTGACTTCCACCAGTTCATCATCCGCAATGTAGGTAATGGCTTGTTCCAGCGTCAGAATACGTGGCGGGATCAGCTTGACCATTTCATCGGTACCGGAGGCACGGACGTTGGTCAGCTTCTTGCCCTTCAAGACGTTCACGGGCAGGTCGTTATCGCGGCTGTGTTCGCCGACGATCATGCCTTCGTATACTTCGGTACCTGGCAGCACCATGATCACGCCGCGCTCTTCCAGGTTCCAAAGGTCATAGGCCGTTGCCTGCCCCTGGCTCATGGCGATCAACACACCTGTGCGGCGGCCATCGATGTTGCCTTTGTAAGGTGCGTAGCCGTGGAACAAGCGGTTGATGATACCTGTGCCGCGCGTATCGGTCAGGAATTCACCGTGGTAGCCGATCAGGCCACGGGTCGGCGCGATAAAGGTCATTTTCACCTTGCCTGCACCGGATGGCTGCATGGACATCATTTCGCCTTTGCGCTGTGCCATTTTTTGCACAACGGTACCAGAATGTTCCTGATCAACGTCGATCATCACTTCTTCCAGCGGTTCCAGTCTTTCGCCTGTTTCAGGGTCTTCCTGGAACAAAACGCGCGGACGGCCGATCATCAGCTCGAAGCCTTCGCGGCGCATGGTTTCAATCAATACAGACATCTGCAATTCACCGCGGCCAAAGACTTCAAACGTCTCGGACGTCTGGCCATCTTTTACTTTCATCGCCACGTTTGTTTCCGCTTCGCGGAACAAACGGTCGCGGATCATGCGCGAGGTTACTTTTTTACCTTCTTTACCCGCAAACGGGCTGTCGTTCACGGAGAAAGACATGGAAATAGTGGGCGGATCAATCGGCTGCGCGGGCAGCGCTTCGTTGATTGTCGGATCACATACCGTATTGGCCACGGTTGTTTCTGTCATGCCGGCCACGGAGACGATGTCACCCGCGCTGGCTTCATCCAGCGGCACGCGGTCAATCCCGCGGAAGGCAAGGATTTTGGTGACGCGTGAAGATTCAACAGCATTGTTTTGCAGGTCAATACCTTTGACCGGCTGGTTCGTTTTCACCGAACCCGTCATAATGCGGCCTGTGACCAAACGGCCCAGATACGGATTGTTTTCAATCAGCGTCACCAGCATGGAGAACGGCTTGTCTTTTTCAACTTTCGGCTCTGGCACGTAATCGCAGATCAGGTCGAACAAAGGCTTCATGTCCACACGTTCAGCTTCCAGCGATGTCGCGGCCCAGCCGTCACGGCCGGAGGCATAGAGCACAGGGAAATCCAGCTGTTCATCTGTGGCTTCCAGTGCGGCGAACAGATCGAAGACCTCTTCGTGAACTTCGTCGGAACGCGCATCAGGACGGTCAACTTTGTTGATAACAACAATCGGCTTCAGACCCAGCTTCAGGGCTTTGCCAGACACGAATTTGGTTTGCGGCAGCGGGCCTTCGGCCGCATCCACCAGAACAACCACGCCATCCACCATGGACAAGATCCGCTCAACCTCGCCACCGAAATCGGCGTGGCCCGGGGTATCGACGATGTTAATGCGGATGTCGTTCCACATCACCGATGTGACTTTGGCCAGAATGGTGATACCGCGTTCACGTTCCAGATCATTGCTGTCCATGACACGTTCTGCCACGTGCTGGTTGTCGCGGAACTGACCCGCCTGACGCAGCAGCTGATCGACCAGTGTGGTTTTGCCGTGGTCAACGTGCGCAATAATTGCAATGTTTCTGAGCTTGGATGTCATACGTGTCGCCGCCTTGTATAATATGCTTTTTTGAACGGCAGGCCTTATAGCCGCCGCAGTTCGGGCGCATCTTATTGAAAAATCCGTATTTTTCAAGTCTTTTTTAGGTAAAATACCCCGCATCCGGCACAATCTAATTACGTGCGCACAAAATTCTTTAATAATATGTTAATAAATGGTACTATATTTCAAAATCAGGCTTTTATATGATTCCATTATTTCGCTGCGTGACACATGGCAAAAAATGACCGCAAACGTCCGGGCTCTTTGCAGAACGCTTTTCAAAAAGCGATGCGTCACCGTTTGGGGACATTAACGCTCAGCTTCACCCTGCTGGCCAGTTGCGGCACCACGACTTTGCGGGGTCAGACACCCTCTACCGCCCCTGTGGAAACCGGAAACCGCATTGAAGTTACCATCACGCCGCAAACCAGCGCCCAGGAACAAGACAGCCTGCGCCGGATAGAAGTGCGCCGCATTTTATTGGCAGAGGCACGCAGCCGTTACAAAGAGCTGATGCCCATGGCCGAAACCGGCTATTCGCAAGAACTGGACAGTCTGGAAACACACTTGCGCCAATACCTGAAAGCGCGCGACACATCGCGCCACAATACAATTGTGGTCCTGGACCCCACACATACTGACGTGGCCATTGCATTGGGCATTCCGCTGCCGGCCGCCGTCATGGCTGATATTTATAAAGACGCGCCGGAGCGTGTGTTGCCGTTTGATGTGATTATGCGCGCCGCAGACCATATGGCCGACCCCTATGTCTCGGGCGTTGGCATCAGCACCTATACGCAAACACCGTCAGCCTACCCGAACAAGGCAGACGAAGCCGCCCGCCCGTGCCTGATTGTACCCATGTCGGACCATGCCGTGCCCTTCAGCATCCCCGGCATGACATACCGGCAAAAAACCGAATTTGGGAATACACACGAAGGCTGGCACTGCCTCGACAGCCGCTACAGCCTGTCGGATGCACAATATACGGCGCTGGATACACTGGAGATCCGCGATTTCAAGGCGCTGGCCACCTCACCCGTGGGCATTTCTGCGGTCAGCCAGTTAAACGGTGCCGAAACACTGGCCGATGTCGCCGCCCTTGGCGATATGGTGCGTCAGGGCCATGGCACGGCCGTGATTGATGCAGCCATCAACTGGCGCAAGGCCAATATGCCCAACGACTATGTGCATTATTCCGTGCCCGCGCTGAACGCGCTCAAAGAACATATCGACAGTGTTGGCCTCGACACCTTCCGCAAAACATCGCACGACACAGCACGCGCATTATATCTGGACATTACCGACAAAGAACGCCTGACCGCCACACGCCTAACAACAGCGCTGGCGTATCAGAATGGCTCCGTCGAAAACCGCGCGGCGCTGATTGAAGCTGCCAAGACAGATACCGAAACGGCCAAAGCCCTTGCCTTCGCCAGGAACATGACACCCGACCCGATGCTTGACCTGATCAACAGCATCACAACCGCCATGCGGCCCATCGATGTCAACATGGGCGCCAAGCTGCGCGAATGGGATGTTATCGGTACGCTGGAGAAAAAGGCGATTGAGCAAGGCGGCATGATTACGCCGGAAACCATCACCCGCGCCTATGGTGCAGTGCAAGACAGCCTGCGCACCGATATGCTGAACGGCGGCAACGAATACGAGAACCGTGAAAAAATGGTTTTCACGCGCGCCCTTTTCACACGCTACGTCCAGATGATCGATTATGTCGATGCCAACGAACGCCACGGCGTGGATATCGAGAAAAGCGCCGCAGACCTGCTGAGAGCGGGCAGAGAAGCCCTGCGCGTTTCCGAGGCAGCAAAGACGCTGCAAATCATTCCATTGCCCGCAAGTACCCGTGTGGGGCCCGAGAAGCCGCAACGTGTCGCGGGCTGCGGGTGCGGTGTCAAAAGCAAAGGCCCCGGTTGATCTGCAACGCTGCCGTCGCGCACCTGGCGCGGGGGAAAAATTCTTTACAAAAAAACGAATCATCCTATAACCTGAAAGTATGAGGGCCGCGCTGGCCGATTCGATTTTACGCTGGCGGCGCGGGTGCTCTCTAAGCAAGAACAACCTTTAAGAGGTTTCATGCAATGGACGTTTACCAAGGACCGGAAGATGTGGTGCGCGAAACGCACCCAGAAGTTCCAGTAACATGTTTTCGCCCCGCAGCGCTGAAAAGCGCGGCGCATTGGTTTTTGCAAAATTTCCCCGGTAAAGTTCTCTACGCAGTTAAAGCCAACCCAGACCCTTTTGTGCTGGCCGGCCTGTTTGAGGCCGGCATTACGCATTACGATGCAGCATCCCTGACCGAAATCCAGATGGTAAGCTCGCTTTGCCCTGGCGCGCATATTGCCTTCATGCACCCGGTCAAAAGCCGTCATGCCATTGAACATGCCTATTTCGACCACGGCGTGCGCGATTTTTCTTTTGATAGCATGGCCGAGCTTGAAAAGATTGTGACCGTGACAGGCAAAAGCCAGGACCTGAACCTTTTGCTGCGTCTGGCGGTGCCCAATACAACGGCGGAGCTGCCGCTCTCCGGCAAATTCGGCTGCTTGCCATCCGAAGCACCTGCACTGCTGAAAGCAGCCCGCAAGGTTTCCAAAAAAATCGGCATCTGTTTCCACGTCGGATCACAGACAATGGACCCCGATGCCTATGTGATCGCGCTGACACTGGTGGGCGATATCTTACGCAGCATTCCGCGCACACAGGTGGATATAATCGACATCGGCGGCGGCTTTCCCTCTGCCTATCCCGACATGACCCCGCCACAGCTGGCCGATTTCAAAACAGCGATTGATCAGGGCCTTGCCCAATTGCCGCACCCGGAGCGTTTTGAATTCTGGTGCGAGCCTGGCCGTGCGCTTGTCGCCGAATGCACCTCTGTGCTGGTCAAGGTTGAATTGCGTAAAGGCGATGTCCTTTACATTAACGATGGTACCTACGGCAGCCTGTTTGATGCAGGCCATGTGGGTTTCCGCTACCCGGTTCGTCTCATCCGTCCGACGCCGGGCAGTTCGCCGTATGCGGTTATCAAACCACATACAAAGGGCAAAAAAGTGACGCTGAAGCCGTTCCGTTTTTACGGGCCGACCTGCGACAGCATTGACTATATGCCCGGCCCCTTCTACTTGCCGAGCGATATCGGCGAAGGGGATTACATCGAGATCGGCCAATTGGGTGCCTATGGCAATGCCATGCGCACCGGCTTTAACGGTTTTGCAGCGCATGACATTGTACAAGTGCTGACACCGCCGCTGTTGTCGATGTACGAAGATTTGAGTGAAACGACGGATTCAAAAGAGTTCTGCATCGCTTAAAAACAAACCCGCGCGCAGACGTTCATTCACGAAAGAGAAAAGACCATGAAACCCCTGAAAAAGGCGAAGGCGAAAGCCACGCCGAAAGCCGCCGCCAACAAAACCGCTCTGAAATCAGTCAAGCCAAGCCCGAAAAGCAACCGCAAGGCCGTTTTGCTTTCCAAGCAAGTCAAACACATCGACATCAAATCGTTTGATGCGCGCCCGATCATCAAACAGATGAGCGACATGTCCTTCACATCGCGCGATCTGGGCCGTGCGGCGGAGATTTTCAACACCATGTTGAAAGACAAGTCTGCCACCAGCATCCTGACGATTGCAGGCTCGACCTCTGCCGGCGGTTGCATGGATTTGTATGTTGACCTCGTCAAACACAACATGGTTGATGTGATTGTGGCCACAGGCGCTTCCATCGTGGACATGGACTTCTTCGAAGCACTGGGCTTCAAACACTATCAAGCCCCCGAAGCGGTTGATGACCGCGAGCTGCGCGATCTTTACATTGACCGTATTTACGACACATACATCGACGAAGAAGATCTGCAAGCCGTTGACCATACCATCTTCGAAATTGCGAATTCTTTGGAACACCGTCCCTATTCTTCCCGTGAATTTATCTGGGAGATGGGTAAATACCTGACCAAAAAAGCCAAGAAGAAAAACTCGCTCGTACAAACATGTTACGAACACGGCGTGCCGATTTTCTGCCCCGCTTTCACTGACAGCTCTGCCGGTTTTGGCCTGGTGCTGCACCAGGTGAAAAACCCGAAAGGTTACATGAGCATCGACAGCGTTGCGGACTTCCGCGAACTGACCGACATCAAAATCGCAGCGGGCACCACAGGCCTTCTGATGATTGGTGGCGGCGTGCCGAAGAACTTTACGCAAGATACTGTTGTCTGCGCTGAAATTCTGGGCAAAGATGCGGAAATGCACAAATACGCCATCCAGATGACCGTGGCTGACGTACGTGACGGCGCCTGTTCTTCCTCCACGCTGAAAGAAGCTTGCAGCTGGGGTAAAGTGGACGTTGCCTTGGAGCAAATGGTCTTCGCGGAAGCAGGCTCTGTCCTGCCGCTGCTGGCTTCCGACGCTTACCACCGCGGCTTTTGGAAAAAACGCACCAAAAAGAACTGGGCGAAACTTTTCAAAAACAGCAAGTAACACCAGACAAACGAAAGGGTGGCCACCGCAAGGGGCCACCCTTTTTAATTTGGAGTATCCCATGACAAAAAGCACAGAAACCGCCCCGTTCTACGATCTCATCGCCGACTGGTTCGATGACAACCGTGGCCGCAAAGGATATGAAACAACCTATCTGGCCCAAATTGTCGCCACAGTACCCGGGCGCGGTACCGTGCTGGATATGGGCTGTGGCGCCGGCGAGCCGATTGCGGCCTATTTCATCGAAAAAGGCTGGCAGGTCACAGGCGTTGACCTCTCCGCCGTATTGCTGGAAAAAAGCCGCGTGCGCTTTCCCGGCCAAGAATGGCTACATGCCGACATGCGTCAAGTCTGTCTTGAGCGCAAGTTCGATGCCGTCATTGGTTGGGACAGCTTTTTCCACCTGCCCGCAGAGGACCAACGCGCCGTGTTTGGTGTTTTTGCCACACACCTGAAACCTGGCGGCCACCTGCTGTTCAATACCGGCACGGCTGCTGGCACCTCTTACGGCCAGATGGCCGGCCATGATTTCCACCACGCCAGCCTTGATATTGCGGAATACACAAGCCTGCTTGCAAAACACGGCTTTCTGGTTATGCTGTGCGACATTGAAAATCCTGCCGCTGGCGGACGCACCGTCTGGCTGGCCCAATACGCCCCCGCCACCGCAGCGGCACAGACCGAACAAAAGTAAAGGATGCAAGACCATGCAATTTCTACCCTCGACAAAAGGTTTCCTAGGCCTTTCAAAAAAAGATGCCGGCGTGGCCAAGGATGCCAAAGCTGTCATCATTCCCTTTGGCCTTGAAACATCAGTCTCCTACGGTGGCGGCACCGCCAAAGGCCCGCAAGCCATGATTGATGCCAGCCATCAGGTTGAATTGTTTGACGATGAATTCTGGTGTGAGCCTTTCCGCCGTTACGGCGTTGCCACCATGAACCCGCCGCGCATTGCCAAAGGCCTGCCCAAAGCATTGTCGCAATTGGAAGGCATGGTTGAAGAAACCCTGAAGGCCGGAAAATTCCCCATGGTTTTCGGCGGCGAGCATTCCATCACCGCAGGTTCCATTCGTCCTTTTGCGAAAAAATTTAAAGATCTGGTTGTCCTGCACATTGATGCACACGCCGATTTACGCGATGGTTATGATGGGGAACATTATTCCCACGCCGCCGCCATTCGCCGCGTGCTGGACCATAAAAACGTAAAGGTCATTTCTTTCGGCATCCGCAATATTTCGCAAGAAGAAGTGCCGTTTTTGGAAAAAAACAAAAGCCGTGTCAAAATCTTCTGGGCGCGTGAAAAAGCCAACTGGAACATGAAAGAAGCCTTGAAACATTTCAAAGGCAAACCTGTTTACGTGACCTTTGACATCGACGGGTTTGATTCAAGCCTGATCCCCGCCACCGGCACGCCGGAACCGGGCGGTCTTTTCTGGGACGATGCGATGACACTGATCCGCGAAGTGGCCAAGGTTGGCCATTTTGTCGGCGCGGATGTCAACGAACTGGCCCCAAAACCCAACCTGCACGGATGTGATTTTATGGCCGCAAAACTCGCGTATAAAATTATGAGCTTTGCGTTTCTGGTCAGCCACCATAATAAGCTGAAGAAATCCGCCTAAACCTTCACACCCGCGTGCAGCAAACGGAGCACCCCATGCTGACTTGCGGCATTGACTTTGGCACATCGAATTCCGCACTCGCCCTCGCTCAACCCAAAAGCAGCAGCGGCGCGGAAAGCATTTCACTGTGCGCCGTCGAGGGTACGCATACCACGCTGCCAACAGCCCTGTTCTATGCCCCGCATCTGCCACAGCCTATGACAGGCCGCGCGGCCCAGAAACTCTTCTTTGAAGGCGAAGAAGGCCGCTTTATGCGCAGTTTAAAGCGTATTCTGGGCACAGGGTTGATGCAGCAAAGCACGGTTGTAAACGGAAAAACCCGTAAATTTGATGCCATTATTGCCGATTTCATCCGCCAGATGAAAATCCGTGCCGAAGCACAATGCACTACAGACTTAACCCATGTTGTCATGGGCCGCCCCGTACATTTTGTGGATGGCAGCGATAAAACCGACCGCGCAGCAGAAGCACAACTGTCTGCCATTGCCCGCCACACAGGATTCAAACACATCGCATTTCAGTTCGAGCCGATTGCCGCAGCCTTCGCGCATGAACAAAAGGTCAGCCAAGAAACCTTGGCCTTGGTTGTTGATATTGGCGGCGGTACATCCGATTTCACGCTGATTAAAATCTGTGCCCGCCATACCGCCAAGCCCGACCGCAAGGATGATATTCTGGCCAACAGCGGTATCCGCATTGGCGGGAATGATTTTGACAAGCAGCTCAGCCTGACCACCTTCATGCCGCATTTTGGCTATCATTCTACCTACGGCGAAAAAAACCTGACGGTACCTGTCAGCCCCTTTCACGACATGTCGGAATGGTCGAAAGTCAACTTCCTCTATACCCCGAAATTCCGCCATGAAATGCGCGATATTTACAAACAAAGCCACGCGCCGGAAAGTTTTGGCCGCTACATCGGGCTGCTGGAACATGAAACCGGGCATAAATTACTGGCCGCTGTTGAAAGCAGCAAGATCCACCTGACCCAAAACACCTGCACGGATGCCGACCTCGGCTTTGCCGAAAAAAATTTGGCCCTGACGATTACGCGCAATGATTTTAACCAAGCCATTGGCGCGGATATGCACACCGTTTTGCAAACGTTGCAAGAATGCCTGACGCAGGCCCGCATCCGCCCAGATGACATCGGCATGGTGATTTTGACGGGAGGGCCAACGGAAACGCCACTTCTGCAAAAACTGATCCGCACAACATTTCCGGAGGCTGTTATTTCGGAAGATGAACGCATGGCCAGTGTGGCCCTCGGCCTTGGCTATGACAGCTTGCGCGTTTTCGGGCCTACCACTTCTTGAAAATAAAGAACGCGGCCAGCACCAGAAACAAAAACCCGACAGCGTGATTCCAGCGCAGCGGCTCATTCAAATACCACACAGAAAATCCGGCAAAGACCACCAATGTCAAAATTTCCTGAATGGTTTTCAACTGCGCAGCAGAAAACGTGCCATGACCGATGCGGTTGGCAGGCACTTGCAAACAATATTCAAAAAATGCAATGCCCCAGCTGATCAAAATAACGAGCCAGAGCGCAGTGCCTTTGAACTTTAAATGCCCATACCAGGCAAAGGTCATAAAAATATTCGACAGCAGTAAAAGCAAAACCGTTTGCGCAGCAATAGGCATGGGACACCTGTTTAAAGGGGGGAACAGGCAGATCATAGGGCCGAATCAGAATTTCCCGCAAGCGGGAAATTGCCTTAGGCAACGGGCTTGCGGGTCCACAAATGGGCAATCAACCCGACTGCAAAATTGGTCACAGAAAGTGCCAGCAAAATCCCCAGAAAGCCGAAAGACTTTTGCGCATACCACGCCAACGGCAGATAAATAATGACCGCCTTCAGCAAAATCATAAAAGTCGCACGGAAAGGCCGCCCGACAGAATTTTGGCGCGCATTGCAAATCACCATCACCCCCAGTGCCGCATAGCTGAGCGGCACCCAGTGCAAGTATTGCGCGGTATAGGCAATCACATCCGGGTGGCTGTCAAAAAAATGCGGAATGTCATAAGCAAAAGCCCAGAGGAACACAGCCACCAATATACCCCAGACCAGCGCATACTTCACGCCCGCCCGTGTCGCCTCTTGAATACGGCCATAGTTTCCGGCGCCGAAATTCTGGCCGATAAAAATGGAAACACCCGCCCCCGTTGAATAAAAAATCAGCGTCGCCATACTTTCAATCCGCGTGGCAACGCCAAGGGCTGCCACCGCTTCACGCCCGAAACCGGCAGCAAGCCATGTGATGATCCCCGCCGAAATCGGGCCGATCTGGTTGCTGATCACACTGGGAATCGCCACATGCAAAATACTTTTCCATGATGCCACAATGTCTTTGTGCCAAATGGGTCCCGCCAGCATGTCTTTTCGAAAGATCAATACAAACAGCGATATCATACAGGTGATATAGCAAGAGGTGACTTGTGTGGCGGCCGCACCTGCCAAATCCATCTTGGGAAACGGTCCCCATCCGAAAATATAAAGCGGATCAAAAATCACATTCAAAAGTGCCAAGCCCGTCATAACGGCCGAGGGAAAGCGCGTATCGCCTGTGGCCCGGATACAGGCATTGCCCACCATCATCACCCCCAAAAACGGCAGCGAGCAATACCAGATCGCCATATACCGCCAGATCAGCGGCAGCGTTTGCTCGCCCGCCCCCATCAAACGGAAAATAGGCGTGATAAGCAGGAAACCAACGACAGCAGCAATCGTCACCACCAATGCTGTCAACACCAGGGCATCGGTTGCCATGCGCCGGAAGCGCACCATATCTCCCTCGCCATAAACACGTGACAAAGCAGTGGATGTGCCGACGTTCAGCCCGAAAATAACGCCCATATAAAGCATAACAACCGGAATGCTAAACCCGAGCGCTGCCAGATATTTTGTACCCAGCTGTGAAATAAACCACGTATCCACAATGCTGAAAGATGTCATGGCAAACATCCCCCAGGCCAACGGCAATGCCAGACGGAGGATGTGCTTGGGCACATCCCCTTCCAGCAGGGTTATACGGTTTGCGGCATTCATGGTCCGGTATATCGCCCTTTAGCGGGTTACGCCCGCATTTTCTGCACGGTAGTGACAAGCGATTGCGCAAGACGCGTGATGCCGGCGGCCGTTTTTTCATCTTTCAACGTACCGTTTTCATCAAAAGCCGCCATGCCCTGGCCGACGGCCTGCATTCCCGCCAGGACCGTAACGTTGATATTTTGCAGCAATTCACGCAAAGCGAACAGCCCGCGCAAACCGCCCAACGCACCCGGCGATGTCGCCATGATGGCGGCATATTTGCCGTTAAAGGACGACAAGCCCGGATCATCCGCACCAGCAGAGCGCGATGCCCAGTCGATGGCATTTTTCAGCAAAGCTGAATAGCTGCTGTTATGCTCCGGGGAAGCAATCAAAAAACCCTGGCTGTCACGAAGTGTTTTCTTGAAATCAAGCACCGCCTGCGGCAAGCCTTTCTCGGCTTCCAGATCGCCGTCATAAATGGGCAATTGCAAGGCAGCAAGGTCAATCAGCTGCACCTCTGCACCCGCCGCCACCGCCGCTTTCACCGCATTGCCCAGCAGTTTGGTATTGAGGGATTCTTTACGGCTGGAGCCTGAAAACGCGACCAGTTTAATTTTCTCTGACATGACAATTTCCTTTTTTTCTGTGTATTATTGCGGCAGTTCAAACAGCAGGATTTCCGCATCGGCTTGCGCCGTCACTTGCCCTTTTGTATCTTCATCCGTAACGGCATAACCGTCACCAGCTTGCAGTGTATGTCCATCCAGCGTGACTTTACCACGCGCCACTTGCAGCCAATATTTTTTATCTGCGCGGCGGTCAAAAGTTATGCTTGACCCTTGTGTCAATTTGGCCGCACGCAGCGTTGCATCCTGACGAATGGCCAGTGTGCCGTTTTGACCATCTGCTGTGACCAGCCATTGCCACTGGTTATCTGCACCCGCAGGGTCGAGCGTCACTTGACGGTAAGCCGGAGAGCCGCCGGTGATCTGCGGCATGATCCAGATTTGCAGCAGATGCACAGGATCCGTCTCCGATGGATTAAACTCGCTGTGCAAAATACCCTTGCCTGCGCTCATGGCCTGTACATCGCCCGGGCGAATAACGTCGCCATTGCCCAAACTGTCGCGGTGTTCCAGCTGGCCGGAGAGCACATAGGTAATGATCTCCATATTCGCATGGCCATGCATAGGAAAGCCGCCACCGGGTGCCACAATATCTTCGTTGATCACGCGCAAGGGGCCAAAACCCATATGGCCACGGTCGTGATATTCACCGAAGGAAAAACTGTGCCAGCTTTTCAGCCAGTCCATTTCTGTATAACCGCGGTCTGCGTTTTGTCTGATGGCTTGCATAGCAACCTCCTTGTGTTCCGGATCTTGTTGATTTCTGTCTCTTGACCCTGATTTAAGTATAATTATTCTTGATTTAATTATTAATAGGTTAAATAATTAACTTATTGTTCGAAAAAATAGAATAATAGGCAAATGGACAGACTTTCTAACATGCAGGCCTTCGTGGCTGTGGCCGAGGCTGGCGGCTTTGCACCGGCGGCCAAGCGGCTGCATCTGGCCAATTCCGTCATCAGCAAACGCATCAAGGATCTGGAAGACGATCTGGGCGTGCGCCTGCTTCACCGCACCACACGCCGCGTGAGCCTGACAGATGCAGGCTATCGTTATTTTGACCATGCCCGCCGGATGATCCATGAACTGGCGGAGGTTGAAGAACAGCTGCGCGCACAAAATGAAAAACCTGTGGGGGAGCTTAAAATCAGCGCGCCCGTCACTTTCGGCACGCAATATTTAGGCCCCGCCATTTCAGGCTATCTGGATAAATACCCCGATGTCACCCTGCGCTTGACCCTGCACGACCGCCTGGTCGATCTGGCGAGCGAGGATTTCGATATGGCAATTGCCCTCGGTACACTGGACACCCCCACGCTGGTGACACGCAAACTGGCCGAAAGCCGCCGCGTGGTCGTGGCCAGTCCCGATTATTTCCGTACACACGGCAAGCCTGAAAAACCGCAAGACCTGTTGCATCATAACTGCATGAGCTATAGCAACCTGAACGACGGCAAGACATGGCCGTTTGTTATGGCAGGCAGGCGTTTACTGCAACCGGTCAGCGGCCGGTTTACGGCGAACAACGGATTGCTACTACTGGAAGCAGCGCTGAATGGCTGCGGCATTGTCACCCTGCCGACCTTTATTGTCGGCCCGCATATTATGGCCGGACGGCTGGAAATGGCACTGGAAGAATACGAAGACGAAGCCCTGATTATTCAGGCGGCCTGGATGCATCAACGCCATATGAGCGCGCGCAGCCGTACCTTTATCGACCACCTCGCCGCTTATTTTTCCGGCGCGGCCCCGCCGTAGAAAAACTGTACCGTCAGCGCCAAAGCCAGCAGCCAGAGAAGAACAATCACAGCGGCGGCTCCTTTGCTCTGCGGCAACTGTGCAACAAGCACGGTCCGTTGCGCCCTGTAGCGCGCGACAAGATCGGCCGGCAACAAACGCCACGCCAGCCACAAACCGGCAGGCACCAATACAATATCATCCAACATGCCCAGCACGGGGATAAAATCAGGGATCAAATCAATCGGGCTCAAGGCATAGGCCACCGCCACCCCGCCCACAATCCGCGCGGACCAGGGTGCTGCTGGATCACGCAGGGCGTAGTAAAGCGCCACCAAATCACCCTTGATTTTTTGTACTTCTGTTTTCAATCTTTGCAACGTGGATCTCATGCCCTCACGCTAACATGACCGCCTGCGCACCACAATCTGCCAAAACAAAACCGCCCGATTTTTATATCGGGCGGCTTGTTACATGTGTGTGTGTAAAAAAATCAGGCCGCCAAATGTGCCTTGAGCATCCAAGCCGTTTTCTGATGCGCCTGAATGCGGGCAATCGCCAGATCGCCTGTGGCATCGTCACCGATTTCTTCAGCCGCCTTCAACACGGCATCTGCATCTGCGGCCAGTGTTTCATGGTCATTGGCCAGGTTTTTTACCATGGTCAAGGCATCGGGGTTGCCCGTTTCTTCCTTGACCTTGGCAAGTGTGGCAAAGGCCGCAAAACTGCCCGGTGCCTTTTCGCCCAGCGCGCGCAGACGCTCCGCCAGATCATCTACCGTTGCAAACAGTTCTTCGTACTGCGCTTGAAACAATCCGTGCAACGCAGAGAAATGCGGGCCCGTCACGTTCCAGTGATAATTTTGCGTCTTGAGCTGCAAGACGTAGCTATCGGCCAAAAGCACAGACAGCGATTGCACCACATTATGATTTTTACTCGACATTTCATTAATCCTTTCGTCTGGTTATACAAATAGCCGATTGGAATAAGCCCCTTCGCGGCCAGTATCAGATCGACAGCGCCTGTGCGGCGGCGGACAGTACGGCTGCAATCTTGAAACTATGCTGCACGGCTGCTTTGGGCAGGCCTTCCTGCTCCACTTTACCGGCATGTGATTTAACGCAAGCACTACAGCCATTCACGGCGGATACCGCGAGCGAATAAAGCTCAAACGTCACCTTATCAATACCGGGATTGCCAATCACGTTCATACGCAAACCAGCAGGCATCTGTCCGAGTTCCGCATCTTCGGTCATATAAGTGGAGCGGTAGTAAATATTGTTCATCGCCATGATGGTGGCCGCCGCCTTGGCGGCATTGATTTCTTCGGCCGTCAGGGTGGCTGCGCTTTCGCCTTCCACCGCTGCAATCACGCCCGCATGGCGGGTGGCATAGGCCGATGCCAAAGCAACGCCCATAACCTGATTCAGCGACAGGCCGCTGTTGCCATCAGCTTTCAGCACGCTTGCCACGTTCAGCCGGATATCCTTTGCAAAATCTGGCAAGGCATCGCGCAGAGAATCGATATTGGCAGTGGCTTTGGCGGCGGTCATTTCGTGTACGGTCATTTTTTTGTTCCTCTGAATCGGCTTTTTTTGATAAAACTTTATGATTGCAATGATATAGGGCAACAGAGCCCAAGTTCCAGCCCTCAAAAAAGCAATTGAAGACGTGAACACAGCAAAGAGATAATGCTTTATTAACCAATTACTTGTTATTTTATTATGGAACAAATAGCACTGGAGGCGTTTTGGCGGCACAGACAGACTGGAAAACGGAGATCAGAACCAAGGCACGGCGCGCGTTTAACGTGGCGGCTGTATCAGCCAGTATGCTGACCCTGATGCCGGGGGCATCAACCTATGCCGCTGGTGATGAAACACCTGCCCAGGCAGCCGCACAAGCCGCCGCCACAAGCACTGTAATCATGGTCCCCGCAGATGCGCCGATCATTCCGCTGCCCCCAGCACCGTCGATTCAAGAGATTTTATCCGCAGATGCGGAAAAGCCGCGCAATATTTTCTTTGAAGAAAATACACAATCCATCAACGAATTCCGTGCGCTGCGCGGCGATACCGCCAGCACCGGTGGCCTGACTGCGGATGAGCGTACATATATAAAAGAAATAACTGACGCGGCACGCGAAGATGCCAAAATCTGGCAAGTACCCCGCGCTGTTGCCGCCACGCTGCGTTTTGCATCCCAACAGGCGGGTATGGACCATGACACATATATGACACGCCTGACACAAACAGGCGGGATTGTAACGGGCAGCGACCGCTCTGGCTTGCAACGTGAATCACTTTTCAAGTTTACCGTACCGACATGGCTTTATTTAATGAAGCAACATGGCGACAAACACGGCTTCGGCTTTTTTGCCGACCGCATCACCCTGCACGAAACAGACACGGCCACCATTGCAACCGTGACCGATGCCAACGTGCTGCGCCAGATTATATCGCTGCGCCAAAACCCGCGCGTCTCAGCCATCATGGGCGCGGAATTTATGCAGACAGAAGGGCAATTACCTCTGCGTATGGGCTTCACCGGGGCCGATTACCGTCCCAACCAGCAAATGGCCCTTGACCAGGCCCATATGATGACACTGGGATTTGACCTGGGTATTCGCGGCGCTGATGGGGTCAAAGGGCCGCTCAGTGTGGCCGCCCGTGCCGAATTTATCCAAATGAGCCGCCCGCTGTTTGAAGAAGGCAAAACCGTCAGCGCCATGCTCGAAGAATCCGCGATTCAGGCACGTGCGGATGCGCAAACCTATGCCACAGACGAGAGGCCGATCACGCCTGCTGATGCTTTTTCTATCCGCCACGCCAGCAAAGTGGTGGGCGTTGAATTTGGATATATGATGGAACTGGTCAGTGCCGAAAGCGGCTTTGTGACGGATGTGGAAGCCAGCACCTCCAGCGCCACAGGGCTTTTCCAGTTTATCGACAATACGTGGCTTTTGATGATCCGCGACCATGGCGCAAAATACGGGCTGACGGACCTTGCCAAAAAAGTAGAAACGCGCCAAGACAGCGACGGGCATGATATTGCCTTTATCAGCAACCCGTTCCTCAGCCAGTATGCACTGTCGCTGCGCACGGATCCGCGCATTTCCGCCCTGATGGGGGCTGAATTTATGAAAGAGAATTTTGAAATCCTGAAAGCCGGACTTCCCGACCGCGACATTACGCGCACAGACCAATATCTGGCGCATTTTCTGGGCTCGGGCAATGCTGTGACATTTCTCAAAAAAATGGAAACGAATGGCAAACAGGCTGCGGCCACCACATTCCGCGCCGCCGCACGGTCAAACCGCAATATTTTTTACCGCCCCAACGGCCGCGCCCGCAGCTATCAAGAAATTTACGACCGTTTCAGCAACAAGTTTGATACGGATACGTTTGAAGACGCGCCGACACTGGCGCAGTCCGTCATGCCGCCGCTTCCGCGCCACCGCCCGCATTAAGTCTGGCAAAACGGCTTTACGCCGCCGCCGCCTTGGCTTCCTTGTCCACAGCATCCGCACAACGTGCGCAAATGTGCGGATGTGCCGCGACAGCACCAACATCTTGCGTATACTTCCAGCAGCGCGGACATTTTTCGCCGTTCGATTTGCTGAAAACAACACCGATACCCTTGACAGCTTCGCTCTTGAACGCATCCGCCGGTGCATCTCCTGCCACCACAGTGATGCCGGAGGTAATGCACACATCCGCAAAACCCAGATCATCCAGTGTTTTGGCAAGTGCCTCATCTGCCACGTAAACAGTCGGTGCGGCTTCAAGTGATGCGCCGATTTGTTTTTCCGCACGTTTGACTTCCAGTGCGCCCGTCACCACGGCACGGACATCCATGATTTTTTCCCATGTTTCGGCCAATGCCTTGTTTTCCCATTCGGCGGGGGCATCCGGCATGGTGGAAAAATGGATGCTTTCGGACTGATCATCAAAGCCAAGGCCTTTGTAAGACAACCATGCTTCTTCTGACGTAAAGGTCAGCACGGGCGCCAGCCAATGGCACAGGTGGACAAAGACTTTATCAAGAACATGCACAACCGCGCGGCGTTTCTTGCTGCCCAGTGCTTCGCAATAGAGCGTGTCTTTGCAGATATCAAAATAAAACGCCGACAATTCACGTGCGCAGAAGTTATGCACGGTATTGACCAGATGCTGGAAATCATATTCCTTCACCGAGTTTTTCACTTGCGTATCGATATCATGCAAACGGTGCAGGATGTAACGGTCAAGGCCGGAGAGGTCATCAAAAGCAACACCTTCGCCAGACCCATCCAGACTGCCCAGCAAATAGCAGAACGTGCCGCGGATGCGGCGGTAAATATCGGCTGTATTTTTCAGCGTGTTTTTGCCGATGCGGATATCTTGCGCGTAATCGCACAACATGGTCCAGAGACGCACAATGTCTGCACCGTATTCATTGACGAGATCTTGCGGATCCACCACATTGCCGAGTGACTTGGACATTTTATAGCCCTTTTCATCCAGCACAAAACCATGCGTCAGCACGGTTTTGTAAGGTGCCCGGCCCCGCGCGCCACAAGATTCCAGCAAGGACGAATGAAACCAGCCACGGTGCTGGTCAGAACCTTCCAGATATAAATCGGCAGGCGATGACAGCTCGGGGCGGTCTTCCAGCACGAAGGCATGGGTGCAACCGGATTCAAACCAGACATCCACAATGTCAAACACCTGCGTGTAATCATCCAGCTTGTAATCATTGCCCAAAAAGTCTTGCGGGTTGCGCGACCACCATGCATCCGCACCGACTTCGGCGAAAGCATCGCAGATGCGTTGATCTACGCCCGTATCTTTCAACGGCTCGCCAGTTTCTTTGTTCAGGAACAAGGCAATCGGCACGCCCCATGCCCGCTGACGGGAGATACACCAATCAGGGCGTTGTTCGATCATGGCGCGGATCCGGTTTTCGCCTGCTTCCGGCACCCAGCGGGTATCGCTGATGGCCTGTAGCGCTTTTGTGCGCAGCGTATATGTTTGCGCGCCATCCATGCCGATGAACCATTGCGGTGTCACACGGTGGATCAACGGCGCTTTGGACCGCCATGAATGCGGGTATTCATGGCGCAGGCTGCCCTTGGCAACCAGCTTGCCCAGCTCCAGCATTGTTTTTAAAACAGCGGGGCCTGCATCCCCCATCTCGCCTTTTTGGGTATAGACAACCTTGCCCGCAAAATGTGGATGTTTGTCGGTATAAATCCCCTCATCATCCACGGCGGATTCAATCGGGATACGCTCTTCCATCGGCAGGGGTGCGTTGTATTCCATGATCAACTTCCAGTCATCATAACCATGACCGGGGGCGATATGCACAAAGCCCGTCCCTGTATCTGTTGTGACAAAATCACCGTGCAACACGGGCACATCAAAATCATAACCCAGATCGCGCAAAGGATGATGGCAAACCATGCCTTGCAGATCCGCGCCTTTACCTTGCCAGAATTCTTTGACCTCGGTAATTTTGGCATCTTTCAGCAAGGCATCTTTCAAATCCGCGCAGACCAGCAAGCGGTCACCCACGGTTGCGAGACTGTTTTCAGCAACTTCCGTTACCTCAACACCAACATAAGACACATCGCGGCCATAACCGATGGCGCGGTTACCGGGCAATGTCCAGGGTGTGGTCGTCCAGATCACAACATTTGCACCGTCCAGCGCGGCGGGGCCTTTGGTGACGGGGAATTTTACCCAGACGGTGATGGATTTGTGTTCTTTGTATTCAACTTCCGCCTCGGCCAGCGCGGTTTTTTCAACCACGGACCACATCACGGGTTTTGCGCCTTTGTACAACAAACCGTTGTGCAGGAATTTGTGGATTTCGCGCGCAATCGCCGCCTCGCCGCCAAAGGTCATGGTCAGGTACGGATTTTTCCAATCGCCCGTTACCCCCAGACGCTGGAATTCGGCAGATTGAATATCCACCCATTTTTGCGCAAAAGCACGGCATTCGGCACGAAAGTCCAGCGGGTTCACGGCATCTTTGTCCAAACCTTCGGCGCGATATTTTTCTTCGATCTTCCATTCGATCGGCAAGCCATGGCAATCCCAGCCCGGCACATAGGGCGCGTTATAGCCCAGTGCCTGCCAGTATTTGTTCACAACGTCTTTCAAAATCTTGTTCAGCGCATGGCCCATGTGGATATGCCCGTTGGCATAAGGGGGGCCATCGTGCAGAATAAACGTTTCGCGGTCCTTGGACAGGTCACGCAGACGTTTGTACAAATCCATTTTTTCCCAGCGGGCCAGAATTTGCGGCTCTTTTTCCGCAAGGCCTGCGCGGCGCGGAAAATCCGTCTGCGGCAGGTGGATGGTGCTGGAATAATCGGTTGGGGTCTGCTCTGTCGTCATCTGGGTCACTCTCTGTTTACAGGCGCTGAATCCATTGTGAATAAAGGTTTTGAGGATACAGGCCAAAATGCCCGATCTTGACGATCGGGTCCAGAACTTATCTGGTAGGTATAACAATGTTTTTTGAGATTAAGTCCTGTTCACCCGCATCAGGGGCGAATAGAAATGGTGCACTCGGCTTGCGCATCGCAGGTTTTGTCGAGGGTATAGGCCTCGCCTTCCAGCGCGGATTTGATACGGGCGGACAAAAGCTCGGCCAATGCCGCTTTTTCAGCGCGGGCCTGATCCACAGACACAGATGCAACATCCGCCAGCACGGGGCTTGCGAACATCAATATCAGTGCAGCGGTTAAAAGGCCTTGTTTCATTGTCTTTCTTTCGAATTCTTCCGTACGGGACAATACATAAAACGGCTCAAAAAAGCAAGTTTTTACCAGCCCGTGTCTATTTTGGGGCTGCCCGGTACACGAATGGCTTTGTTTTCAGGTACATACATCAGCCAATGCGCAGCATGAGCGGCTTGTTCCATCCGTTTTTGCAATGCAGGGCAGGTTTCTTCCGCTGCGCCTTTTTTGACCTTGTCGTGCAGGGATTCAAGATCTTCCAGCCAGCGGGCCAGGCTATGCTCTTCCATCCGCTCTTTATACAGCGGGTAGTGTGCAATATTGCCTTCCAGAAAATTGAGGTGATGTGCATGGGTAATGGTTTTACCCCACATTTGCGCATCAGGCGAAACATCTTCGGCATTTTCTTTTGTACCCATACGTGCCCAAGGGGACGATGCTTGAAACAATTCCAGCAAACGCGGGGAGAATTTTTCGGCCAAGGCGTTCTGGTCTTCACAGTAATGCTGGTTTAAAAGCGCCGCACCGATCACTTCGGGGTCTTGCGTGGCACCCGTTTCCACCAGCAATTTGGCGATATCGCGATTGGTATCGGCATAACCGCCCATGGGGTGGCGTGCCAGATTATCCGCCAGCATATAGTCATAGACCGAACGCACGAACGGATGCGCGGGCAACCCTGTGTTTTCAAACGCCAGTTCTGTCTGTGCGGCGACCACTTTTTCGCGCAAGGTTTCCTTGGCGCGGATCAGGCTTTCCAACGCAAATTCTGCCATGGCGGTTTCTTCTGTTTGCGGCAGGATTTTTTGCAGCGAAACCTCGTTCGCATCCAGAACTTGTTTGACGCGGCGGTAATCTTGATACATCCCGTTTTCGGCATCATAAAAATCAGGCGCTGCAATCACACCGTTGATGTGATCTAGCCCCTTGATGCTGGCGGCCAATAAAATCTGGCGCTCTGCTTCTGTCGTGAATACCGGGTTTTCGATATCAAGATCATAAAACTTTTGCAAATAATCCGCAGCCTTGGGGCTGACACTATGCGCAAATTGTTGTGCGTCATAGCGGATGATCATGCCATCCATCAATACGGCGGCGGCAATCGCATCGGGGTCCGGCTTTGCCGCAAAGCGCGAAATCAGCTCCCCGCCACGAATGGCTTGGCGGGCGTAGGCATCGCCCTCTTTATCATCCGCAAAAAATGTGCGCATGACCTGATAGGCTTTTTCAACAGTCGGATGTTGCAGCAAACGGGTTTCTTTGACATCGAACATTTTTAAAACACACTCTTGAATATAAATTCGGCAATAAAGGCAAAAAGGGCAAGGCCCCGCACAGGCCGCAAAACTAGGCCCGGATCAGGCTTATGTCAATAAGCGCGATATTGGTCTATTATTTCAGTGACTTAAGGCCAACTTTTTCACGCAGATCGGACACTGTTTTGCGCGCAACCACACGGGCACGGGCCGCACCCTCTTCCAGAATTTTATCAATCTTGGAAAGGTCGGACATATAGTCAGCGTAAAGGCGCGACGGCTCCATCAGCGTTTCTTCAACCGCCGCCGCCAATAGTTTTTTCGCATCGCCATAGCCCATGCCGCCTTTGACGAAAGCATCGCGCATGGCGGTCACATCCGCATCCTTGGCAAAATGGCTGTAGAGTTGAAAGACGGTATTGTCATCCGGATCTTTCGGCTCATCCGGCAATTTTGAATCTGTCACAATCTTCATAATCATTTTCTGGCGCTGTTTGCTGTCCATGAAAACGGGGATATGATTGCCGTAGCTTTTGCTCATCTTACGGCCATCAAGGCCCGGAATAGCAGCGCCCGCTTTTTCCACCTGATATTCCGGCAGCGTCAGCGTATTGCCAAAAGTGTTGTTAAAATACCCTGCAATATCGCGCGCGAATTCGATGTGCTGCACCTGGTCTTTGCCCACAGGCACCAGCTGCGCCTGCATGACCAGAATATCTGCCGCCATTAAAATAGGATAGGTATAAAGCCCCATATTCACATCGGCATCTTCATCACGATTTTCTGCGAGGTTTTTATCCTTCGCGGCTTTATAGGCGTGCGATCTGTCCATCAGGCCTTTGGGCGTGACGGCCATCAGCGCGGTTGTCAGTTCAAAAATTTCAGGAATATCGGATTGACGATAAAAAACCGTTTTTTCGGGGTTCACGCCCAGCGCCAGCCACGTGGCGGCAACGTGGTAACTGTCCATCGCCAATGCTTCACGGTCATGCACGGCATTCAGCGCATGATAGTCTGCGATAAACAAAAAGGATTTATCCGCACCCTCCACCAATTGAATGGCAGGGCGAATGGCCCCGACGTAATTGCCAAGGTGCGGCGCGCCTGTCGGTTTCACCCCTGTTAAAATTGTTTTACCCGCCATTGCCCTGATCCTTTTGGTCTTTTTTGTATCTTTGGTTTTTGCCAATATAGGCCATAAGCGAATAAAAGGTAAATTACAGATATGCGACGACCTGCAAGAATCGGCCCCTTCCGTTTGCCGTATTTTGCGCTTGATTTTGCTCAAATTCCCATAAGGATTGACTTTTATTTCGGGCTTGGTTAGTCTGCCGACATATCCTAATAATATCCGGTACATTTTTATTTAAAAAGGAAAGGCGTCATGGGCATGAAAGACTGGTTGGACAAGATCAAGCACAACGGCGAGGAAAAACTGCGCAAAGAGACAGACCCCGTCGAACAACGCAAACAGAAAAAAGAAGATGCCGCCAAAGCCGTGAACCGCACCGCCAAAGCCATCAAACTGGCACAGCGTGGGCTGAAGACGTATAACGACGTTTCCAAAAAAGCCGGCGAAATTTCAACCGATGTCACCAAAAAGACCATCGAAATTGCTGAAAAAGCCAAACCTGCTGCAGAAAAGGTTGATCACGCAACAGATGCAGTCGGCAAACGTGTCAAAGGTGTTTTCGCTTCCGTAAAAGATAAATTCTCCAAGGGTGCCGATGCTGCGGGCAAACAGGTCGATAAAATCAAGGAAGAGCAAGCGAAGAAACCGTCGACCGGTTCCGGCCTTCTGGATTTTCTGGCCCCTGCCGTGCCGGATACAGAAGCAACCAAACCCAAAACACCAAAAAATACCCCCAAGCCGCCGAACGCTGCTTAAGGTTACTTTCACTTAAAAAAAAACGGCTGCTGTTACGGGCAGCCGTTTTTTATGCCTGTTTCAAAGGCTTTCTTGCACCGCCTTTGGCGGATATCTTGTATGCACCTTTGGCGGATATTTTGCAGCGCAAAAAACCATAATACATTCAGGCACATAATATGGCCCTGCCCTTTACTTGTCTTATGCGAACTGATAGTTTTGGGGCGATCAAATCAGATCCAATAATCATAAACGGCGTCTTGAATGGTGTGTGTCGCCGCCTGTCTCTTGCTCCGCATTTTGCGCGGGGCCTATCAGGCGTGCAGGCCGAATTTTGTTTAACACCTTGAAGATAGTGAGTCCGTACCTATGAGCGCACAACCCAAACCTGATTCCTCCGCCAATGCCGCCAACAACAACGGCAAAAAGACCGAACAGCCGTGGACGCGCAAATATCCCGTCGATATCGACTGGGATGCGGATGTACCGCAATCCACCATGGTGCAAATGTTTGAAGATTCCGTCAAAAAACACGGCAAGCGCACCTGCCTGAATTTCATGGGCAACAAATTAACTTACAAACAAGTTGGCGAAATGGTCGATAACTTCGCCAAGTCTTTACAAGACCAGGGCGTTGGCAAAGGGTCCAAAGTTGGTTTGTGCCTGCCCAATACACCGTTTTACGTCATCGCCTATTACGGCGCGATGAAAGCGGGTGCCACGGTTGTGAACTTTAACCCGCTCTATGCCGAACAGGAATTGAAACACCAGATCAACGACAGCGAATGTGATTTGATGGTGACAGTCAACGTGAAGCAAGTGCAGCCCAAGATTGAGAAAATGCTGGGCACGACACGTTTGAAAAAAATCATCTCCTGCGATATGGCCGATGCCCTGCCGAGCGTGAAAGGCTTTGCCTACCGCGCTATCAATGCTGCCAAGGGCCTGTTCGGCAAATCGGATCTGGTCAAAGTAAAGCAAGACGACAAGCATTTGTCCTTCGCCAAAATGGTTGGCAAAAAAGGCAAGCCTGCCCCTGTTGATATTTCAACCGATGACATTGCCGTTTTGCAATACACCGGTGGCACCACAGGCGTGCCCAAGGGCGCGGCCCTCAGTCACGGCAACCTGACCGCCAACCTGCAACAGGCAAACTTGTGGTTTACCGGCGGCAAGGAAACACCACAGCAGGAAAAAATGCTGGCGGTGCTGCCGTTCTTCCACGTGTTTAGCATGACAGTACAAATGAACATGTCTTTGCACATGGGGGCAGAGCTGGTGATGCTGCCGAAATTTGATCTGAAAGAAACGCTGCAAACCATCCACAAAGAAAAACCCACCATGTTTGCAGGTGTGCCCACACTTTACAAAGCCATCATCGACAGCAAAGACGTGAAGAAATACGATTTGTCTTCGCTGAAAACCTGTTTGTCGGGCGGCGCGGCGCTGAACGAAAACGTTATGAGCGGCTTCAAAAAACTGACCGGCCTTGAACTGATCGAAGGTTACGGCCTGTCCGAAACCGCGCCACTGGCAATTGCCAACCCGCTGAAGGGCGAGAAGAAGCTCAATTCCATCGGAATGCCCGTGCCCAAAACAGAAATCAAAATCGCCAATCTTGAATTCCCGGACCAAAGCCAGCCCATTAAAATGGAAGGCGAGATTTGCCTGCGCGGCCCGCAGGTGATGAAAGGCTATTACAACAAACCCGAAGAAACCGCACATGTGATGGACAAAGAAGGCTTCTTCCACACAGGTGATGTTGGCTATGTCGATGAGGACGGCTATGTCTTTATCGTGGACCGCATCAAGGACATGATCAACGCCAGCGGCCTGAAAGTATTCCCGCGCAAAGTTGAAGAAGCCATTATGAGCCACCCAGCCGTATCCGAATCCATCGTCATTGGCGTGGACCATGAATACCGCGGCGAAACCGTAAAGGCTTTTGTGGTGCTGAAAGACGGCGAAAAGCTGGAACAGGCCGACCTGCTGGCCTACCTGAAAGAGCGTCTGGCCCCTTACGAAATGCCGAAGCTGATGGAATACCGCAAGGAGCTGCCAAAAACCATGATCGGCAAACCCGATAAAAAAGCACTGGTGGCCGAAGAAAAAGCCAAAGCCGCCGCAGCCGCCCAAAAACCCAACACACCCAAGCCGCCGAAGATGTAAATCGTAAAGATTTCAATCAACGGCTGCTGACACACAGAAAAACCCCCGGCTTTATCGGCCGGGGGTTTTTGTTGGTCTGCTTGGCCCGTTGGCGGTTTACGCAGGCACTTTCGCTTCTTCGGCAGATTCTGCGTCAACCACACCTGTCTTGGACAGCAAGATCGCAATCGGCCGCGTCTTGGGGAACTGACCCAGCGTGATCACCACCATCGCCAGAATAGGAATGGAGAGGAACATACCGGGAATTCCCCAAATCATGCCCCAGGCTGCCAGCGAGAAGATGATCATAATCGGGCTGATGTTCAAACTGTCACCCAGCATCCGCGGATCAATAATACTGCCCAATGTGATCTGGATGACGCCCAGACAGCTGCCGATAATAAAGAAGGTGGACAGATCATTGAACTGGATCAGCGCAATAATCGATGGCAACGCAATCGCCAGCAATGAACCGATATAAGGGATAAAATTCAGCACAAACGCCATCAATCCCCAGAACTGGTTAAAATCGACATTATAAAACTTCAACAGTGCATAGGTAAAAATACCCGTGAGCGCCGAGATTAAAACCTTCACCCAGATATAGCGCTGAATATTGATATCAATACGCTTCAAAATCGCGCGCACGCTGTTTTCGGTTTCCTGATCTTCGATCATGTTTTTAATCTTGCGATCGAAAAAGCGCTGTTCATACAACAAGAAACCCGTATAGAACATCACCACCAGCGATTTACCGGCAAGACCTGTAAAGGTGGCGGCCAGTGTGGCGACGATACTGGTCAGGTTAATATACTGCTGCAATTCACGCACCATGGCTTCGCGTTCCAAATGCAGCATGGCCAAAACCTTGGGCAATAACTGCTCCAGGTTTTGCTGATACACAGGCACCGCTTCGAGCACGAGACGGATATTGTGGTTGATCAGCGTCAGAACAAACCACAAGGCTGCCCCCAGCGCGGCAATCGCCAAGAGAAAGCACCAAAAGCGCGGCAAGACAAACCCGCCCAGCGGCAAACGTGACAACCCGCGCGCAATCGCGTTGATCAGATACCAAAGGCAGAGCGCAATGACGAAGGGGATCATGATCGATGCCGAGATATGCAGCAAATACACAACCAGACAAACCACAATAAACCCGAGCGCAAAGCTGGAGGCCATCACCGTGGCCCTGACCGCTGGCACCCGTCTGGCACTGGCACGGCTGGGCACATCGTCACCCGGTGAGGTGGCTATTTTTTTGCTGTTTGGCATATTCTGTATAATCCCCATGTGAAAGCATTGCGCCCGTTGACTTTAGAATAAGACGCATTACTGTCAACCTCACAAGCGATATGCCATGCGGGAGAGACTGGATTCTCCAGCGCCGAAGGAGCAACCACCCCGGAATCTCTCAGGCAAAAGGACCGCACAGCATCGCCCGGATGTCAAAATCCGGGCCAAAGCATCTCTGGAAAGCCTGTTTTCCACGCGCAACGTGGCAAAACAGCACCGACGGAGCAAATATGCGCCATCTTGCGCGCATATGAAAACTCTCAGGTCACAAAGACAGAGCGGGGGCCGTCTGATTCTTGATATATATAGAAGGACACCGCTTTGGAAAACGCCGCACAAAAAATGACCGCTGACACGCTTCATAAAACGCCGCTTCATGCCCTGCACCTTGCCCATGGTGGCAAAATGGTGCCCTTTGCTGGCTATGACATGCCCGTGCAATACGACGGCATGGGCGTGTTGAAAGAACATTTGCACACCCGCACCGCCGCCGGATTGTTCGATGTCTCGCACATGGGACAGGCCGTTTTAACGGGCAAGAACGGCGACCCTGCAACCGCACTTGAAAAAATTGTGCCCGGCGATATTGCAAGCCTTACCACAGGCCAGATGCGCTATACCGTGTTGCTGAACGACCAGGGCGGCGTGATTGATGACCTGATGGTCACGCGCTGGGATGACACTACGTTGTTTCTGGTCGTGAATGCGGCGTGCAAAGAAAAAGATTTTGCCTATATCGAAAAAACAATCGGGGCGGACACCACGCTCGCCCAAATGCCAGACCGCGCGCTGATTGCGCTGCAAGGGCCGAAGGCAGAAGAAGTTTTAAAAGTGCATATCCCTGCATCTGCGGATCTGAGGTTCATGGAATCGCTTAAAACCCTGCATGACGGGCAGGAACTTTTTATCAGCCGTTCCGGCTATACGGGCGAAGACGGATACGAGATTTCGATCCCTGACGCCTACGCCGTGACCTTCACCGAAAAACTTTTGCAAAATGATCTTGTTAAATGCATTGGCCTTGGCGCGCGCGACAGTTTGCGCCTGGAAGCAGGCCTTTGCCTCTATGGGCATGATCTGGATGACCAGACCACCCCCGTTGAAGCCAACCTGAAATGGGTGATCGCCAAACGCCGCCGCGAAGAAAAAAACTTCGCCGGCGCGGATAAAGTTATGGCGCAGCTGGCCAATGGCACCGACCGTCTGCGTGTGGGGATCAAACCCGACGGCAAAGCACCGATGCGCGAAGGCACCGAGCTGGTCGATGCAACGGGCCGCAAAATCGGCATTATCACCAGTGGCGGTTTCGGCCCCAGCTTTGATGGGCCTGTCGCCATGGGTTATGTCGAAACGGCCTTTGCCAAAACCGGCACCGAAATAAATGCCATACTGCGCGGCGCACCCCGCCCCTGCACAGTGGCAGCTACCCCGTTTGTTAAACAAAGCTATAAGAAGGATTGAGAACCATGACACAGGTATTGTTCAGCGAAGACCACGAATATATCAAAATCGAAAACGGTGTGGGAACCGTGGGCATCACAAACTACGCGCAAAAAGCACTTGGCGATGTTGTCTATGTGGAACTGCCCAAAGTCGGCGCAACCGTTGCCAAGGGCGGCCAAGCCGGCGTTGTAGAATCCGTGAAATCGGCAAGCGAGATTTATTCCCCCGTATCAGGCGAGATTGTCGAGATCAACCAGGCGCTGTCCGATGACCCCGCACTGGTCAATGCTGACCCACAGGGTGCCGCATGGTTTTACAAAATCAAAATCGCCAATGACACAGAACTGGCGGGTTTGAAAGACGAAGCCGGTTACAAAGCCTTCACCGAAGGCCTGTAAACAATATAAACGCCACAATAAACAAAAGCCGCCGGAACAATCCGGCCGCACCGAGGGTTTAAAGACAAAATGGCACACAGCATTATGGACCGCATTCACGATCTGGAACAAAAAGACGACTTCATCCGCCGCCACATTGGTCCGTCGGATGCGGATATCAACGCCATGCTGAAAACAGTGGGCGCGGCCAGTCTGGATGAACTGACCGCACGCGCTGTCCCCGCCGCCATTTTGGAAAAATCCACCCCCGCCACGGGGGAGCCAATGACGGAACATGAAGCGCTGAAAAGCCTCATGCAGATGGCGCAGCAAAACCGCTTGTGCCGCTCGCTGATTGGCACGGGTTATTACGATACGATCACGCCGAATGTGATTTTGCGCAACGTGTTGCAAAACCCGGGCTGGTACACGGCCTATACGCCCTATCAACCGGAAATCAGCCAAGGACGGCTGGAAGCGCTGATCAACTTCCAGCAGATGGTGATGGATTTAACAGCCATGCCGCTTGCCAACGCTTCTATGCTGGATGAAGCAACAGCCGCGGCCGAAGCCATGACACTTGCCAAGCGCATGGGCAGCAATCCCAGCAATACGTTTCTTGTCAGTGCCGATTGCCACCCGCAAACGATTGCCGTGATTGAAACACGTGCGCTGCCGCTGGGCTATACCGTTGAAATCGGCAAACCGGAAGACCTCGTCGAAAAAGACGGCTTCGCACTGTTGTTACAATACCCAGCCACCAATGGCGATGTGGCCGATTACAAAGCCCTGACCCAAAAAGCGCATAACAAAAATATGCTGGTGGCCGTGGCGACAGATTTGCTGGCGCTCACCCTGCTCACCCCGCCCGGCGAATGGGGCGCGGATATTGTTTTCGGATCATCCCAACGCTTTGGCGTGCCGCTGGGCTTTGGCGGGCCTCACGCAGCGTTTTTTGCGGCGAAGGATGAATACAAACGCTCCGTTCCCGGCCGCATTGTCGGTGTATCGGTGGACAACAAAGGCAAACCCGCCTACCGTCTGGCCTTGCAAACCCGCGAACAACACATCCGCCGCGAAAAAGCGACCAGCAACATTTGCACCGCACAAGTATTGCTGGCAAATATCGCAGGCTTTTATGCCGTCTGGCATGGTGCGGAAGGCCTTAAAACCATTGCCCTGCGCATTCACCGCCTGACAACGGTGCTGGCAGCGGGCCTTGAAAAGATGGGCTTCGACATTGAAAACGCCCATAGCTTTGACACGCTGACAATCGATGCCGGCAAGCAAGCGCAAGATATTCTAAACCGCGCACAAGAAGAAGACATCAACCTGCGCGATTTTGGCGACGGTCGTTTGGGCGTTGCACTGGACGAAAAATCCAACCGCATGGAAGTCTTTGCGCTCTGGCAAGTTTTTGCTGGTAAAAGCGCACTGCCCTTCAGTGTCGAAAGCATTGATGCCGAAACAGACAGCCGTCTGCCGGCAAATTTGCTGCGTACCTCCGCGTACCTGACGCACCCGACATTTAACCTGTATCGTTCGGAAACCGAAATGCTGCGCTACTTGCGCCATTTGGAACAAAAAGACATTGCGCTCAACCGTTCCATGATTCCGCTGGGTTCTTGCACCATGAAGCTGAACGCAACGGCGGAGATGATTCCGATCACCTGGCCGGAATTTGCCGACATTCACCCCTTTGCCCCTGCCGACCAGACACAAGGCTACCGCCTGATGCTGAAAGATCTGGAACAAAAGCTTTGCACACTGACAGGTTTTGCCGCCGTGTCCTTGCAACCCAACGCGGGTTCACAAGGGGAATACGCGGGGCTTTTGGTCATTCAGGCCTATCACGCCAGCCGGGGGGATACGGCACGCAACATCTGCCTGATCCCGTCGTCCGCGCATGGCACCAATCCTGCTTCTGCCGTTATGGCCGGGATGCAGGTGGTGATTGTGAAATGCGATGACAACGGCAACATCGATGTGGCCGACCTGCGCGCAAAAGCAGAACAGCACAAAGAGAAACTGGCCGCCTTGATGGTTACCTACCCCTCCACCCACGGCGTTTTCGAAGAAGAAATCCGCGAGATTTGTGAAATCATCCACCAGAACGGCGGACAGGTTTATATGGACGGTGCGAATTTCAACGCGCTGGTGGGCCTGGCCTGCCCCGGTAAATTTGGCGCAGATGTCATGCACATGAACCTGCATAAAACATTCTGCATTCCGCATGGCGGTGGCGGCCCCGGTATGGGCCCCATTGGCGTGGGCGCACATCTGGCTCCCTTCCTGCCCGGTCATCCGCTGTTAAACGGCGTCGGTGGCGAAGACGCGATTGGCCCTGTGTCTGCAGCCCCCTATGGCTCTGCGGCCATTTTGCCTATCTCTTGGGTCTACATCACCCTGATGGGATCGGAAGGTTTGAAACGCGCAACACAAGTCGCCATTTTGAACGCCAATTACATCGCCAAAAGTCTGGAAAAACATTACGAGACACTGTATGTCGGCAAGAACGGTTTTGTGGCGCATGAATGTATCCTTGATACACGCGGATTCAAAGATACAGCCCACATCAGCGTCGATGACATTGCCAAACGCCTGATGGATTTTGGCTTCCACGCGCCCACGATGTCTTTCCCGGTACCGGGTACCTTGATGATCGAGCCGACGGAATCAGAATCCAAGCCGGAGCTGGACCGTTTTATCTTGGCCATGCGCACCATCCGCGATGAAATTGCCAAAATTGAAAACGGCACCTGGCCGCAAGGGGCGAACCCCTTGCACATGGCACCGCATACATTGGGTGATATTGCAGGCAACGACTGGCAGCGCCCTTACGCACGCCATGATGGCGCTTTCCCCGCCCCCTATCTGGCGACAGACAAATACTGGCCGCCCGTGGGCCGCATTGACCATGTGGTCGGTGACCGCAATCTTGTCTGCGCCTGCCCGCCCATCGACAGTTACATGGAAGAAGCCGCCTGATGCAAAAAACCTCTGCCTGTTTTTTCCTGACCCTGTTGATTGCCGCGGGCCCTGCCTTCGCACAGGAAAGACAAGCAGATGCGCAAAACCGCCTGATGTCCAGCACCGCTACGGTAGAGACAACGGCAGAAGCAGCACGTAAAAACAGCGCCGCAAAACCCGCAGCCCAAAAGCCGGCTGAAGCACATACCGTTGCACAACCCAGCTTGCAATCGGATGTGACACAGGCCGTCAGACGATCCAAGCGGGAACAAAAATCCCGCTTCATCACCTTCAATTCCGAAAACGATTTATATGGTGGCGGCACGGACCGCAATTATACCAATGGTGCACGTGTCACCTTTTTTGATATGGGCGCATCTATCCCGCAAGTGTTTCGCACGGTGGACCGTTTTGTGCCCACCTTCTCCATCAACGAAACGACCAGCATTTCCTACTCCCTCGGCCACAACCTTTATACGCCGACCGATATTACGGTGGCAGGCCCACAGGCGAACGAGCGCCCCTGGGCTGCGTTTTTATACGGCTCTGCAGGGCTTACCAGCGTCACCAACAACCATGTGGACAGCCTGGAAGCGACACTGGGCATCATCGGCCCCGCAGCACTGGGCGAGCAGATTCAAAAAGCCATTCACCGCCATGTATCGGATTCCCCCATGCCCAAAGGCTGGGCACACCAGCTGAAGAACGAGCCGGGCCTGATGCTGTCGTGGGAGCGCAGCTTCCCCGAGCGGTATAGTTTTGAAACACTGGGCTGGCGCGCCAATGCGGTGCCTTATCTGGGGGCCACAGTTGGCAATATTTATACTTACGCCAATACAGGGGCAAGTTTCAGCCTGTCCCCTTATGGTGATGGCTTTCAAGATTCACCCGTGCGTGTGCGCCCTGCCATGCCGGGCACAGGGGCTTTTGTCATACCGGAGAATACCTTCAGCTGGTATTTGTTCGGTGGTGTGGAAGCACGCGCCATTGCCCGCAATATTTTTCTGGATGGCAATACTTTCGCCGATAGCCACAGCGTGGATAAAAAACCCCTTGTGGTCGATGTAAACGCCGGTATCGCCCTGACCTATGGCAAAGTCCGCGCCAGCTATGCGCTCATTTACCGGACAAGAGAATTTGATGATCAGGACAAGGGTGACATATTCGGCACCGTCACGCTGGGCGTGCGGTTTTAATCAAAACATCAATCAATGCCAAAGCCAAAACGGCCATATTTGCGTTTGGCATCATCGATCATTTTCTGGCGGCGCTTTTCAATCTTGCGCTCGTTCTCGCGTTTGCAGCGGGCATCAATATCTTGAAACTTGCGGCCCGGTCTTGCCCGCCAGACGGTTTTAAATTTATGGCGCAGCGTCTCGGCTTCTGCCAGACGATCCCGGATGATCATGGATTCCGCTGTTTTTTGCGCCCCATGCACCATGCCAGCGGCCATAATCCCCGCACCCAAGGGCGGAAAAACCACTGTGGCCGGTACGCCCAGGCCCAGCGTCACCGCCTGCCCTTTAAAAAATCCACCCGTGGCCTGACCGGAGAGTTTGCGTAATTCGCGGATCTCACGGTTGAGGGCCCCGATGTTTTCCCGGATCTGGTCCGGTGTCATGTTTTTGAAATCGGGTGTTTTCGATGCCATGCGGATAACCTTTCTGGCGGCTCTTCAAGAGTACCCTATTAGACAAAATCCGCTGGTGTTAATCAATCCCCGCCCCGCTTAAATCGGCGGGACCGCCACCGTATGTTTATGTCAATAAATACAGGCAAAATCCGGCCGCTTCCGGCCATCTCCCATTGACGTATCGGGGCTAAAAAGGCATGGTGCAAAAGACTTTTATATACATTCTGCCCATCCCAGCCAAGGAGGCTCCCGCATGTCCGCCGAACCCGCAAAATCCCCCACGCCCGAAACGGTGACACACAAGGACATGGCCAATGCCCTGCGCGCCCTGTCGATGGATGCCGTGCAGAAAGCAAATTCCGGCCACCCGGGGATGCCGATGGGTATGGCCGATGTGGCAACCGTCTTGTTCACAAAATTTATGAAGTTTGACCCGAGCCTGCCGACATGGGCGGATCGTGACCGCTTCATCCTCTCCGCAGGGCACGGCTCCATGCTGCTTTACAGCATTCTGCACCTGACGGGTTACGAGAAAATGACGCTGGATGAAATCAAAAATTTCCGCCAGATGAAAAGCCTCACCCCCGGCCACCCCGAAGTGATGCAAGATGTTGGCATTGAAACCACCACCGGCCCTCTGGGTCAGGGTATTTCCAACGGCGTGGGCTTTGCCCTGTCGGAGCGTTTGCTGAACGCGCGCTTTGGCAACGACATTGTCAGCCACTACACCTATGTCATCGCATCGGACGGTGATCTGATGGAAGGCATCAGCCATGAGGCTTGCTCGCTCGCCGGTCACTTGGGCCTTGGCCGTTTGATTGTTTTGTACGACGACAACAGCATTTCCATTGATGGCCCCACATCGCTGAGCTTTACCGATGACACGCCGAAGCGCTTCGAAGCTTATGGCTGGGAAACCTTCACCGTGGACGGTCACAACCCGGAAGAAATCACCAAGGCGATTGCCGCGGCCCAAATGAACCACGACAAACCAAGCCTGATCTGCTGCAAAACCAAAATTGGTTTTGGCGCACCGACGAAAGAAGGCAAATCATCTTCCCACGGTTCCCCGCTGGGTGACGAAGAAATTGCCGGCGCACGCAAAAATCTGGGCTGGAGCCACGCACCGTTTGATATCCCCGCAGATGTTGCCAATGCCTGGCGCAGCGTGGGCGAGATTGGTCAGAAAGACCGCAAAAACTGGCAAGCCCGCCTCGACCAGCTGGATGGCACAATCCGCACCCAGTTTGACCGCCAGATGAAAGGCGATGTATCCGCCGAAGTGAAAGCCGCCATTGCCGCTTTCAAAAGCCAGATGACAAAAGACGCACCGAAAATCGCCACCCGCGCCGCATCGGGCAAAGTACTGGAAGCCCTGATCCCCGTGCTGCCTGAAATGATTGGTGGCTCTGCGGATTTGACAGGCTCCAACCTGACACTGACCAAAGACATGGGTGCGGTTGCCAAAGACAATTTCAAAGGCAGCTATATTTACTACGGTGTGCGTGAACATGCCATGGCAGCCGCCATGAACGGCATGGCCCTGCACAAAGGTTTGATCCCCTATAGCGGGACCTTCCTGAGCTTTACCGATTACTGCCGTCCTGCTATTCGCCTGTCTGCGCTGATGAAACAGCGCGTGATTTACGTGATGACACACGACAGCATCGGCCTTGGCGAAGATGGCCCGACACACCAGCCAGTGGAACATCTGGCCGCCCTGCGCGCAATTCCGAATGTTTTGGTACTGCGCCCCGCCGATGTGATTGAAACAGCCGAAGCGTGGCAGATTGCACTGGAGCATACAACAGGCCCCAGCATTTTGGTGCTGACACGCCAGAACCTGCCACTGCTGCGCACCGAATATGTGGATGCCAACGTATCTGCCAAAGGTGCTTATGTTCTCTCCCCGGCCTCCGCACCCGATGCGGCAGTCACAATCTGGGCGACGGGTTCGGAAGTGGAAATTGCCATCGACGCACAGAAAAAACTCGAAGCCGAAAAAATTCCGGCCCGCGTTATTTCCGTGCCGTCGCTGGAATTGTTTGCACAGCAAGATGCCGGCTACCGCAGCAAATTGCTGGATGGCTCTGCCCTGCATGTCGCCATTGAAGCGGGTGTGCGCCAAGGCTGGGATGCGATTATCGGACCGGAGGGGATTTTCATCGGCATGAAATCCTTCGGCGAGAGCGCGCCCTACCAAGAACTGTACGAGCATTTCGGCATCACGGCGGACCATCTGGTTGCCGCTGTTAAAGCCCGCCTGTAAGACATACACCGTCCCGGCTTCACGAAGGAGACCGGGACGGTTTTTTCGATCCATCCTTCGGTCGCTGCACCCACAATGGGGCGGCAGGTTTTTGTAATAGAGTGTAAAAGGAGATTTATCTATGTCCGTCAAAGTTGCCATTAACGGTTTTGGCCGCATCGGCCGCCTGGTGCTGCGTTCCATCATGGAAAGCGGCCGCAATGATATTACCGTCGTTGCCATCAACGATCTGGCCACATCGGAAGCCAATGCCCACCTGTTGAAATACGATACTGTCCATGGCCGTTTCGGTGGCGAGATCAAAGCATCCGAAGGCAAGCTGATTGTGAACGGTCACGAAATTGCCATGGTGCAGGAACGCGACCCCACACAATTGCCCTGGAAAGCACATGGCGTGGATATTGCTTTTGAATGCACAGGCATTTTCACAAAAAAATCCGACGCGCAAAAACACATTGCTGCTGGTGCCAAAAAAGTCCTCATCTCCGCACCTGCAACCGATGAAGACATCACGGTTGTCTACGGCGTGAACCACGACAAATTGACCGCGAGCCATCTGGTTGTGTCAAACGCATCTTGCACGACCAACTGTCTGGCACCTGTGGCCTATGTTTTGAACAACGCCATTGGCATTGAACATGGATTTATGACCACCATCCACAGCTATACTGGCGACCAGAACACGGTGGATACCATGCACAAAGACCTGCACCGCGCACGTGCGGCGGCGGCCAACATCATCCCGACATCCACAGGTGCTGCCAAGGCAGTCGGCCTTGTGTTGCCGGAGCTGAAAGGCAAGCTGGATGGCACCGCCATTCGTGTGCCGACGCCAAACGTTTCGCTGGTGGATTTCAAATTCACCTCCAAAAAAGACACCACAGTCGAAGAAGTAAACAATGCCATCATCGCCGCATCCAAAGGCCCGCTGAAAGGCATTTTGGGCACCTATACAGAACCGCTGGTATCGTCCGACTTCAACCACGATCCGCATTCTTCCATCTTTGCGCTGAATGAAACCAAAGTCATCGATGGCCGCTTTGTGCGCGTCATGAGCTGGTACGACAACGAATGGGGTTTCTCCAACCGTATGTCCGATACCGCCGTTGCCATGGCCAAACTGGTTTAATTTCCGCGACACTTATTTCAAGAAAGACACAAAGACATGAAAGTCACAAAAAAAGTAAAAGAGATTCTCTCCTACTACGAAAGCGACAATCCGGGCACCAAAGCCAATATCTGCCGCATGTTGATGCACGGTAAACTGGCCGGTACAGGCAAAATGGTCATTCTGCCTGTCGATCAGGGTTTTGAACACGGCCCCGCACGCAGCTTTGCGGTGAACCCGGCCGCTTATGACCCGCATTACCACTATCAACTGGCTGTTGATTCAGGCTGCAACGCCTATGCCGCCCCCTTGGGTGCCTTGGAAGCCGGTGCCGACAGTTTTGCCGGCGCGGTGCCGCTGATTTTGAAAATGAACTCGTCCAACAGCCTGATTTCGGCCAAAGACCAATCCGTCAATGCCTCGATTGCGGATGCCTTGCGCCTGGGGTGCTCGGCGATTGGCTTCACAATCTATCCCGGTTCCGAATACATGCTGGAACAGCAAGAAGAAATCCGTGAACTGTCCGAAGAAGCCAAGGCTTTTGGGATTGCGACCGTGATGTGGTCCTACATCCGCGGCCCCAATGTTTCCAAAGACGGCGAAACAGCGATTGATAACATTGCCTACGGCGCGCACATGGCGGCGCTTTTGGGCGCACATATCATCAAGGTCAAACTGCCGACAGACCATGTTGACCTGCCCGAAGCCAAAAAAGTGTACGAAAGCGAGAAAATCGCCATCAGCACACAGGCCGAGCGTGTGGCACATATCATGCAGTCATCCTTTGCCGGCCGCCGTCTGGTTGTTTTCTCCGGTGGCGCCACCAAGGACGAGAACAGCGTCTATGACGATGCCCGCGCGATCTATGAAGGTGGCGGCAACGGTTCCATCATCGGCCGCAACTGCTTCCAGCGCCCGCGTGAAGAATCTCTCAAGATGCTGGAAAAAATTATGCACATCTATCAGGGCAAAGACGCTTAACCCTTTAAGCGCTTTCACCGCACAAATAAAAACGGCCCCTTTTACAAGGAGCCGTTTTTATTTATATCAAGCCCTGACTTATTTAGGGGCTGGTGCCTTCGGTGCCACAACCGGTGCCATCTGGCGCAGGTCGACAACCGTACCACCGGCAGAGCCGGTCACTTGCGGTACATCACCATTCCATTTGTTGGTTTGCAGATATGTGCTGATGTTTTCCTGACCAATCGCGCGAACGATTTTGGTAAAGCCTTCAGCTTCTGCAGATGCCAAAGCCAGTTGACCTTTGGCTTCCGCTTCTTTTTCTTTTTCCAGACGATACGCTTCAGCATCGGCAGCCAGTTTGGCCGCTTGTGTTTTGGCTTCAGCATCAACGATGGTTTTGTCTTTTTCAACGCGCTGCTGTTCCAGCTCTGTCTGTTTCTGGTTCAAAACAGCTTTGGCGCGTGCGGCTGTTGCCACGGCGTTTTCGAAAGCTTCGTCAAAGGTGAAATCCGGCATTTTCACAGCCACGATTTCAAGACCCAGAAGTCTTTTCACCTGACGGTTTGTTTCTTCTGTAACAGATTTCATGATTTCTTCGCGGTTTTGTGCGACGTTCTGGGCTTCTTGTTTACCCAATGCGCTTTTCGCCGCGTCAAATACGGTACGCTCCAGCTTGCTTTCCCAATCCGGGTTGTTTTTGTAGATAGAAACCAGCTCTTCGGTCGGGATGCGGAACATCACGGACAATTTTGCATTGATGACCTGGTTGTCTTGCGTATAGGTCTCAACATTTTCAAAGTCGCGCTGCTGCAAAGACACATCCACTTTTTTCACGGTAGTGAAAAACGGTGTTTTCAGGCTGAAGCCAGGTTGGCGCAGCTCACCCACATCTTCTGTCACCATCTTGCCCAGACGGTAGTCAATACCACGCTCGGTTTCGTCCAGAATGGTAAAGGAACCGGCACCCGTGATCAGGGCAGCAGCGGCAGTAAAAGACAGCAGAAGTTTCTTGGGGGTTACTTGGAAAGACATAGGCACACTCCTCGTTGCGGTTTAAAAAATAACTCGTTAATTTTCATAATTTGAATTGTTTCGTTGTTTTTTATATGCCTGAGCTTAATTTATGTCAATCCTTATCGGATTTACGTTATTTAAACCTTAAAAAACAGTTAATTACACAACATCCTTGCCGTTGGCAAATATGCGCGATGGGGCTAAAAAGTGCCATTTTCAGGTCTTTTTTAGGAGAAAAAAGGGAAGAATCAAAACTTGCGCCGCCCGTTTAGGCTTTCGGACCAAATTTCAACTGGATGCGGCGCACCGTCATGCTGCTTTGCAGGCCGCCATGCACGGCTTGCTCCACCACCGCATTTTCGGCATCTTTTTGGGCTTGAACAGCCTTTTGTGCCTGTTCGGCACGGTCTTTGACAAATTCCAGCATCAAGGCCAGCATTTCACCGGCGAAGGGCCATTGGTGCATACGCTCGCGCGCCGTATCCATGGCGGTGCGGCCCGGTACATCTGTTCTGGTTTCATCTGCGCCGGCATGGAGGGTGAACAGGATACGATCCACCCTTTCTTCGCGCATATCGGCGTTAAAAGCCACATGCAGCGGGGTCAGGCCCAACATGCTGTGCGGGTCTTGTGCATTAATATCCGCACCGGCACCCAAAAGTTTTTGTGCAATGCCCAGATGGCCCTTGGCGATGGCTTCGTGCAGGGCGGTAAAGCCTTCTTCATCCATCTGGTTTACTTTTTGGGGTTTGTAGGACAGCAACAAGTCAATCATCTCTTCATTGCCGTGATTGGCTGCGTAATACAGCATATGGCGGTCCATGCCGCCCATCGTGTCCACGTCCGCCCCGTTCTTCAAGGCGCGCTTCGCTGCGGCCAGGTCATTGTCGACTTTGACGGCATCCAGCAGGCGGGTGTTTTGGCGGCGGTTTTCAGGCATGGCGATTCCTTTGTCTGATCTATAGCTATGTAGCATTTTCAATTACATAATGTCAACATCTTAATGGTATATAAGTACCGCAAAGAGCTTTATGCCCTGCATATATTATAGCGTGTATATAAATAGTCGTCGGTCTGCTTGACTCTTTCTCCATAAATCGCCTATAAAAACCCTGCTTTACAGCGGCCCGGCCGTCAATCCCCTTTAAAAGGAAAGATGCCCACGCTCCGCGTCCCTCCGTCGGCGAAATTACGCTCACGGGGGTAAAAACTTATTTGTGCTTTGCGACGATACTTTTTGAGATTACGGGGAACAGAAAATGTTCGACAGCTTGACCAACCGCCTCGGCGGCATATTCGATGGATTAATGAAGCGCGGCGTGTTGAAAGAAGAACACGTCAACGAGGCCCTGCGCATGGTGCGTGTCGCCCTGTTGGAAGCCGATGTCGCCCTGCCTGTTGCCAAAGAATTTGTTGAAAAAGTCAAAGCCGAAGCCATTGGCGAAAAGGTACTGCGCGCGGTCAAGCCGGGCCAACAGGTCATTAAAATCGTCCATGATGAATTGATCGAAACACTGGGCCATGAAAACAGCGACATCAACCTGAACGTGCCTGTACCTGCCGTGATTTTGATGGCAGGCCTGCAAGGTTCAGGTAAAACAACATCCGCCGGCAAGCTTGCAAAATTCCTGCAAGACAAGATGCGCAAAAAAGTATTGCTGGCATCCCTTGACGTTTACCGTCCCGCCGCGCAGGAACAGCTGGATATTCTGGCCAAGCAAGTCAATGCCGGCAGTCTGCCAATTGTCACGGGTGAAAAACCCCTTGCCATTACAGAGCGCGCGCTGAAAACCGCCAAGCTGGAAGGCTATGATGTTCTGATCCTCGACAGTGCGGGCCGTTTGTCTGTTGATGATGCCCTGATGGATGAACTGGCAAGCGTACGCGACATGGCAAAACCTGTCGAAACCCTGCTGGTGGCCGACAGCCTGACCGGCCAGGATGCCGTGAACACCGCCAAGAACTTCAACGAACGTATCGGCATTACCGGTATTATCCTGACCCGTGTGGACGGTGATGCGCGCGGTGGTGCTGCTTTGTCCATGCGGGCCGTGACCGGCAAGCCGATCAAGTTCCTCGGTGTCGGCGAACAAATGGACGCGCTGCAGGCTTTTGATGCCAAGCGGATTGCAGGCCGTATTCTTGATATGGGTGACGTTGTCAGCCTTGTCGAAAAAGCCGCCGAGACAATCGAGATGGACGAGGCAATGAAAATTGCCGAGAAACTCAAAAAAGGCAAATTCGATCTTGATGATTTTCTCTCCCAATTGCGCCAGATGAAAAAAATGGGCGGCCTGTCCGGCCTCATGGGCTTTATGCCCGGCATGGGCAAGCTGAAGGGCATGATGGAAAACGCAAACGTGGATGACAACGTGCTGAAACGCCAGGAAGCCATCATCTTATCCATGACCCCGAAAGAACGCGAAAAGCCGGATGTACTCAACGCATCACGCCGCCGCCGCATTGCGGCAGGTTCCGGCCTGACGGTGCAAGACGTCAACCGTTTGCTGAAACAGTTTCAAGACATGCAAACCATGATGAAGCGTATGCAGAAAATGGGCAACAAAGGCATGATGCGCAGCATGGCGGGCCTTCTGGGCGGGGGCAACATGGCCGAGTTCGAAGAAATGGCCAAAAACATGCAAGGCCAGATGGGCCCGGGAATGGGAACAGGAATGGGCGGCGACAACCCGCTGGGCCCGAACCCTTTTGACGATGCATCGGCCCTTGAGACAAAACCCAACCTGCTGATGAACGGCAGCAAGGACAAGAAATAAAGATTCATAGTGAATACCCCGCCCGCGCACCGCTTGGTCGCACCGCACGGAGAGGGATTTTAAAAATAGCGACCGGACCCAAATGGAGAAAACAATATGCTGAAAATCAGAATGGCCCGCGCTGGCGCCAAGAAAAAACCCTTCTACCACATCGTTGTTGCAGACAGCCGCAACCCGCGCGATGGCAGCTTCCTTGAAAAGCTAGGCACTTATAACCCGATGCTGCCGCGTGATGACGCCAACCGCGTCACCCTGAACGGCGAGCGTATCAAGTTCTGGCTCGGCAACGGCGCACAGCTGTCTGACCGTGTTGCCATTTTTGTTGGCAAAGCCGGTATTGCACCGATGCCTGCACAAAAAAGCAACCCTGAAAAAGCAAAGCCCAAAGCCAAAGCGCTTGAGCGTGCAAAAGAAAAAGCTGAAAAAGCGGCTGCTGCGGCGGCCCCTGTTGACGCACCCGCTGAAGAAGCACCTGCCGCTGAAGAAGCGCCTGCTGCCGAAGCTGCGGCTGAAGAAGCCACAGCTTAATTATACGGATCCGGTCTATCGTGCACAAAACGGACGCAACGTCGGACGCTGGACACAATCTCATCCTGATGGCAGAGATTGTGGGCGTACATGGGATCAAAGGATGGGTGAAGCTGAAAATTTTCAGCGCCGATCCGGAGAATCTTGCCGACTATGCGCCGTTTTGTGACGCGAAACAGACCAAGACGTATGATGTTGAAGCCATTCATCCGCATGGCAATATTTTTCTGGCCACATTGGCGGGTGTGACAGACAGAACGGCTGCCGAAAAACTGCAAGGCAGCAAATTATACCTGACCCGCGACCGCCTGCCGGATATTGATGCCGATGATACATTCTATCATGTAGATCTGGTGGGGCTTACCGCCAAATGGCCCGATGGCCGTCCGATGGGCAAAGTCACCGGCGTTGCCAATTTTGGTGCAGGGGATCTGCTGGAAATTCGTCCATCGAAGGGGGCCAGTTTTTACGTGCCCTTCACAGATGATGCCGTGCCGGATGTAGACATGCAAAACAAGACCGTGATCGTCAACCCGCCGCCCGGCTTGCTTGACTAAAAACGCTTCTGTTTTTTTTTCTAAAATAACGCCGCTATGTTTTGCGCCCTTTTGTCTAGGCTCGGGGGCCACGCAGATTTGGCTTGTGCGCAAAGTGGCTTTCAATTTTATGCCGCGCTTTGGCTTGCTTAAAATCACGGGCCAGCGCGCGTGTGGCAAAGGCCGGTGTCAATCCTGCCTGTTCCAGCGCCATGGGGGATGGGCTGTTGTTTTGTTCGGCACCAGTATTTTTGTTTTTGCCGAACCATTTGCCAATGGTGCCCACCAAATCAATACCCATCGACTGTGCGCCTGCCCGTACCAGCACACCACCCGCTGTCATGGCGGCCGCGGCCATACAGCCATGCAGCAAAACGGTGCCGACAACACCCGGCGCAATCAACGTGCCACCCGCCGCCGCGCCAAGGATAGCGCCCCCTGCCAGCAGCGCCCCACCAGCCCCCAGCAACAAACCTGTCCAGAAATTGCCATGGGCGCCCAGCGCATCGGCCCATTTTTGCGGCAGACCGGTTTTTTTGAGGATCAGAGGCAAAGCATCACCCGCCACTTTAACGATTTTTTGAAAAATGCCGCCTGCTGCCATGACCTGCTCCTGCTGTTTGCTTATTCAAACCCGTCACAGCATAAAGCCAAAACCATAAACATTTATTTAACGTCACGCGGCAAGACCGTTATACTCGGCTTGCTGCCTCAAAAAAATTTATACAGGACGGATTTTTATGCCCCATACCCGTAAAACCCTGACAGCCCCGTTCCATGCCCATATCATCACCCTCTTCCCCGAGGTTTTTCCGGGCTTTCTGGGCCACAGCCTGTCGGGCAAAGCGCTTGAAAAAGGGATATGGTCGTTTGATACGGTCAACCCGCGCGCCCATGCACCGGATATGCACCGCACAGTGGATGATACCCCTTTTGGCGGCGGGGCCGGCATGGTGATGAAGCCCGATGTTTTGTCCCGCACGCTGGAGGCGCATCAGCCGCTGGGGAGGCTCATATACCTCTCCCCGCGCGGACGGCCCCTGACCCAGCAGATGGCCCGAGAGCTTACTCAGGAGCCCCGTTTGACCCTTCTCTGTGGCCGTTACGAAGGGGTGGACCAACGCCTGCTGGATGCCTACGAAATTGAGGAAATTTCCATCGGCGATTACGTGCTGTCCGGCGGTGAACAGGCCGCGATGATTCTCCTGGATAGCATCATCCGCCTCCTGCCCGAGGTTGTTGGCAATATGGAAACACATAGCGAGGAGAGCTTTACAGACAGCCTTTTGGAGTACCCGCATTACACCAGACCCGCCGAATGGACAGACCCCAAAGGGGTTATTCATAAGGTTCCTGAAGTACTTACCTCCGGCCACCATGCCCAGATTACGGCATGGAGACGGGCCGAATCCGAGCGGATCACCAAGGAACGCCGGCCGGACCTGTATGCGAAATATGCAGACAGATCAAAGAAATGAGAATAAAATATTGAAATACCCCCCCTTTTTAGGGTAAGAATCGCCCCAACGTGTGCGACAACACTTAAATAGTCCACCCCGGTAATCAACAAGATGTGAACCGCCGGCACGCAACCGTTATTAAATGCGTGTTCGAAATTTACGGGTTCCGATAAACATATAGGGTTTTAAAAACCATGAACGACTTACAGAAATTTGAAAAAGCCCAGCAGGAAAGACTTGCTGGCGACAAAAAAATTCCCGCATTCCAGCCGGGTGACAGCGTGCGTGTGAACGTGAAAATCACGGAGAACACAGGCAAAGAAATTCGTCACCGTATTCAGGCTTTCGAAGGCGTATGCATTGCCCGTGGCGGCAAAGGCCTGCACCAGACATTTACCGTACGCAAAATCAGCTACGGCGAAGGCGTTGAACGCGTATTCCCGATTTACAGCCCCAGCATCGACAGCATCGAACTGGTGCGTCGCGGTTCTGTACGTCGTGGCAAACTGTACTACCTGCGTGGCCGCAGCGGTAAATCCGCCCGTATCGCAGAACGTGAGCGCGATACACGCGACACAGAAGCAACCGCAGCGCCAGAAGCGCCTGTTGCAAAAGCACCGGAGAAAAAAGCAGCAACTGCTTAATTTCGCCCTTGCGACAAGACATCAACAAACGGCCGCCTGTCACAGGCGGCCGTTTTGTTTTGTTAACCAAATCCTTGGCAAATTCCTCTAGGATAAGCAGGACAAGATGTTTCGAGGGAAAGACATGACCACCGCGCAGACCTGCCATGCCAAAATTTATCAGGCCCACCTTGTTCATACACAAGACGATGGACAAGCCATTACCTATATCGACCGTCACATATTGCACCCCGTCACAAGCGCGCAAGCTTTTGACGGTTTGCGTGCCGCACACCGTGACATCCGGCGGCCGGAGGCGAGTTTTGCCCCCCATGCGGATATTCAAGCCCCGAACCCGATCATCGCCAAGCTGCAAGAGACGCTGGATGCCAATGCGCATGATTTTCACACGGCACGGTTTGATCCGGCTGATTTCACGCAAGGCTTTTTCCACCCCGGCATGACCATTGCCGGACATGCAGACGATGTTGCAAGCGCAGGGGCTTTTGGCGCGCTCGCACTTTGCACAACATCTGCGGCAGCTGAACACATACTGGCCACGCAAACCATTTTGATGACACCGGCTCCTGTGCTCTGCGTCACGCTGGAAGGCAGCACTGCGCAAATCACACCGGCTGGCTTGCTGGCGCAATTGTCGACAACGTGCGGGACGACGACGCTGGCAGAACATACCCTCGAATTTCACGGGGCCGCGCTGACAGAAATTGACATGCCAACCCGTATAAACATTGCAAAACACGCGGCCACCTGTGGTGCGGGCGTATTATTCCCGCCCGATGATGTTTTGTTCGATTACATGCGCAGGCTTGATTTTGCACCCGCAGGCCGTGACTGGGCCCTGGCGGTCGAGATGTGGGAAGCTTTTCAACCCGACGCAGGAGCCAAGGGCGATAGGCAGATCACGCTGGATGTTCAAACCGCCACACAAGTCGCCTAAAGGAAACACCATGGAAAAGTTCACAACACTCAAAGGCATGGCGGCGGCAATACCGGATGACGACATCAGCACAAACCGTCTGCTGCCTGCCGAAGCCTTGCAGACATTGCGGCGTGCAGGACTTGGTAAATTTTTATTTGCATCTGAGCGTCTGGGGCCAGATGGCCGTGAAAACCAGTCTTTTATTCTGAACCAAGCCGCGTGGCGCAAAGCAGCGATTTTAATTGCCGGTGAAAATTTCGGCACGGGCGATGTGCAGGATCATCTGTACTGGGCACTCATCGATTTTGGTATTCGCGTTGTCATCGCGCCGTCCTTCGCGCCCGCATTTGATGCTGGCAGCCACAAGCACGGCGTGCTGACCATCACGCTCCCCGCCGCGCAAATCGCCCTGCTGCAAGAAGCTGCCACCGATAAAGTTTTACTGACCGTGGATCTGGACCGCCAGACGATCAGCACCGAAAACCGCCAGCAGTTCAATTTCAAAGTCGATGAATTCAAGCGCTATTGCCTGCTGGGCGGGCTCGACGATATTGGCCTGACGCTGGAACACGAAGAGGCCATTGCGCATTTTGAAAAGCAGCACCGGCAGGACTACCCCTGGCTGCACGGCTGATATTTTCATATCGTTATTTTTGATGCTTTGTTTTCTATATAGCGGATTGGTTGGCACCATCTGCTCTGCTAGACTGTGATTCTTCATAACACAGCGGAGAATCCCGATGACTGTCCCCCCGAAGTTTCCCAAAACATTCGATGTGGTCGCGCTGAGCGCGCTGGGCCTTGATATTCAATCCGCCGTGCCCGATACCGAATTACACAAACACAGCCTGAAAAAAGGCCTGACCAATCTGATTTCTCCTGCCACACTCGCACAAATCCAATTGGCCGATGATGCCTTGAAAACACCGGGCAGCCCGGGTGGCAATGTTGTTTCCGGCGTGGCCCTGCGCGGCGGCAAAGCGGCCCTGATCGGCAAAATCTGCAATGATGATCACGGCAATTTTCTGGCCGCCCGTTTGCAAAAACACGATGTGCATTTCACCCCTGTTGTTGCCAGCAATGATGACGGCACGGTCACCAGCTGCATTCTGGTTCTGACCACGCCCGACAAAGAACGCAGCTTCGCTTTCATCAGCGGTGCCGGTTTAAAACTGGGTGCCGAAGACATTGACGACACGCTGGTCGCGCAAGCCAAAATTACCTATCTGGATTCCTACCTGTGGCTGTCCTCCAGTGGCCAGGAGGCCGTGCATCACGCCGCCGGCATCGCCCGCAAGACCGAGGGCAAAGTCGCCATGGCGCTCAACGATGCTGCGCTCGTGGCCAAGCACCAGCCGAAATATCTGGCTCTTGCAAAACAGGACGTGGATATTCTTGTCGGTGACCGCAATGAATTTATGGCCCTGTTCGGCGTGAAAACATTTGAAGAAGCCGCCGCAGAAGTGGCCAAGGCCGGCTTCACTGCGGCCATCACCGCCGGTGCCAAAGGTGCCTATGTGATCGAGAACGGCAAGACCACGCATGTGCCCGCCCGCAAGGTTGAAAAAATTGTGGATACGAACGGCGCGGGGGACCAGTTTGCCGCGGGCTTTCTCTACGGTCTGGCCCAAGGCAAGCCGGCGGTGGAGAGTGCCGAAATAGGCGCGCTCTGGGCCTCGGACATTATCCAGCACCGCGGGGCAGAACCGCAAATTGGCAAAAACATGCCCGCCCCTGCCGTAACCCCCGTTAAAAAGCAGACGCACAAGCCCTAAAGCCGTAGAAGCGGCAACCAGCTTATCATAACGCCTGTTAACCGCTTTTTATGGGTTTACGGGCTAGATTTTGTTATAATTTAAAAGCTGCTTTTTATTTGTCTGGATATAAGGGTTTTTTGCATGAAAAAATTTATTTCCGCGTTTTTGGTGCTGGCCGGCATGGCGCTGTTTTTTGCGCCGCTGTTGCAAGCCGAAGATAAAGATGCCGCGAAACCCCATGCCTATGTCATCGAAATCAAGGGGGCCATTACACCCGCCACGTTTGATCTCATCAAACGCCATGTCGCGCGCGCCAGCGAGAAGAAGGCCGATATCATTGTGCTGGAAATGCACACGCCCGGCGGCTTGTATGACAGCACACGCGATATTATTCAGGTCATTCTGGACAGCCCTGTGCCGGTCGCCACCTTCGTCAGCCCGTCAGGCTCCCACGCGGCCAGTGCCGGTACGTATATTTTATACGCAAGCCACATTGCCGCCATGTCGCCCGGCACCAACATCGGATCGGCCACTCCCATCCAGATGAACCAGCCGGATAATCCGAAGGACGATGCCTCCATGCCCGAAGGCGACAAAAAGCCGGGCTCCACGCTGGAACATAAAATCGTCAACGATGCGGCAGCCTATATGCGCAGCCTGGCCGAATTGCGCGGCCGCAACGCCGAATGGGCGGAACGTGCCGTGCGCGAAGCGGAAAGCCTGAGCGCGTCTGAATCGCTCAGCAAAAAAGTAATTGATGTGGTGGCGGATGACATCCCCTCCCTGCTCGACAAAATCGATGGCAAGACCGTGAAAATGGCGCATGGCGCGACCATGGTTCTCAAAACCCGTGGCGCACGCATTGAAACGATTGTGCCGGATTGGCGCCATAAAATCCTCGATATCATCACGCATCCGAACGTTGCGTTTTTGTTGATGACGCTGGGCTTTTACGGCCTTGTTTATGAATTTGCCAACCCCGGCAGCTTTGTGCCGGGCATTGCAGGCGTTATCTGTTTGCTGCTGGGCCTGTTTGCCATGAATATCTTGCCGATCAATTACGCAGGGCTGGCGCTTTTGTTTCTGGGCCTTGCGCTTATGGCGGGGGAGGCTATTACACCCACCTTTGGCATATTGGGCATCAGTGGCGCGATTTCTTTTGCAACAGGGAGCATGATGTTGATTGAAAGTGATGTACCGGGATATGGCGTGGACCCGTGGCTGATCGGCCTGATCACGCTATCTAGCCTTGCCCTTCTGACACTGGCGCTGGGCCTGATACTGAAATCACACCGAAAACCCGCCACAACCGGGCTTGAAGAATTGCAACAGGCGACAGGCGAAGTAATCAACTGGTCCAAGGGGCACGGCGAGGTGCAGGTCACCGGCGAAGTCTGGAATGCCAGTGCAAGCAGTGATTACATTTTGAAAAAAGGCGACCGCGTACGCATTTTGAAAATCGACGGCCTGCAACTAACCGTGGCACCCGCCGAGGACAACACCTGATATGGCCCATATTGAGCCCGGCTTTATTGTTGCCTGCATTACCTTTGCCTTGATGGCATTTTTAATGCTGCGCGCCCTGCGCATTGTGCCGGAGGGCAAACGCGTTATCATCACCGCCATGGGCCAGCCCGTAACTGTCGCGGGCCCCGGCATTGTGATTGTATTGCCCTTTATCCAACATCTGGAAACGCCTGATATAGATACGCCTGATTGCTATATTGAGACATGGTCCGGCAACAAAGGCACCGTACAATTCGGCGCCTATTCGTGGCCTGCCATCAACACAGACGGCCATACCTTCAAACAAGGCGAGAGCGCGCACATCGCAACCGCCCACGGAAAAACACTCACCATCACCCACCACGGGTGATATAACAACGCATAACAATACGCATTCTTATACACAGAAAGGAATTCTCTACTATGGTCCCCGGTATTATTGGCGCACTTGTCTTTTTCCTCATCTTCTTCGCCTATACGTTCCGCGTCTTGCGCGAGTATGAACGGGGCGTTATTTACACGCTGGGCCGCTATACCGGCACCAAGGGTCCCGGCCTGATCATCCTGATCCCCGGTTTGCAAAGCATGGTGCGCGTCGATACGCGCGTGCGCACCATCGATGTGCCAAGCCAGGATGTGATCTCCAAAGACAACATCTCGGTCAAGGTCAGCGCGGTTGTGTATTTCCGCGTCGTCTCGCCCGATAACGCCATCAACAAAGTCACCGACTTTATGCGCGCAACATCGGAGCTCGCGCAAACCACGCTGCGCTCCGTTCTCGGCAAGCACGAGCTGGATGAAATGCTGTCCGAGCGTGACAAGCTCAGCACCGACATCCGCGGCATTCTCGATACCCTGACCGAGCAATGGGGTATCAAAGTCGCCAACGTTGAACTGAAACACATTGATATCGCGGAAAGCATGATCCGCGCGATTGCCCGTCAGGCCGAAGCCGAGCGGGAACGCCGTGCGAAAATCATCAGCGCCGAAGGGGAAATGCAGGCCGCCGGTAAGCTGGTGGAAGCGTCCCGCCTGCTGGCAACCGAACCGGGCGCCATGCAACTGCGTTATCTCTCCGCGTTTCAGGAAGTGGCGAACGACAAAACCAATACCATCATCCTGCCCCTGCCGCTGGATCTGCTCAAGCGTTTGGGCAATTAAGGCCGCATAAGATACAAACTATTGTTTTATAAAGACTAAATTACCCTTGATGTGGCAACGCATTAAGGGTAATTTGTTTTCCCGTATCTCCTGACCAGAGATATACGATCTGTGGCAAACAGGCGATTCTGTCGCCCCGGGGCATCCCCCCGCCACAATCCCCCGAAAAGGGCGCTATTTGCGGAGAGGTGGCCGAGTGGTTGAAGGCGCTCGCCTGGAAAGCGGGTAAACTGTAACAGGTTTCGTGAGTTCGAATCTCATCCTCTCCGCCATTTTTCACGTAAGTGATTGATAAATATCACCTCGACAGACCCAAAAACTGGCTGTTTTCCCGACAGGTACATCGGCGAAGATTCGTGACGTATATACCTACGACGCCGACGCCAACATCACCGATAACGGCACTGGCGCAGACACATGGAACAAGGCAGGGCAGACCGCCATCTCTCTTTTTCATATACCCAAAACCCATTAATTGACATAGTAACAGGCGTAGATTATAATTTGGCCATGGCCGTTGAAAACAAAGAAATATTCAGTTTTATCTCTCAGGTAAGAAGGGCCTTGGTTGATTTCCCTGTGCTGAGAGAAAATGTCGTTTTTATAGATACAAATGAAAATTCCGCAGGAAATAAAAGCCTTAAATTCCATGGCGGTTGGCAAACTAAATTCAATATTTTAGTAAAAAAAAGGTTTCCGGGGGTTTTGACAAAACTCCAGGAATGGCGACAATATCCCCAAAATAGAGAGTCTTGCGGAATCCTTTCCAACACGGGCGATCTGGTTATTATGCATTACAATGCTGATACGCTCAGTAAAAACCCTCAATTTTTATTTGATCATGAACTTGGCCATCTTGTTGTTCCGGAGGCGCGCAATGAAGACAATCCATCAGAATGCCGCGCCGATGCCTTTGCCGCAATTCGACACTTAAAAAGAACAGGCGAAACAGATTTCCTTACAAAGCTGTCGTGGGAGCGCGCTTACAGGTTTGTACAAATGACAGCAAATTCACCACCGCCTGAAACGCTATCACAGTCATGGGCACAGGGTTATAGAGACACAGCGCATCATTTGACGACAACCGTTTTGGATGCTGTCATCAACGCGAGTGAAGCTATTATAAATAAAGACCTCTCGTCAGAAGACACGGCCCTTCTCGCCGCTGAATATGCGAAAAAATATCAGTTGGAAAAGCCTATTCTTCTTCAGCTTAAACGTGAATATGGCGCACTCAATAAATTACCTGAAGACTGCTCTGATCAAGTTTACCACAATGCTATTGCATCTATAGCCTTAGCAACACCTAACAGGGCAACTTTTCAAATCGGAATGTCCGCTATTTTATATACCTTGAACAAAGGTTATAAAATAGAACCAATACTGATAAATTCACTAAATAGAAAATTATCTCATTATAAAGATATAATCGAGATTCCTCATCTTGGTGAAAATGCCAAAAATACTGGTTGCCAAATATTACCCACGACGCACCAAAAAAGTAGCGGGCAGCAATAGTACGCATTACGTCTATGGCCTGAAATACGCCTCACAATCTGAAACCGTGCAAGGCCGCGCTATAAACAAAATGTAGAAATATAAAAACAAGCTCGGCGGTGATTTTTTCCTGTGAAGCCTAAAGGGATGCATAAAAAGACATTTAACCGTTTTCTATATATAGCGGATATGTCCGAAGAAAGAATGCCTGTACATGATACTTATGGGGGCACAAATGGGAGCATCGATCATTTTTAAAATAAAAATAATACTTAATATTAAAATGTGACAGACATCCTCACGCCATTTTATTTCCTCTAGAATCTCATCCTTATTTTTATAATTGCAGCGCTTATTCTTGTGCCTCTGCAAAGTTTTTACAGTAAAGATAAACACCCTCACGATTTTTAAAACCGCTTATATCAGGCGTTTCAATTCTGCCCATCAGCTCTTTGGTAAAACTGCGGTCTTTGGCCATGCATGCAAAATATGCAAAATTGTTAAGGTTCCACTGGTCCGGGTATTGTTTTAATACATCCTCAATCCCGCGCTTCATTTTAGGCCAGGAAACATCCGAATCCGTAAAAATTGTGCCGCCGTAATAAACGCTCGACACATACCAATATATACGTGCATACATTCCCATACCGTCAGTACTTTGCGTGCGCTCGACCGCTTCATTGGCCAATTCTTCAATTTTATGCCTATCGCCATGCCATTTAGGGAGCCTGTAGTATGCAATATTAAAATACAAAGGGTAATAAGTCGGATGTTTATCCAAACCCTCTTTTACCAAAGAGTCAAAAGAACCATCCATGAGATTTAACAAAGCGGCTACAGATACCATACTCTCGTACCATTGCGGATCTTGATCAGCAAAATCTTTTACCTTCATCAGGTATTCACCCACTTGCTTGACAGTTTTAAAGAACGGTTCCCATGCCCCCTCCGGAACATCCTTGGCGATGGCATCACCTCGAATTTTGCCTGCAAGTCGCAGCAAAAATTTTGCCTTGGCGATGTGCGGAGTAGGTGAACGTGGGTGCTGCCCAATCCACTCGTCGATAACTAACAGCACTTCATTCCATCTATCGTCAGATGCGGGCGGACTACCGATAATATCGCTCACACCGCTATAGAGCATTCCGAGCTTCCAAATGCCGCTGGGTGTTCTGCTCTGCTCACGACGAAAAGTTTCCGCCAGTTCTTCCAACTGACCAAATTCCCTCCCCCAAAACAAGTCTGCAACTTGGATTTTAAGTTCTTCACGCACCGCTATTTCATCAGCACGCACCGCTATTTCATCAGCACGCACCGGAGAAGCACAAGTGACTACAAAACAGAATATCAAGAAGAAAAAACGATGCATAAAGACTCCTATAGAATTATTTCAGAATAGAACGTTTTTTTCAATTAGCATTATCATAGCAGCCAAGCTCAAAAGCCATTTACTTTTATAATAGGTTCTCACGAAATTTTATAGACATTCAACGTTATTTTTCTCTTTATTATACTTACACGCGCTCCACCACAAAAGGCTTCCTCGTGTCGTGCAGCTAATAATGCGGCGGTCTATCCCGCACGCTTTGTTCTGAGGGGGAGAGGCTTTCGGCCATTTCGGTGACGGTTGTCACATCACCTTGAAGCTTGCGGATGTATTTCTTTAAAAGGTCAATTTCGTCCCACTGCTGGGTGACCATCCGGCTCAGGTCACTGATTTGTTGCTCCTGATGCATCAAGACTTCTTCAATATGAGTAATTTTTTCGTCAGACATTTTTTACGCACCGTTGGTTGCCGCTTTATTGTGTACACACTTTGCCTATATTGCTTGAAACCGGCGGCGGCCGCCAGCCCCATAAAGCAAAGGCACAGCTAAACCTGCCAGTCTTTTTTCTTTGTGCGCTGGCCAATGCCCGGGTTAAACACATTGCACGGGTCCAGCGCCTGATAAAAACGGGCAAGCGTATCTTTGGCTTTATACACATGGCCCACGTTATGTTCCGCCGGATATTCCGCGCGGCGGGCATCCAGCCTTGCCAACATGCGTGTTTTAACACTGGCAACATCTGCCCCTTTGCGGATCAAATAGTCCTGATGAAACACATGGCAGAAAAAATGGCCGTAATAAAGCTTGGCCACAACGTCCGCTGCTACATCACCCGGCAGGGTTTCAAACCACGCCGTATCATTTCGGCGCAGCGCAATGTCGAGCGCCAGAATATCGTCCACAACATCCGCATGTATCACACGGTAGCGCACGCCTGCCCCTGCCGCGACAAAGCGGTGCAGGTGGGCTTTTTTGGCTTCCTGGGCCGTGCATTCAAAAAACGCACCTGTATCGCGCGCGCTAAAATATCCGGCAAGATGGTTTTGCATTTTTTCAGCATCAGTCGCCGTGATATCCAGCATCAAATAATGCGCGTAACGTTTGCGGTAGGCCGCCATGCGTGATGGCAAATGAGCCGGAAAACATTTTGAAACTCCCTGCAAAATACGGTCGCTTAAACCACGGTGACCGATTTTTTCAAAAAATGCATCCACACGGCTTTTCATGCTGTAAATCACCGGTAAAAACCGCGTACCCAGATGATAAATTGCCAAAAAAATATCTTTGCCGTATTTTTCAGCAATGTCATAGGCCTCCGAATGCATATATTCGGCAGAAACGGGCAATGTTTCAAACTGCGTCAAAACATCGCGCCGGATGTTTGAAAGATCAGCCGTATCATTCGTGCCGATATAAAACATGCGGCGCGGCCCTGCGGATTGAAATGTATCCATCCGCACCGCAAAAACCGCCAGCTTTCCCGCACAGCCGGATGCCGCGTGCAACCGGCGCGGATCGGCGTTAAACCGCGCGGGCGTTTCGGCATCCACCGCGCGCACATGGCTTTGGTATTCATGGTCAGATGCAGCAGCTGGTGGCCACTGGACATCACTTGCGCTGAAATTGCCGTCTTCCAGCCGCTGCAATATTTTTTCAGGCTCCGCGCCCAGCGCGATGCCAAGGTCATTGACCAATTCAACCTGTCCTTCTTCCGTCACACGCGCATAGAGCGAAAGCTCGGTATAGGCAGGGCCACGCTGTATCAGCGCACCACCCGAATTGTTGCACACGCCCCCCACCACCGATGCCCCGATGCAGGAAGAACCGATGACGGAATGCGGCTCCCGCCCCAGCGGGCGCAGCATATCTTCCAGCCCGTACAGCGTGGCCCCCGGCTGGCACACCACCTGTTGACCATCCCCCAGCAAATGAATTTTATCCAGCAACAAGGTATTGATGATGACAACATCGCGGTCATAGCCCTGCCCATCGGGGGTGGATCCACCGGTCAACCCCGTATTGGCGGCTTGCATGATCATAACCTTATCCGCCGCCACACACAGGTTGATCACCCGCCATAAAACGCGCAAAGACCGCGGCTGCACCACAGCCAGCACCGTGCCTGCGCCATAACGATACCCCTTCGTGAAGCGCCGCGTTTTTGCAGCATCGGTCAGGACGCTTTTGGGGCTGGCCACGGCCCGCAGTGATTGGATAAAGTCCTGTGCCATCAATTTTTCAACCGGTAGCCTGTTTTGAAAATCCATGCCAGCAAGGTGATGCAGACGGCCATGAAGAATATGATCATGCTGACGCTGGTCAGCAGACTGACATCGGCGTGTTCATAAAAGCTCCAGCGGAAACCGCTGATAAGGTAGACAACAGGATTGAGCAACGACACCTTTTGCCAAAAATCCGGCAGCATATGAATGGAATAAAAGCTACCACCCAGAAAAGTCAGCGGCGTGATGATCAAAAGCGGAATCAGTTGCAATTTTTCAAACCCGTCGGCCCAGATACCAATAATAAATCCCAGCAAGCTAAAGGTCAGGCAGGTGGCCACCAGAAAAAAGGCCATCCACAGCGGGTGCTGCACTTCCAGCGGGACAAAAAACCCGGCGGTTGTCAGCACGATCATCGCAATCATAAGGGATTTTGTGGCCGCAGCCCCCACATAGCCAATGGCGACCTCGGCAAACGATAGCGGAGCCGATAAAATTTCATAGATTGTACCTGTAAAGCGCGGAAAATAAATACCGAAGGAGGCATTTGAAATGCTCTGCCCCAAAACTGTCAGCATGATCAACCCCGGCACGATAAAAGCACCATAAGCCACGCCGTCCACATCGCTGATGCGCGAGCCGATGGCCGCACCAAAAACAATAAAATACAAAACGGTTGAAATAACAGGCGATGCAATGCTCTGTCCCAACGTGCGCCATGTACGTGCCATTTCAAATTTGTAAATGGCCCAGATCCCTAAGTAATTCATGCATCACCTACCAGACCGACAAAAATATCTTCCAGCGAGCTTTGACGCGTACTGAAATCTTTGTAGCGGATTTCTTGTTCCTTCAGTTTATCGAAAAGGTCAGCCACGCCGTTATCTTCGCGGGAAATATCATACGTAAACACAAGCTGCGCACCGCCACCCGTCAGATGCAGGTTAAACCCCTGCAGCACAGGCGGGATCGTCCCCATAGACGATTGCAATTCCAGCACCAGTTCTTTTTTACCCATTTTCTTGATCAACGTGTTTTTATCTTCCACAAGCACAAGCTTGCCCTTGTTGATAACCCCAATGCGGTCGGCCATTTCTTCTGCTTCTTCCAGATAATGCGTGGTGAGAATAACCGTGACACCGGTTTCGCGCAATGCGCGTACCTGTTGCCACATGGATTTGCGCAATTCAACATCCACGCCTGCCGTGGGTTCATCCAGAAATAAAATATCAGGTTCATGCGACAGGGCTTTGGCAATCATCACACGCCGTTTCATACCACCGGAAAGCTTGCGGATTTGTGTGTCTTTCTTATCCCAGAGCGATAATTGTTTAAGAAGCGTTTCAATATACCCCTTGTTCACCGGCTTGCCGAAAAGGCCACGGGAGAAAGACACGGCGTTCCAGACTGTTTCGAAAGCATCCGTTGTCAATTCCTGTGGCACCAGCCCGATATGCTGGCGCGCCTGACGATAGCTTTTGATATTGTCATGTCCAAAAACAGCCACATGCCCGCCCGTTGTGCGCACGGTGCCGCAGATGGCACCGATCAATGTTGTTTTGCCCGCCCCGTTCGGGCCGAGGAGTGCAAAAATTTCGCCTTTTTTCACGGCCAGGCTGACATCATCCAGCGCCAGAAAGCCATTATCATAACGCTTTTGCAAATTTTCGACTGCAATTGCTGCAACCATACGTGCCATCCTTGTTTTTCTTTATATTTTGCGCCGCATTTTGAAGTCCCGCCTTGCGCGTGCTATTAATCTAGCGTGACACCGCCACAATAACAACCAGTCCGCGCGAATATCAAAGGCAGAACCGATGACACAAAACACGCTGAAACCACTTTCCGATAATATCCACCTGCTGGGAGACATTCTGGGGGATACGCTGAGGCAGCTGGAAGGACCGCGCGTTTTTAATACAGTCGAAAAGCTGCGCCGTTTGTCGCAAAAAGCACGCCTTGGCCGCAAGGATGCCCACCGCGAGATTGAGCACATTCTTAAAAACCTGCCGCATGACGACAAATATAAAATCGTCAAAGCCTTTACCGAATTTTTGCGTCTGGCCAATTTGTGCGAACAGGTTCACCGCATCCGTCGACGGCATGATTACCGTATGGCCGGCAAAGCTCCGCAACGGGCCGCCCCGCTGGATACATTCCAGCGCTTGTTGAAATCCGGCATTCCTGCGGCACAAATTAAAAAAGCACTTTTGGATATTCAAATCGAATTGGTCCTAACCGCGCACCCGACAGAGGCTGAACTGCCGCAGGCCATTCGCACCTACCGCGATTTATCGGCATGTTTGTTGAAACTGGATTCAACAGAGCTTGCGCATTTTGACCGCAATCTTGTTTTACAGGAAATACGCTCGCTCATCATGCAATTATGGCTGTCCAGCGCCGTGCGCGATGAAAAACCGACCCCCGTGGATGAAGCGCGCTATGGGCTGGAACTGGCGGAACGCATTTTGTGGCACACCGTGCCCCATTTTCATTACCAGATGAGCGATGCCTATAAACAGGCTGTGGGTGATATGTCACAAGTCTTTCCGCACCCCATCCGTTTTTCATCATGGATGGGCGGGGACCGCGACGGGCACCCCGGCGTGACATCCGCCGTCACCCGCGAAGTGCTGCTGGAAACATCTGCCGCTGCCTGCAAAAGATATATGGCGGCACTTGCCGACTTGCGCAGCCTCATCAATTTTTCGGCCGATGACAAAGGCGCACGGCTGCAAAAACTCTGCCATCAACAGCTGGATGCCCTGACCAGACAGCTAGAAACATTCCAAAAGCAACTTGGCACTGCCGTGCCCGCTTTTGACCGCGCAGCGTTTTTAAAAGGCCTTAACGGCTTGCAGGCATTTTTGAAAAAATGCGGACTGGAGGACTTGGCCAAAGCACCTTTGCAAGAATTAATCTGGCGTGTGCGGATTTTTGGCCTGTCTTTTTTAAAGCTGGATATCCGCCAAAGCGCGGATGTACATGACACGGTGGTACAAGAACTGCTGGGCCCTCAATACGGCACACTGCAAGAAGCAGATAAAATCAAACACCTGATGGCCGCCTTGCGCAAACCCGTCAAGCTGCCCACCCGGAAAAGCCCGCTGGCAAAAGAGGTTCTGGCTACGCTGAAATTATATCAGACCATGCCCAAAGAATTCTTGGGGCCCTATATTATTTCTATGGCGGCCCATGCATCTGACATGCTGGGCGTACAGTTTTTGATGAGGGCCGCTGGAGTTACACGCAATGTGCCGATCTGCCCACTGTTTGAAACGCCGGATAGTTTGCAAAACGCCACAGCCACCATGGCCACGCTTTATGCCTTGCCGGTTTACAAAAAACATGCCGGCCAGGACCAGCATATCATGATCGGCTATTCGGATTCTGCCAAGCGCGGCGGATATCTGAATGCCGCATGGGAAATTCACAAACTGCAATCCGGCCTGACACAACTCGGCAAAAAATCCGGCATTAAAACTATCTTCTTCCACGGGCGTGGCGGCAGCGTGGCGCGCGGCGGCGGACCGATTGAAACAGCCCTGATGGCACTGCCCCGCCCGCATTTGTCGCGCACCATCCGCATCACAGAACAAGGCGAAGCAATTAATGCCAAATTCGGCCTGCCGGAAGTGGCCGAACGCACGATGGAACTTTATTTATCAGGCTTCATGGAATCGCTGCTGTGCAAGCCGGAAAAAGTTGAACCCGAATGGCGGAGCACCATGGAGCGCCTGGCACAAAACGCCGCCACCGCTTTTCGGGATGTTGTGTATGAAAACCCCGATTTCATGCCGCATTACATGCAAATTACCCCTACAGGAGAGCTTGGGCTGCTCAACATTGGCAGCCGCCCCGGCCGCCGCAAAAAAGACAACGGGCTGGAAGGCCTGCGCGCCATTCCCTGGGTTTTTGGCTGGACGCAATCCCGTACATTGCTGCCCGCATGGCTTGGCATAGCCGAGGCACTGGAGGCGGACATTAAAGCCGGCCATTTAAAACGGTTGCAAAAAATGTATCAGGGCTGGCCGTTTTTCCGCTCGGTAATGGATCTGGTTGAAATGGTCGTTGCCAAGGCAGATGTACAAATCACCGAATATTATTCCACCCTGCTGGTCGCACCCGAATTACAAGGCATGACAAAGGATTATATGAAGCGTCTGGCGCGCACAAAAAAAACGCTCAAAGCTGTCATGCAGCACAAGGAAATCCTGGAAACCATGCCTGTGCTGGCACGGTCTATCCGCCTGCGCTCTCCCTATGTGGATGTCTTGAATATTCTGCAGGCACATTTGCTGAAAGAATACCGCGCCCACAAAAACCCGCCCGACAGCCTGTGCCGCACACTGGCCCTGACCATGGGGGGCATTTCCGCCGGGATGCGCAATACGGGTTAGGCATAGGGATGGGTGTTGGCGGCTGCCTTGCGAAAGATGGGACAGCACAAAACTTTAATTACATAAATGCGCCATCGGATACTTTCTATGGCTAGAAGTTTGACCGGACTGGTTTTTCAGCACATGACGCGCTAGCCTGCCAGCACCGGATTTTGATGAATGAATATATAAATATAAAAGACAGCAGGATTTCATTTTATGTATATAAAACATTTTCTTCCCCTTGCGATGGTCACACTCGTTTGTGCCGGTTTAAGCACACAAGCCCACGCACAAGCGCAAAGCACCGCAGACCCGTCACGCGTCAAAGGGCAGATCGCACCGATTGAACCGCAAACCATGCCGGAGCTGCAAGGCAAAGTGATTGCGCAAAAACCACCGGTCAATGCACCCGAAGGTGCCGAGAAAGTAAAATTCAAACTGCAATCTGTTAAAGTTGAAGGCACATCGATTTACGATGATGTTTCCCTGCGCGATGTCTATGGCGACATGATCGGTACCACCATTTCACTGGCAGATGTCTATGGCCTCGCCCAGCAACTGACCGTGAAATACCGCAACGAAGGTTATATCCTGACGCAAGTGGTGGTCCCGCCCCAAACCATTGATGGCGGCCATATCAAGCTGCGCGTGGTGGAAGGCTTTATCGACAAAGTATCCGTAGAAGGCAGCGTTGGCCGCAATACTGCCTTCTTGCAAGCTTTTGCCAAAAAGGTACGCGAGAGCAAACCACTGGATGCCAAGGTACTGGAGCGCTACATCCTTTTGATCAACGACCTGCCCGGTCTTTCTGCCCGTGCTGTACTCTCGCCCTCCCCCACTGTTATCGGCGCGTCTGATCTGACGGTGATTGTAGAGCGCAAAATGTTTGATGTTTTCGCACAGCTTGACAATCGTGGCTCGCGCTACCTCGGCCCGCTGCAATTGAACATCGGCACACGTCTCAACAACATGTTCGGCTTTTACGAAGGCCTGAGCTTCCAGATGGTCACCGCGCCCGATGGCACACCCGACCGCGAACTGGACTACGCGGCATTTTCGTGGGCTCAACCGATCAACTTCGAAGGCACCAAACTCAGCTTTGGTGGCAGCATTACCTCCACCGACCCCGGTCATACGCTTTCAACTCTTGACGTAAAAGGTCTGGCACGCAGCGCAAATATTGAGCTGCTGCATCCCTTTATCCGCTCTCGCCAGCAAAACCTTTACGCGGCTTTGCGTTTTAACTATCTGGACACAGAGCGTACGGACAATCTGGGCCTTGGCAAAACCGAAGACCGTTTGCGTGTTCTGCGGCTCTCCGGTACATACCAGTTCACAGATGGCCTGCTGGGCTTGAACACCTTCAGCACAGAGCTCAGCAAAGGTATTGATATTTTGAACATGAAAGATAAAAATTCAGTCAACCCCACACGCGCCCGTGGTGAGCCTGAGTTTTTCAAAGCCACAATGGAAGTATCGCGCGTACAGCGCGTGACAAACCACTTTGAAATTTTTGCCTCCGCACAGGGACAAAAATCAGCGCATAAACTGCTTGCTTCCGAAGAATTCGGCATTGGCGGCGCCACTTTCGGCAGCGCTTATAACAACTCGGAAATCACTGGTGAAGATGGCGTGGCAGGCCGGCTTGAACTGCGCTTGAACAACCCCGTTAAAACACCGGCCGCCTTCGTACAGCTCTATGGCTTTTACGACATTGGCAAGGTTTGGGACAACGACAATACCGTGGTGCGTGACCGTCAGCGCTCGCTGGCTTCCGCCGGTGGTGGTGTGCGCGTGAATATAAATGAAAACTTTGCAGGCACCCTTGAAGTGGCCGTGCCCCTGACACGTGAAGTCGAAGCCGAGGATGACAAAGACCCACGCGTCTTTGGCTCTCTCACTGCACGGTTTTAAACCTTTAAAAAATTCCCGCTAAGGAACACACACATGACACACCGCCCCGTTCTGTCTGCTGCCGCACAAGAAAAAGCCGATGCCTTTTTGGCAGTATCTGCGCAGTTCCGCCTCGGTCAGCTGCCCACGGAACAGCAGCACCCGAAAACACTGAACCTGTCAGAACTGGCCCTGCATGACCTGGGCACTGCCCTGCACACCATTCACAGCATTGAAACAGATGTCATTGCGCAAATGGTTGGTTATACGGATAGCCTGAAGCCTCTCGCCGCCGCCATAGCCGCCACGCTGGCAGACGGCCACCGCGTGTTTTTTTATGGCTGCGGGGCCACGGGCCGCCTGTCGCTTTCAATTGAATATATCTGGCGCTTTCTCCATCAACAGGATCAGAACACCGCCAACAAAGTGCAGGGATTTATGAGCGGCGGAGATTTGGCCCTTGTCCATTCGATTGAAAACTTCGAAGACCATCCTGAATTTGGCGCGCAACAGGTGCATGACATCGGCTTCGGTCCGCATGACCTGCTTGTATCTTGTACCGAAGGTGGTGAGACACCTTCCGTCATTGGCGCCACGGAAGAAGCCGCACGCATATCCAGCCGCAAACCATTTTATCTTTACTGCAATCCGGAAGAAATTTTAAAAACAACGGTAGAAAGATCCCGCCGTGTTTTAACGGCAGATACCATTCACAGCATTTGCCTCTACACAGGCCCCATGTATTTGTCAGGCAGCACAAGGTTGCAAGCATCCACCGTTTTGATGCTGGCGGCGGGTGCGGCCTTGATGGCCGCAAGCCCTGCCATGGCCGCCCCGGATACGCGGGACCTGCTGGCTTATCTGCAAAAAATGGATGTTTCTTTTTTAAAAGATTTTACCGAAGCTGAATCACAAATCTATCAGCAAGGAAATTTCCTGCTCTATGAAACGCAAGACCACGGCATGACCATCTTGACAGATACGACAGAGCGCGCGCCCACATTTTCACTGCGCGGATTTGAAAATCAGCAAGACCCTGCACGTATCCCGTCCCTGTCCTATTTCCGCCTGCCCGTCGCCAAGACAGCAGCCGATGCCTGGCACAGGGTATTGCTGCGCGATCCGGTCACGATTGAATGGGATCACCTTAAAAATATATCCGGCATGAGCCGTTTGATGGGATTTGATTTCAGCGCCGAGGCGCTGGCGCAAAGGACCGCCCTGATTGCACCCAAAATCCTGCACCGGTTCCGCATTTTGCGTGAAAGAGACGACCTTGTTTTCACACTGGGAGATTACAAGCACGCGCTCAACGTCAAAGGCCTGCACCCACTGCACGAACATATCGTTCTTAAAATTATCCTGAACATGCACTCGACCCTTGTGATGGGCCGCATTGGCCGGTTTGAAAGCAACGTTATGACATGGGTCAAACCCAGCAACAACAAGCTGATTGACCGCGCCATACGCTATGTGCAACACCTGCTGGCTCAGGAAGGCATTGAATGTTTTGATTACACCGATATCTGTTATCAAATTTTTGCCGAGGCGGAAAACATGCGGCCCGATCAGGCTGTGGTGCAATTGACACGCGAAGCCCTGCGCAAGGCCGCCGGTTAATCAAATCGCCCGCAACCGCCAGCGCCGCTCCACATACGCCTCTTGTCCGCTACGCTGCAGTTCATGCGAAAAACTATCTTGCACGAAACCTGCGCGGTCACGGTAAATCAAAGGCATCTGGCTGGTATAGCAGGCAAGGCTGTCATACAGCTTTTCAAGCTCTGCCCCTGTGGCGTGTTCTGCCTCAGCCGTTCCTTGCAAAATATATCCCTCAGGCGCTGTTAAATCCGCAAAATAGCGCGGCAGACACACATCGCGGAAATCTCCCGGTGGTACAAAATGTGCCAGATAATGGTAATCATCAATGCCCGCGCGCATCTCCGCCGGTGTTATCGCTGGCACATCTGTCTGACAGCTGATCTGGTTCAAGCGGGCTTGCAACATGCCCGGCCATAAAATATACGGCCGGTCTTCGTAATAACGCGTCTGCGGGTGCTGCACCATTTGGCCTGCCGCATAGGCAATGCGATGGTCAATATGCGTGCCTGCCGCCAGCGGAAAATATACCGCATCTATTTCATTTTCTTTCAAAAAATCACCAATGCGCAGCGCAACACGCGCAACCACTTCTTCCGGTACATTGGCAAAATCTCCGTGGAAAAGTTCAATTTCGGATTTATAGCGCGCATCGCGGTCCGGTGCATCCAGTTCATCCAGAAAAAAAGGCGTGGCCCCCAGAACCTGTGCCGCATTGATTTCTTCTACACGGCGATTTTCAGCATTTGTACCAGCATTAAAAATATTTAAAACCAGTACTTCACCGCCAGCTTCCTTCACGCGCTGCATTTTAATACCGCAGGACAAAACAGCATCATCCAGATGCGGGGATACGATACACAAGCGCATGAAAAGGGTCTCCTCTGGACGGCAATACCCAAAGCCTATAACATAGCGATATAACTTGCAAAGCCCCTTTCACAAGGCACAGATATGAGCACCCAACCGTACCTGCCCGGCCCCGATGCCCCCTTTGCCCTGCTACGGGAAATGGCAGAAGTCCCCGCACTGATGCGCCACTTTGATGCCCTGCCGCATGGCCATTGGCAAAAAACGCTGGCAGATAAAAAATCTGCCTTCATCACGGGCGAGGGCTCCAGCCGTATTTTTCCGGCTAAAAACATGATCCACCGCGCCCGGTGCATCAACAGTCCGCTTCAGATTACCACCGAAGGCGCGCGCCAGGCCACAGATTACCATCTGGGCCAACAAATGGTGATTGGCCTCAGCAATAGTGGCCGCACACGCGAAACGGTACATCTGTTCCAGGTCCTGCAAAACGCAGGCACAAAAACCTATGCTGTCACAGCCACAGACAACAGTGCACTGACCGGAACAGCCACACACAGCCACATCTTATCTTGCGGTGCGGAACGCGCTGTGGCGGCCACCAAAAGCGTCATTGAACAAGCGCTGGTCTTGCAGGCACTGCTGCAAGACCCCGCCTGGATAAACCTGCCGCAGGCGGCGGATGCAGCGGCACAAATTCTCTCAACCCCCATCCCGCCAGCCATGGCAGACGCGCTTGCCAAAGCTGATACCATTTATGTGGCCGGCCCCAATACCGGCGTTGCCGAAGAAATTGCGCTGAAGTCTTGTGAAATAATCCGCAAAAAAAGTTTCTACCTTGAAGGTACCTATGTGCTGCACGGCATAGAAGAAGTCATGCAGCCGACAGATTGCGTTTTGCTTATCGCCCCCTATGCCGCAGAAATGGAGCGGTACCAGAAAGTACTGTCACAAAACATCGGCCTGGGCGTGGTCAGTGTGTCCGCAGAAGATACCTGTTTCCCCACACTGCGCATCCCGCAGATTGCAGGCTTTGACAACTACCTGCAAATGCTTGCGTGCTGGGGGCTGTTGGCCGCAAGCGGGCAACGCTGTGGTATAGATATCGACAAACCCCTGCGCGCGCGCAAGGTTGGCAATGCGGTTGAAGCATAAAATGCGTTAAACCACCTTGGGCATGGCACCACTGACACTGGCGCCATCATCGGGTTGCAAAGACCAATATGACAGGGACGATAAGACCGTCAATCCGCCCAGTGTCCAGAAAGTATAATGCAAAGACCGCACGACAGCCGCCTGATCTGTTTGCGGCATATCGCCAAGATATGCGGCCGCCACCAATGATCCGCAGGCAAGGCCAAAACTCATCGACAATTGCTGGAAAGAGCTGGCCATGGTGCTGGCCATGCTTGTGTCTTCTGCATCAATATCGGCATAGGCCATCGAATTCATGCTGGAAAACTGCAAGGAATTGAAAAAACCCTGCACCAGAGCCAAAAGAACAATTAAAACAACAGGTGTCGCGGCAGAAACGAAAGAAAACGTGCAAATGGTCATACCGATCATCAGCGTATTCACAATCAAAACCGTACGATAGCCATAACGGCGTAAAATACGGGTGACGATCATTTTCATCCCCATGGCGGCCGCCGCCGTTGGCATCATCAGCAAGCCTGATTTCCATGCCGGCATTCCAAGACCCACCTGATAGAACAGGGGCAACAAAAACGGCATCCCCCCCACACCCAGCCGTGTGACAAAGCCACCTGCCACGGCCACACGAAAAGTGCGCAGCTTGAACAACGACAAGCGCAACAAAGGATACGCCACCCGGACCGCCCGCCAGGCGTAAATTGCCAAAAGCACAAGCCCCAGACAAAACAGACACAGCGCCGTTATCGTATCAATATAATGTTCGCCAAAGACTTCCAGCAACCACGACAAAAGCGCTGTACCTGTGCCAAACAGCAACAGCCCTGCCACATCCAGCGGACGCTGCTGCGCACCGCGGTAGTCAGGCATATAGCGATAGATTAAAAACAGAGCAATCAGCCCGACCGGTATATTGATAAAGAAAATCTCCCGCCATGTCAGCCAATGCACAATCAACCCGCCCACCGTGGGCCCCAGAAGCGGGCCCAGAAGGGCTGGAATAATCACAAAGTTCATCGCCCGCAATAATTCTGCTTTTGGGAATGTGCGGATGATCGCGATCCTGCCGACAGGCATCATCATGGCAGCGCCCACACCCTGCAAAACACGGGCCGCCACCAGCATGGGCACATTCGCGGCCATACCGCAAAGCGCCGAGGCAAAAGTAAAAACCGCGACAGCGGTAAAAAAAACACGGCGCGTGCCAAAGCGGTCTGCCATCCACCCGCTGAGCGGAATGCAAACAGCAAGCGTCAGAATATAACTGGCAACAACCGCCTTCAAACTTAGTGGTGTCACGGCAAGGCTCTGGGCCATGGCAGGCACGGCTGTATTCACAATGGTTGAATCCAACTGCTGCATAAAAAGGGCGGATGCCACCACCCACGGCAGGTAAGATTTGATAGTGTCCTGATCCATTTCGTACGCACGCTCCCTGCGCGAGAGACTACAGAAAAAGCAGGCGCAGGGCACTGATTTTTATCAATAAACCGCTTATGGCCCCCGATGCCGAGAATCTGCTATAATACCCCCTATGTCACAACAGGATTTTAATCGCAGCACACCGCCACAGCCCCCGATTACCAAGGGCTTGTCCGATGATGCCTTGCTGGATCTGGTGCAGAAGCAAACGCTGCGCTATTTTACCGATTTTGCGCACCCCGTCAGCGGCATGGCGCGGGAGCGCAGCAATATCCCCGATAACAAGGCTTACGATTTAGACTGCGTCACCACAGGTGGCACAGGATTCGGCATCATGGCACTTTTGGCCGGCACCTCACGCGGCTGGATTTCCCCGAAAGAAACACAGACCCAAATCGAAAAAATTGTCGATTTTCTAAAGACAGCCGAAAAGCACCACGGCGCGTTTCCACATTTTTTGGATGGCCGAAATGGCAAAACCATCGCCTTCTCCCCAAAAGATGATGGCGGTGATCTGGTGGAAACCTCTTTTTTAATGATGGGCCTGTTAACCGCACGCCAATATTACAAAAACAACCCCGATGCCCAGGACCTCTGCCATAAAATCAACACGCTGTGGCAAGGCGTTGAATGGGACTGGTACACCCAAGGCAGCACCGACACGCTGTATTGGCACTGGAGCCCCAACCACGGTTTTGATATGGACCTGCCCGTGGAGGGCTGGAATGAAAGCCTGGTCACACATTTGCTGGCCCGCGCATCGCCAACCCACGCTGTGCCCGATACGGTTTATGCGCAATCGTGGCTGGGCGGCAAAGATTTTGCGAATGGCAAAGACCATCACGGCATCAAACTGCCGCTGGGCCCCGATGGCGGCGGGCCTTTATTTATGTCGCAATATTCGTTTATGGGCATCAACCCCACCGGCCTTTCCGATGCACATGCCGATTATTTTGAGCAAAACCGCAACCACACCTTAATCAACCGCGCACATTGCATTGATAACCCGCATGGGCATAAGGGGTACGGCCCCGCGTGTTGGGGCCTGACGGCCAGCGATGATCCGCAAGGCTATGCCGCCCATGCACCGGACCATGACAATGGCGTGATCAGCCCGACAGCCGCCCTTGGCGCGTTTCCCTATACACCCAAAGAATCCATGCAGGCGCTGCGCTATTTTTACGAAGAAAAAGGCGACAAAATATTTGGCACCTATGGCTTTACCGATGCATTTTGCGAAAACAAAAACTGGTATGCCAAAAGCCATCTGGCCATTGACCAAGGACCGATTGTGGTGATGATTGAAAATGCCAGATCCGGCCTGCTGTGGGATTTGTTTATGAGCTGCCCTGAAGTGAAACACGGGCTAAACACCCTTGGCTTTAAAAGCAACCCGGCCCCGCAGACAAAGCCAGCCCCGCCTAAGAACAAACCAACTCCTTGAGTTTTGAAATGCCAATCGTCCGTTTTTTAATTACAGCCGCTCTTTTTTGTCTGTTGTCGATGCCACAAACCGCAGGGGCACAAAGCCTGTCTGATACGGTGGTACAAGCAGCCATTGCCCAAACACAAAAACCCGGCAGCTATGACGGGCGTTATATCAACATTCCCTATCCCAACGGCGATGTGCCTGCACAAACAGGCGTTTGCACGGATGTGATCATCCGCGCCTACCGCGCTGCCGGTATTGATTTACAGCAGAAAGTGCATGAAGACATGAAAGCCCATTTTTCCAAATATCCCCAAAACTGGGGACTTGCACGGCCTGACACCAACATTGACCACCGCCGCGTGCCCAATTTGCAGGTCTTCTTCACACGCCACGGCACATCCTTGCCCGTATCAGACAGCGCCGTAAATTATCACGCCGGTGATATGGTGACATGGAACCTGCGCAACACTGGCGGCAATCTGCCACATATTGGTATTGTCACAAACAAAATGTCAGCCGACGGAAAGCGGCCCTTGGTCGCCCATAACATCGGCGCCGGCCCACAATTGGAAGATATGTTGTTTGATTATAAGATCACGGGTCATTACCGCTATGTGCCGGCTGCAAACACAGCAAAATAACCTGCGTAAAAAATCAGCCAGCTGAAAACATACACCGCATGTATCGTGACCACGGCCGCAAAACGGCGCAACCTTGCGGCAATTACATGATAAAGCAAAACAACCAGCATAAAGCGCCATAAACGTGCAAAGACTGTTGCCAGCAAAAACACAATCAATGGCACAGAAAAATGCCCAGCCAAAGTGGCATAGATTTTATAGGGCACACCCGAGATGGCCCCCATGGAAAGTACCTGCACAAAAGAATTTCCGGCCATATCCGCACTTGCCTGCGACACCATGGCCGCCGAAATGGCAGGGATAGAGAGTAAAAAACCTTCCACCACCGGAAACGCCATTTCCGCCAGTGCATATAGTATGCAGCCCCCGACAAGCGCGCCCAGCATTGCAAAAAAACTATTGATAAAAGCCTCGCGCAAGCTGCCCAGAACGGCAATGCGGCTCAGCCAGATATCCGGCACCAGAAAAAAGAAAGTCGCCTCGGCCAGGCCCCAGATAAAACTGACACTGCGCAAAATGACCGGCTTTGGCAAATACGTCAGCTCCACGGCTGGAAATGCCCTTCTTCGGCCAGTGCTTGGAAACGTGTATTGAGCGAGTCCATGAACAGATTTTTGTCATCTGTCGGGGGCACAGCATCGCCCACAAACACATCGCAGAAAAACGGCACCAGCACAAAATCATCCTTCGGCAGGGCCTTGCCAAGGCCATATATAAAAACAGGGGTCACAGGCGCTTGCGGGAAGCGGGCGGCCAGACGGGCAACGCCTTTTTTAAACTGTGTCAATTTTTCAGGCTCCCCGCGTGATCCTTCAGGGAATAAAATCAAAATTTTGTCTTGCGCCAAGGCTGTGTAGCATATCTCCAACGGGTCACAGTCGCGCGACGCGCCACCGCGCACAATGGGCAAGATACCGATAATGCCGGTTGAAAACCACGCCATCCATTTATTGCGCAAGAAATGGTCCGCCGCCGCCACGGGACGTATGTGCGGCAACAGCTTGAGCGGGAACAGCGATATCAGCATCAACGTATCCAGATGGCTGTTGTGATTGGCCACCACCAGCGCAGGGCCGGATTTGGGCAACAAAGCTTTGCGCCGTACGTTCAGCCCCAAAAAGACGACCACGAACACACGCACAAAAGCGAAAAAAGCCAGCCGGAGATATTGATGAGGTTCTTGCATGATTTAATAAAAATAATACCACGTGTAATGAAAGAACAAGGGGGCCGTAAACGTCAGGCTGTCAATCCGGTCCAAAATGCCACCATGTCCGGGAATCAGCGCGCCAAAATCCTTGATCCCCAAATCACGTTTGATGGCCGAGATAGAAACATCCCCCACAAAGCCAAACACGCCGATGATAAGCCCGGCCCCCGCTGCCTGTAACGGTGGAAAAGGCGTGAGCCAAGGCGCCAGCACAACGGCCATCACCATTGTTGTGGCCACCCCGCCCAGCAAGCCAGCCCATGTTTTTTTCGGGCTGACCACGGACAGAACCTTGCGCTTGCCCAATGTACGGCCCCAGACATATTGCGCCACATCGTTAAACTGTGTCAGCACCACCAGATAAAACAACAATCCCGCGCCACCCGGGCCACCCACGTTTTTCACTTCTGGCAGCATCAGCAAAAAGGCCATGTGGCTAAGCGAAAATACGCAAGTCATCAAGCCCCAGTGAATGGTGGCGGCGGATTTTAAAAACCCATCTGTATGCTGTGCAATAATCATTCGAAATGCGACAAACAAGAACATATAAACCGGGATGAAAATAATAAACATCCCATACCATTCAATCCCCGCCCAGTAATACTGCACAGGGATCGACAAATATGCCCAGAACAACACACGCCGATCTGCCCGCCGCGTGGGGATTTGCGAGAAGAATTCTTTCAATGCCAGAAAACTGATAAAGCCCAGAAAAACCAAAGACCACGTGGGTGCTGCCAACAAGGCAATGGAAAACGCGCCAATCATCATCCACCAGCTTTGCGTGCGCTGGATCAGTTCTTTATGATCACGCTCTTTTTTAAGGCGGGAAAATACAAAGACCAGAACGCTTGCCAGAAGCAAAACCGCCCATAACCCGCCGAGCGCATAATAAATTGTTACGCTGTTATGCCCCATGCACCGCCACCTCCTGCAAGGCTTTGCGGCACCGGTTATAGATGGTCAGGCACAAAAGCAGTGCCACCACACCGAAAACAAACAGCATACCCGCCTGCGGCAATAAACCGATGGCGATCAAAAAACCAACTGTGCCAAAAACAAAAGCGCGGTCACTTTTCCCCATCGGCCCGTCATAGCGGCGGCTGGCACCAATTTGCACCGCCACAACACCCGCCATTTCACTGAGCATGGCCAGCAACAAGACCAGCACAACCAGCCATGCTGTATCCGGCACCAAAAGCGCAAAAGGCATATAAAGCGCAGTGTCGGACACAACATCGCCCAGTTCGTTCAAGACGGCCCCCAGAGAAGACTTCATATTGTGTTCACGCGCCAACATGCCATCCACCGCATTCATCGCCATGCGTATAAACATCACCACCGGCAGAAAAAGCCATGACCAATGGCTGTTATAAAAAGCGGCCATCAAGCCGCCGTACACAATCGACAGCGCGCAGGCCGCCAGTGTGACTTGATTGGCCGTGATACCCTTTTCTGCACATTTTTGTACAAGCGGGCGCAGATGAGACTGAAATTTTGCTTTAAGCTGATAGACGCTGACCATTTTTCGAAATCTCCCTGCCGTGAAAGCCTATCAAAGTTTGCTATAAAACCCTGATTTTTTAAAGGCTTATTTGCCTAAATGGATGCCACTTGCCGCAAAGTTTAGCCTATGCTAAAATTTGAAATAAGGGCTAAACCTCCAGAATCAGCCCGGTACACAACACCCCGCAAGGAACACAACGTGACCCGCCGTCTTTTACCCTTGTTTTTGATCACCGCCCTTTTGCTGGCGGGCTTTCTTTTTGCAACGCTGCCGCAAACCAGCAGCGCCGCTACAGAAAATAAGAAGTTGAAGGTCATCACCACCTTCACCGTCATTGCCGATATGGCGCGGCATGTGGCAGGCGATGCAGCCATTGTTGAATCCATTACCAAACCCGGCGCAGAGATTCACGATTACCAGCCAACCCCCAAAGACATTGTGCGCGCCCAGGGTGCTGACCTTATTTTGTGGAACGGACTTAATCTGGAACGGTGGTTCGAACGGTTTTTACAAGACATTAAAAATGTCAAAAGCGTGATTGTGTCGGATGGCATTCAACCGCTGTCTATTTACGAAGGTCCCTACAGCGGCAAGCCAAACCCCCATGCCTGGATGTCGACCAGCAACGCCCTTGTCTATATCAACAATATTCAAAAAGCACTCTCCGCCGCAGACCCGGACCATGCCGCCGTGTACAAAGCCAATGCTGCTGCCTACGCCGCAGAAATCAACACCTTGCAAAAAAATTTGGGGGACGCGTTTGAAAACATCCCCGAAAGCCAGCGCTATCTGGTCACCAGCGAAGGGGCTTTTAGCTATCTGGCGCAAGATATGGGCCTGAAAGAGGTCTATTTGTGGCCCATTAACGCCGACCAGCAAGGCACACCACAACAGGTGCGCAAAGTGATCGATACCGTACGTGCACAAAAAATTCCGGTGGTTTTCAGCGAAAGTACTGTCTCCGCCAGACCCGCCGAGCAAGTGGCGCAAGAAACAGGTGCTGCCTATGGCGGTGTTTTGTATGTGGATTCGCTTAGCGAAGCGGATGGCCCCGTGCCCAGCTACATAGACCTTTTGCGCGTGACCACGCAGACAATTGCCGACGGTTTTAAGAACAGCACAAAGGCCACAACACCATGACTACCAAAGCCCTGATCCACGTTCACGACATTAGCGTGACCTACGCCAACGGGCATACGGCGCTGGAAGATGTCAGCTTTTCACTTCGTGCGGGACGCATTTGCGGCTTGGTAGGCGTGAACGGTGCTGGTAAATCAACACTTTTTAAAAGCATGATGGGGTTTGTCACCCCCACAAAAGGACATATCGAGATTGATCAAGACAGTGTACAGGACGCACTGCGCCGCAACCTTGTCGCCTATGTGCCCCAGACCGAAGAAGTAGACTGGCATTTCCCCGTTCTGGTCGAAGATGTTGTGATGATGGGCCGCTATGGCAAAATGGGCTTTATGCGGCGGCCTGGCCCCAGCGACCACACGGCTGTGGCCGAAGCGCTGGCCCGCGTTGATATGCAGGATTTTCGCAAACGCCAGATCGGCGAACTGAGCGGTGGACAGAAAAAACGCGTTTTTGTGGCCCGCGCGCTGGCACAAGGTGGCACCATTATTTTGCTGGATGAGCCGTTCACAGGGGTGGACATTAAAACGGAGGCCGCCCTTGTCAGTCTGTTCAAAAGCCTTGCAGCGGAAGGACGCCTGATCCTCGTCTCCACACATAACCTGGGCAGCATTCCCAGTTTTTGTGACGATGTCGTGCTGATCAACCGCACCGTCGTCGCCGCAGGCACAGTCGAGAAAACATTTACCGAAAAAAACCTGTCCAAAGCCTTCGGCGGCATGTTGCGCCACCTGCAATTAGCCGGACAAGATTTGCACGATGACGAAGACAAGCGCAGCGTCACGGTTCTGACCGATGACGAACGCCCCTTGGTGCTCTACGGCAAGCGCGGCGGGCAAAAAATTATCCGCACGGAAGAAGACGCTTGATGACAGATATTCTGCAACACCTGGCCGAGCCTTTTTCCTATGGCTACATGCAAAAAGCCATTTGGGTATCGGCGCTGGTCGGTTGCGTTTGTGCCTTTTTATCGTCTTATCTGGTATTGAAAGGCTGGTCATTGATGGGGGATGCCCTGTCACATGCCATTGTACCGGGTGTGGCACTGGCATATCTTTTGGCCCTGCCCTATGCGCTGGGTGCCTTTTTTTCAGGCATTCTGGCGGCCCTTGCCATGGCCATTGTCAAACAAAAAACCCACTTGCGCGAAGATGCGGTCATCGGCCTTGTTTTCAGCGCCTTTTTTGCAACGGGCCTTTTGATGGTATCCATCAACCCGACAGCTGTGAATATTCAGGCCATTATTCTTGGCAATATCCTGGCGATATCAGACAGCGACATCTGGCAGGTTGTGCTGATGTCTGTGGTTTGCCTTGTTGTGCTGGGCCTGAAATGGCGGGATTTTCTGGCCGTTTTCTTTGATGAGAATCACGCGCGCAGCATTGGCTTGCCCACAACTTTTTTAAAAGTACTTTTCTTCACGCTTCTCAGCGCGGCAACAGTGGCAGCCCTGCAAACCGTTGGCGCCTGTCTGGTCATTGCCATGGTGGTAACGCCGGGTGCGACAGCCTACCTGCTGACAGACCGCTTTGGCCGTATGGTCATCATTGCCATGGCCCTGGGCGGGCTAACAGGTGGCTTGGGTGCTTATGCCAGTTATTATTTGAATACATCGCCCGGCGGATTGATTGTCTGCCTGCAAACGCTCTTGTTTCTGACAGCCTTTGTGGCAGCCCCAAAACACGGGGTGTTGGCCGCGCGGCGCAACCTGCGGCGGAAGGCCAACGCATGACAGATTTTATCCAGCACTGGCTGATCACCCCTATGGGATTTGATTTCATGCAGCGCGCGATGGTGGTTTCTACGCTCATTGGCCTTGTGTGTTCCATCTTCTCCTGCTTTTTGGTTCTTAAAGGCTGGTCATTGATGGGGGATGCCGTATCGCACGCCGTTCTGCCCGGCCTTGCGCTGGCCTATGTCATTGGGATCCCACTGGCACTGGGTGCTTTTTGTGCCGGTCTCTTTTGTGCATTGTCGATTGGTTACCTGAAAGAAAACAGCCGCGTGAAGGAAGACACGGTCATGGGCATTGTTTTTTCCGGCATGTTTGCACTGGGGCTTGTGCTGCTGACACGTATTGAAACAGATGTACACCTTCTTCATGTCTTGTTCGGCAATGTGCTGGGCATTACAACGCAAGATATGATCGAAGCCGGCAGCATCGCGGCCATCAGTGCCATTGTTATGCTGATCAAACGGCGGGACCTGATGCTGTACTGTTTTGATCCCGCCCATGCCCGGGTGATTGGCCTGCCGGTGCGGCTCTTGCACTTCGGCTTGCTGGTTTTATTGTCCCTGACGATTGTTGCATCACTCAAGGCGGCTGGCATCATTCTGGTTGTGGCAATGCTGATTGCGCCGGGTGCCACGGCATTTTTGCTCACACGCTCCTTTGATAAAATGTTGCTGGTCGCCATGACAACATCGGTTTTTTCTTGCCTGAGCGGCACACTTCTCAGTTTTCATCTGGACGCGGCAACAGCTCCGCTTATTGTGATTATCCAGACATTTCTTTTCATCAGCGCCATGTTTATCGGCCGCCGCACAGAGGAAAAATACGCATGACCACAAAGCAAAAAAAGCTTGTTGATGCAAAAACTCAAGCCCAGTGGTTCAGCCGCGTGCGCACGGCACACCAGACGGAAACGGCTGAAGACTATGTGGAGCTGATCGCTGATTTAATCGGCGCACAGAATGAAGCGCGCTTGAGCGATCTTTCCGCACGCTTGGGCGTATCGCACGCCACGGCCAGCAAGGTTTTAAACCGGCTGAAAGACGAAGGGTATATTGATACGCAACCCTACCGCGCCATTTTTCTGACGGAAAAAGGCGAAACCCTTGCCAGGAAATGTAAAGAACGGCACAAGATTGTGCTGGATTTTCTGATCCGCCTCGGCGTATCGCCCGCCACTGCGGAATATGACGCGGAGGGCCTCGAACATCACATTAGCCCTGAAACGCTGGAAATTTTTAAAAACTTCAAACCCTGAAGAAAAATTACTCCAGATCCAGTCGCTCTATAAAAATTTCGGCATTAATATAAATATCGTCTTCACCGACCTGATCAAACGGATTTTCAAGGTGTGATTGAATATTATCCAGCGCCACCAAAACAACACTGAACATAACCGGCATCACATATTCAATACCCGTCGATGATTCAGCTGCCAAAAACGCAAAGTAAGGCCCATAAACAAAGGGCAATACAAAAATAAAGGTATCGCTAAAAGCCCTGAGTGTTTGGGGCGTTCTGTATTGATAAATATGTTTGACGTTTTCAAACGCCACCATCATTTTGCTGAGGTACTGGTTGCACCGCGAACATTCTCCCGATGGCAGGCCCTTCTCCCGCAGGTCAGTTTTGATATAACGCGACAATGCTGAAAAGGCCCGGTACACGCCTTCTTCATTCTTGCGCATATCTGCCTGCGGTGCTGTAAAAAGGGTGCGGGTTTCAGCAAACAGGCTGTTCAAGTTTGCCTTTAATTTATCACGCGATGCATGATCGGATACCTCTACCCAATCACGTGCTGCAAAATACATTGCACGGCCATGGGCTTTCATGGTGCTGTATTCATCCAGCGCATTCTCGCGCCGGCTATAGGCACCCCCGATGGAAAACACAATCGGGAAGATCACGGCCGTTGCAACGATGGTAAAAGGAAAATCACCCTTGATGTCAAAATGCAAACAAAGCGCTGTGGTCAAAACAGACAAGGCTGCAATAAGAAAAGTTTTCAGGTTGATAATCAGGCCGATATTTTTCATGGCAATGTGCCCCCTAATGGCTATACCATTGAAATAATAGGTATATTGTGCACAAGGTCAAGCCCTTGCCTGACACACAATTGACGCAATAAGCATTTGGCGGCACACTTGGCCGAACGTGACCCGATGCAGACGATAAAACCGGATACATGAAAACGCTCTATTACGCTCCCCCTGCCTGTTTTGAACACCAGACCAACCCGCAACATCCGGAGTCTGCTGCGCGTTTGCACGCCATTCACACTGCGGTTGTGCAAACAGCACTGCCCCATATTGAACAAGCACATGCCACCCCGGCCACGCGCAATGACCTCAGGCGCGCACATGACCCACGCTACATAGAAAATGTTTTTTCAACCATCCCTAATATAGGTTTCAATTTTTTGGATGACGAAACAGTGGTATCCCCGCAAACGGGCGATGCCTGTCTGGCAGGCATCGGCGCGGTTCAAGGGGCGATCTACCGCGTGGCAGGCGAAAAAAACCTCAACGCCTTCTGTGCCATACGCCCCCCCGGCCACCATGCAAAACCTGCACAGGCTGCCGGCTTTTGTATCTTCAACAATACAGCGCTTGGCGCGCTTTATGCGTTGACCTTGCCGCAAGTATCGCGTGTGGCAATTTTGGATTTCGATGTGCACCATGGCGACGGTACGCAGGATATTGTCAAAGATTATCCGGATATTTTTTTCGCATCCACCTATCAATACCCATTGGATGGCGCGGATGAAAAGACTCAAGCCGTTACAGGCTGTTGTAACAATGTATACAATATTCCACTGCCCGCCGGCACAATGGGGGAAGCATTGCTGCTTGTCTGGCAAAACAAAATTTTGCCGGCAGTGGTGGCATTTAAGCCTGATATCATCATCGTCTCCGCCGGGTTTGATGGCCATGCCGATGACCCGCTGGCCGGATGGCAATTGCAAGTGCCAGATTACGGACAATTGATGCACATGATCACGGCCACAGCTGCAACCGTTTGCCAAGGCAGGGTTGTCTGCGTACTGGAAGGCGGATATGATCTGACCGGCCTGACACAATCCGTACTTGCCACCCTCAAGGCCATGGAATAATCACATGCCAGATCCGCGCACAATCCACACCGCCCGCGTCATTGACATTGGCCCGCATGGCATTGCCCTGCAAACCCGTGCGGGCACGCTGACCGTGGACTGGCCCGAAACAAAACTCCCCCGAATAGGAGAAGTTTACGCCATTACCCTGCCGCCGGCATTTTCTATTCTGGGGCTTTTGGCGCAACCCGCAGATATACATGACTGGGCAGAAACAGATGCGCACCGCTGGACACACCCGCAGACGCAAGGACGCACACGCCACGATATTTTAGCCGCCAGACATTTAATCAAGCGTGCCGTGCGCGATTATTTGCACCAACAGGGATTTATTGAAGTAGATATGCCCCTGCTGGTCCGTGGCACAACGCCCGATGCGGAAGTGCCTTCCTTTACGCTCAATGAGGGGGAAGCAGAGCCACGCTATTTGGTGACGTCTTGCGAATACCAGATCAAGCGCATGGAAACTGGCGGATTTGACCGTTTGTATACCCTGACACAAAATTTTCGGGCTGGCGACCATGGCCGGCACCGCAACCCTGAATTCACCATGCTGGAATGGGCGCGCGTGGGCCAAAGCCTGACAGATATTGAAAACGACGCACAAGCCTTCGTGCAGAACGCGCACCGGGCACTGGGCGGCGATGGTAAAAAACTTGCCTATCAAACCCATGAAATTGATATCGGCAGCCCTTGGGAACGCCTGAGCCTGCGGGATGCTGTCCGACGCTATCTTGGCATCACCCTCGCCGGTTTTTCCGCACCATCGTTATTGCCTGCTGTGCAAAGCCTTGGGATTGATGTAAAGCCCGACTGGCAGGACAATGCCGATATGCTGTTTTCACTATTGTTTGATCAGCTACAGCCGCACCTGGGGCACACACGCCCCGTCTTTATTCAGGAATGGCCACTGCGCATGACGGCTTCGGCAGAAACGGACACCAGCGGCCAGTTCACCCTGCGCAGCGAACTTTTTATTGCAGGCATTGAACTCAGCGATGGTTTCCCCACCCTGTGCAGTGCCACCCAGCAAAGAGAAGGCTTTGCCGCCCAGCAAACGCGCCGCCGCGACAGCGGCCATGCCCCCGTGGTACTGGATGAAAAATTTTTACAAAGCCTTGATGCGGGCCTGCCGCAAGGTGCCGGCATGGCGCTGGGGTTTGACAGGTTGGTTATGTTGCTGACCGGCCAGACCGAGATTAAATCCGTCCTTGCCTTCGCCTGGGATGAACTTTAGGCTGATTTTACTTTCTGCCCGTATGCTGCTGCCACTTCAAAAGCATCTCCTGTTAATTGCCACAACACCGCAGGGTTGCCGCTATATGTATTTTGGGCAATGCCCATGCTTTTGATAAAATCTGCATATTTTTGTTCCTGCACTGGCACAACAAGATCAGCAAAGCTGATATCGGGATGCGCTGCAAAAACGCGAGCCAGCAAGATGATGGCCTCATCCATTGTATCAAACTGCATATCTTCTATTTGAATGCCGCGGGATGTTTCTGAGGGGTCCATATCATACCCCTCAATACCAAAATTTAACGTGCGAAAAAGAGAAAAACGGCTGGACACCACGCAGGTGGCGCCTGTTTTTTTTAGCCCGTTTGCTGATTTTATTTTTGCAATCATCCCTGCATTCAGACGGAAAGGTTTTAAACCTGCCCGCACCTGTGCCCCAACCGTCTGGTAAAGTTTTTGCGCAGGATTATTTTCTTCACACTCCCATGCCAGAAAGGAAAGCCCGCGCTGTTTTGCAATATGGGCTGCAAATGCCATCATGGCGCTGGCAATGCCTTGTCTGCGGCAGTTTGGCTGCACAACAATATCATCCAACTGCAAACCGTTTGCCGTTTGCGTATTGAGGGGCGATACGAAAAGAGCTCCACCACCTGCGACCGGTTTTTCCAACCGCCATATTTCAACATGCGCCAAGGCCTGCGTAAAATTTTGTTCAATCTGCGCATCATGTATGGGCAAGTCCGGCAGGCGTGTCTTATGCGCTGCTGCCTGAACACGGCCAAGTGCTGGCAGCGCGCTTGCCAGATACACATCATCTGCCAAAACCTGTGTCATTATTATTGAAGATACCGCGGAAAAAGACATAAGAGGTTCGATCCGTTTGCAATCCGTACACTCAAAAAATCGCATAAAAAACAAACAGATGCCAGCCATCTGGTTTTTATTGACATAAAGATGGCAGGTCTTTATGCTCTGGCTCTCCCATGACTTTACAGATAAAAACACAAAGGATTCGTATTTTCGATGCCGCGCGCCACTTCCACCTCCCCGCTTCAGCAACCTGAATTCAACGATGAATTGTCCGGCTATATTGCACGCGGCAATACACAGATGGTGCGCGCCTATTTTGACAGCGTTTTCTGGGAGAAAAAATCCGAACGGCCGGATTGGAATCATCTGAAACTGGCCCTGCTGCGCGATGACCTGCAAATGACCCGCCTGCTGGTTACCTGGGGTGCACGTGCGACCGAAGACGGATTGAGCGAACTTCAAAAAATGGACCCGAAAAAATATCCGCAACAGTTAAAAATGTTGCGTCAGGCAGGGCACAGCATTTCACCACAAAAACTTGCCGAAAGCGCGCAGGTTGCCGAAGCCGCCAAAGACCATAATGAAAGCCTTGATGAAAATATTATCCGCGGCTTTGTCGATGATAAATTTGTGGATCACCGGATTGCCAAACTGCCCGCTGAATGGCGCCTGACATTGGGTGCCTTCCACAGCACCGGCGCGAAAGAAGCCGTGATCGGCGGCGGTGCCCTGCGTGACCTGTTTAACGAACGCGCCATCAAAGATGTCGACATTTTTCTCAAAAGCCGCGGCAGTATGAAAAAAAACCGTAAGTTTTTAAAGAATGTTTTCGATGCAAGCGGTCTTGATGTCAGCCGTCAAGCGGTTTATACGGGCGGCTACGGCAGCAGCTCCGAAGCTTTTCCCGAGCCTGAAACATCCACACTGCAGGCCGAGAAACGCCTGGGCTATGGCAGTTTCCGCCCCGCCAGCAAAAGCGAAGCCTGGACCGTGATTGCGGGTCCCCAAAAAACCGAATATAACGTCATTTTCATTGACGGCCCGCTGGGTGATGCGATGGAACAGGCGCAAAAGAAAAACACAACACCTGCCAAACCATTGATTGGCGTTTTTGATTTTGGCCTGTGCCAGATTGCCTATGATGGTGATGTTATCATCACCTCTGCCCAATACAGAAAAGATGTCAGCGAAAAAATTATCCGACTGGAAACCGCCAACGGCACATCCGATGCGCATTTACATCGGATTGTAAAAAAATATGACGACTGGAAACTGTGCCCTGAATCGCACAAAATTATGAACCCGCCGCCAGCACCCAAAAAACCCGCGCCTTCGCCAAAACGTTCACGCAGCAGCTATGGCGGCGGATTTTACTATTAACACCGGCGTTAAGAACAATATTTAATAATCAATCCGGATATCGGTGTTTTCAAGAAAAACTTCATCGCAATTTTTTTCCGGCCCGCCGCGGTCAATCACCAGAAAATCCGACACTTCCTCCAGCGCAAGGCTGAAATGATGCCAAACCCCGGCATGATAATTCACGCCCTGATCGCCCCCCGCCACAAAAGCCTGCATGGCTTGCGGATCAAAATCACCCCGCGGGGCCACCAGCACAAGATAGGGCCTTTTGTCCAAAGGATAAAAAGCCTGACTGGACAAAGGGTGCCGCTCCATGACCCTCACCGGGATCGGACGATCTATCGGGCGCGAGCGAAAAATACTGACAAGCGGAATGCCGCCCTCTTGTAACAAATCCAGCGTGGCTAAATTATGAAACCGCTCTGTGTGGCCATAGTTAATCTGGCGGCGCTCTGCCGCTGAGGCACATTGGATAACATCACCATAGAGGGCAAAATCCTCTGCGGTCAGTGGGGCAGGTTTCAGCAAACGCATATCAGGCAATCGTGCCGTAAAGGCGCAGACGGCTGATGCCGCCATCCGGAATCATATTCACACGCACATGCGTAACAGGCCCCGGCTTTTGCACTTCTTTCTTCAAGACATGCACATGGTGCGGTTTCATTTTTGTCTCGGGCAAAAGCATTGGCCAATAAATGGCCTGCGCTGCCACAGTTTCCGGGTGAAAATCCGTAAGATTGAAAGCCTGTATAGAAACGCTTTCGGGGTAATTCCCCTTGTGAAAGGCCGTATCAATTTCAATCTCGCTGATCACACCCGCATGGCCCAGTTCAAAAATCGCCCAATCAAATCCGGGTTCACGGCGGCGACGGGTTTCCCAGGCATCGCCCATGTTAATGCCCTTGTTGGGCTTCATAATATTTGTGGGAGAGCCGTAATGCGCATCACTGCCCACCAGAAAACGTCCGCCATTTTGCATGGCCAGCAAATCCACACGTTCTGTCTTTTTGACTTTTGACCAATCTTTGAAAACACGGCCATACGCGCGCAGACGCGCCACGCCGCCATCGGGATAGATGTTCAAACGCAAGTGCGTGAAGGCACCTTCTGCCGTCACAGGTAAAAAGTTGGGGCTGTCACCCTTCAGTTTTGTTATCGGCAAAATCGTCTGCCATTTGGCATTTTTTTCAGGTATCGCTTTATCTGATACGCAAGCATCAATTGATGCGGCGGGCGCGTAATTGCCCGTGAAATGGCGTGTGTCGATATTTACGCCTTCAACCGTGCCTTTTGCCCCCAGTTTAACGATACAGTAATCAAAGCCGTTTCCGCGCTTGCGGCGGCTTTCCCAGCCATCCATCCATTTGCCATGGTCATCGTATTTTTCCGGGATAAAAACCGGTTCTTCCGGCGTGATCAGGCGGGATTTGTCTGCAAAAAAATCATCCGTGGCAAAAACCACTTCGGCACCAAGAACAGGCTGCGCGAGGTCAATATTGCTGCGCGTAAAATCCGGGAGTGACATTGTGTCGTGCTTTCAAGAAGGAAGGAGGGTTGGAATATTTCAGGCGAGCTTTTCAATGCGGAATCTGGCAATTTTATGAACCTGCATCAAAGCCGTTTCAAATTCGGCATCCGTATCATTCAAGCTGCGCTGACGAAAAGCATTCAGAATATCTGCACGCATCATGCCTTTGACCGCGATAATAAACGGGAAGCCGAATTTTTCTTTATATTCACGGTTCAGGCGTTCAAATTCGGAAAATTCTTCTGCGGTGCAGTGATCAAGCCCTGCACCTTGCTGTTCTTCAACGGAGGCCGAGCCCATTTTTGCCATTTGCGCAGCACTGACAGCCAGATCGGGGTGGGCGCGCAGCAAAGATAGTTTTGTGCCGCGGTCCGCCATATCCACCGCCAGGCGCATAGCAGAAAACAATGTGCCGACCGTATCGATATTGCCGACATCTTTGTCATCGTACACAGTTTCCGCAACCCAGGGCGCGTTTTCGTAAACGCCGCCATAGACACGCAGGAAAGTTTCACGCGAAAGGCTGCTGGGTTTTTCGGAAAGGTCTCTGTCTTGCATCTTATGCTCCTTTATAAGGATGGTGTGCGTGCCAGTGCCTGGCAATATCCACACGGCGGCAAATCCAAACATCTTTGTGCTGTCGCACATAGTCAAAAAATTTACGCAAACCCGCAATACGGCCGGGCCGACCTATCAAACGGCAATGCAGACCGACGGATAACATTTTCGGTGCTGTTTCACCCTCTTTATACAGTGTATCAAAAGCGTCTTTCAGATAGGTAAAGAACTGATCCCCCGTATGAAACCCCTGCGCGGTGGCAAAGCGCATATCATTGGTATCTAACGTGTAGGGGATGATCAATTGCGGCTTACCGTGCTCGACCGTCCAGAAAGGAAGATCATCGCTATAATCATCCGAGTCGTATAAAAACCCGCCTTCTTCCGCGACAAGCTGGCGCGTCTGCGGGCCGGTGCGTCCGGTGTACCAACCCAAGGGCCGTGTGCCCGTGGTTTGAGTGATGATCTCAATCGCGCGCTGCATATGTGCGCGCTCTGTTTCAATGTCGATATCTTGATAATTAATCCAGCGGTATCCATGGGCGCAAACTTCGTGCCCGTCGCGGATAAAAGCTTTGGCCATATCCGGATATTTTTCCAGCGCCATGGCGACCGCAAAAATAGTGACCGGCACATTGTATTCACGGAACAAACGCAGCAAACGCCACACCCCTGCGCGGCTGCCATATTCATAGATGGATTCCATGCTCATATGCCGGCCCATAACGGCAGGGGCGTTGATGATTTCAGATAAAAATGTTTCGGCGGCGGCATCGCCGTTCAAAACACAATTCTCGCCGCCCTCTTCGTAATTCAAAACAACTTGCAGCGCGAGCTTTGCGCCATCCGGCCATTGGGGATGCGGGGGGTGTTCGCCATAACCGACATAGTTTCGTGTATCGTGCGACAAAACAGCTACCTTTAAAACGCGACGGTCCAACGCAGACCGAACTCTATAAGGCCATATTTCCGGTATTTTTTCCATGCGAATGTCGTTAATAATAGAAGACGCGAAATGCTTGAATTTTACATAGGGGGCATTATGTCCGGCAAACTGACCACGCATGTACTGGATACCACCCACGGCAAACCCGCCGCCGGCATGGCGCTGCGCTTGTACCGCGCGGAAAACAACAACCACACCCTGCTGGCTGAAAAAACCACCAATGCCGACGGCCGGTGTGATGCGCCTTTGCTGGCGGAACAAACCTTTGTGCCCGGGCGTTACCGTTTATGCTTTGATGCCGCTGCATATTTTCGCGCACTTGGCGTTGATTTGCCGGAACCACCGTTTTTGGATACCGTAACCATTGATTTTGGCATCACAGATGCTGCGGCGCACTATCATGTGCCCTTGCTGGTATCGCCCTTTGGCTATTCCACATATCGCGGCAGTTAGGAAAAAAAAGAAATGAACATAGACATCAGCAAAGCAGCACTCGATTTCCTGCCCAAAGGCAGTTACGACATGGAAAGCATTTTTGAGATGCGCCTGATCCGCAATGCGGACCCAAAAGCTGCAAAACCCGCGCCCACCTATGTTTTTTCAGATACGGAAGGCAGTATTGTTTTTAAATCATCCGGCGGACGTTATTCCATTCAGGAAAAAACTGACGGAGCCGAGAGTTTGATCCGCAAGTTTGCCGATTTTTGCAAACGACACCATGTGGATTTTAAAAAAGTCGGTTTCTGAATTTATTTTTGTTGTGCAGTCAGCCAACGGGCAAGCTTTTCACGCTCTTCCGCGCTCATCGCTGTTTCATTGCCAAGCGGCATGATGTCTGTTGCAATTGCCTGCTGATGCACGCGGGCGGCATGTGTGCGCAGGTCATCCAATGTTTCCAGTTGTACATTCAGCGGGGCCACGTCGAACCCCGCGTGACGGGGGTTTTTGGCATGGCAGGCCGTGCAATGTTTTTGCACAATGCCCTGCACTTCCGCATCACTCACCACGGTGGCCACAGCAGAAACCACAGGCCGTGCCCTGCCCTGCTGCCATGATGCCGCCAGCATCACCACAACAAAACAGGCAACGCCCGCTGCCAGATAGCGATAATCCACATTGCCGCGATGCTTTTGATTAAAAAATTCACGGATGGGCCAGGCCGCAGCACCCAATGCCGCCAATACCAGCCAGTTATAAGGACCCGCATAAAGCATGGGGTAATGATTGCTGATCATAACCAGCAGCACCGGCAGCGTCATATAATTGTTGTGCAGCGACCTTTGCTTGGCCGCCTTGCCAAGAGCCGGATCTGGTGCCAGGCCCGCCAGCATGGCGGCCACTACTTTTTTCTGATTGGGGATAATAATCACAAACACATTCGCGGCCATGACGGTACCCATAATGGCACCCACATGAATAAACGCGCCACGGCCTGTAAAAACCTGACACAGGCCATAGGCTGCTGCGGTCAAGAAGACATACCAGATCACACCACAAATTTTATTGTTTTTACCGGCAGCCGATTTGCATAGCAAATCATAAAAAAGCCACCCAGCTGTTAAAACACCAAGACCGATCAAAGTGGCATCAATCGGATGAATATCCAGCTTGGCGCGGTCGATCAAATAAATACCTGCGCCATAATAATACATCAGGCAAAGCAGTAAAAAACCACTGATCCAGGTGCTATAGGCTTCCCATTTAAACCAGTGCAGGTCATCCGGCATGTGTTGCGGGGCAACCAGATATTTTTTCTTGTTGTAAAATCCGCCGCCATGCACAGCCCAAAGTTCACCGCCCACACCGTCTTTCTGGTCTGTCGGGCTGACAGGTGGTTTCAGGCTGTTGTCCAGCCAGATAAAATAGAAAGATGAGCCAATCCAGGCGATGCCTGTGATCAAATGCAGCCAGCGCAGCGCAAGGCCCAGCCATGCCATCCAATCAACATCGATCATGCAGCCGCGCCCTGCTGTTCATAGCCGATGACCATGTCATAGGCTTTTGTGGTCAAAAAATCGGCCAGCGTGGCATCCATCACCAAATGATTGAACAGTGTGATGGCATCCTCCAGATAACGGTCCCCGCCTGCGCTTTTCAACTTTGCGGCTTCTTCATCCAGAAATTTCTGCATAAGGGTATCGGTCATTTTTTGCCCATCGGACAAAACGGCCCCATGTACACGCCACTGCCACAATTGCGTGCGGGAAATTTCGGCTGTTGCGGCATCTTCCATCAAATTATAAATCGGCACACAGCCGTTACCGGACAGCCATGCCTGCAAATACAGCAGCCCAACGTTGATATTGGTGCGAATGCCTTGCTCGGTAATGTCTCCATCCGGAATTGCCAGCAAATCTTCCGCCGTGACGGCAACATCGTCGCGCATCAACGCCGTCTGATTGGGGCCTGGCATGGCGCGATCAAAAATTTCTTTTGCCTTGGCAACAAGGCCCGGATGGGCCACCCATGTGCCATCATGCCCGTCTTTGGCTTCACGTTCTTTATCGGCCACAAATTTTTCCAGCGCTTTGTTGTTGGCGTCCTCGTCATTCTTGATCGGAATTTGTGCCGCCATGCCACCCATGGCATGTGCACCACGGCGGTGACAGGTTTTGATCAACAACTGGCTGTAAGCACGCAAAAAACGGCTCGTCATTGTCACACTGCCACGGTCTGGCAGAATAAAGGCGGCATCCTTGGCGAATTTTTTGATGAAGCTGAAAATATAATCCCAGCGGCCGCAATTCAGGCCCACAATATGGTCTTTCAGCGCATGTAAAATTTCATCCATCTGGAAGGCGGCTGTAATTGTTTCGATCAAAATCGTCACCCGCACCGTGCCACGCTCCAGCCCCAGTGCATCTTCTGCTTTTACGATAACATCATTCCAAAGGGCGGCTTCTTCATGGCTTTCCAGCTTGGGCAGGTAATAATACGGGCCGGACTGTTTGGCCTGAAGACTTTGCACGTTGTGAAAAAGATACAGGCCGAAATCAAAAAAGGATGCTGATACAGGCACGCCCCCAAGCACCAGATGCTTTTCTTCCATATGCAACCCGCGCGGACGCACCAGCAAAACGGCGGTGTTGTCGTTCAACTGATAATTCTTGCCGCGCACGGCATCAGTAAAGCTGATGGTGCCTGCATTGGCATCGCGCAGGTTAATCTGTCCGCCAATCTGGTTTTCCCATGTCGGTGTGTTTGAATCTTCAAAATCAGCCATAAAGGCACTGGCACCCGAATTCAGTGCATTGATCACCATTTTACGATCTACAGGGCCTGTGATTTCCACACGGCGGTCTTGTAAATCTGCTGGCACAGGGCGTACTTGCCATGCACCCTCACGAATGCTTTTCGTGTCAAACAAAAAATCGGGCCGCCAGCCTGTGTCCAGTTTCTGCTGCAGGGTTTTGCGCTGATCCATCAGGCTGCGGCGACGGGCACCGAATGCTTTTTCAAGACCAATCACAAATTCCAACGCTTCGGGCGTTAGGATTTCGGCCTGTCCTTCAACGGTGGGGGCTTCAATGCGCAAGTCCTGAAGAATATCAGACATTTTTTTCTCACTGGCTGTTTTTCACGGTGAATTACTCTATCATGCCCAAACCAGCATGGGTACCACCCAGAAACACCCGCCCTGGTTTTACGCCCGCCCCATTTTACGAAAGACCGCAGCATGACCACGCTTGCCTTCATCCGCGAACATTTCCGCTTTTTGGCCTTTGGTTTTGTGCTGACCTTCATCTGCAATCTGGGACAGACATTTTTTATCGGCTTTTACAACGATTCTATCCGCGCCACTTTCAACCTAACCAATGGTGATTTTGGGGCCCTTTATGGGCTGGCCACTTTGTGCAGTGCGGGAACGCTCATCTGGGTCGGCAGGCTTATTGATACAGTGGATTTGCGTTATTACACCGTGGCCGCCCTTGTTTGCATGGTGATTGCTTGCGGCTTTATGTCGACCGAGGGTGGCATCGGGTTGATCGGCATTTCTCTCTATCTGCTGCGATTGAGCGGCCAAGGCCTGATGCCGCATATTTCCAGCACCAGCATGGGGCGCTATTTTGAATCCGCGCGCGGTCGCGCACTCAGCATTTCAAACCTGGGTATCAACCTTGGTCAGATCGCCCTGCCTGCTGCGGCCGTCTTTTTGATGGCCAAGGTGGGTTGGCGCGACAGCTGGCTTTGCTTTGCCGCAATGCTTGTTGTCATCGTCTTGCCTGCTGTGTTGTTTATGCTCAAAGGTCATGCGGCGCGGCATAAAAAATGGCAAGCCGAAATGACTGTGGCCGAAAGCCAGACCGGCCACCACAGCCGTATGAAACACCCGGCCACAGCCAGCTTGTTGAAAGACAAACGCTTTTACATGATCATGCCCGGATTTTTATCTGTGCCTATTTTTGCAACCGGTATTTTCTTTTTTCAAGGTGCCTTGCTGGAAGCAAAAGGCTGGGATGCAGAAATGTTTGCACTGGCTTTTGCCATTTTTGGTGTCAGTACCACGCTCAGCGCCCTGGCCGGCGGCTGGCTGGTCGATAAAATTGGCGGCAGCATCAAACTGCTGCCGTTTGTCAACCTGCCCTTTGCCCTTTCTATACTGGGATTGGCCTATGGCACCGCCCCCTATATGCTGCCCGCCATGCTGGCGGTGATGGGCCTCAGCAATGGCTTGATTGTAATTGTAGCTGGCACGTTGTGGCCCGAAATGTATGGCACTAAAACGCTGGGTGCCGTGCGCTCTGTTGTGACATCACTAATGATTTTCGGCACAGCGCTGGCACCAGCCGTTTTAGGGTATCTTTACGATGCAGGAATCACCATCACCGCCGCGTTTACAAGCTTTGCTGTCTATATTGCGCTGACCGCCTGCCTGCAGGCACCGCTTGCGTTTAAGAAGGACGATACGCGCGCGGTGGTGAAGTAAAATCATTGCTGGCCGAATTTTGCGCACGACGCCATTGCGCGGCTTTGTCAAAAATACCAGAGACAGTGGTGGGCGCGGCAAAGGCTGTGAAACCCTCTTTTTGAATATGCGCATAAAGCGTGGCCACTTTCATTTTGCGTCCATCTATTGCATCCGGTGTCCACATTTTGCTGCTGAGCGCACTGGCAAAATCAGCATCCAGCAGCGCACGCTTGCTTAAATCCGCCAGATGATGGCCGCCTGTCAGCGCTTCAAAGCTGCTTCCTTCGCGCACGGCCATGCAGTCCAGCGCATAAAGTGCCATTTGTGCCAGTTCCGGCTTGTGAAAAGCCGAAGTATTGGGTGTGCGCAAAGAAGACTGATGGTCCACATTGCGGCCATAGGTTGCCGCAATCGGGCTGCCGTGAATTTTAAACTGTGCATGTGCCCATTTATCGTAGGATAAGCGAATGCGGTCATGTAACAGCTCGATACTGTCACCGGCAAAGGCGGGATGTGCTTCACATTTTTGCAGGACTTCAACAGGGTTATTCTTGCGACCTGCCTGCGTATGCGGACGGTCGTTCAACATCAGGTTGGAAATCACATCCATCTGCACAAAACTGCGGCCCAACTGGTCTTCATCAAACTGCGTGACGGTGCCGTCTTTCGCGCGCGGTTGCAGCTCGGCAGAGGGTCGATTTTTCAAAACCCAGAAAAACCCCGTGACCGGGTCAATGCCATCTAAACCATAATCAAACAGCATCTGCATATGCGCCAACTGCAAGGCTTTGTTTTTATGCGCATTGCCGCTGATCATCCCGCCGTGCAAATCACCGCCCCATGTGGCGTAAGAATTTCTGCCTTCATCCAGATTGGGGTTGGAAATGGCAATTTTATTCTCCACATTGGAAAACATCATAATCAGGACCTGACGCAAGCGCGCCTGGATATTTTCATACGTCAGCTGATGCTCATCCTTGGCCACAGTCACAACATCGTAGCAGACTTCTTCGAATTTATCTTTCAATGCTGTGATGCGTTGGTCTATTTCGGCAGGTGTAGCGTCGCTTTTGCGGGTTTGTAAAATATTGGCAATTTCACGGCGAATTTCTGCTTCACGCGCATCATCAACAGCGCTTGGGTTCACGCCTGCAAAAATCTCCGCATAAACCTCGACCAGTCTTTGTACATTGCGGTACTGGAATTTACCGCCAATGCCCTTAAACGCCGCACCCGACGTATCCGTACCGCCCTCGACAAGTGTTTTTGCCGCACGTAGCGTATCGTCAGAGCTGTTATCTGTCCCCATATACACACAGGTCAGCATGTTGGACATGATCACATCAACAGCGGCTGCTTTGCCGTCCTTGCGGTTGGCCGCCAAAACATCGTTTTTATATGTCAGATGCGGCATGGCTTTGATAAAGCCCTCGACACCAAGTTCCTTACAGCCCAGCTCCACCATCAACCGGACTTTGGCCGCGTTATAGGCAGAATCCGCCCCGCCGGAAAGGGCTTGCGTCACGCCCTGCAATTTATTTTTGCGCATGTAGTCAAACATCCACAGCAATTCATTGCGCATTTCTTCTTCAAAGGCACGGCGGGGGCCACGGTCCCATGCAGCGGGGCCATCTTGTACGGGGTCTGCGGCAGTTTCTTTAAATACATGCGGCACAACGGCATGGGGCGCATGGCCCTTGTCAACCGCAGGCATCACATCCACAATCTGGCTGGTATAAGCCATATCGGCAAAACTGTTGCGTATGCCTTCGGAAATAATATCACCGTTTTGCGCCATCAGCCTGCTGCCAAATTGCGCAAAGGTGGAGCCTGAGCTGCCCAGACCATCGGTATGCACAATCACGCCGCAATACGCGGAGGCCAATTTGCACAGTTCAATATGCTTATCAATTTTATCCGCAACAGGCGGGCTGGCATTGGGGTTGAGCGCCACAGTAATATCAAAGCGCCGGGCCTTGTCTGCCAAAGGGTTATCACGCACATAATCAGCATTGTCCGCGCTGCTGTCAAAGCGGGAGCCGATCCAGTATTCTTCGCAAATCACATGCGTCAGGTTAACCGCTGCACCCGCTTGCCCGATTTGCACAACGGGGCTGCCGAAGGGAATAATTTTTTCAGGCACAACACTGCCATCGGCCTGTGGCACGGCGGGCAAGGCAATCATAATGGTGCCATCGCGGCCTTTACCATGTTCATTCTCGTAACCATCGGCCAGCGTGTCGCTCCATTCTTCAAAATGACGCTTCTCGTAACCACGTTCATAATTGAACAAATAGCGCTTGGCCGACATAGAAATAATTTCACCGCCACCAATCAAACTTTGTACGTTAAAGCTGTTGTTGATGCGGTTGAAAATCGGATTTTTGCGGCGCTCCGGCTGATCCGGAAGATTTTTATCCGCGAAATACCATGGATGACCGACGGAGATGACAAGGTTCGGATCGAGGCTTGCTGCGTAATCGGCAATGGTTTGCAACATTTCGTGCGTTTTGGCATTGTCTGAATAATAAAAATCATCGCCCCGTTCATACCCGCAAAGCCCCAGCTCTTCCAGCGCCAGAATATCGGCGCCATCGGCCACGGCGCGATCAATCGCCTTGCAGATATTGGCCACGTTGCGTGGCCAGTCGCCGCCTGTCTGGTTACAACTGGCGGAGGCAATTTTCAACGAAAGTGTTTTGGCGTCTTTTTGTATGCTCATGGTCCGAACTTTGGTTGTTTGGGTTTGATTGTTTTCACAGGGTGCAGCAGGCTGGCCGATTGTGCAATGACAATGCCGGATTTGGCCATGTCAACCTTGGCATCCGCCACCGCATCGGGCGAAAGCCCGCGGCTGGCATCTTCCACAAAAACAACTTTAACACCCGCCAGCATGGCCACTGCATCCAGCGCGGAAAACTTAACGCAATATTCCGTGGCAAGGCCACAGACATGCAATTCCGTCACGCCCTGCTTTTTCAGATAATCCGCAAGGCCCGTCACCGCTGCCTGATCGTTGTCGCGGAAAGCAGAGTAGCTATCGACCGCCTTGTTCAAACCCTTTTGCTGCACGAAGTCGATTTTTTGCATATCCAGCGCCGGATGAAAGGCGGCATCTTCTGTGCCTTGCACACAATGGTCCGGCCACATCATTTGCGGCTTTCCCGACAGAGTGCCCATTTCAAAAACATTCTTACCGGGGTGTTGTGACGCAAAACTGCCGTGATCTGCAGGGTGCCAGTCTTGCGATGCGACAACAAGATCGTAGCCGCCCTGAGCCATCAGGCGGTTAATGACGGGAACAACCTGATCCCCCTCCGGCACGGCAAGGTTGCCGCCGGGGCAAAACCCGTTTTGGACATCTACAATCAACAATGCTTTTTTAGCCATTTTATCTATCCTTTGATCTTACATCTCATCAAATCTTTAGCCAATTTTTGGTTTCTTGACTTTGGCGGCAGCGGCATTACCGCCTTCAAAGCGCTCCACGTATTCGCCCATGCCTTTGTTGTTGGCATTGGCGTGGCCCAGATGTTTTTTCTCGCACGCCATACGCTGGGCAAACAACTTTTGGTCAAGGTACACAGGCACATGCCCATGTTCTGCGGGTAAAGTTTGCGCAAGGGCTGCCATATCAATCTGCAGCGTGGCATCGCCTTGTTTTTGCGCAGCGTTGAAAAGTGCCAACAGGCGATCTTTCAAATCGTCTTCACGTTTGCGGGTGACCAGACGCACCTCTTCCGGCAGGGTATCCAGCTGTTGTTTGACAAAAACCGTCAGGGCTTGCAAATCCGTGGTCATTTCACCACTGCCCGGATAGGTTTCTTTTTGTGCGGGGGCCTTATATACATACTGCCCTTCTGCATCAAAAACCGGCACCAGCAAATCGCGATGTGTTTTTTGGGTATCGGCGTTTTTTGTCTCCGCAAAATCACGCAAATTTACCATCTGGCCGGACGGGTCAAGCCCCAGTGTTTCATCATAAATCACAACTTCGGCCAATTTACCGGCCGCATCATAATAACGGCGCGCATTGATACGGCCCGGGTTGGATGATTTAACCGGCGCGTGGGCGGCAACCTTCATCACGGGCGTGAGGGTTGCATCTTCCGGCATGTCTTTGCCTTCCAGTACATCCATGTATACGGCGGCAGCTTTATACACCAAACCCAGCGGCGGCACGTGGGAACCTGCGGTGCCAATGCCCCAGGCACTAAAAAAAGCGCCGTCTTCCCGCATTTTTTGCGCGCTGTATTCGTCAATCCCGTCCGCAGCCGCACAAAACACGCTGCATTTATCTGCGTGCTTTAAAAGATCGGCATCTGTCATGCCCTGAACTGCCACGCTGTCTAATCCTTCCACAAAACCTTCTTCGGCAAAGCGGCGCAGGGCCAGCTTGGAATAAGCCACAATGTCACCGCTGTCAAAACGCACGCCGTAATGCTGCCCCTCGCCTGCCTTGCGAAGTTCTTTGATCACAGTGATCGCATTTTCAAGCCCCTGCACCGGATCATACGTATCCACAAGCAAAATGCCACTTTCCGGATGCGCCAGCGCAAAGCTGCGGAAAGCATCTTTTTTCAAAGCCTGACGCAAGGATGTGACATCACCGGCTTCTTGCAATTTTTTCAAATCGGCCAATGGCACCTGGCCCATTTCTGCCTCGTGCGTCATGATCCAGGCATGATCCATCGTGCCTGCAAAGGCCTGCGCAAAAGCCTTGCCCGCCGTGCCTGTGGAAGTTGTGGTATATCCACCAAGCCCCAAACTGCGCGATGCTTCAATCGCAGCACCCAGACCCGGGCCACGGCGCAAGCCCTGCACACTGGCAGACCCCGTGGGGGAACCGTTTTGCATTTCACGTTCAATCACATCGCTCTGGCGGGCCCCTTGCGTGGCATAGGCGCTATGGCCGTTCAGCAGGCACAAGGCGACAGATTCCAGCATTTTCACCTGCGCCATCGGCCCTTCAACGCGCAAGACAGGCTCTTGCGGAAAAAATACGCTGCCTTCAGGTGCGGCATCGATTTTCAATTTAAAATCCATATGTGACAGGTAATCGATAAAAGCTTCGGGGAACTGGCACTTGCCTGCGGGGGTTTTCAGACTGCGCAGGTAATCCAGATCATCCGGCAGCAAGCCATGTTCCTGCCAACGCTTCACGATATCAATCACACCCTCAAGACCTGCAGCCACCGTATAGCCGCTACCCGTCGCTTCTTTGCGGCCAAACATATAAAAAACGCCCGGGTTTTCGGCGCGGCCTTCCAGCCAATAGGCATAGGCTGTGGTAAAATGATATTTATCTGTCATCAACGGCGTTGTCTGCGCGATGTTGTAATTTTGTGCAATGAAACCCATGGCTTTTTCTTTCTTTGACACGCGGCCCGTTTTTAAAGGCTTGCTTATATATCTACATTTTGAGTATATATATCTATTATATGAGCATAACGAAGTCAAGTCACGAAAAAAAAGAGCCCCCACATGAAAAATAAGCCATTGATATTAATAGGAAATAAAACAAACCCCGATAGCTTGGCCGTGGCCCTGCAGCAGGGAATCGATTCAATCCCCGCCAGCATCGGCACCTTTGCCAGCGGGGAGCCTTTTGTCGAGCTCTTCCCCAAGGAACAGGCACAGTTTGCGAACAACGCAGATAAGATTAAAGGGCGTGATGTGATTGTTCTGCAATCAGGCACAGACAGTATGACCCAGACCCTGATGATGACGCATACCTTGCGCACGTATGGGGCCGGACACATCACTGTTGTCCTGCCCTTTGCCCCGCTGATGCGGCAAGACCGCGCCTTTGACGAACGCTTCGTCTCCCTCGGCGCCAGCTTTCTGGCAACACAGCTGAAAGCCGCAGGCGCTGATGCCGTCATCACCATGACACCGCATTCACAAGCGGCAATCAAGGCATATCAGAATATTTTTGGTGATGCTTTCAAAGCAATTTCATCCACAACGCTTTTTGCCGATGACATCAAAGCCGCCATAGGACACGACCCTGCGCATGTCATTGTGGGCGCGCCTGATGGTGCCGACAAAGCAGGTGACGAAGGACAAAACCGCGCCAGAAGACTGGCGCAAGCATTGTTCAATGACCATGCAGACCACCTGCTGTTCCATATCGCAAAAACACACACAGGTGTAAACGACACAAAAATCACAGGATTCAAAGGCGATGTACGCGGAAAAGACTGTGTGATTATAGATGACATGATTGATGGCGGATCTACCATTTTAAACGCCGCACGCCTGTTAAAAGAAAAAGGCGCGCGGTCTGTCACCGCCTGTGCATCACACGGCATTCTATCCGGCAATGCTCTTGAAAAAATTCTGACCATCCAGACGGCAGATGCGCAGCCCTTGCTTGATAAATTGTTACTAACAGACACGCTGCCGGATGTTGCTGACAAAGTTGCAGCTTTACAAAAAACGCAGCCCGCATTTACGACGCGCGTTAAAATACTGTCTGCAACACCTGTCTTGCTGGAAGCTGCACAAAACATACGCCCACAAGCAAAACAGACACGCAAAGCCACCCGCAAAGGCCCGCAACAACATTGACAAGCCCCGCCTGCCGCGCCATGTTCTTGATTAAAGAAAACGCGGATAAAAAGGGGATCTTATGCCGGATACAAAAGACTGCGCCGAACACAGCGGTTTCAAGCCTTATCAAGTCGGAGATTGCGACACGCGTCCGTGGGGGTCTTATACGGTTACCGCCATTGGCAAAAATGCTGCCGATGAAGAAATCTGCGAAAAAGAAATCCGCGTGAATGCCGGGCAGGTGCTGTCCCTGCAATCCCACACACAGCGCCGTGAATACTGGAAAGTGATCGAAGGTCAATTGACTGTTCTGGTAGACGACCAAAAGGTCACGCTTAGCACCGGACAGGACATACATATCCCCAAGGGGGCCATTCACTGCATGGCGAACCTTTCGGCAAACCCTTGCATTGTGCGCGAAGTGCAAGAAGGCATTTGCCGCGAAGACGATATTACGCGTTATATCGATGCCTATGGCCGCAGCACAGAAAACCTCACCGGCAGCAAAGCGGCAGCCTGCGTGGCGCTGTACCAGGATATTTTGGCAAGCCTTGGTAAAACCATCAAATCACCTTGAAAGCAGACCCCATGCGCATCGGCATTGATTTTGGCGGCACAAAAACAGAAATTATCTGCCTTGACCAGAAAAACGGCAAAGAACTTTACCGTCACCGCGTACCAACGGCACGGGATGATTATGACGGCACCATTCGTATTTTTAAAAACCTGGTGCAACAGGCCGAAGAAACACTGGGTTGCAAAGGCACTGTGGATATCGGTATTCCGGGCACGGTTGCAAGCGAAACCGGCCTGGTCAAAAATGCAAATTCCACTTGGGTCAATGGCAAACCCTTGCAAAAAGATGTTGCCGCCGCGCTAGGCCGCGACATACGCATCGAGAATGATGCCAATTGTTTTGCCGTATCCGAAGCGGTTGATGGTGCCGCAAAGGGCGCACATCTGGTTTTTGCGGTGATTATTGGCACGGGATGCGGGGGCGGCATTGCGATAGAGGGCCGGGCACACCGCGGTCTCAATGCCATCGGCGGTGAATGGGGGCATAATCCTTTGCCCTATCCACGCATGGCCGGCACACCGGCCCAAACCAAATTTGAATTCGCCCCCGCCGTCACCAACAAGCTGGCGGATCATTACTTCACGACAGACGACAAAATTTGTGAATACCCCGGCCCTCTATGTTATTGCGGACGCAGCGGCTGTCTGGAAACATGGATTTCCGGCACCGGATTTAAAAACGATTACCTGCGCGTGACGGGGGATGCACTCTCCACCCACGACATCATCGCGCAGGCACGCGCCGGGGAAGCAAAAGCCGCCGCCGCCCTTGCCCGCTACACCGACCGCTTGGCCCGCGCCCTTGCACAGGTCGTGAATATTCTGGACCCCGATATCATCGTGCTGGGGGGCGGCATGAGCAATGTGGATAGCCTTTATCAAAACCTGCCTATGCAATGGGCACGCTATATTTTTTCCGATACCATCAAAACCCGCATTGTAGCCGCACGCCACGGCGATTCTTCCGGCGTGCGCGGTGCGGCATGGTTATGGCCGGCAGAGACAAGACAGGCAACCTAATCTACTGAAATTTAAGGGAAGATAATAATTGACATAATTTGCCGTCACTTTGTATAGTGACCACGCGGCCCCGTTTGCCCAAGACCTTGTTTTTATATAAACTGCGCACCCTTTCACATGACCCAGAACACAAAAACAGCAGACACCGACCACACAACCGAACCACAGGCCCCTGTGAACGGCAATCCTGTGAACGGCAATGATGCACGTGCAAAAAAAAAGCGCGACCTGAGCCTATTGAAATCACATTTTTCAACCGCCGGCCGCTTTATCAAAGAAGACAAAGGCATTCAACCAGGTGCCATTGCGATGGGCATCTTGCTCGGTACAACCGCGCTTGCGACCCCCCTATTGGGCAGCGCGCTGGGGGCAGCAGGTGCCATGGCCGTTGGCATGTACCTGTTGATGAAAACCAGCGACACCGTTGTCAACAACATGGCGGTCCTTGGTAAAAAAATGGGTATTGCACCCATGACACTGGGTATCGGGCTTGGACTTTTAACATCATTGCCGGAGCTTCTGGTTTCAGGCGGCGCAATCATGCAAGGCAATCCTGCCATTGGTATCGGCAACATTGCTGGCTCCAACATTGCAAATATCCTGCTCATTCTGGGTGCCACGGCGGCCATTCGCAAAATTGAAGGCAAAGGCAACAGCTGGAAATTCAATGCGGCCGTGATGGGCGTATCCACACTTGCTTTTGGCGCACAAATGGCAATGGGCGCACTCAATCCCTTTGTTGGCGCGGCCATGATCGGTGGCCTGGGCCTGTACCTGTGGCAATCTTATAAGCGCGGGCAAAAAGACATGCCCACCGAAGAAGAAAAACAAGCCGCCGCAGACGCAAAAGCACAAGCTATTCAAAACGGCGAAGCGGTTGCCGAAGAACCAAATGAAGCAAAACTGCCGACATGGATGAACATATCGCTGGGGCTTGCCGGCGTGGCAGGCCTTGTGGGCGCGGCCAGTTTTTTGGTGGCAAGTGCCACAGCTTTTGGCATTGCGGCAGGTGTCAGCCCTGTATTGGTTGGCGTTTTGGGTGTGGCCATCGGCACGTCCTTGCCGGAACTGACGGTCAATATCAAAGCGGCACTTAAAGGTGAAACGGATATGGCCGTCGGCAATATTCTGGGCTCCAACGTCTTTAACCTTTTAATGATCGGTGGCATTGTCTCTCTGACAGGTGTCGAAGTACCCGCAGATTTAAACCCGCGCGAAACACTGATGGGTTTTGTCAATACCGCCACTTTTGGCGCATCGGCACTGCTGGCCTGGGGTGCCATGAAACTCAACAAAGGCGGCATTACCCGCAAACAAGGTGTGGCCGGCGTGGCGCTCTATGCCGCCTATACAACGGCAACTGTTATGCTGGGCACGGCTGACCCTTCTGCGGCAGTCGGCGCAACAACCACGGCACCGCCTGCACCTGTGGTGGCGCCCCCACCAGCGGGTCCTTGACAGAAAAACACAGCCGTGTTTCGATAGCATTATGACAGTTCGCATGATACATATGCCGCGCAAGGGCTTTTGGGCCTCCGCACCATTGCTTTGGTGGCGGAAATAACCGCCATTTTACTGTCTTTTTTATCCCTAGCCCTATATTCTTGACCCTGTTCGCGCATGACTGCGGACGGTCCCTCTTCGCCCCGATCCGACACGGCAGAAAACATGAAAATTACATATCAGGACCAGCAGCTCCCCTATGAAAGCGGCCTCGATGCGCTGGTGGACAATCTTGACCGTGAAAAAGGGCTTTATATGGCCTCCGATACCGATTACCCCGGACGCTATTCCCGCTGGGACATCGGCTTTGACCGCCCGCCGGTAGAAGTGCGCGGGTATCAGGATAAAACAGTTTTTGCAGCACTCACCCCGCGCGGCCAACGTGTGCTGGATTTGCTGGAACGTTTTTTTGAACGCCATGTGGATGAAGCCTTTAAACCCAAGCGCCACAATGACAGCCTGCTGGAATGCAAGCTGGTGCCCACAGATAAAATTTTTGCCGAAGAAGACCGCTCGCGCCAGCCGTCCCCTTTGTCACCGCTCCGATTGTTTATTCAGCACACCGAAACATCCGACAGCTTCGCCGGATTTTATGGTGCCTTTGCTTATGACCTGCTGTTTTGTTTCAACCCCATTCCACTGAAACAAGACCGCGATACCAGCCAGGTGCTGTTCCACTTGTACCTGCCTGATTGCATTTATTTGCTCGACCGGCGCAAGGAAACGCTTATCCGCCGCCGCTATGATTTTGCTGATGCGGGCCTGACCACAAAAGACCTGCCCCATGCCGCAGACCCTGTTTCCAGCAAGGCCGCCAGCGATGCCGTGCCCATGCCCACAGGCACACCCGACATCAGCAGCAACATGACAGATGCTGCCTATGCCGAAATGGTCAGCCGCGCCAAAGAACATATTCGCAAAGGCGATGTTTTCGAAGTCGTACTGAGTCGTATCTTTGAAGCACCTTGCAAAATGAAACCCTCCACGCTTTTTCGCAATATTCGCCGCATCAATCCCTCACCTTACGAATTTTTGATGCAAATGGGCACGGAACAACTGATCGGCGCATCACCCGAAATGTTTGTGCGAGTGGAAGGAAAGCGTGTTGAATCCTGCCCTATTTCAGGCACAGCACGGCGCAGCAAAACCCCCGGTGATGCCGCCATTATTGAAGATGCGGAAATTTTGCGCGGGCTTTTGAATTCACAAAAAGATGCAGCCGAGCTGACCATGTGCACCGATGTGGACCGCAATGACAAAGCCCGCATTTGCAAACCCGGATCCATCCGCCTGCTGGCCCGCCGCCAGATCGAAACCTATGCAGGCCTGTTCCACACGGTTGACCATGTGGAAGGCACGCTGCGCGAGGGTTTTGACGGCATTGATGCCTTTTTATCGCACATGTGGGCGGTCACACTGACGGGCGCACCCAAAAATGAGGCCGCAAAAATTGTTGAACAGTTTGAACCCGCATCACGCCTGTTTTATGGCGCGGCGGTGGGCGCACTTCATTTGAACGGGGATGTCAACACAGGTATTACCATCCGCACCCTGCACCTGAAAAACGACATTGCCAGCTACCAATCCGGTGCCAGCATTGTGTACGATTCCATCCCCGAAGAAGAAGCGGCGGAGACGCATACCAAGGCCAATTCTTTTCGCCGCATTCTGGCAGGTGATGTCGCGCCACATGCCGCACGCCCTGTGAAACAAACAGGTGCAGGAAAAACCGTTATCCTGATCGATAACGAAGATTCTTTTGTGCATACCCTGGCCGATTACATCCGCCAGACCGGCGCCAAGGCCGTCACCTATCGCCATGGCACAGACATGGCCCTCTTGCTGGCCCATCAACCGCAATTGATTGTACATTCTCCAGGGCCCGGACTGCCCGCACAGTTCAACGTGCCCCAAACCGTACAAGCACTGGCCGAAACAGGCATTCCCCAATTTGGCGTTTGCCTTGGCCTGCAAGGTATTTTTGAAGCCTTTGGCGGCACGTTGGGGTATCTGAAAACACCCAGACACGGCAAGACGTGGACACTCAGCCACGAAAACCACCCGCTTTTTGAAAATGTAGAAGCGCCTGCACAAGTTGGGGCGTATCATTCCATTTATGGCACGCAAGACACTCTGCCCAAGGATTTGCACGTGCTGGCCCGCAATGAAAACGATGTGATTATGGCGGTTGCCCACAAAACCTTGCCCATATGGGCCGTGCAATTTCACCCTGAATCCATTCTATCCATGCACGGTTATGCCGGGCACACCATGATTGAAAACGTTATGCAGTATCTGGCGGCCCCTGTATGAAACAGATTACACAGCACATCATTGCAACACACCACCCGCCTGCAGAAGATTGGGCCACGCTGATGGCCGCCTTTTGTGACCCTGCGATTGCCGATCAGGACAAGACAGATATGCTGGCGGCCTTGCAAACGGTGGAAATCACCGGCAATATGCTGGCGGCTTGTGCAAGCTATCTTTTATCGCAAGCCCTGCCCTTGCCCCTGGACACAAACGCGCTTGATGTTTGTGGAACCGGCGGCGATAAAAGCAAAAACAACGTCAAGACGTTTAATATTTCAACCGCCGTCGCCTTTGTACTGGCGGCAGGCGGCACACCCGTGATCAAACACGGCAACCGCGCCGTCTCCAGCCAATCCGGCAGCAGCGATGTACTGGCCGCACTGAAAGTACCCGTTTGTACAACGGCAGCACAGGCACAGGCCGCCTTTGCGCAGCACAACCTGTGTTTTGTGGCAGCCCCTGCTTTTCACCCCTGTCTTAAAAGTCTTGCCGTTGCACGCAAGATGCTGGGCCAACCCACTTTCATCAACCTGCTGGGCCCATTGTGCAATCCGGCCCGTGTCACAAAACAGGTGATGGGCGTTTTTGACCGCAAGTATATGGAGCCTGTGGCCCAGGCCGCACACATACTTGGAAAAACAGATATGATGATTTTGCACAGTGCGGACGGACTGGATGAAATCAGCATTGCCGCGCCCACACATATCTGCCGCCTGCAAAATGGCACTTTCACGACCTACGACGTAACTCCGGAAGATGCAGGATTACCACCTGCCACCCTCACCGCCCTCAGCGGCGGCGATGCAACAACAAACGCAGGTATTATTTTTGACACCTTCACAAGACCGGAAGGGCCTGCGGCCGATATCATCAGTTTGAATGCGGCAGCAGGTTTTATAACAGCCGGCAAAGCCGCAAACCTGAAAGAAGGCGTCAATCTTGCCCGTGAAGCGCTATATAGCGGCTATGCCATGCAAAAACTCGTCCAGATGGCAGGTGCTGCATGACAAGTTTTCTTGAGAAAATTGATGCCCTGACAACAGAGCGTGTGGCTGCAGCAAAACAGGTTATTTCACAGCACGATCTGGAACAATCATCCCTTTATGGCCGCACGCCCCGGCCTGTGCTGCCTGCTTTTCAGACCTCCGGATTTCACATTATTGCCGAGGTAAAATTTGCAAGCCCTTCAGAGGGCGATATTCACCCCCACGCACCACAGCCTGAAAAAATTGCAGGCGCTTATCTTTCCGCCGGGGCACGTATGTTGTCTGTGTTGACAGAGCCGCTTTATTTCAAGGGCGGGCTGGATTATCTCTCGGCCATTCGTGCGGCCCATGCAGATGCCTTGCTGCTGCGCAAGGATTTTATCAATGACCCCTATCAGCTGCACGAAGCTCGCGCCCATGGGGCAGATGCTGTCTTGCTGATCATGGCAATGACAGGATTCGAAAAAACACGTGACCTGTTTCAAGCCGCCCAGGACCTTCACTTAACAGTCCTGATGGAAATTCACGATGCCACGGAGCTGGAAATGGCCGCTCACATCGGCGCGCGCATGATTGGCGTAAACAACCGTAACCTTAAAACACTCAAAACAGATCTGGACACCAGCCGGCAATTGGCTGCCCAAAAGCCTGCGCAAAGTATCTTTATTTGCGAAAGCGGCCTTTCACAGCCACAAGATATTACCAGTATGCGCGACCTTGGCTATGACGGTTTTTTAATGGGCACACATTTCATGCGCAGTGAAAAACCTGGTGATATGCTGGCCCGTTTCATGGAAGGGCTTGGCGCATGAAAGTCAAAATCTGCGGCTTGACACGTTTGGACGATGCCCGGCTGGCATTTGATCTTGGTGCCTGGGCGCTGGGTTTTATTTTATACCCCGCTTCCAAACGCTATATCACGCCGGAGGTTTTTGCCGAGCTATGCAACAGCCTGCCGAGCACAGCGCTGATAACGGGCGTATTCGTCAACCAGATGACAGAGATTCAAAATACGCTGCAGCACGCGCCCCTGAACATGGTCCAGCTACACGGGGATGAAACGCCGGATGATTGCCGCAGCCTTCGCACCACCTTCAAAGGAAAAATCATCAAAGCCTTCCGCCCGCAATCAGTTGCCGATATCGATGCCATGGCAAACTATGAAGGGTGTGTTGATTTCTTCCTGATTGATGCTGCCGTTACCGGTGCCTATGGCGGCACCGGCCATGTGGCGGACTGGGCCCTGGCCCTGCGCGCGAAAAAGCACAAAACACCCCTGATTTTGTCAGGCGGGCTGCATCCTGATAATATTCAAGAAGCAGCAGAACAGATCAAACCCTTCGCGCTCGATCTGGCAAGCGGCGTGGAAACATCACCCGGCATCAAAGATCCCGCGAAACTGCAAAAACTGTTTGCGACACTGAAGGACACAACCCATGCAGCCTAAAAAAAACAACCAGCCTGATGACCGTGGATTTTTCGGAGAATTTGGCGGACGTTTCGTCCCCGATACCCTGATGGCACCGCTGCTGGAACTGGAAGAAGCCTATACTGTACTTTCCAAAAAACCCGCCTTCTGGGCGGAATTTGAAAGCCTGTTGAAACATTTCGTCGGCCGCGAAACGCCGCTGCAATATGTAGCACGGCTGACAGCGCACCTTGGTGGTGCCAAAATATACCTGAAGCGCGAAGATCTGGCACATACCGGCGCACATAAAATCAACAATGCCATCGGCCAGATTTTGCTGGCACGGCACATGGGGAAAACACGCATTATCGCAGAAACAGGTGCTGGGCAACATGGTGTGGCCACCGCCACGGCCGCTGCAGCCTTCGGCCTGAAATGCGTGGTTTATATGGGTGCCGACGATATGGCACGGCAGGAACCCAATGTGTTCCGTATGCAGTTGCTGGGCGCGGAAGTTGTTCCCGTCACCAGCGGCTCACGCACACTCAAAGATGCGGTCAGCGAAGCCATGCGCGACTGGGTCGGCAATATTGCCGATACACACTACCTGCTGGGTTCGGCGCTGGGCCCGCACCCCTACCCCGCCATGGTCCGTGATTTTCAATCTGTCATCGGCACAGAAGCGCGCGCACAAATTCTGGCCGCCGAAAACCGCCTGCCCGACAGCATCGTTGCCTGTGTTGGCGGCGGCAGCAATGCAATTGGTATTTTCTCGGGCTTTTTAAATGACAGCGCAGTTCAGCTGATTGGCGTTGAAGCGGGGGGCACAGATATTTCCCCCGGCGCACATGCGGCCCGTTTTGCCGGCGGCAGCCTGGGTGTTTTCCAGGGCATGAAAACATGGATTTTACAAGACGCACATGGGCAAGCCCAACCCACGCACAGCGTCTCGGCAGGTCTTGATTACACTGGCGTGGGGCCGGAACATGCCTATTTGCAAACCACAGGCCGCGCCAGCTATGCCCATGTCAGTGATGCGGAGGCCGTGGACGCTTTCCACCTGCTGGCACGGATGGAGGGTATTATTCCGGCGCTTGAAAGCTCCCACGCGGTTGCCCATGTTTGCAAAATAGCAAAAACCCTGGGCCGTGATCACTTGATGATCATCAACCTGTCTGGCCGTGGCGATAAAGACATCGGCATCATTCGCCGTTACGAGGAAGAACAAAAATGAGCCTGCGCAAAACCCTTCAATCCGCCCGTGCGGAAAAACGATCGGCCTTTATTCCCTTTGTGATGGCAGGTGACCCAGACCTTGAAACCAGCGCGGAAATTATTCTGGCGCTGCAAGAAGCAGGGGCCGAAGTTCTGGAACTGGGCATTCCTTTTTCAGACCCTGTGGCCGATGGCATCACCGTGCAAAAAGCCGCCGACCGCGCCCTGCAAAGCGGCACCACGCTTGAAAAAGCATTTGAATTGCTCAAAACACTGCGCAGCAAAGGCTTGCATATTCCTGTCTGTTTGTTTTCCTACCTCAATCCTGTTTTTCACATGGGCTATGAAAATTTCGTCAAAGCCGCGCGTGCCGCAGGGGTAAATGGTGCCTTGATTGTCGATTTACCACCGGAAGAAGCCGCAGAATATCTCTCCGCCGCTAAAAATGGTGGACTGGAAACTGTGTTTTTATGCTCCCCCACCACATCGCCAGCACGCCTGAAGCTGATTGACGATGCATCGACCGGCTTTGTCTATTATGTCTCCCGCGAAGGAGTGACGGGCGCACAAACCAGTCTTGCCGATAGCCTGCAACAGAAACTGGGCCAATTGCGACAGAGCCTGCAAAGCCCACTGGCCGTAGGCTTTGGCATTTCAACACCCGAACATGTTCGGGCCCTGCAAGGCATGGCAGACGGTATTGTGGTGGGCAGCGCCCTTGTCAGAGTTGTGGAAGAACACACGAACAAAGCCGCCGCAGAAATTGCAAAAAAGACACGTGCCCTGCTGGGCACAAAATAAGGGAACAGAACCGGAGAAAAACCATGAAAACCAGCTTTACATTGATGGGTATCCTGATCGGTTTTGGCCTTGCAGGCGGATGGTTTTTTACAATGGGCCCCGGCGCGGTGCCTGAAGTCGCTGTTATTCATGCCAGCCGCGGGCCTGCGGTGGATGCCGTTTATGCAACAGGCACCGTAGAGGCCACGGTAATGTTACCCATTGCTGCCCGCATGACAGCGCGCCTCATGGTTTTAAATGCAGACGAGGGCCAGCATGTCGCCAAAGGCGATATCCTGGCCAAGCTGGAAGATTCAGATTTGCAAAAATCGCTGGATGAATTAAAAGCCCGCGAAATTTTTATCCGCAAAGATTACGAACGCAAGGCTGCCCTGGCAAAGCAAGGGTATGAAACCAAAGCCGTGGTGGATCAGGCCCGTGCCGAGCTGGATGCAATCAAAGCCGGCATGGCGCGTATCACGGCGGAGGCCAGTTATACCCAATTGATCGCGCCTGCTGACGGCACCATCATCCGAAGAGATGGCGAAATTGGCCAGATGATTGCGGCCAATCAAACAGTCTTTTGGCTTTCCTGCTGCGCGCCCTTGCGCATCAGCGCGGAAGTTGACGAAGAAGATATTGCGCGCGTCCAGCCTGGACAGAAAGTCCTGATCCGCGCGGATGCGTTTATAGACCAGATTTTCCACGGCACTGTTCTTGCCATCACGCCAAAGGGCGACCCTGTTTCGCGCAGCTACCGTGTGCGTATCGGGTTTGATGACACAACCCCCTTGCGCATTGGCATGACGGCGGAGAACAATATTATTATTGCTGAAAAAGAAGACGTCTTACTCCTGTCAAACACCGCCATAGACAACGGGCATGTCTGGGTTGTGGATGAGACGCAAGCCCTGCAAAAGCGCGAGATTAAAACCGGCATCGTCGGTATCGAAAAATCGGAAATACTGGACGGCATTGCCGAAACAGACAGCATTGTGGATACACCGGAAGATACCTATTCATCCGGCATGGCCGTGACCACAAGACAGGCTGAATAGACATGCGCCTGCTGCTTTCCATGGCCCTGCGCCACTTGCTGGCGCGCAAACGACAAAGCGTCGTATCCTTGCTGGGCATTGTACTGGGAGTTGCCTTTTTTCTGGCGATTTCTTCGTTGATGCAAGGTTCGGAAAAAGACTTTATCCGGCGTTTGATTGACAATGCACCGCATATTACAGTCTCCGATGAATTTCGCAGCATTCCGCCACAGCCCGTTTTCGAAACATACCCCGACCATACTGTGGCACTGACGGGCGTCAAACCACTTACAGAAACACGTGGCATTCGCGGGTTTGAGCGTATTTTGCAAGGACTTGCCCTGAACCCAGCCATCATGGCGGCATCGCCGGCGCTGGTCGGACAGGCCTTGATCAGCTTTGCGGGCCGTGACATTGGTATCACCATCAACGGTATGATCCCCGATGACATTACAAGCGTCACCACCATCGAAAAATATATGGTTGAAGGACGCATTGCTGATTTGAACATCAATCCCAACGGCATCCTGATCGGACAGGAACTGGCGCGCAAATTGTCACTGGCCAAAGGCCGCAATGTCACCGTCGCCGCGCCCAACGGGCAGGTGCGCACCTTTAAAATTCTGGGCATTTTCCGCACCGGCCGTGCCGATTATGATGCCCGGCAAACGTTTATTACCCTCAAGCGTGCACAGGCCTTGCTTGACCGGTCCAACCGGGCCAATTCGCTGATCATCAAGCTTTATGAGCCCAATCAAGCCCGTGACATTGCGGCAAAGCTGGAAGCACAGATTAAATACAAATCACTGTCGTGGCAGGAATCATCCGAAGATATCATGAGCACGCTCGCCATTCGCAATGTCATCATGTACACGGTGGTCAGCGCAGTTTTGATTGTGGCGGGATTTGGCATTTACAATGTTATCTCGACCGTTGTCATGGAAAAACACCGCGATATTGCCATTTTGAAATCCATGGGTTTCCATGCCCGCGATATCCAACGCATTTTCGTGATACAGGGATTTTTACTGGGCTGTGCTGGCATTGTGGCGGGACTGCCCCTTGGCATGTCGCTTATGGCGACGCTGATGCAGGTTCGTTTCAAACCGCCGGGCAGTCTTGAAGAAATTTCCATGCCCATCGATTGGGGCATACCGCAATTTGTGATCGCGGCCAGCTTTGCCATGATTGCCGCAGTGATAGCAGCACTATTGCCCGCACGCAAAGCAGCCCTGGTACAGCCCGTTGATATTCTGCGCGGGGGCACCTGAATGCCGCCCAGCATTGCCCTGCGTACAGAAAAACTTTGCCGGACATTGACGGGAGAAATTCCTGTCCGGCTTGTGCGTGATGCCGATGTCAGTATCAATGCCGGTGAATTCGTGGCCATTACCGGTCCCTCCGGCTCGGGCAAATCATCCCTGCTTTACCTGCTGGGCCTTTTGGACCGCCCGACAAGCGGAAAGCTTTGGCTGCAAGACATTGAAACATCTAAACTTGGCGCCGGAAAGCTTGCAAATTTACGCCTGTCACGTATCGGCTTTGTCTTCCAATCACACTTTTTGCTGCCCGAATTCACCGCAGCAGAAAATGTGATGCTGCCCATGCAAAAGCTTGGCAAACTGGGGGCCACCGCCGCACGAAAACGCGCTGTTGATATATTGGAAAGTCTGGGACTTGGCGCACAAATCGACAAACTGCCCAAACAAATGTCCGGCGGGCAAAGCCAGCGCGTGGCGATTGCCAGATCGATGGCGAATGACCCCGATATTATTCTGGCGGATGAACCAACGGGCAACCTGGACACAGCGTCCAGTCAAAACGTACAAGGTATTTTGCAAAAACTGGCGCACGAACGCGGACGCACAGTTGTGTTTGTCACTCACGACCCTGCCTTCGCCCAAATCGCAGACCGCGTCATCCATATTGTGGACGGACAGATTACCGCAATGGATACAGCACCTACTTCCGCTTGAACCCCGGGAACAAATCCGGTTTTTCCAGCGGTGTCACAAGTTCTTTTGAAGACTGATAGCGTGACGAATCCCGCTTGCCATTGCCATAGCGGTATTCCTCGGCTTTTGGTGCGCCGTGACCTGTCAGCAAATAAGGATTGTCCTGATAATCAAACAGCGCCCCTGTATCAGCAGGCGCCCCTGCAAAGCACACAAGCAAATTGTTGGATGCCCGCAGCCATTTCACAGGTGTTTTCGGCAATCCTTCGAGTGACAACAGCTTGTTCTGCGATACATCAATCCCGCCGCTGACCTCCACCTTCGTTAAATCCGGCAGGCGACTGATGCCAAGACCGGACATTTTCAAATCTCCCTCAACCAAAAGACGATCGCCTTTTTTCTTATATTTTACACCCAATGCCTTCAATGCCTCCTCACCATCTTGTGGCAAGCGGCTGCGGGTATTCATTTCCATGTAGGATTCACATTCGCGCCGCAAATCGAACCGGCCGAACTTCATGCCGTTAAAATGTGCATCCACAAAACGATTAACCGCATCCACAAAACCCGGATGATGCAAACCGATAGGATTAAAGGTAAAATGCACAGTATCTTTCGGATCGCCCTGCGCATCGCGCCTGTCATAGGGCTTGATATTGACACGGCCCAACGGGTCATGGATATCCGGATCATCAGGGCGGATCAGATAAGCCGCCACAACACCCACGTTAATCTCTGTCACCGCATAACTAACAGCGGTTGAGGGGTTGGCACGGCAGCTTTGCCAACCACGGCCGAAGGAGCCCCGCGCCAGGTCTTCATAACTGCGCGTCATAACCACCATCAGCTCTTTGCCCGTGCGGAAAGGGTCATCGTTATAGGCCTCCAGCAAGGCGGGCGTGTCTTTCAACAGCTTGCCGATCTTGCGGGTATTTTTACGGTCATCCATGGCATAGCCACCGGCATAATCCGTCACATGAAACCCCTGTTTTTGCAAAAGCTCTTCCACATAAGGCTGCACAGGAGATGAACTGAAATCTGTCAGGCGGAAATATACACGCTCAGCATCGCCAAACAAATCGCCGACAGGGTCTTTTGAATCTGTATTTGTATTGGAAGGTTTACCACCCAGACCAAAAACTGACTTGACTGTATTTTGCGTCCGGCGCCAAAAACTTTGACGCGGCACATAGGTCGCCACAGAATTTTCAGGATCTTTCAGTTTTTTACGTTCACGCGGGATACGCTCTTTCAATGCCTGCTCAAGACTATCCAGCTCGGCCAGCATGGCTTTCGTTTCCGCACGCAAAACATCCGTACCCTCTTTGACTTTTTCAGCCACTTGCTTGGGCGTGCCTTTTTTGCGCGTGCGTGACAAGGCAATCGTATAATCCCGCGCTGCAGCCCGCAGGTCATCATCAGCATCAGGCGGGACTGCGGCATTCACTGTTTCGGTAATTTGCTGTTCAAACTTTGCGTGCAGACTGGCCGCCGCTTCTTTTGATTCAGGTGTAATTTCACCATGCAGGAATTGTCTGGCTTCCGTGCTGGTGGCATTGAACTGGGTTTTCAAAGCACCTGCCACCACTTGCCCGGCCACGGCCACCGCCACAGGGGTGAGGGTTTTTTCATTCTGCGTCATCTTGCTTTTCCTTCACGCTCAGGGTCACCGGTGTAGCGGGGTCATTTTCCCGCAGCATTTCGGCAAGCAGGCTATGGATCTGGCTGAAGGCCTCATCAAGGCTTTCGGCATCACCTTTTAAATTTTTATCCTGACGGGGCAGCGACAGCCGCCAGTTAACGGCCCCGTGAAACATGATGCTGTAACCCGCGCCGCAAAAAACGCCGATTTCGTCATATTTTTCTGCAAGAGTACCGGGGGCCAGAATCGCTTCTACCTTTTTTAAGACATTGTTATCCAATGCTTTACTCCCTTTAAATCCATCTTTCGTGACGATATTCCTGTGCCCCGATTATACGAAACAAAAGTTAACATATATAAAAAAGCCGCCCTGACGATAAGGGCGGCTTTTTAAATCTTGTTCCGACTTTATGCGAGGGATGCGCCGTTTACCTTTAGCGTTACCTCGATATTGCCACGGGTAGCTTTGGAATAGGGGCAAAAGTCATGCGTTGCCTTGACGAGATCAGCCGCAGCAGCCGCTTCCATCCCCGGCAACTGGACATCCAGCACAGCGCTGATATGAAAGCCGGCATCATCCTTGTGCAGATTAACATCAACCTTGATTGTGGCAGGACCTGGCAATTCTATCTTTTTCTGTCCGGCAATATAGGCCAAAGCCCCGCCAAAACAGGCACCATAGCCACAGGCAAACAGTTGTTCGGGGTTCACGCCGGCATCCGCTGTGCCCGGGCGAGCAAGGGTGACGGAAAGCTTTTTATCGTCCGTCTCGGCGGTGCCATCGCGGCCGCCAGTTGCTGTTGCATGGGCTGTATAGATCACTGTCATGGGTCACATCCTTATCTAAAACCGTTTAAAAGGACTTAATTGTTAACATGCCACAGGCAGATACATCCATCTTTAACTTAGCGGATAACAAAAAGAGACCGACTTTTTTGCGTGACAAATCCTGTGGAATACTCATATATTCCAGCCGCTTATACTCCCCGTCCTGAGCTGCCCCTCCCTTAAATGAAAATATTTTCGTAAAGCTACGGAACCAGACTCGGCACACAGGAGTATAATCGCTTATATAGGCCATATTAAAATGTGCCTAAACCGTCAACAACAGGAGATGACAATGACGACACGTGAACTGATGAGCGCCGCTGCAGTAATGATGATTTTGGCTGGTGTTCCGGCAATTGCCCAAGCAAATGAAGAAGCTCCGGCTGCAACCGAAGCCGCTGTAGCCACCGAAGCAGCACCTGCTGATGAAGCAACTGCAACGGACGAAGCCACAGCTGAAGATGAACAAGCTGCTGATGAAGCAGTTGAAGCACCTGCTGCTGAGTAATTCCTCCGGTCCGCAAGCGCTTTGAGCCTTGCGCACAATGGACAAAGAAAACGCCCCGACCCTGTGTCAGGGCGTTTTTCTTTTTAAATTCAATTAATTAAACTCCGAACAGGCACAAAATTGCCCGTGGAATGACAAAAGCGCTTGCTATATACTCTACTTGAGTATATTTATACTCTTATAGTACATAACAAGATTCGCCGAGGTTGCCATGCGTGCCATCCTGAAAAACAATCAGTCCGTCAGCGTTGCCAAAGTCAGCGCCCCGCAGCTTGACCTGCAAGACAACGACACCACGGAAAGCGTGATTATTTCAATTGCGCTGGCAGGCTTGTGCCGGACAGACGTTTTTGTGGCCGAAGGCCGTATTCCGTGCCGCGCACCCGATCTGGTGCTGGGCCACGAATTTGCTGGCACCGTTGAAGCCGCCCACCCCCAAAGTGGCTTTGCCGCCGGCACCCGTGTGACCGTCATGCCCATCTTGCCCTGCGGCACCTGCCCCCTGTGTCTGCAAGGCCGGCAAATCAGCTGCCAGCACACAACCATGCTGGGTATCGACCATCACGGTGCCTTTTCGGAATTTATTCGCGTACCCGCCAGCAGCGTTTACCGCATCCCCGATCAATTATCGTTCCGCCACGCCGCCTATAGCGAGCCGGTGGCCGCCGCACTTTCTGTTATACAATCCGGCATTCAATCCCATGAAAAAGGCGTGATTTACGGTGATAACCGTTTCGGTCAGTTGATCCATCGCATTCTGACAGCACATGGTTTTGGCAACGTCGAAATTTTCAACCCTGCAAAGGCCACAACTGTGCCAGACAGCCAGTACGACTTTGCCGTCGAAACGCTGGCCTCCACCGATACCATGCGCGATTTGTTCCGCATGATACGTGTGGGTGGTCGGATTGTTTTAAAAAGCCGCAAGCATGAACCTGTTGGCATCGTACTGGCAGAAGCTGTCCGCCGTGAAATCACGCTCTCTGCCGTCAATTACGGCCCCTTTGCAGAGGCCATTGACCTGATGGCCTCTGGTCGCATTGCCGTTGATGACCTACTGGGCGATGAATATGCCCTGGAAGATTTTGACCGTGTTTTCGAACGCTCCAAAACACATGAAGAACGCAAAGTTTTTTTTAACCCGCAGCTGTAACAACAGATAACCCCCGGAAACATTGACCATGTGCGGCATTATTGGCATTCATAACAGCAAAACACCCGTGACGCAAAAGCGCCTGAAAGCTGGTGCCGATGCAATTGAGCACCGCGGGCCCGATGGCGAGGGCTTCTGGATTGCCAACAGCCAAACAACGGGCCTTGCGCACCGCAGGCTGTCCATCATCGACATTGCAGGCGGCGCACAGCCACTTTATAGCGAAGATGGACAGATAGTGGCCGTTGTAAACGGTGAATTTTACGACCATTCCTCCCTGCGCACCGCATTACAAGGCAAAGGCCATGTTCTTAGAACAGCGTCGGACAGTGAAATCCTTGTTCACCTCTACGAAGAATACGGAACAGATTGCCTGAACCACTTGCGCGGCGAATTTTCGTTTATTTTATTCGACATGCGCCACAACACGTTGTTTGCCGCACGTGACCGTTTTGGCATCAAGCCGCTTTGCTACGCTACGCAGCCTGATGGCACGTTGATGCTCGCTTCCGAAGCAAAAGCGCTTTTCGCCATGGGCCTGCCCGCAAGATGGGATCACGATGCCTTTCATATTGCAGCCAGTATGCAATACACCCTGCCGGAGACCACTTTATTTGCGGGTGTATCGCAGCTGAAACCCGGCCATATGTTGCTGGCCCGTCAAGGCACCGTGCAAACCACCCCTTATTGGGATATGGACTTTGTGGCCGAAGATGCCTCTTCCCTAAATGAAAACACTGCCCGGGAAGAGCTGCACGATGAAATGCTGCAATCTGTGCGTTTGCGTTTGCAAGCGGATGTGCCGGTCTGCTGCCATTTAAGTGGCGGACTGGATTCCAGCGCGATCCTGGGCCTTGCGACGCACATCACCCGAAAGCCTGTTGATGCTTTTACCGTGAGCTTTGCGCATGAGGGATACGATGAACACAGCATTGCACGCGAAACAGCGGATCACTTCGGCGCGAAGCTTCATACTGTCAACGTCACACAAGATGATCTGGTGCATGAGCTGTCAGATGCAGTATATCACGGCGAAGGACTGGCCATAAACGGCCATTTGGCCGCAAAACTCCTGCTCAACCGCGCCATTCGCCAGCACGGCTTCAAGGTCGCACTATCCGGTGAGGGATCAGACGAAATTTTTGCCGGTTACCCGCACCTGCGCCAGGACCTCTTGCGCATTGAGGCGGCAAATGACAGCGCGCGGATTGAACAATTACAAAAACTTTATGCCGGAAACACAGCATCTGCTGGTGTACAACTGGCCCTTGGCGCACAGCTGGGCACAAAGGCCGTACAACAAGCGCTTGGCTATACCCCCGCTTTTATCGAGGCCAAAGCGGCATTGGGCAACCGTGTGCATGGTATTTTATGCACAGATTTTATAGCCCAACAGGCAAAAACAGACCCCTATGCCGCCTTCATAAATGCTATGCCCGTTGCCACGCAACTGGCAGGCCGTCATGTTGTCAACCAGTCATCATACCTTTGGACCAAAACGGCGCTGGCAAATTATATCCTGCGCACATTGGGCGATGGCATGGAAATGGCGCAATCAATCGAAGGTCGTCTGCCTTTCTTGGACCACAAGCTGTTTGATATTGCACGCCGGTTACCTATTGGCATGAAAATCAAGGCCGGCGTTGAAAAACATATCCTGCGTGAAGCCATGCGCCCTTATATTACCCAAACCGTTTACAAACGCCAGAAACATCCTTTTATGGCCCCGCCCGTCAGCCTTTTTGCAAACAGCAAGCTGATGGTTTTCCTGAAAGACCATCTGGCCAGTGCCGATTTTAAAACACAGCCTTTCTTTGACGCAGTAAAAGCACAAAAAATGATAAATACCCTGCCGCAACAATCCACAGCCGAACGTACAGCGGCAGAACCTGTGTTGATGATGATGCTGACCACACACTTGTTACAAAAACGCTTCGGACTTTAGGCCATGACAACTTTTATTCACACGTTTGATAAGATTGCCGGGAAATACGCGGACAACATCGCGGTTGATGACCGTGGCCAATGTGTAACGTATCGGGACCTGCAGGCAAAAGCCAAAGCGGTGGCCCAATATTTAAAAAGCCAACAGCTTGGTCCGGAAGATGTCGTCGGTCTTGCCTTTGAAAAATCAGCGGATTATATCACCGCCCTGCTGGGGGTTTGGTATGCGGGCGCTTCTTTTGCGCCACTGCCCCCTTCCCTGCCCGCAGCGCGGCGTGATTTTATTTTGCAAGATGCACAGGTTAAAAAAATACTGTCTGCACCTGATCTGACTCTGCTGCCCGCAGCCGCAAACTTTGTACTGCCCGCAACAACTGCGCAAAACCTTGCCTATATCATGCACACCTCAGGTTCCACAGGTACGCCCAAGGGCGTGGCGGTGGAACATGCAGGGATATTGAATGTGCTGCAGGCACAAATCAAAGCTTTTGGTATGAAAGCCACAAGCCGCAGCCTGTTCTATCTGTCCATCAGCTTCGATGCCTCACTTTCCGATATGGGTACGGCCTTGCTGGCAGGTGCCGCACTGGTGATTGCAGACGATACCACCTTGCGCGATGGTGCAGCACTGACCAGGCTGTTGCATGACAAACAAATAACCCATGCCGATATACCGCCATCTCTGCTGCGCATCTTAAAACCCGCAGATATGCCCAAAAGCCTTGGCACCATTATCATCGGGGGCGAGGCCTGCCCGCCGGATACTGTGCGCAACTGGGCGAAAACCCGCCGCATCATCAACGTCTATGGCCCGACAGAAGCCACAATCTGCACAAGCCTGTGCGAATGCCACCCAGAACATTGGCAAGCCCCCTTGCTGGGTACACCCTTTGATGGCGTTGAATACAAGATCATCGATGAAGAACTGCTCATCGGCGGCCTTCAGTTGGCACGCGGGTATTTAAATTTATCGGCACTGAACGCGCAAAAATTTGTTCACCTGCAAGGGAAGCGGTTTTACCGCACAGGTGACCGCGTGCGCCTACTGCCAACTGGCGATATAGAATTTCTAGGTCGCCTTGACCGCCAGTTCAAATTGCGCGGGCAACTGGTGGAACCGGATGAAATTGAAGCTTGCCTGCACAAGCACCCCGGCATCCGCCAGGCCGCCGTTGTCAAATCAGAAGGAAACGCAACCCTTGTTGCCTATGTAATTGCAAAAACCGCTATCAACACTGCCGATATCTGCGCCCACATCCGCCAGACCCTGCCCATCTGGATGGTACCTGCCCATATCATACCGCTGGAATCATTCCCGCAAACCCCGACCGGAAAAACCGATTACGCGGCATTGGCGCAGCGGTCACTGCCCCGTGAAAACACACATAACAAACCAGAATCTGCTGCGGAAAAAAAACTCTGGGCACTTTGGCAGCAAGTACTGGGGCACAAAAACTTCGGCGTGACAGAAAGCTTTTATGCCGCCGGCGGGGATTCACTGGGTGTGATCCGCCTGTTGCTGGAAGCCGACCGCGCCAGCATTGGCCTTTCACCCGCCGACCTTGCCGCAGGCAAGACGATACGCACGATATGTGCAAGCAACCAAGACCATAACACGGCCATGCCCGCTGCAATGTTGAAGAATGACGTTGCCTTTGATGCGCAATGGCAGCACCTGATACAACAAGCAGCCGCCCGCCCTGCCTGTGCAAGGCAGGATATTTTACTAACGGGGGCAACAGGGTTTTTAGGATCACGCGTACTGTCGGAACTGCTGACCCATACAAATGCAGATATTTATTGCCTCGTGCGCGCATCCAGCGCCGTGGAAGGACTTCGGCGCATCCAGCAAAGCTTCGCAGGCTTTGGGATGCCCGCCCCTGTGCAGACAGAGCGTCTGCACATTGTTCCCGCTGACCTTGCTCTGCCATCTTTTGGCATTGCCGCTGAAACTTACACACAGCTCTGCAACAATATTGGCCATATTTATCACTGTGCGGCAGGGGTAAATATGGTGGCAGATTATCAAACGCTGTATCCGGCAAATGTGGATGCGACAAAAAACATTTTGCGCTTCGCTTTAACGGGCACACGTAAAAACCTGCACCATGCATCCACTCTTTCTGTTTTTGTCAGCACAGATCAGAATACAGGCACTGCGCGTGAAGCAGACAGACTGGAGAGCATTAAAACGGTTTATGGGGGCTATGCGCAAACCAAATTTGCAGCTGAATATATGCTGTTGCAAGTGCCGTCAGATGCGCTTTCTATTCACCACTATAGATTTGGCCTGTTAACAGGCGACACAACAACGGGACTTGCATGTAAGCGTGATTTTCTGGCCATGTTCGCATCAGGTATTCAGCGCCTTGGCTATCTGCCGGAAGGCGTTGAGCAGAAAATACATGTCGACATTACCCCCATCGACTATGCCGCCCGCGCCATGACGCATCTGGCAAAGATTGCCCCCGCCGGGGTTTATCACATCGCAAACCCCAAGCCCGCAAGCCTTGGAGATTTGAAAAGTGCGATGCAGCGTGCTGGCCATGACATCAAAACACTGGCGCAGACACGCTGGCAGGCGCTGATACAAAACCGTCCGCTCGATATGATTGAAACAGCGGCTGTGATGGCACTCTGCCGCAGTCAGACGCCGGATGCATATCAACGCAACCGCACAATGGACCTGTTTCAGGCAACAGATATTGCCTTTGATGCAACACAGGCCGATGCGTACCTGCATATGGCTGGTATAACATGCCCCCCTGTAACGGCGGCACTGCTGGACCTCTACCTTGCAAACATCACAGCGCCTGTACCATTGCAACACATTTGCCTTTTCGGGCCGGAATCCACCGGTAAATCCACACTGTCCGAAAAACTGGCCGCACATTTTAAGGTGCCCCTGGTGCCCGAATACGCAAAAGAATTGATTGAGCAGCAAAACGGGGAAATTTTAGCCGAAGACATACCGCGTATTGCCATCGGCCAGCATCTGGCCAGCAGGCGTGCACAGGCAACGGCAAAAAACATGGTCGTGCACGACACGGATACCTTGACGACAACAATCTGGAGCCGTTGGCTATATCAAGACTGCCCCACATGGATTGAAGATCTGGCCGCTTCGGAAAGCCCGAGCCTGACGTTTTTAATGGATGTTGATACACCATGGGTAGATGATATTCACCGCTACCTGCCGGATGACCGCCAAAACTTCTTGCAAGCCTGCAAAGACGCGCTTGATAAAGCCGGCAGGCCCTATATTTTACTCTCCGGCACATGGCAGCAGAAGTTTGAGACGGCGTGCCGGGCGATTGAAGCACTAAAACAAACCAAAAAACTTGCGAGAACAGGCACATGATTAATATTACGCAAGACATCATCGCGCCCATCCCGGATAAAAAAATAAGCCATGGCCTTGTCTTCGGCAAATTCATGCCACCCACCAACGGGCATATGTATTTGCTGGATTTTGCGCGCGCGGCGTGTGACAAACTGACAATTATTGTGCTGAGCCTTAAAGACGAACCTATTCCCGGTGATCTGCGCTATGGCTGGATACGCCAGATGTATCCGGATTGTACAGTCATTCACCACACCGCCGACATGCCGCAAGAACCAAAGGACGCGCATGACATCCCTTTCTATCATGCATGGCGCGATACCCTTCGCAAACATTGCCCCGATCATGCTTTTGATGCCCTTTTCGCATCCGAAACCTATGGCTATCAGGTTGCCTGGGCGCTTGGCATTCGCTTCATTCCCGTGAACACCGCCCGGGATATGGTGCAAATATCAGGGACAAAAATGCGCGACGATCCCTGGCGGCATTGGGATGAACTACCCGCCGTTGTGCAGCCCTATTTTTTAAAGCATATCGGTATTGTTGGTGGAAGCCCTGATGCCCGCGCAAATCTTGCCCGTCAACTGGCGCAAAAATACGCAACGCGCCACGTGGCCGATTACGCACAAACTTTGCAACAAGACTATAAAATCAATGTACAAAACCACACCGGCCAATTACAGCCCACAGACATGGTAAGCGTGCTGCGCGGTTTTGAGGCCAGCGCCGCGGCCTTGAGCCGTCAGGCCAACCGTGTGCTGTTCTATGACGCAGATACCTATTTGCGCAATACCGCAGTGCCCTGGCCTCAATGGACCTGCTTGTTAATTTTGGATACCGATAGCGACGAATGGGCACAAAAAGCCAAAGCAGCGAATATGAATTATCTGGTCATCTCCGGAACAGAAGAGCGCATTAACCTGCCCTTGCCCCCGCCTATCTGCGCGGTATAATAAACGCATTCATTTATGCGGAGCATGACAATGCGGGACAGATTTTTAAAACGGCTTTTTGTTTTCGGGTTCGCCCTTGTCATTATTTTGCCCATGGTGATAGATGGACTGGGGCAAATCAACCCCGTTGACCCCATGGGCGCGTTGCCCGAACAGCATAGCGGCCCCATTGTCACCGCACAAAGAAAACAACATATATTATACGGAGATAAAAACGGCGGCGGCCATTTACACGGTACAGGCCATGCCTGTAAATCCGAATTCCCTGCCGACTGGAGCGCAGATAAAGTTATCCGCACGGTAGAAACCCAGGCTGCCAATGATAACCTGAGATGGACACAACAAGACAATGGTTATTACGTTGCCGAAACGCCGGTCGAGCAGGTTAAAATCCGCATTGTGGTTGATGCCGATAAAAAGAATATCATCACGGCCTATCCGGTTAACGTTGCCCGCAACCCCTGCCCAGCGGCAAACGACAACCGCCGGCGCTAATCTTTTTTAACCGTGACTTCGTATTCATGCACACCGCCTTGAAAGTCGGTGACAGCATAGCCGTCATCGGTTTTTTCTATCCAGCTTTGCTCGACAGGCACCTTGCCAAAGCCCCCCGGAATATCCAAGACATAGCGCGGCAGGGCCACACCTGAAACACGGCCTTGTAACTGGCGCATCAAGGCTTGGCCTTCGGCAAGTGGCAGCCTGAAATGCGATGTGCCAGGGGCCAGATCAGGGTGGTGCAGGTAATACGGCTTTATTTTCATGGCCGTCAGCTTTCTGAACAAATCTTCCAGCGTGCTTGCCTTGTCATTCACACCGCGCAACAAAGCGGATTGTGACAAAAGAGATATACCAGCTTGTGCAAATTTTTGTGCTGCTGCGCGCACCTTGTCTGTCAGCTCATTGGCGTGATTGGCGTGGAATACCACATAGACAGCTTTGTCACTGGCAAGGGCTGAGACCATCTCATCCGTCACACGGCTGGGGTCTGCCACAGGCACACGGGTATGGAAGCGGATCACCTGCACATGCGGTATATCATTCAGGGCCTGCATAATATGTTGCAAACGCCGCGGTGACAGAACAAAAGGATCGCCCCCCGTTAAAATAACTTCCCAGACATGCGGGGCATTGCGGATATAATTCAGCGCGCCCGCCAGTTCATCGGCAGAGAGCATTTCGCTGCCCGGCCCCACTTTTTCACGGCGGAAGCAAAAACGGCAATAGACGGCACAAACGTGTACAGGCTTTAACAGCACACGGTCCGGATAGCGATGGACAATACCTTTGACAGGGCTATGCGCATCATCGCCAATCGGGTCTGCGTTTTCCTCGGGAGTGGTGATCAGCTCGGCGGCAGACGGCAGGTATTGGCGCGCAACAGGGTCAGCCGGATCATCCATACGCATGGTTTCCAGCACATCCTCTGTCACGGCCACAGCATAGCGTTCGATGACAGCGGCCAATCCAGCATCTGTTGACAGGTTCAAAGATTTGTTTTTCAAAAGCTTGTCCACAGACATATATATAATGACCTTCCTTCGCTGGCCGTATTATGTATAGGTATTTGCGATTAATATCAAGTGCTTCACAAGAAATCTTTACATAAACAATGCAGACTGATATAAAACTGCCCAAGAGACAAGGCGCAACAGAGGACACCATGACCGCAACCCCCGAAAAAGCCCCGAAAAAAAAGAACACAAAAAATCAGGAAGCCCCGACAGTCGGCATCGTCAGCCTGGGCTGCCCGAAGGCTTTGGTGGACACGGAACGGATTTTGACCCAATTGCGCTCCGAGGGTTATCAGCTCTCCCCCAATTATGAAGATGCCAATGTGGTGATTGTGAACACCTGCGGCTTTTTGGACAGCGCGAAAAAAGAATCCCTCGATGCCATCGGCGAAGCCATGGATGCAAACGGCAAAGTCATTGTTACCGGCTGCATGGGTGCCGAGCCAGAACAAATTACCAAAGAATTCCCCAAAGTTCTGGCCGTCACCGGCCCGCAGCAATACGAAGCGGTCGTCAACGAGGTACACAAAGTAGCACCCGCACCGCATGACCCTTATGTGGATCTGGTCCCCGCACAGGGCATCAAGCTGACACCACGCCATTACGCCTATTTGAAAATTTCCGAGGGCTGCAACAACCGCTGCAGTTTTTGCATCATCCCCAGCCTGCGCGGCGATCTGGTCAGCCGCCCTGTCATACAGGTCATGGCAGAAGCGGAGCGTCTGGTTAAAGCCGGCGTGAAAGAAATCCTGGTCATTTCGCAAGATACATCCGCCTATGGCATCGACAGCAAATACAAAGCCTACCCCTACAAAGACCGCACCGTGCGCACCAAGTTTATTGATTTGTGTCAGGAACTGGGGGAGCTGGGTGTCTGGGTACGTCTGCACTACGTCTATCCCTATCCACACGTGGACGAAGTGTTCCCGCTGATGAACGCCGGTAAAATCCTGCCCTATATTGACATTCCCTTCCAACATGCAAGCCCGGCCGTGTTGAAAAATATGCGCAGGCCTGCGCATCAGGAAAAAACGCTGGACCGTATCCACAGCTGGCGCAAAATGTGCCCTGATCTGGCCATTCGCTCCACCTTCATTGTGGGTTTTCCCGGTGAAACAGACGAAGATTTCGACATGCTGATGGACTGGATGCAAGAAGCTGACCTTGACCGCGTGGGCTGCTTTAAGTACGAAGCCGTCACCGGCGCCAAAGCCAATGACATCGAAGGCGCTGTACCCGAAGAAGTCAAAGAAGAACGCTGGCACCGCTTCATGGCCCTGCAACAAGGCATCAGCGCAAAGCGCCTTGCTGCCAAAGTTGGCAAAACCCTGCCGATTATTATTGATGAAACCGGTACCAACGGTGCAACAGGCAGATCATCCGCCGATGCGCCGGAGATTGACGGTGCTGTACGCGTGAACGGCACAGGTATGCAGCTGGGCGACATTGTACAAGTCAAGATCACCGCCTCTGACGAATACGACCTTGAAGGCGATCTGATCAGCGCTGCTTAAAGAATAAAAAAGGCCCCTTTCAACAAGGGGCCTTTTTCTTGAGCGGTTTTGCTTACTTCTGGTTTTTCAGCAAATCGCGGATTTCTTCCAGCAGCACTTCCTCGCGCGTAGGGGCTGGCGGCGGGGCGGCTTCTTTTTGCGCATCTTCTTTTTTCTTCAGCGCGTTCAGCGGCTTCACAATAAAAAAGAAAATGGCAAAGGCCACCAGCAGGAACTGGAACATCACATTACCGAACATGCCGATATTCCAGGTGGACACGCCGGCCGCTTTTGCTTCGGCAATGGTGTTAAAGGTTTTGCCATCTGTGGAGGACAACGGAATGAAAAAGTTACTGAAATCGACTTTGCCGACAATCAGCCCCAGCGGCGGCATAATGATGTCATCCACCAAAGAACTGACGATTTTGCCAAAGGACGCACCAATGATGACACCGACCGCCAGATCAACGACATTGCCGCGCATGATAAATTTTTTAAATTCGTTAAGCATTTCTTGTTCTCCCGAGTCTTGAGGATCAGGTTTAAGGGGGCTTTTACCCCCTTGGCAAAAGCTGGCCTTATCATAATCAGACACACCCTGAAGTAAAGCTAAAATGCTGAATTCAATGACTATTTTTCCGGGCGGCATTTTCCGGAAAAATATTTGCATAAAGAAAATACGGATGCTATAGTGCCCTCGGTTCTACATTCACCTTTCTTAAGGATAAAGACACGATGGCCGATTCACACCCATCGCCGGCACCTTTTAAACTGCCCGAGGATGTACATCTTCTGGCGCGCCTGCGCGATCAGCTCAGCGATTACCTCTCCACACTGGAGCGGAATACAGATTCCATCAATGAATGGCTGACCTCCAATCAGGACCGTATTATCGTCGGCCATCACCAGCTGGTGCGTGCCATCACGCATGGCAAAGACGAACAAAAAGCACTTGAAACCTTTAAAGGTCTGGGTGATCTGGCCGGCTTTGTTTTGAACCTGCAAGATTTTGAATCCCTTGCGAAAACACAATTTGGCGATCAAAGCACACTGGCCCAAACTCTTGGCAAAGCCGCCCGTGGCTTCCCTGCCAAAATTCTTGAAGAACTGCCCGAAATTAAAATGCCCAAAGACGGCGAAACCGTCGAAGCCGTTGGCATCGTGCCTGTCTCTGCGACGGGCACCAGCTCCATGCCCGCACCCAGCGTGCCGGAACTGGATTTACCAGAGAAGAAAAAAGGTTTCTGGTCTTCTGTTGGTGGCATTTTCAAAGGGACGGACCCCGAAGAAGAAGCCCGCCAGAAAGAAGACGCTGTCCGCCGCCAATGGCGTAGCGTGCGCAGCGAATTGGTCAGCCTTCAAAGCGACCGCCACTATTATATCGACAGCTTCATGGACTGGATTGGTGAAAACCTCGCACCGGAAGAGCCCCAAGCCGTGGCCGACCCCTTGATGCTGCAATACCAAAACCCGCAGTATGTGATTGACCTGGCACAGCACGATTACGCAGAAGTAAACGAAGGCAAAACAAAGCGTTTGAGCACACAAGCCCTTGCTTATTCCCGCATTGCCCGCACGTTTGATGAACAAAAAATCGATGATTTTATTGCGTTCCTGCCCAGCTTGTTCCCGAAGACGGAAACAGTGGAAAGCCGCAACCTGAAAGAACTTCTGCTGACCGATTACGGCGTGGCAAGCTTTGCCGAACTGGCCTTAACACAAGTCAAAGACCGCAAAGCCCAATTGGCGCTGTTATCAACCGCTTTGACGCTGGAAGCAAAATTCGAAATCGCCGGATTAAAATCCGATGCACAGATTTTCGAAAAAGTTTTGGGCGAAACACTTGCCCCGACACCGCTGGACCCGCAAGCCCTGCAAATCACGCTGGATAAATTGAAAAAGCGTGACAAATCCCGCACGCCGCAGGACCTGATTGGCCTTGGCACCGGCCCGCAGAGCACACCGTTCTATCGCATTGCACAACGCTTTGGCAAAGATCTGCCCATGGCGGAAAAGGCAACAGGCTACATGCTCTCCAGCCTCTCCGGCGAACAATTCCGCGCGCACAAGGCTGTATTTGCTTTTGCACAGGCAAAAGAAAACAAAGACATCAGCCAAATGGCCAAAACCATGGGCAGCCTGCAAACGGGCAAATCAGGGCATCAATTTATGGCGCTGTGGCATCTGGCATTTCCGGGCAAATCCATTTTGCAATCCCTGACCGCCACCGCCAGCGACAACAAAGAATTGTCATGGCTGGCCGAAAATGCTTTGAAAGCAGGCATCTTGGATGAGCTGAAGCCCAATGCCAATGCCGCCACGGCCAAGGCAGACACGCTGCTGTCCTTTATCGCCGATCATGTTATTGCATCGCTGGCAACGGAAGATCATTTCTCCCTCTCCGTCTCGCGTCAACTGATCGCGCAGGGCTTTATGCATGGCGGGCTTAACGAGCTTCGCAAATCATTGACCGGCGCCAATGGCTGGATTTCCGCCGTTGTGACATCACCCGTTTTGGATGAAAAACAAAAACTGGAATGGACGGCAGCCTTGCTGGAGCCTTTTGGCAGCGATGTGATCAAAGCCAATATTCTGGATCAGGCGGCAAAAACTATCAGCAACACACAAGCACGAAAAACATTGGCCGACATGGAAAAAACCTTTGCCGGAAACAACGTGCGCCTGGGCGCTGATAAAATTCTGACCAACCTCGATAAAATCGCCAACGTCTGGTACAACCCGGAGCCTGAAACACTGCGCTTTACCGTGAACGGCACGGGCCACACCTTGATGGAGGGCGTATCCCCCCATATGGCGCGTGAAACATTGGACCTGCTGTCACGCAAAGGCACGTTTGAAACCGAATATGACGGCTTGATCAACCCACAAAACATTGACCGCATTGTCTCTGGCCCGCAAGGACCAAAAATCTCATGGTACCGCCACACCGGCGACTTGAATGTGACAGAACGTCAGCTGAAAGATCTGCACCAGCGCGCCGATTTTTTGCATGAAGATGACCCAAAAACCGGCAGCACCTTCAGCATCAACCAAAAAAGCGTGACATTGCTGCAGCCGCTGGAAGATGGCACCCATTTGCTGGTCGATAAATTCGGTGCTGTGCATGTACTGGAAGGCACAATCCGGCTGGATGCGAAAGAACCCTTGCTGGACCTGGGCGGCGTTTGGCTCAATCCGAAAAATGCTTCTATCTTGTCGCTGAACACAGACAAAGATTCTTTTGATTTCCGTGTGGAAAGCAAAGAGTTCGATGATTTCATGGACCGCGCTGCCCCCGGCGAATTCTTTTATACCGTGCCCGTGGCAGATGCCGCCGCGCTCAAGAAAATTGAAAAAGCAATCAAGGCGGATGATGCAATCTCCTTGCCCGGCTCTGGCGCTTTGGGCCCGGTGCATTTCAACATGAAAGCCCTAGGGTTTTTGATGTATGAAGATGAAGGCGACGTTGGCTTCCATTGCCGCAAATACGGCCCCGTGCGTAAACCCGGTTTTATCAATGCCGAGCCTGATGTTGCACAAGCCATTTTTGAAGACATGCGCAAAAATGACAGCCTGATCAGCGTGATGAATGTCGTCACCCACAAAGACATGGTGGATGATGCCTATTACGATGCAAACAAAGAATTGTTTTATCTGGTCATTGGCCAGGACATCCTGCATGTGCCTTGCGATCAGGACACAGCTTATGATGTATTGAAGAAACTGTCCAAGGATCCTGATTTCTCTGTCGTTGGCGCAAACTACATCGAAAACCCCAAGAAACCGGGTGTTGGCATTGTGGAAATGCCCGCCGATGTGATCAGCCTGAAGCGCGCGACATTGCTCGCCTTCAGCGCGGCACAGGAAAAAACATTTGTGACATCTGACAGCGACAAATTCCACATCAGCCTTGACCGCGCACAATCTGTGGCCCTGTTTGACAGCCTGGAAAAAGCTGGTCTGGAAAAAGCTGAAAAAGAAACAAGCGCCACACCCTGGGTACAGAAGCTGAAAGAAACACTGGCCGCCTTGCCGGAAGTAACCATTACGGTCAAACCATCAATCACGGACTTGTCGACAGTATACCTGTTGGAACAAACATTGGGTGCCGGCAAAGAGACAAAGTCGATGCCGAAACTGGATCAGGACTTTGCGATTGCAACAGCACCTGTAAAGGCAAACGACAACCTGCGTTATCCGGCACAGCGCACACAGGCGCCAGCCGTGCGCACGAAACCGCAAAACCGGCGCACACCTTAAATGCCATTCCCCCAGGAAGGTCATAAAAAAAGCCGCACGGTTTTGTGCGGCTTTTTTTATGGCGCGGCGGATTTTAAAGAAATTTAATACCCTTTGTTGTCCTGCGCGGAGCCTGTAATGGCTTCACCGGCTGCTTTTGTATCACGGCCCAGGCCTTCCATGGTGTTGCAAGCCGACAGCGGCAGCAACACAACAGCGATCAGACCGGCACACTGGATTATCTTTTTTACTTTTTTCACGAGCATATCTCCCTTTGGAAAATCACGATGAGCCAAGAATATCAGCAAGCACCCGCTAAAATCAAGGCTCTACCACTGGAGATGCAGGAGGCATATCAGGCTGCGGTTGTGCGGCCGGCGGGCGATGATCTTCAGGTCTGGGGCTGCCCGGTGGCAAACGCATCGGACGGCTATCGCCACGACGCTCCAGCCGCTCGGCACGCTCTGCGCGGGGGCCCTTCCAATGATCATCCCGATCCATCCGGTCTTTGGGACCATGATGATCAAACCCCTTCATATCTTGTGTAGGGCCTTCTTTGCTGCCGTGCCTGCGCAAGGGGCTCATTTTTTGCAAAATCTCCCGCCCTTCGGGTGACAGTTTTTCCATGACAGCCCGGCGCGCACTATACATTTCCCGTAAAAGACTGGCCTTCAGTTCTGTTTCCGTCTGGATAGCCGCATCCAGCGCCTGTTGGTCAAACGGCTCTGCCGACATCGCCGTCATCACAGCTTGCCGCGCATCATCCAGCTTGGCTTTCATTGCATCGAAAGTCACGCGGTGCGCTTCGGTGGCAGCACTGACAATTTCACGGTCCGGCGCTGACAGGGCCGCACGCAAGGCCTCCTCGCGCTGCTTCCATTCCGCCCGGCGCGCATCATCCGGATTTTGCGGGGCCGCTGACACGGGAGCCGGCGGGGAATCCGATACAGCATTCCCCAGCATAAGCCCGGCCATAAAGAAATTGGCCGACAAAGACAAAAACAAACCCGCTGCCAGAACAATGGACGTTTTATTCAACACCATTTAGAAAATCCCTCCATCGTAAATATCCGCATCACTGCTGATCAGTTGATCGGCAGAGTAATAAACAGGGTCCAGCAAAAGCTCTTTTTGCTGTGCAATGGGCTGCGTGCCGATCATAAATCCCAAGAATGCCATAGCCAGCAATCCACCGGATGGCGCAAAAACATAAGCCGGGCGCCAGCCGAAAATTGTCCACGCAGGTGGCAAAGCAGGATCAGCCGCGCTTTGTGCAACAGGTATATCTGCAATGGCCTGCAAAATACGGGCTTCCAGTGCGCGCACATCCGGCAGCGGCATATCAGCGTGCCGCAAGGTGTTTTCCACCTGTACCTGTTCTTCCAAAACAGCGGCCGCCTGCGCATTTTCCTGCATCAATGCAATGGCACTTTGCAATTTTTCGTGTGGCCAGCGGGATAAATCGGCCGAGTATACATCTATCAGGCTTTTAAACTCTTCAAGCGTCATCATGGCATACCCCTTTCGGATTTTTCGTTCTGCTCGTCTTGCAACAAATCGCGCAACTGTTTGCGGGCGCGCACAAGCAGCGATTCAATCGCCTTGACACTAATCCCCAACATATCTGCGGCATCTTTGTTGGAATAATCTTCGTAAAAACATAAAACAAATGCCGCCCTTTGACGCTCCGGCAACTCGGCAAGGGCTGCGTGGACACGGGCAGATTTTTCCTGGCTTTCCATGCCGGCTTCGGCATTGGGCGTTTCATCTGCACGCTCCGGCAGGGCATCAATGTCTGTAAAGCGGTTTTTACGCTTTTCATCGATGCACAAGTTAAGCACAATGCGGTAAAGCCAGGTTGTAAAACGCGCCCCGGCCTGTTGAGGGTCTTGCCAATTGGCGGCATGTTTCCAGACGCGGATAAAAGCTTCCTGCGCCACATCTTCGGCAGCCCCCGTGCTGCCCAGAATACGCGTGGCCAGCCGCACGGTACGCGCCAGATGGCGCTGCATAAGTGCTTGAAACGCCCGCTGGTCACCATCGGCAATCTTGTGCATAAGCAAAGCATCATCTTGCGCTTCGTCCCTGGTTGGGGTTATGGGGGCTGGCTCCTGCATCCGTTTTCCTGCTGGGGGGTGGCGTAGCGCTTGTAATTGCACGTTTGCTTTCTCCCTGACGTTAAACGGTTTTAGGGCCTATACCAAGATGTCACGCGCCAAATCTGCAAATCCTGCGGTTTTCGCGCATTTTTCGGGAAATAATCGGAACAATTGCTTTTTATCGACCTTTGGCGCAGGGTTTAGAGGCCCCCTTGCGTGACACAAATATCGGCATCCATGCCCCGCAATTAGAAATTTTTGTTATAAATCAAAGGAGTAATACAATGACCCGCTTTAATCGTCCCCTGATGGCCCTGCCTGCAATGATGCTGGCCGCCGGTTTAATGATGCACAGCCCCGCAAAGGCCGAAGAAGCAAGCACCACGGCCACCCAAGAAGCCCCTGCTGTCAAAGAAGGTAAGAAATTCGAACGCAAGCACGGCGAAAAAGGCCCCCATGGCCGCAAGGGCCATCAGATGTTATCACCCGATGACATCAGCAAAGTAGAAAGCATGACACCCGAAGAACGTCAGGCGTTTTTCAAAGCCAAAAAAGAAAAATACAGCGCCATGAGCGAAGAAGAGCGCGCCGCTGAAAAAGAGAAAATCAAAGCAGCCTATGAAGCCCTGTCGCCTGAGCAGAAAGAAGCCTTGAAACAAAAACAGGGAAAACTGCGCGAAGCCATGAAAGCTGATTTTAAGAAAAACATGGAAAATATGTCACCGGAAGATCAGGCCGCTTTCAAGAAAAAAATTGAAGAACGCAAAGCCATGATGGATGAAAAAATGAAATCCATGACACCGGAACAACAAGAGCAGTTTAAAAAAGAACTGAAAGAACGTCGCGGTAAACGTCCGGCGCACACAAAAAAAGCAGCGCCGGCAGCTGAGTAATCTTCCGATAAAAAAAAGCCGCAGGACAGGGTTATACCTTGCCTGCGGCTTTTTTATGTCTTAATAATGCGGGCATGGGAAGAACAAGTAACAAAGTATTTTTTGACAACGGACACGGGCAAAAACTGGCAGGCATACTGGATGCGCCATCAGAGATGCCTTTGTTTTACGGCATTTTTGGCCCCTGTTTTACCTGCCCGAAAGAAACCCACGCCGCGGCAAAAACCTGCCGTGCGCTGGCAGAAGATGGCGTGGCCATGCTGCGTTTTGACGTCACGGGCGTCGGCGGAAGCGAAGGGCTTGCCGAAAATACAAATTTTACGACAAGGTTGGATGATTTTCGCGCAACCTATGCCTTTCTTTCAGAAAACTATGCCGCACCCAAAATGCTGATCGGCCATAGCATCAGCGGTACAGCAGCACTCAGTGCCGTGCATGACATGCCGGATATACAAGTAATGGCCACCATCGGATCCCCCGCAGATCCTGCTGCCATCATCGATAAATTCCGCCGGTTGAACGATATTGAAGAAGATGCCGAAGGTGCCACGTTAAATGTGCTGGGCACAAAGCACCGCTTCGGCAAAGGCTTCGTTGAAAACATGCTGGCACAAGAAACCGCCACAGATACCGCAAGAATGGATCGCAAGCTTTTTGTGTTCCATGCACCACATGATGCCATTGTGCATTTTGACAACGCGCATAAAATCATCAGCCGCGCGCCGCAAACGGCGAATGCAGAGCTGATCACGCTGGACGAAGAAGCCACACACTTATTTGAAAACCGGTCAGAAGATGCACTCTTTGTTGCAGAAACATTGATGCAATGGTGCCGGATGCACTTGAAACCCTGAAAAAAAACGCCCCGTTTAAACGGGGCGTTTTTTTTAACCTGCAAAGCATTACCGGCGTGGCCCTTTTGGCCCTTTGTTGTCATTGCCGGGTTTGGGTTGGCTGCGGCCGCTTTGCGCATCAATCATTGCATCGCGGAAAATACGCTTTAGCCCTGTCATTTCCGGCTCTTTTGTCGGTGCGCGTCCTGCCATTGTTTTCTGGTCACGCACGATCACGTTCAAATCATCTTTGGTGCGGCTTACCGGTAAATCCTGCGGCGTATAGCGCCCAATTGTTTTGGTGTATATTTTGCAAATTTCCAAAACAGCCGGGGATTGTGTATTGGCCCCCAGCTTAGAGACAGCGGCAATATAATCCATGACGCGCTCGCCTGTCGGATACTTGTCTTTCTCCTTCATCGCTTTTACCGTGATATTACGTGTGGACGCAAACGCGCTTGTGACATTGTTCTCGGCATCGGCAGACAAATGCACTTCTTTGGCAATTTGCACAGCCAAATCACGCGCCTGCTGGGGTGTCAGGTCTTTCAACTGGTCTTTTTTATTCAGCTCGATCACACGGTCAACCGCGCGGGATGTCCAATGCGTCACATCCCCTTTGTGCACAACGTTCATGTTGCGAAGGTCGCTGACATATTCAGGGAAAGTGCTGTTGGCACCATAGCGTTGATAGTGGCGGATCATGGCATAGGCATCGGCTTCGCACTCGGCTTTGTTACCAAAGCTGCTAGTTTTCAGGCTTTGCTTGTCAATGCTCAGCATGGTCACGGCATGGCCCAGTTCATGGTCCAGCACATAACGGTGCCACATTTCAGTATTGTTATGTTCGGCCCCCATGGTCGGGAAATGGCCATTGGGCAGCGGATCGTTTGACACAAAAATTGATTTCATCAACGTGGCACTAAACTCATCCCCCGCCGGAATAACAATGCGCCCAAAAATCTGGCTTTCGGCTTTATTGTTGAACTGCGATTCCGCAATATTCACGCTGCACGGCAGCTTGCCTTCAAACATACCCAGCGCGAGGGATTTTGCAAAACCCATTTTGGCAGCAGGATTACGTGTTTGCAGGCCCTGCAATTCGGGTGCAATGCTCTCGACCGCTTCCTTGCCCGTGGCAAACGTTTGGTGATTGAGGATAAAGACATCATTCTTATGCTCGGGGAAATCCTGATAGAATTCCTTGATCGCCACGGCCAGATTAAGCGATGGGCCACCTGCATCATCTTCAGGCGTGCGTACAATGCCGAGTTTCATCTCGTCTCTCCTTGATATTATGATCTATGCGGAGTCAGACTTTAGGAAAATCACGCCGGCTTGTACAGCCGCGCCGCAGTAAAAAATCGCACATCTTGGGCAATTTAAAATATTTGAATACAGTTATGGATAAAAACACCGCGAATGCTGCAAAGCACACAAAGCGCCGGCCCCTATTTCAGCTTTTGCATGACTTTGAGGAAATTGGCTTTGATCTGCTCTTCGCGTTTGTGATGGCCATCTTGTATCACCCAGCGCCCGCCTGTCATCACGTGGCGCACGGGCGTTTGCGCCATGGCAAAAATGGCCGTGTCCAGGATATGGTCCCGCAATTTTCCGGACATCACCGCCGCATCTGAATCCAGCACCAGAAAATCTGCGCGGTGGCCAATTTCAATACGGCCACACTTGCGGCCCAGGGCCTGCGCACCACCTTGTAATGTTTTTTCAAACAACATGGCCCCCACGGAGGGCAGGTCGTGGTCTTTTAACAAGGTGCGTTCCTGCCGCAGCAAGCGCTGCACATATTCCAGCCAGCGCAATTCTTCCGTCATGCTAACACTGATATGGCTGTCGGAGCCGATGGCGAAGCGGCCGCCTGCTTCAAAATATTCCATCAACGGAAAAATACCATCGCCCAAATTGGCTTCCGTGGTCGGGCACAGACCAGCCACCACGCCGGATTGCGCCAGACCTTTAATTTCATCAGGTGTCATATGTGTGCAGTGAATAAAGCACCATTTATCATCAACACTGGCGTTTTCCAGCAGCCACTGCACAGGGCGTTTTTGCGACCATTCCAGACACCCTTCCACCTCCGCCATTTGTTCGGCCGCGTGAATATGGATCGGTGCGTCCGGTAACAGGGCGCGCACGGCAGCCGTGCCTTCGCGCAGCATATCCGGAGAAACCGCGCGCAGCGAGTGATGTGCAAAACCGATGGTAATTTGTGGCGTATGTTGGTATTCCGCGTGCAGCGCCGCAACAATACGCATCACATCTGTCACGCTATTGATAAAACGCTTTTGCCCCTCTGCCGGCGGTTTTTCACCAAAGCCGCCATAGGCATACAAAACAGGCATATGTGTAATGCCCATGCCCGTCTCAAGCGCTGCACGGATGGTTTGCTGCGACATAATCGCGCGGTCAGCATAGGGCGTGCCGTCCGGCTGATGGTGAATATAATGAAATTCACCCACGCTGGTGTAACCCGCTTTGAGCATTTCCACGTAAACTTGTGCCGCAAGCGCCTCCATGTCCTCAGGCTCTAAAAAACCCAAGAAGCGGTACATGGTATCGCGCCAATTCCAAAAGGTATCTTTTTTGCCGCTCGCACGCTCGGTCAAGCCGGCCATGGCGCGCTGAAAAGCATGGGAATGCACATTCGGCATACCAGGCACCAGCGGCCCTGTGATAAACTCAGCACTGCCTGACGCGGGTGGCTCTGGCTTAAAAGCATCGACCCCGACAATCCAGCCGTCTTTATCGCATTCAATCAGCACATTTTCGGCCCAGCCATCCGGCAGGAGCGCGTTTGCGGCAAAAATCGTTGTCATGGGGTGCTGTTCCTTTAGATCAAAACCTTTTATAACTGTACTGAGGACATCTTAAAAAGGCAAAGCCATGTTTGACAGTCTTTGGAAAAACCTGAATATCGCCACCATGGATGATGACCAAGGCTATGGTATTATCAATAACGCAGCCCTTGGCATCAAAGACGGTAAAATTGCCTATGTCGGCCCCGCCGCCGCACTGCCCGCCGCGCCTGAAATGCTCAGCGATTATATTTTTGATGGTGCCGGGCAATGGGCCCTGCCCGGATTAATTGATTGCCACACCCATCTGGCCTATGCCGGCAGCCGCGCACATGAATTTGAGCAGCGTCTGCAAGGCGTTTCATATGAAGACATTGCCAAGGCAGGCGGCGGCATTGCCGCGACTGTCAAAGCTGTGCGCGAGGCAGATGAAGACGCAATTTACGATCTAACCCTTGCGCGCCTGAACACCCTCTGTGCGGAGGGGGTCACCACCCTTGAAATCAAATCCGGCTATGGGCTGGACACTGAAAACGAAAAAAAGCTGTTACGCGTTGCCACCCGCCTGCGGAATGATACCGGATACCGCATCCAGCGCAGTTTTCTGGGGGCCCATGCACTACCGCCTGAATTCAAAGACCGTGCAGATGATTACATACAGATGATATGCGATGAAATGTTGCCTGCCATTGCCGCAGATCAGCTGGCCGATGCGGTTGATGCCTTTTGTGAAAACATCGCCTTCACCACAGGACAAGTCCAGCGCGTGTTTGATACGGCCCGCCATTTGAACTTGCCCGTTAAATTACATGCGGAACAACTGTCCAACCAACATGGCGCGCGGCTGGCCGCACAGTATCAGGCACTTTCGGCCGATCACCTTGAATATCTCGATGAAGCCGGGGTGAAAGCCATGGCAGATGCCCGAATGGTTGCCGTTTTGCTGCCCGGCGCGTTTTATTTCCTGCGGGAGAAAACCGTGCCGCCCATTGACCTTTTGCGCAAATACAACGTACCCATTGCACTGGCAACAGACCATAACCCCGGCACATCACCCTGCCTTTCACTGCTGTTAATGCTGAATATGGGATGCACGCTTTTTAAACTCACCCCTGAAGAAGCACTGGCCGGTATTACCCGCCACGCCGCAAAAGCCCTGGGCCTGCAAGATCATATCGGCACCATTGCCAAAGATAAAATGGCAGATATTGCCTTTTACAACATCAGCCATCCACGCGATCTTTGCTATATGTTTGGTCACGCCCCCTGCACCGGCGTGCTACAGACGGGGAATTATCTTTCTTTTTCAGGTTGATAACACTCCATTAAGGCTTTTTATGCTAGAATTTCAAGGCCTGAGCATTCCGGCACAGGCTTTCTAAGAATTTCTGCCTCAACAAATCATAGCGGTCACATGAGATATTTTTTTATTCTTGGCTTGTCCATTTTTCTGTTTGCGCCCATAGATGCGAACGCACAACAAACACAAAACACAAAATCTGTCGCCCGCGCGCCGCACAAGCTGGAAGGCTATATTCAAGCCCAGATCAAAACAGACGAGACATATCTTGCCCTGGTGGACCGTACCATCAAGAATCCGTCTAAAACAGACTGGACAAAATTGCGCCAGCTTTACCCGGATACATCTTTTTATGAAGCCGCCGGCGGAAAAAATCTTGCAAGCCTTGCCAAAGAAATGGAAACCCTTGTGCGCAAGGAAAATTCACCGGCCACCCTTTATGCCTTTAAAACATATTTGCGCGAACATTACGCCAGCATGGGCGCACACGAAGCTGCCTTGCGGCTTGCAAAAGAGCTCAACATTAAAGACATAGACGCAGTACGTTCAAACTATGCCTTGCGCACAATGATCAACAACGTGGTGCGTCCGGTAGACGGATTGTCACCCGAAAAAGCTTATAAAATCATCAGCTTTGAAGAAATGGAAACGGTGCTGCGCCTGTACTTCAAATTATCCGACTTGAAAGAGCCCACCATCAAAATCATCGACAAGCAACCTTATGCTCTTTACGAGATAACAGATTACACTACAAAAAAAACAGATACCTATTACTTCTTAATAGATGCCCGTATGATGGGCCATGAGGGCGAAAAGAAAATTGCAAAGCTTGCCCAAGCAGACACGCCAAAAGAACTCGGCGAACAAGACAAAAACTATATCATTCTTGTAAAGGCAGCCGTTGACAAACCAACCACAGCAGACTGGGCGACCATACGCAACGCTTATAGCCAATCTTCATTTTACCACCCTTATATTGGCGATGACTTGTGGGGGGCTCTGACCAAAGCTGCCGAAGCCGTACGTGACAAAGGAGACAAAAAAAGCGTTCAGCATTATGCCGCAATCTATCAGACTCACTTCGGTCATTACCGTGCACAACAGCATGTTGTACAATTTCATGCATCCCATAAACTTGGCTTTCTAAAAATCGATACCGCAAAAATTGCCGCAGACCAGTTAATAAAGGCACTTATGCGTACCGGCGATGGCCGTTCACCTGAAACAGCTTTTAAAATAGTCGATATAGGCGAAGAAACTTTAATCCTACAAGCCATCAAGGCGCAATTTAGAAAAAGAGACCTTACCGAAATCAACGGAAGTTATTACGATATTTACGACCTGCTAAATGTCCGCGACGGCAAGGCCGCGATGTATTTCAACATCGACAAACTGATCAAAACAAAAGACTAACGCCCATAAGTGCGCTGTCCCCAGTCCAGCATCGCCTGCAATACATGCTTCAGTACTGTTTGCAGCCTTGCCGCTTTATCGGGCGCATAAGCATAGGGGAGTTCTTCTTGCATATAGGTGTCCCAAACCAGCTCCATTTGTAGGGCATGAATATTATCGGCGGGCCTGCCGTAATGCCTTGTGATGTGTCCACCGACAAAGCGCTGGTCCAGCACGGCAGAAAAATCGCTGCTATTGGCCGCAGTCAATGCAGCTTGCGCCATTTCCGGGGCGCAGCTGGTGCCGCGTGCGGAGCCTAAATTCAAGTCCCACAGGCGGCCCTCAAACAACCTTGGCACCCGGGAGCGAATAGAATGTGCATCGTATAAAATGGCGTAGCCGAATTCCTGCTTCAAAAGCCGTAATTCTTCCGCCAACATTTCATGGTACGGGAGCCAATAAGCTGCCACGCGGTTGATTTTTTCAATATCATCCGGTTCTTCGCCCTTTTGATAAATTTTTTCTCCATCAAATGTTTCCAGCGGGCATAAACCCGTTTTAACTTGGCCGGGATATAAATCCGCATCATCCTGCGGACGGTTCAGGTCAACCACATAGCGGGAATGCGTGGACATTAAAATGCCAATGCCCATTTGTTCGGCAAAGCCGTAGAGCTTGTCTACATGCCAGTCCGTATCCGGCAGCTTCAATGCAGCGGGTGTCAATCGGCGTTTAATATCCGGCGGCAAAAATGTGCCCATATGCGGAATGCTGATCAACAGCGGCGTGGCGCCCCGTATCAAACGGCGGATTTGCATGAAGCCCCCCTAATCCGCAAAAGATGGCAGCATTTTACGGCCCACAAAGGGCAGGAAAGTGCCTGCTTCCACCAGCCTTGTGGCCACACGGATATCCGGCGCGAAATAATGGTCTTCGTGATAATGCCCGACTTGTTCACGCAAGATACGCATGACATCTTGTAACGGTGGTGCGGTCAGCAAGGGAAAATGGAAATCCACGCCTTGCGCGGCAGCCAACAATTCAACCCCTACCACATTTGCTGTATTGGCGGCCATGTCGTTCAAACGTCTGGCGGCGTAAGTGGCCATGCTGACATGGTCTTCCTGGTTGGCCGATGTTGGAATGCTGTCCACGCAAGACGGATGCGCAAGCGCCTTATTTTCAGACACCAATGCGGCTGCTGTCACATGTGCGATCATAAAACCGGAGTTCACGCCGGCATCTTTGACCAAGAACGGCGGCAGGCCGCTGATTTTATGGTCGATCAACATGGCAATGCGCCGCTCGCTCATGCTGCCGATTTCGGCAATGGCAAGCGCCAGTGTATCGGCTGCCATTGCCACAGGTTCCGCATGAAAATTGCCGCCAGATTTTACCGTGCCATTTTCCAAGAACACCAGTGGATTATCTGTTACCGCATTTGCTTCGTTCAAGAAAATACTTGCTGCAAAACGAATGTGATCCAGACAGGCCCCCATCACTTGTGGCATACAACGCAGGCTATAGGGGTCTTGTACCTTGTCATCCACATCGTTGTCGTGAGATTTGCGAATGGCGCTGCCTTTGAGCAAGTTGATATAAGCCTTGGCCACATCAATCTGCCCCTTCTGGCGGCGCACCCGCTGAATTTCCGGCGAGAAAGGTGTGGTCGATCCTTTCGCAGCATCCACGCTGAGCGCGCCCGAGACAACAGCGGCCGCAAAACAGTCTTCCGCGCCAAACAACCCGCGCAGCGCAAGTGCTGTGGAAACTTGCGTGCCATTAATCAGCGCAAGCCCTTCCTTCGGGGCCAACTGCAAAGGCTTCATGCCTTGCTTGCGCAGCTCTGTCTTGGCATCCTTCAAAATGCCGTTCACACGCACCTGCCCTGCCCCGATCAAGGGCAGAGAAAGATGCGCAAGCGGTGCCAGATCACCCGATGCACCGACAGACCCCTTTTCAGGGATGCAGGGATAAATTTCACGGTTATAAAGCTCGATCAGAAAATCGACAACTTCGCGGCGCACACCGGAATAGCCTTGCGACAAGGCATTGATTTTCAGCAGCAAGATCAGACGGACGACATCATCATCCAAAAACCGCCCCACACCTGTGGCATGGGATAAAATCAAATTGCGCTGCAGTTTTTCGAACTGGTCAGGCGCAATCCGGACCTTGGCCAGCGCGCCAAAACCTGTATTGATGCTATAGACCGTGCGGCCATCATCAATAATATTTTGCACAAGCTTTTGCGACAAATCGATGTCTTTGTATGCCGATGCCTGCAAAGACACAGGGAAATGATGCTTGGTCAGCATCCGCAGCGTGCCCAGCGTCATTTCGCCCGGCTTGATCACAATTTTTTTCATGCTTTTTTGCTCCGGATCATCGGCAGGTGTAAATCTTTTTCATGCGCGCAATCAATGGCAATATCATACCCCGCATCGGCATGGCGCATCACACCAGTGGCCGGGTCGTTGGTCAACACGTTTTGCAACCGGCGCGCGGCATCTTCGGTACCGTCTGCCACCACCACCATGCCGGAATGCTGGGAAAAGCCCATACCCACGCCGCCGCCATGGTGCAGAGATACCCATGTGGCACCGCTGGCGGTATTGAGCAAAGCATTCAACAACGGCCAGTCCGACACCGCATCGGATCCGTCTTTCATTGATTCAGTTTCACGGTTGGGGCTGGCGACAGAGCCACTGTCCAGATGATCGCGCCCGATCACAACGGGTGCCGAGAGTTCACCAGAGGCGACCATCTCGTTAAACGCAAGCCCCAGACGCGCGCGATCCCCCAGGCCCACCCAGCAAATGCGTGCGGGCAAGCCTTGAAACTGAATGCGCTCCCGTGCCATATCCAGCCAGTTGTGCAAATGTTTGTTGTCCGGCAAAAGCTCTTTAACCTTCGCATCCGTTTTATAAATGTCTTCGGGGTTGCCCGACAAGGCCACCCAGCGGAACGGGCCAATGCCACGGCAAAACAGCGGGCGAATATAGGCCGGCACAAAGCCCGGAAAATCGAACGCGTTTTTCAAACCTTCTTCTTCGGCCATCGCGCGGATGTTGTTGCCGTAGTCCAGCACAGGAATGCCCATGGCATAGAAATCCAGCATCGCCTGCACATGCGCAACCATGGATTTTTTGGCGGCATTCACAACAGCCTCCGGATCGCTCTGGCGTTTTTGTTCCGCCTCGGCCCATGTCCAGCCAATTGGTAAATAGCCGTTCAGCGGATCATGCGCGGATGTCTGATCTGTCACGGCGTGCGGTTTATATTTGCCATCCTTTTGTACCAAAGCCAGCAACTGCGGAAAGACTTCTGCCGCATTGCCAAGGAGCCCGACAGAAATCGCCTTGCCTGCCGCATGGGCCGCGTGGATCATATCAACGGCTTCTTCAAGGCTGGTTGCTTTTTTATCCAGATAGCGTGTGGCCAAGCGCCGCTCGATCCGGCTCATCTGGCATTCAACCGCCAGCATGGATGCCCCTGCCATGGTGGCCGCCAGCGGTTGCGCGCCGCCCATACCGCCCAAACCACCCGTCAAAATCCATTTACCCGTCAAATCGCCATCGTAATGCTGGCGGCCGACTTCGACAAAGGTTTCATAGGTGCCCTGCACAATGCCTTGTGTGCCGATGTAAATCCAAGACCCGGCCGTCATCTGCCCGTACATCATCAGACCTTTGGCATCCAGTTCACGGAAGTGCGCCCAATTGGCCCAGTTGGGTACCAAATTGGAATTGGCAATCAGCACCCGGGGGGCATCCTTGTGGGTTTTAAACACCCCTACAGGCTTTCCGGACTGCACAAGCAGGGTTTCATCCAGATCAAGCCCCTGAAGCGTCTCTACGATGCTGTCAAAGCATTCCCAGTTGCGCGCGGCTTTGCCGATACCGCCGTAGACGACCAGCTCATCCGGGTTTTCGGCCACGTCCGGGTCCAGATTGTTCATGAGCATCCGCAACGGTGCTTCGGTCAGCCAGGATTTGGTCTGCAACGTGTTACCACGCGGTGCTTTGATGATGCGCTTATTGGCGCGCGCGGGTTGGGCGGTCATGTTTATCCCCCTAAGGTATTGAAATAATGATGCAAAGAATACAGCATCTGCCTGCTACACGATAGAGCATTGACACTTCCATAAAACAGGCGCAAGTTTCTATCAAAATGGACTCGCAAAACATCAACGCGTTTTCATAAAAAATCAAAAAATATAAAAAATTGAAAGGCAATAGAGGTGTTCCCCATGAACGACCATAAAGACTGGACGCGTCAGGATCTTGACGCAATTTTCAACCGCAATGCGCAGCATCTGGAAGCCATCGCACGCGAGATGCCCGATACCCTGCATTCCGTTGATGTCGTGCTGGATGACCAGACGCGCAAACCCGTGATCAACTTCGTATTCGGTGCAGGTACAGCACCGGACTTGCATCAGCTGCCGCCGCAAATTGGCGGGCACGATGTAAAGCACCGCTTTGCAAAATAAGCAAAGCAAGGCCTGATACACCCCATAAAAAAGCCGGAAGAATACTTCCGGCTTTTTTACATCTGAGGCCTTGGTATGCCTTGGTGTATCTGGCACTTAGATATGAATCGGGCGGCCATCCACCGCAAGAGCGGCTTCTTTGACAGCTTCGTTCAATGTCGGGTGCGCATGACAAATGCGGGCAATATCTTCAGCGGATCCGCCAAATTCCATGACAGCCACAACTTCGGCAATCAAAGTACCGGCTTCTGCACCCACAATGTGGCAACCCAGCACGCGGTCTGTTTCCGCATCTGCCAGAATTTTGACAAAACCATCCGATGCTGCCATGGCACGTGCACGGCCATTTGCCATGAACGGGAATTTGCCCGACTTATAAGCAACGCCGGCTTCTTTCAACTGTTCTTCGCTTTTGCCAACGCTTGCGACTTCGGGAAAAGTATACACCACGTTTGGAATAGCATCATAGTTGATGTGCCCGCTTTGGCCTGCAATGATTTCCGCTACCACAACACCTTCATCTTCCGCTTTATGCGCCAGCATGGGGCCGCGCACCACATCGCCAATGGCGTAAATGCCTTTGACATTGGTTTGGAAGTGGTCATCAATTTCAACGATGCCACGGTTGGATACATTCACGCCGACTTTTTCAAGCCCAAGGCCCGAAGTATAAGGACGGCGGCCAATGGAGAGCAAAACCGTTTCTACTTCTAATTTTTCCACGTCACCGCCGTTGGCAGGTTCCAGTGTCAGCGTGACTTTGCCTTTCTTTTTATCAGCACCCGTCACTTTGGTGGCCAGCTTGAATTCCATCCCTTGTTTGGTCAGGATTTTTTTCATTTCTTTCGAAACTTCCAGATCCATCCCTGGCAAAATACGGTCCATAAATTCGATAACGGTGACTTTTGCACCCAGACGCTGCCAGACCGTGCCCATTTCAAGGCCGATCACACCGCCACCGATGACAGCAAGCGCTGCAGGGACTTTATCAAGTGCCAGCGCGCCCGTAGAAGTGACCACCTGCTTCTCATCCACATCAATGCCGTTCAATGGTGTGGATTCAGACCCTGTGGCAATCACAATATTTTTAGCTTGAATGGTTTTCTTGCCACCCTTGCCAGAAACTTCCACCGTATTGGCGGCCGTAATGGTGCCTGTGCCAACGATATGATCCACTTTGTTCTTTTTGAACAAAAAGCTGATGCCTTGCGTATTGGCCGCGACCACTTTGTCTTTGTGGCCCATCATTTTTTTCAAATCAATTTTCGGGGTGCCGACATCGATACCGAGGCCCGCAAAATCATGCGCCGCATGGGCGTATTTTTCCGACACGCTCAAAAGCGCTTTGGACGGAATGCAGCCGACATTCAAGCAGGTGCCGCCCAAGGTGTTATCTTTTTCAATACAGGCTGTTTTCAGGCCCAATTGTGCCGCACGAATGGCACAAACATAACCACCCGGGCCGGAGCCGATCACAACAACATCATAAGTCTCTGCAGACATGGTATTCCCCTCTTGATACAGGCGTTTTTGTTGTGCCGACTGTACGCCAAAACAGGGCTTTTTTCGAGTCAATAACCAGCCACGGATTCGCTCCCGCGCCATGCCGCCAGCAAGGCGCAAAAAAGCCTTTAAAATATAGCTTAATCATTGATTTTACATATAAAATTTGACAGATCTTCCAAGCTTTGATATTCAGGAGTCTTCGACAGATTTCTTCTCCGATGCTGTTGAAGAAGTTTCTTGATAGAGGGTGTACTACGAAAGGGTCGGTCCGTAACACCGGCCCTTTCACTTTTTAAGGCGCCTGCTATTAGAAAACTGACATATATAACAGCAACATAACAAAGATATTGCCTCTTCCCTTATATTTTGTTATGTTAAATACAATTGAGAAGGATGCCAGATACCGTGAAAAAAGCCCGCCTCAAAGACGGACAAGTGATTCTTGCGCATCAATACGACCGTGATGCGCATGGTACCGATATGCTCTGCGCTGACCCAGATTGCAGCGCACACATGGGCTTTCGCAAAGAAGCGCTGACCCACGGCAGCCTTGCGCTAAAAAGCGCACACTTCTTTTCGCGCAGTGCCAAAGAGCATCGCGCGGATTGTAACGCTTATGAAGAATTCAGCATTCAGGCCCGCGCGCGCAAATCTATCGAACAAGCCTTGAAAGAAGGCAAAACAATTGTCATCAATCTCAACGTCCGCCTGATGGAAGATTTTAACGGCGTGGCCGGTGCCCTTGTCTGCCAGCCCAGCACCAACGACGTACGTAACTATGTCGCGGTCGGTGCCAAAAGCGTCGAAGACGTATTGGACTATATGGAGACGATCGAGAAAAAAGCAGGCAAAGACGGCATTGCCCGCACACGCATCAATTATCAGGGCCAAACTTTGCCGCTGGATGAATTCGTCATCGACAGCCGCGATAAATACCGCAGCTTGTTGAATAAAATGTACCTGACCTTACAAAAAACACCACCTGCTGCTGGAAAAACCGGACCGGATGCCTTGCATTCCGTCCAGGAAATCGTCGACTTCCCCCGCCTGATCCGCTTCAAGGCCACGCACAACACGCGTGCCGGTACCAATAAAATATTGCGCGGGACACCTATTCAAATTCAAAAGAACAAAACACAGCGCATTGTTTTGCTGCAAAGGGCGCAGACAGGAAAACAATTCCGCCAGACCCTGCGCGGTGAAGATGTGCATTTGATTGCCCGCCCTGCCCTGCACCGTTACGAAGCCACGCGCGCGCAAGAAGATTTGCAGCAAGGCAAACCCGTCGTGTTTATCGACATGCACTGGAAAGTGGTCAGCGCAACACAATTCACGCCCGCTGAAACCCCCGCCGCCGAGCAAAAACCGCACCCCAAACAAGATAAGTTCGGGTTTTAATCCGTCTTGCCGGCACGTTTAAAAAAGCCGTATTGTAAAAAATGCGCTGCTTCGACAATGACCGCATGGCTGGATGCGATAAAGGCATGGTTCACATGCAAAACAATGTGATCTTTTTCACCATCCACATGCGTGCGCTTGACGGTGACTTTGCCGTCATCATCCCCCGGTAGGATAAGAGATGACAACGGGTCAATGCTGCGGTCACCCGCAATGATGCCAGTTTCAAAATCAATCTTGCCGAATTTTTTATCAAAATCCTGATCGGTGCCCAGTTGTTGTCCGGGTGGCCCATAGAATTTTTTATAAGCCCAGTTATTGCGTAAAAAATCTGCCACTTCGCTGCCCTGATTGGGCGTGCCGAACATCACAACACGGCCTAAATTTTTTGGACGATGCTTGGCGACATACGCCCGAATAACAAGCCCGCCCATGGAATGACCGACAAAATGGACCTGACGGTTTGGATCTGCCGTAAAAGCGGCAATGGCCGGATGAATTTTTTCTGCCAGATCCTCAATCTTATATGTTGTGGATTCATACCCCAGATTAAGCACCTGATAGCCCCGCTTTTCAAAATCTTTGGCCATGCGCGACATAGAAGCAGGGGTGCGCGCAATGCCGTGCAACAACACAACATAATCGCCCGTCGCCGCCTGTGAAAACGTGGGGGCGATAAAAACGGCCAGTAAAGCGAGAAGAAAACTGCGCATATTTTTAGAAAAAAGAAAGGGAGTGTTCCAAAGAACAACCCCCTTGCCTTCCCTTAAACATCCAGCAGCAGGCGCTGCGGATCTTCAATGGCATCTTTGATACGCACGAGGAAGGAAACGGCTTCCTTGCCATCCACAATACGGTGATCATAGGACAGTGCCAGATACATCATGGGACGGATAACAACCTGACCGTTAATGGCAACAGGACGTTCTTTTGTGGCGTGCATCCCCAAAATAGCCGATTGCGGCGGGTTGATAATCGGCGTGGACAGCATAGAGCCAAAAACACCACCGTTTGTGACCGTAAAGGTACCGCCGGTCAATTCATCAAGGCCCAGCTTGCCATCCCGCGCGCGCAGACCCAGGTCACCAATTTCTTTTTCAATACCTGCAAAGCCTTTTTGATCAGCATCCCGCACCACTGGCACCACAAGGCCTGTCGGCGTGGATACAGCAACACCGATATCATAGTAATTTTTGTAAACAATATCGGTGCCGTCAATTTCAGCATTCACAGCCGGGAAATCCTTCAACGCCTGTACCGCCGCCTTGACGAAGAACGACATGAAGCCCAACTTCACGCCATGTTTCTTTTCAAAGCTTTCTTTGTACTGGTTGCGCAAGGCCATCACGTGGCTCATGTCCACTTCGTTAAACGTGGTCAGCAGGGCCGCTGTGTTTTGTGCATCTTTCAAACGCTCGGCAATACGCTGGCGCAGGCGTGTCATTTTCACACGCTCTTCGCGCCCCGCATTGTTGCGCGGGCCAGCAGGTTGCGCAGGCGCTTTGGCAGCAGGCGTTGCAGCGGGTGCTTTCAAGGCTTCGAGCACATCGCCTTTTGTGATGCGACCATCCTTACCGGTGCCGTCGATGTTTGAAGCATCCAGATTGTTATCATCTGCAATTTTGCGCACAGCCGGCGAGAGGAAAGTATCGTTGTTGGCAGGCTTGGATGCAGCCTGCTGTGCCTTTGGCGCGTCCGTCTTGGCAGGCGCTGCCGATTTTGCAGCTTTTTCGGATTTTGCACCGGCAGCACCTTCGGCAATGGAGCCCAGAACCGCACCGACTTCAACGTTTCCACCTGTTTGCACTTTGATTTCTTTCAAAACGCCTGCGGATTTTGCATTTACTTCCAAAGTGACCTTGTCTGTTTCCAGCTCTACCAAGGGTTCATCAACAGACACGCTGTCCCCGACATTTTTCAGCCATTTGGCCACGGTCGCTTCCTTAACGGATTCACCCAGTGCGGGAACGATGATTTCTGTTGCCATGATTTACCTTCTTTCTACTTTCAATATATATCGGGAGTGGATCAAAGACCCAAAGCGCTGTTTACAAGCGCTTCTTGTTCCTTGTTGTGTTGTTTGAGCGAACCCGTCGCCGGCGCTGCAGCCGCCGCACGGCCCACATAGACCGGACGACCCGCTTTATGCTTGATGGAAGCCAGCACGGATTCAAGACGACGGTCCACAAAGAACCACGCGCCCTGGTTTTCAGGCTCTTCCTGACACCAGATCACTTCGGCGTTCGGATATTTGGACAATTCTTCCGCCAGCGGTTTTTCAGGGAAAGGATAGAATTGTTCCAAACGCAAGAACGTTACATCTTTCACGCCGTGTTTTTCACGGGCTTCAAACAGATCGTAATACACTTTGCCACTGCAAATAACGACGCGTTTGATGTCTTTGGGTTTGGCCACAGGCGTGTCTTCATGCAAGACGCGGTGGAAAGTTTGCTGGCCCATGAACATTTCTTTGGGCGAAACGCAAAGCTTGTGCCGCAGCAAAGATTTCGGCGTCATAATAATCAACGGTTTGCGGAAATCGCGGCGCATTTGACGGCGCAGAGCATGGAAGTAGTTTGCCGGCGTGGTGCAATTCAGCACCTGCCAGTTATCTTCCGCAGACAATTGCAAGAAACGTTCGACCCGGCCTGATGAATGCTCCGGCCCCTGTCCTTCGGAACCATGCGGCAACAGCATCACAAGGCCCGACATGCGCAGCCATTTGGTTTCGGCGGACGAGATAAACTGATCGATGATCACCTGTGCACCGTTCACGAAATCGCCAAACTGGCCTTCCCACAAAACAAGTGATTTGGGGTCAGACGTGGAATAGCCGTATTCAAAACCCAATACCGCCATTTCACTCAGCGGACTGTCGTGTACATCAAACCGCGCCTGTGCGGGGTCGATGTTATCGAGCGGCATATAGCGTTTCTCGGTTGTTTGATCGGTCAGCGCGGCATGGCGGTGGGAGAATGTGCCACGCCCGCAATCCTGGCCAGACAAACGTACAGGATGGCCTTCCAGAACAAGCGAGCCAAAGGCCATCGCCTCGGCTGTTGCCCAATCAAAGCCCTCACCCGTCTCAAACATTTTCTTTTTCGCATCCAGCTGACGCTGGATTTTGCTGTTCAGGTCAAAGCCTTCGGGAATTGTCGTCAGGGCTTTGCCAATTTTTTTATACGTGTCTTCGCTCAGCGCCGTTTCGCCGCGACGTTCATCGCCATAGGCAATCTTCAAACCCGTCCAATGGCCTTCAAGCATATCGGCGCGGTTGGGCTTATAACTGGTGGCGGCTTCAAATTCACGTTCCAGATAGGCATTCCAATCGGCATACATCTGGTCTGTATCTTCGGCAGTCATCACTTTTTCATCAACGAGCTGGCGCGCATAAATGCTGCGCGTTGTCTCTTTGCTTTTGATCACCTGATACATCTTGGGCTGCGTAAATGCAGGCTCATCCGATTCATTGTGCCCGTGACGGCGATAACAAATAACGTCAATAAATACGTCTTTCTTGAAAGTCTGGCGGAATTCCGTTGCCAGACGGGCCACATACATGACCGCTTCCACATCATCGCCATTCACGTGGAAAATGGGCGATTGCACCATTTTCGCAACATCGGTGCAGTAGTTGCCGGAACGTGAATACAAAGGTGCCGTTGTAAAACCGATCTGGTTATTAATGACCACATGCACTGTACCGCCCACACGGTAACCCGGCAGGTCGGACATCATCAATGTTTCGGGCACAACACCTTGGCCTGACAAAGCTGCATCACCATGAATAAGCAGCGCCATGACTTGCGCACGTTCTTCATCACCACGGATAGCTTGTTTCGCACGTACTTTGCCTACCGCCACCGGATCCACGCATTCAAGGTGGGACGGATTGGGGGTCAAAGACAAATGCACGATTTTACCGCCGAATTCACGGTCGCTGGAGGTACCCAGGTGGTACTTCACATCGCCCGACCCCTGCACATCATCCGGCTTTGCCGATGTACCTTGAAATTCGGAGAACATGGCCGTGAATGTTTTACCCATGACGTTTGTCAGGATGTTCAGACGGCCGCGGTGTGCCATGCCGATAATCACTTCCTTCACACCCAGATTGGCAGCGGTTGCAATCACTTCCTCAAGGGCCGGGATGACAGATTCACCCCCTTCAACGCCGAAGCGTTTTGTGCCGGTGTATTTCAGATCCAGGAATTTCTCGAACCCTTCAGCCGCTGTCAGACGCTGCAGAAAATGTTTTTTCTCAGGCACGGTGAAGCTTTTTCGGTTGGCCGGATTTTCAAGGCGGTCTTGCAGCCATTGGCGCTGGTTGAGGTCCTGAATATGCATGTATTCAAGACCGATGGTACCGCAATAAATATCTTCCAGTGTTTTAATCACCTGCGCCAGCGTCATCACATCGTGGCCAAATGCGCCATCGACATAAATTTTCCGGTCCAGTTCTGCCTCTGTCAGCCCGTAGGTTGCCAATTCCAGATCGGCATGTTTGCCTTTGGTGGAAATGCCCAACGGATCCAGGTTTGCCAAAAAATGGCCGCGCACACGGTAGCCACGGATCAGCATCAAAGTCCGAATGGCAATTCTGGCATCTTCTGCGGTTACTGCATTGCCGGCGGTACTTGCATCCTTGGCTTTCTTAGCCGCAGGTTTTACACCCGCATCATCGGCATTGGCCGCAGTTGATAAAACAGCTGCCAGCTTATCTGCCTGAGGCGTCCAGCTGGCCCCGTTAAGTTCTGCCACCAGTTCCCGCGCTTCATCACCAAGGCTGCCAAACAAATCCGCCCAGCTCGGATCGACGCTGGACGGGTTTTTGACGTATTGATCATACAAACCGGCGATGTAATCGGGGTCGGCGGCGGAAAGGAAACTCAGGGCTTGTCGCTGTGACATTTTTTTGCTCTTTTATTTTTATCAAGGCAGCAGGAAAAGCGGCTGTTTAGGCCGCTTTGATCGCTTTCATTACCGCATCTCCCAGACCAGCAGGGCTATCGGAAACCACAAAACCGGCAGCCTGCATGGCTGCAATTTTATCTTTGGCCGCGCCCTTGCCACCGGCAATAATCGCGCCCGCATGGCCCATGCGACGGCCCGGAGGCGCTGTCACACCAGCAATGAAGCCTGCGATCGGTTTTTTGATTTTCGAATTTTTGATAAATTCGGCAGCGTCTTCTTCGCCTGTGCCGCCAATTTCACCGATCATCAAAATGGCTTCTGTTTCATCATCCGCCAGGAACATTTCCAGCGCGGAAATGAAATCTGTGCCGTTCACGGGGTCGCCGCCGATACCGATGCATGTTGTCTGCCCCAGACCATTGGCCGTGGTTTGCGCAACCGCTTCGTAGGTCAGCGTGCCGGAGCGGGAAACGATGCCCACTTTGCCACGCTTGTGGATGTGCCCCGGCATAATGCCGATTTTGCATTCACCCGGTGTGATGACACCCGGGCAGTTCGGACCGATGAGGCGGGTTTTGGAACCCTCCAGCTTGCGCTTGACCTTCACCATATCCAAAACAGGGATACCTTCGGTAATGCACACAACCAGTTCAAGGCCCGCATCCACCGCTTCCAAAATCGCATCTGCTGCAAACGGCGGCGGCACGTAAATAACAGACGCATTGGCGCCCGTTTCATTTACAGCTTCCTGCACGGTATTGAACACAGGCAGATCAAGATGTTTGGTGCCGCCCTTACCGGGCGTGACACCGCCCACCATTTTGGTGCCATAGGCAATCGCTTGCTCGGAATGGAATGTTCCTTGCGCGCCGGTAAAACCCTGACAAATAACTTTGGTATCTTTGTTAACAAGAACAGCCATGATTTACGCAGCCTCCGCTTTTACTGTGCTGACGACTTTTTGCGCCGCATCGGCAAGATTATCTGCCGCAATGATATTCAAACCAGACTCTTTCAAAAGCTTTTTACCTTTGTCCACGTTGGTCCCTTCCAGACGCACAACCAGCGGCATGGTCAGCCCCAGTTCGCGCGCAGCAGTAATAACACCCTCGGCAATTACATCGCAACGCATGATGCCGCCGAAAATATTGACGAGAATGCCTTCGACATTCGGGTCGGACAAAATAATGCGGAAAGCCTCGGCAACACGTTCTTTTGTCGCGCCACCGCCCACATCCAGAAAGTTTGCCGGATCGCCGCCATACAATTTGATGATATCCATGGTCGCCATGGCAAGACCTGCGCCGTTGACCATGCAACCGATGTTGCCTGTCAGCTTGACGTAGTTCAGCTCATGGTCTTTCGCGCGTTTTTCAGCCGGATCTTCTTCGGCAACGTCACGCAGTTCTTCCACTTCTTTCTGGCGGAACATGGCGTTATCATCGAAATTCATCTTGGCATCCAGCGGCAGCACATCACCATCGGCTGTGACCACCAGCGGATTAATTTCAACGATGGAAGCATCGAGGTCCAAAAATGCTGTGTACATTTTTGCAATCAATGCCACGCATTTATTGACCTGCTTGCCTTCCATGCCAAGACCGAAAGCGATCTGACGGCCTTGAAATGCCTGAAAGCCAATGGCCGGATCAACCACAACTTTCATAATTTTCTCAGGATGTTTTTCGGCAACTTCTTCAATGTCCATACCGCCTTCTGTGGAGGCCATGATGGTGACGGAAGATGTCGCGCGGTCAATCAACATGCCCAGATACAGTTCACGGGCAATGTTGCAGCCGTCTTCGATGTACAAGCGGCGCACTTCTTGACCTTGCGGCCCCGTCTGATGCGTCACCAGCTGCATCCCCAGAATATTCTGAGCTTCGGTCTTCACAGCATCCAGAGACTTTACGACTTTTACGCCGCCGCCCTTGCCGCGGCCACCTGCGTGAATTTGTGCTTTCACAACATAAACAGGGCCCGGCAAAGATTTCGCGACTTCAACCGCTTCATCAACCGTATAAGCCACGCCGCCGTTCAACACGGGAATGCCGCGCGCTTTCAGCAGTTCTTTGGCTTGATATTCATGGATATTCATTGTCTTGGATTACCTTTCTAAATCAGGTCTAAATCAGGCCGCAGCGGGCTTCAGATTTTTTGCAACTTCGCAAAGCGCTTTGACAGCATCGACAGATTTATCGAACATCGCTTTTTCTTCAGATGTGAAGGAAACTTCGATAATTTTCTCAACACCGTTCGCACCGATCACTGTCGGCACACCGATATAAAGGCCTTTAATGCCGTATTCACCGTTCAACTGTGCCGCGCAAGGCAACACGCGGCGCTTGTCCAGCAAATAGCTTTCCGCCATCGAAATGGCAGCAGCAGCAGGTGCGTAAAACGCGGAGCCTGTTTTCAACAGCGCCACAATTTCGGCACCACCATCACGGGTACGCTGTACGATTTTGTCGAGTTTTTCTTGTGTCGTCCAACCCATGGCAACCAGATCCGGCAACGGAATGCCACCAACGGTCGAGTACCGCACCAGCGGCACCATTGTGTCGCCATGGCCACCCAGCACGAATGCGCTGACGTCTTCGACGGACACTTTGAATTCATCAGCCAGAAAGTGGCGGAAACGTGCGCTGTCCAAAACGCCCGCCATGCCCACAACCTTCTCGGGCTTGAAGCCGGTGACTTCTTGCATGATCCCCACCATCACATCCAGCGGGTTGGTGATCACGATTACGAAAGCATTCGGGGCGTGTTGTTTAATGTTTTCGCCCACAGATTTAATCACGCCTGTGTTGATGCCGATCAGGTCATCACGGCTCATGCCCGGTTTGCGCGGCACGCCTGCGGTGACGATCACAACATCGGCGCCAGCAATAGCGGCATAGTCATTGCTGCCTGTCAGGGCTGAATCAAAACCTTCAACGGGGGCGGCTTCTGCAATATCCAGCGCCTTGCCCTGCGGCACACCTTCAGCGATATCCACGAGAACAACGTCCCCAAGCTGTTTCATCCCTGCGAGCAGAGCCAGCGTACCGCCAATTTGCCCAGCGCCAACCAGCGCGATTTTTTTGCGTGACATGTATTTATTCCTTTGTATACCGGTTTTCCCTAATCTTTATTGCTTGCTATTTATATTAAGGACTCGACTGTGCAAAAAAATAGCACAAATTCCGCCGCTTGGTAGGGGGTTTCGGCAAAAAACAAACGTTTTTCATACCCCTACCCCCTTGAGGGTGCTCACTTTGCGTAACCGATTGCTGCAGCGCGTCTATTTTGTTTCTTATGACAAAACGGAGTTCCCCACGGCCCCGGCCCGTGATAAAATCAAACCATGAAACAGCCCCCGCCCGAACATCTGCCTTTAAGCGGTATGCAGGCCGAAGCCTTTTTTACAAAACAGGCCGATGCCTATTCATGCGGGCCAGCCTGCGTGGCAAGCGCGGCAAAGCTATATGGCAAAACCAATGTCGTTTATGATGATGTCCGCCGGCAGCTTTCGCCCGATCCGGTTATCGGATCCAAAAATGAAGATGTGGCCGAACTGTGCAAAAACCGCCTGCCGTTTTCTTCAGCCGGAGAAAATACCTATACCGGCGGCGTTGCGATTGCGAACATTATTCAAGACGAGGGCCATTACGTCCTGTTTTTGAAACAAGAAGGGGATGATATTGTTTATTACGATCCCTATCATCACGAACTTGTGGTTGATAAGCTGAACCAGGTTGAGTGGATTTCCGAGTCAGGGCATTTAAAAAACTGGTCCATCAACCTGCAACCACTGCCGGATGATTTTGCGGCAAAAACCATTGCCGACTGGCGAAAAATGGCCACCACGCCCGGCACAGCCCCACAAACCAACAACACACATACCGTGCACACCGCCGCAAAACCACCGCGCCCCTGATATCCCTGTCTATTGGAAAGCTTACCGCATGACAAAGCCTTTGCCATACCAGCTCGACCTCCCCACAGAAACAATTGACAGTTTTTTTGTGCGCCAGAAAGATGATTATTCCTGCGGTCCCGCTTGCCTCACCAGCGTGGCACGGATTTTTGCCACACCGGACAAAAACTATGACATGTTCCGTCAAATTTTGAACCCGAATACCACCGTCGGGTCTTGCAACTTTAAAATGGCTGAAGTCAGCGAAGAACATCTACCGTTTCTGCAAAGCGGCGAGAATATTTACCACAGCGGCATCGCCGTTGCGAATATCATGCAGGAAGAAGAAGGCCATTACGTTGTGTTTTTATGCCACGAAGGGGACAATATCGTCTATTACGATCCCTACCATCACCAGCTTGTGGTGGACCGGTTGCAGGACCTGGAATGGATTTCTGAATCAAAACACCTGACACGCTGGTCCATCAATTACGCGCCGCGTGAAAATAACAGCATTGATTACTGGCTGGCTTTTGCCAATCCGCCGGATTAACCGGTTTTTTCAGCTCCGAAAAATTCCAGCTGCCATTTAATTTCATCCGGTGTCATGGGGTAGTCGGTGCCACCTTTGGCATACATAATTTCACGCGGTTTTATTTTTGCTGCACGTTGTTGTACCTCGATACAAACCCGCATGGGCAATTTAGCCTTATGGCACAAGGCAACCACCGGCTTGGCCGTTCCCGCATTCAACATCGCATTCACCCGTGCCGGATGCATACCCGACGCATGGCTGAGCGCCATGGTCACAAAATCAAGTTCCTGCCATGACAGCGCGTCACTGATCACATCTGGCGACATGCGGCCTTCTTGAATAAAACGCGCCACTTTATGCTCAGGGGTTTCATGTACATCACCGTCATGCAAAAAAGACAAACGGCGTTTAATAGTTGTTAGTAAAGCATCGCGCGTGGCGGCATCAAAATCGCTGCGTTTTTCCAAGACATCCAGAACAACCTTGTCGACAAACCCGACCATTTGGCGCGCCAGATCCAGCGACAATTCAGGCCGCAAGGCAATCGGGCGGTGCCAGGCGGGGCGGTTACGTGCCTGATCCACGATTTTTTGTAACGTATCCACATCAAAGGCCGCACCGGGATTGTTGATAAGCGCGGTGCTCGCTGGTTCATCCTCCACATCAATCACGGCATCGGCCACGCGCGCGCTGACGCTGTCACGTGTGGCAATAGCGGCCACAGCCCAAGGGGCCGGGTGACTGCCAATAATATCGAGCAAATCTTCATCCGGCAGCGTCACACAAAAACGCAAGACCGGCTCCGCCACCTCACGCTCCACATCACGTGCCAGACGGCTAACCACAACGGGCGGGGCTTTGGCATAGTCTTGCAAAACAGAAGTCAGCGCCTGACGTACCTGTATCACTTCGTCTTCGGCCAAACGACCAAGTGCCTGCACAGCAAAAGCATAGAGCTGACTATGTTTCTCCGGCGACAGGCCCGGCAGCAATTTCAGCAAACGCGCCGCCAGCGCGAGGCGCACATCCAACTCCCGATCTTGTGCCAGCAAATGTGCCGCCTGCATGGGCGTTGATTTATTCGCAGCCACGGCCTGACGAATGGCGGCATCGCCCTTGCTGGCCAGATAATATAAAATTTCTGGGTTGGTATCGGCATCTTTTGCCAAGCGCATCAGTGCTTGCGGCTGGCCGCTTTCCAATAGTTTTTTTTGCGCCTCATAGCGCGCCGCCTGATTGCCTGAAAAAAGTTTCTTAAAAAAAGAAAGCATTAACCGGTTCCTTCCCCGTATTCACGTGACTGCATTTCCATCAAACGGCTGATTGTGCGCTCGAAAACCCCTGCATGAACTGTGCCACGGTAAAGCTGCTCCGCCGGAACTTCTGCCGAAAGCGCTAAAATGGCATGATGATCATAAAGTGTATCGATCAAAGTCACAAACCGCAGGGCCGCATCCCTTTGATTATCCGTCATTTGCGGTATATCTGCCACTATAAAAACACGGTAGCGGCGCGCCAGCTCCAGATAATCCAGCGCACTGCGCGCTTCCATACACAGGCTCTGAAAACTGAAGGCTGCGACTTCTTTTTCAGCGCGTGGCACATGAATTTTACGACCCTTGACCAGAATATCGACCGGTGCGCCGTCACTGTCATCTGAAATGGTGCGGAAGATACGATCCAATTGCAGACGTGCATCGGCATCATGCGGCCAGAAATACATTTTCTGGCCGGCCAGACGGTGCAGGCGATAATCTTTTTCACCGGCAAAAGAAAACAGTGTCAGTTTATTTTTGAGCAGATCAATGAATGGCAAAAATCTATCACGCTGTAAACCATCGGCATAAAGATCATCCGGCGGAATATTGGATGTCATGGTGACCGTCACACCGCGATCAAACAATGCCGTAAACAACCGGCCCAATATCATGGCATCGGCCACATCACGCACCTGAAATTCATCAAAGCATAACAATTGGGCATTCTGCGCAATCCAATCTGCACAGGCGATCAAGTCACCGTCTATCTGGCTGGCCTTGCCTTTATGCCGCGCGTTGCGCTGCCGGTGCAAAAAATCATGTACATCCAGCATAAAAGCATGAAAATGCACCCGTCGTTTTCTTTCAACCGGTGCCTGCGCAAAAAATAAATCCATCAACATGGATTTGCCACGGCCAACACCGCCATAAAAATACAGCCCCTGCACGGGCACCGCTGCAGGTTTGCCGAAATGCCACCAGCGTACTTGCGGCACCGATGCTGCAAGTTGGCGCGCAAGATCATCCAGCAGCACAACAGCAGCACGCTGGTCCGGATCCGGCGTTAAAAGGCCGGAGGCTATTTTTTCGTTATATGTTTTTAAAACTGTCGTCATGCTTTGCTTTTTAGCTTACCTTATACGGCAGTGGAGATGTTTTAAATGAATTTTCTAATGAATTTTCTACGGCCCAGAAGCACTTCCGACGTTTTTTTGCTCATTGCCAATATCCTGCCCCTGTTGGGGGTCATGCTTTGGGGCTGGAAAGTTTTTGATATTCTACTGATCTTCTGGCTGGAGAATGTGGTCATCGGCATTTTTAATGTCGTGAAAATGCTGAGCTGGATCCAATATTGCCGCTTGTACATCGCCCTTCCCATAGTACCCTTTTTTATACTTCATTACGGCGGTTTCACCGCAGGTCATGGCATTTTTATTCTGGCAATATTTGATGCACAGAGCAAAATTTCCACCGATACAATCTGGCAAACCCTCCACGCAGGCGGATGGAATATGTACCTGGCAATTGGCGGCATTTTCCTCAGCCACCTGTTCTCGTTTATCAGCAACTTCCTCGGCAAACGTGAAATCGAGCGCACGCACATTGGCCTTCTGATGACGGCTCCCTACGGACGGATCGTGGTGATGCATTTGACCATTATTATTGGTGGCGGTGCAGCCCTTGCCTTGGGCCAGCCGCTCTGGGCCTTGGCGCTGCTGGTTTTGCTGAAAACAGGCATGGACCTGAAAGCGCACCGGAAAAGCCATGAAAAACAAGCCAACCCTGAAAAAATCACCGCTGCGATCAAAGCTTTGACAGAGCGTAAATCAGGCGTAAGATAATTCATTCACATACTCTTTTTACCCAAGGAGATTACAGATGAGCGAACATAAGAAAAAATGCTGCGGCGGCAAATGCCACACAGATTTCAAAAAAGCAGGCGAAAAGCCCGTAGCCCCGCCCGCACCGCCAGCCAATGAATCCCAAAAGCCGGAAGCACCGAAAAAGAAATGCTGCGGCGGCGGTTGCCACCCGAAAAAATAAGGCCCCGGCCTTTGGGCAAGGAACAAAAAAACCTCCGGTAAAAAGCCGGAGGTTTTTTACATGTGTATTCTATTTCTTTAAATGACCGGCAATAAACCGCATGGCCGGTTTAAAAGATTCCTCGTTCACTGTGTGGCCCATATCTTTGATGATTTCCGATTTCACCGGAATTTTTGCATCACCCAGACGTTTCAGGGAATCGTCGAAATGCAGGCTGACTTTGGACACAGCATCTTCAAAGGCTTTTTTTAATTTATTCTTGGGCGGGGCCACTTTCATTTTTTTGCCGGTATAGAAAAAATCATCCTTGTCGCCCATTACAAACATCGTATCAGGCTTCGATTTTGGCTTTACAATCGGAAACACAGGGCCTGAATGATTGACCACAGCGGCAACTTTATGCTCGCGCCGCGTGCCCATCTGCACGGCAATCGCGCCGCCCAATGAAAACCCGAACAGTGCCAGATTTTCATCTTTCAATTGACGCTTTTGCAACTGCGCATCGGCAAAGCGGTTCAATTGATCAACCACAGGCACACTGTTGAAAAAATGGCTCAGCACCAATTTGGCATTTTCGCCCGCATTGGGGCTGATGTGGTGCCAGCTGTAGAGATCATCGGCATTGCCGGCGCCATTCTTGCGTACATGCGCGGGGGACGCGTGCATAGGCTCGGGCCCGCGCACAATCAATACGTCTGTATTGGGGCGTTCCTTGCGGATCTGGTCCGCCAGCTTTTCAAACATGATGGGATGATTGGCATGACCGTGCAGAATAATCACAAGCCCATCCGCTTTACCGGAGGCACAAGGGTATTCAAGGAAATGAAAGCCGTTTTCTTGCTTCATGCATGACCCGTTCGAATTAAAACGCGCCACCCTTTATCTATCCCGCCAAGGACAGGCATCATGCTAGGACAATGAAAACCCCTTGTAAACAGTCAATTCGAACGGTCGTTACAGAACCAAAAACCGTTTAAAACTGGTCGTTTGCAATTTGACTCACTGCAGCATTTCCGCCCATGGCAGGGGCAGAAAGGCCATAAATTTCCGGCAGAAGCGATTCAGCAAAGAACCGTGCCGTGACAAGGCGTGTGTTGTAAAACAGCGCATCCCCTGCCGGATCAAACAGCGCATCATGCGCGGCCTTGGCCATGCGTGCCATCATATACCCGCCCGCCACCACGGCAAACTGGCGCTGATAGGCAACCGCGCCTGCAGCCACGGCATCTGTGTTCGACTTGGCATGGGCCAGCATCCAGTCTGTGGTTTCCAGCAACGTGACAATCGCCTTTTTCATGGCGCTTTGGATCACATCCAGATCATCGCTCGGTTTTTCATTCAGCGTTTTCAAAAAATCCGTCATTTCGCCGATAAACTTTTTGGCCTCCGCCCCGCCATCACGCAAAACCTTGCGAAAAACCAGATCATTCGCCTGAATACCGTTGGTGCCTTCATAGATCGGCAGAATACGTGCATCGCGGTAAAACTGCGCCGCACCCGTTTCTTCGATAAAGCCCATCCCGCCGTGGATTTGAACACCGGTCGATGTTGTCTCCAACGCAAGGTCTGTGGACCAGGCTTTGACCAAGGGTGTCAATAAATCCGCCCGCGCTTCTGCAGCGCTGCGGGCATCGGTTTCTTTTTCATGGCGCATACGGTCCAGCTGCGCACCTGCGTAATAGGCAAGAGCGCGCGATGCTTCGGTATTGGCTTTCATGGTCAATAACATGCGGCGCACGTCGGGGTGTTCAATAATGGCCACGCGCTTGCCGCTTTTATCACCAAGGCGGCTGCACTGCACACGGTCACGCGCATAAGACAACGCATGTTGATAAGCAGATTCTGACAGCGCAACACCTTGCAGACCGACAGCGATGCGCGCGTTGTTCATCATTGTGAACATATTGCGAAGCCCCTTGCCTTCTTCACCCACCAGATAGGCAACAGCGCCTTCTTTTTCACCATATTGCATGACACAGGTGGGGGAGCCGTGGATGCCCAGCTTATGCTCCAGCGACACCACGCCCAGATCATTGCGCGCACCCAAGGTGCCGTCTGCATTGACCAAAAATTTTGGCACAATAAAAAGGCCGAGCCCGTCGTTGCCTTCAGGCAAACCATCCACACGGGCCAGCACCAGATGAACAATGTTCTCGGTAAAGTCATGTTCACCAAAAGTAATAAAAATCTTCTGGCCTTTCATGGTGTAATGATCGCCTGTTTTTTTAGCAAGCGTGCGAATGGCCGCAAGGTCGGTGCCGGCTTGCGGTTCGGTCAGATTCATGGTGCCTGTCCAGTGGCCGGAGATCAGATGCGGCAGGTATGTCTTTTTTTGCTCTTCTGTGCCGTGCTTTTCAATCGCCTCAATCGCCGCAGATGTCAAAAGCGGGCAAAGGCTGAGCGCCAGATTGGCCGATTGCCACATTTCATTCACCGCCATGCCCAAGGCCCAGGGCAGCCCCTGCCCGCCAAATTCAGGCGTGCAGACGAAAGCATTCCAGCCCCCCTCGGCAAACTGCTTGTAAGCATCTTTAAAACCATCCGGCGTTTTAACGGCGCCGCTTTCAAGGCGCGACATTTGCTGGTCGCCTTTTTTATTTGTCGGGGCCCAGACATCCCCTGCCACACGGGCCGCTTCGGTCAGCACGGCATCCACCACATCGGGCGTTGCGTGATCATAGCCGGGCAAGCCGGACAGCGCTGCCATATCGGCAATCTGGTCGAGAACGAAGCGCATTTCTTTGACGGGGGCAGTATAGGCCATGGTACTCAAACTCCTGATAAATTTGCCTGTCCAGTATAAGGATTTGCCCGCACAGGCAAAGCCTTTCCCGACAAAGCGCCCTTGACGGCGCGTCTGGCACGGTGCTTGCAAGGTTATATTCCAGAAAAGAGGGCAAAAGCCCCCGCAAGACAGGGAGAATGAAAGAATGACAGCCGCATTTAGCGCCGCAAAGGCCGGAATTGCTGATAAATATCAAAAGGTTGCACCACAACAGGTGATTCAGGCCGTGCAAAAGGCATCAAAGCGCACGGGGGTAGATTTTTCCTTCCTGATGGAAAAAGCCGCCGCAGAAAGCAGTTTTGACCCCAAGGCGAAAGCCAAAACATCCAGCGCCACCGGCCTCTACCAGTTTATCGAAAGTACCTGGCTGAACATGGTGAAAAAACATGGCGACAAATACGGCCTTGGCGATTACGCCGAAAAAATCGACATCAAGAACGGCCGCCCCTGTGTGGAAGATTGCGACCGTGACGAAATTTTGAACCTGCGCAATGACCCTGAAATTTCTGCCCTGATGGCAGGCGAGTTTACCGCAGAGAACCAATCATACCTGAAGCGCAACGTGGGCGGCGATGTGGGATCTACCGAATTATACTTCGCACACTTTATGGGCGCTGGCGGTGCGGCCAAATTTTTAAACAGCCGCAACGTGAACGGCGATGTGAAAGCCGCCGATATTTTCCCGGCCGCTGCCAAAGCAAACAAAAATGTTTTTTATAACCGCAAGACCGGCGAAGCCCGCAGCCTTGATGAGGTCTATGCCTATTTTGATAAAAAGTTTACAGGCGATGCAGCCGCCGCAAAAAAAACCGCCCCCCCTTCACCTGCGGTTGCCCAGAACGCCCAAGCGTCTGCCGCCGCACATAAAAGCCTGACACCCGCAGATGTGGCCGCGGCACTTCCTGTTTTCGATGACGTTGATGAAAGCGACGATATTATCTGGAACGATGACCCGCGCTTTTTTCCCAAAAACGGCTTTATTGGGACACAAAACAGCTTTGGCATCGCCAAGCTTTCGCCCATCAATTTCCTGATGCTGGCAGAGCTGCAGAAGGGTTTTGTGCCCGACAACGAAAAGCCGCGTTACAACAGCTGATAAAAAAAATCTTACGGCGTGACGGTATATGATGTTGGCATCTGCAGAATATTTTCTGGCGGGGCTGCTGCTTTTTGCACGGCCTGCAAAACATCTTCGGCGCGGATATCAATTTCAGGCTTAAAGAATGCGCCCTCCGTTGCCAGCGAAACAAACATTTCCAGCGTTGATTTGCGCGGCGGGAAACGGGCCACAGGCACATCTTGCTCGGCAGGTAATTTTGCCGCTTCGCGGGCAAGCACAATCGCACGGTCCAACCCGCCGATTTCATCGACCAGCCCCAAAGCCTTTGCCTGACGGCCCGTGTATACGCGGCCCTGTGCCAATGCATCAACTTCGGCGATGGTCATTTTGCGGCCTTCGGCCACGCGCTCCAGAAACGCATCATATACATGGCCCAGCATGGCATCGAACTTGGCGAATTCTTCAGGCGTGAAAGCACGGTTGGCCGACCACATACCAGCACGTTTGCCGGCTGTCACCGTATCAAAATGCACACCCAGCTTGTCCCACAGGCCTGCCAGCACAAATTTGCCGCCAAACACGCCGATGGAGCCTGTCAATGTGCCGGGTTGCGCCACAATTTTATCAGCAGGCGCTGCAATCCAGTACCCGCCGGAGGCTGCATAGCTGCTCATGGTCACAATCACCGGTTTGCCTTTTTTCTGCGTATCAATAATCGCACGGCGAATGGTTTCGGCAGCAGAGGGCGCGCCGCCCGGGCTATCAATGCGAAAAACAACGGCGGCGACATCCGGATCGCGTTGCGCGCTTTTAAAGGCTTCGACAATTTTATCCGCTTCCATCGCACCTTCCCCAAAAGCCGCCTGCGTGCGCGGGCGGAAAGGAATGATTTCACCGTTACCAAAAATCAACGCAATTTTTGCCTTGTCACGGTTGGACGACTGCGGTGCTTCGCGGCGCATCAGGTTGGATAAAAATCCACTGATGCCTTTGTCTTGGTTACGCGTTTCTTCAACAAAAGCATAGCCGGTCAGACGTACCGCTTCCGGGCCCGTGGCCACGGATTCTTTGTTTTTATCTTTTTGGTCAGCATCTGCGCCAACATCCGGCAAAGCCGCACGCGGATAGCCGACATCCACCAGCATGTCTTCGTAATAACCGACAGCATCAATCAGCTTCAAATCAAGCGCCTGCTTTTCGGTATAAGGACCCTCATCAATATGTTTTTTCATTTCGGTAACATCAAGCTTGCGCCCCTGTGCCATGCCCTCGATCATCTGGTCAGACAAATCATTCACGATGGATTGCATCATTTCGCGGTGGGCGGCAGACATACCGGTTTCCGTCAGTGTTTCCGGCGCGGATTTGAATTTACCGCGATGCGCGAATTCGGCAAAAACGCCCAGTTTATCGAGCGTTTCTTTCACAAACGGTACTTCTGCCGCCACACCGCCCATGGCCACAACGCCCACAGGCTGGATCCAGATTTTATCAAAGGCGGAGGCAAGATAATAATCCCCCATGCCACCCGAAAAACCGCCAAGACTGTCGGCGTAAACATGGGCAAACTTACCGGACGCACGAAAGCGCAAAATAGATTCCCGCAGTTCCTGTATCTGCGCCACGGTGAATTTAATCTCTTCAATCTTTGCCACAAAGCCTTTGACACGATCATCTTTCGCGGCGCTGTCCAGCGCGGTGATAACATCGTTCAGTGTGGTCGCAGGGCGCAACAACGGCTGGGTGATAGACGGGCTGTTAATGACTTCGGCAAGATCTGATTTGAAAGTATAGGTCAGCATCATATCATCGGGCAGTGATGGCGGCGTGTAGCTCACCAGATGCGATACCGTCAGCGCCATAAAAAAGCCGGAGATAAAAGCAGCAACCCCAAGCATAAAAAAGAAGCGATAAAAAAATGTCAGGATACGTCCTGATCTTTTGTCTTCTTTGCGGCGGCGAGGATAGGCTGTCATGTCAATACCTTTTCAGGGAGCGTGATAAAATTTTTCTGAGAGTAACCCAACATTGAATGTTGAACGACATGAAAATTGCAGATATATTTCTCAAATCATCCTGCGACAAAAAAAGAGCCCCACATGCTTGCGCACATGGGGCAGATATCATCGAAGCGAAGTATTTAAGGGAAGCACCGTAACCAAAAAATTGGGCGGTGCGTTTCCTTGAGTCAGAGTTTCATGTCTCTGTGGATAAGAGTCGAGTCTTTTTTAAAGCCCGCGCCCCACATTATAAAACTCCATAGATTTCAATCAGATAAAAAACTGACTCCGGAAAACAATCCGGCGGGCCGTTGATTTTATGTCTTTTTTTAAATCCCCCTGCCTTCAGGCCGCAGGCGATTCGGACGCTTCAACAACACACCGCAAGATTCTGATTTTAAAGCAGGAACAGCAACAAACCGAAATCGCCTTAGAGGCATTGCGCCTTGTGGCGCAACCAGTGGTCGCACAGCACAATCGCCATCATGGCTTCCGCTACAGGCACGCCGCGAATCCCAACGCAAGGATCATGGCGGCCTTTGGTCGCAATCTCTGTTTCATAACCATCGCTGTCAATTGTTTGCAAAGGTTGCGGCAAGGAACTTGTGGGCTTGAACGCCATGCGCGCCACAATGTCTTGCCCCGTTGAAATGCCCCCCAATATGCCACCGGCATGATTGCTGAGAAAATAAGGCACGCCGTCTTTGATTCTGATCTGATCCGCATTTATTTCACCGGGCAGCGATACTGCGCCGAAGCCTGCGCCAATTTCAACACCCTTTACGGCATTGATGCCCATGAGAGCCTTGGCAATATCCGCGTCCAGCTTGTCACTGACGGGGGCACCAAGTCCTGCAGGCAACCCCTCTGCCACCACTTCCACCAACGCGCCGGCACTGGAAAGATTTTTGCGGGTCTCGTCCATAAATTTTTCCCACACGGGTACAATTTTGACATCCGGAGAGAAAAAAGGATTTTGAGAAACTTGGTCCCAATCCCAATGATCGCGGTTCAAAGCGTGCGGACCAATTTGTGTGACGGCACCACGAATGCGCACCTCTTCGCCAATTTCGTGTTGCAATACCTTGAGCGCCACAGCACCAGCGGCGACGCGACTTGCCGTTTCGCGCGCAGATGATCTGCCACCACCGAAGTAATCGCGAATGCCATATTTTTGGTCATAGGTGAAATCGGCATGACCGGGGCGGTATTTGTGGCGAATATCTTCGTAATCTTTGGACCGCGCATCGCTGTTGCGGATCATCAGGCTAATGGGCGTACCTGTCGTCAGGCCATCGAAAACGCCAGAAAGAATTTCGACCTGATCTTTCTCCTGGCGCTGCGTCGTAAAACGATTCTGCCCGGGCTTGCGGCGGTCGAGAAAATATTGAATGTCTGCTTCGCACAACGGCATCAGCGGGGGCACACCATCGACCACACAGCCAATGGCGGGGCCATGGCTTTCACCCCACGTTGTATATCTGAAAAGTGTACCGAAGGTATTGGCCGACATTATCCTGAGATGCCTTGCAGCAGTTCTGCGGTTTCTTTAGCAGAATCGACCTGCACCATGCCGATGGTGTTATAGCCGGAATCCACATACATCACTTCACCGGTCACGCCCGCGCCCAGATCACTGAGCAAGAACAGGCCGGCACCGCCGACATCTTGTGTGGTGACATTGCGGCGCAAGGGCGCATTCAATTCGTTCCATTTCAGAATATAGCGGAAATCACCAATGCCGGAAGCCGCCAGTGTTTTGATCGGCCCCGCACTGATCGCATTCACGCGGATGCCTTTCGGCCCCACATCGCTGGCCAGATAACGGACAGAAGCTTCCAGTGCGGCCTTGGCAACGCCCATGACATTATAATGTGGCATCACACGCTCGGCCCCGTAATACGTCATGGTCAGCAAGCTGCCGCCATTTTTCATCAACGGTACAGCGCGCTGGGCAACGGCGGTGAAGGAATAGACGGAAATATCCATCGTTTTCAAAAAATTGTCACGCGATGTATCCAGATACATCCCGTCCAGCTCTTTTTTGTCAGAATAGGCGATCGCGTGGACCACAAAATCCAGCCCGCCCCATTCTTTTTCAATATGATTAAAGGTGTCATCAATGCTTTTCGCATCTGTCACATCGCAAGGCAGGATGATTTTGGAGCCAATGCTGTCGGCCAGCGGGCGGACACGCTTTTCCAGCGCATCGCCTTGAAAGGTGAAGCCCAGCTCCGCGCCATGTTTATGCGCCATTTCAGCAATGCCCCAGGCAATCGAACGATCATTGGCAACGCCCATAATCAATCCGCGTTTGCCTTTCATAATTGTGCTGGCATCTGTCATTTTGTCACCATTTTGTTCTTGGGCTTGTTCTGGGCCGTGGTCTGGCTGTGTTGTCATACTGTTTATATCTCGTCTTGTATCTTGAACTTGTTTTTAGGCGGGCAGACTTTTGATATGCCGCATCCTACACAATCTTATAAAGTCGCGTCCAGATGTATGTGCCCTGCATAAAAATTTACAGCGTGAAATATTCATATATGAAAATATTCTGTGTTGCAAGATTATGACTTGAGTTACGGAATATAAGAAGTGTTTATATTTGAGTAACCATTGGTTTTCATTATATTATGTCCCATCGACCTGCCTTTCGGCAAAGTCAAGACTTGCATTCATATATGGACTGTTGTTCACTTCGCCGACTCAATGAAACAAAAATAAGGCAAGACCCTTGCAATACTTTTCATCCAAGCGCACAAGGCTGTTCCGCAAACGCCGCTTCGGCCTGCGCCACGCCGTTCTTCCTGTTATTGCCATTGCCGGCGTTTACGGCCTGCTCTCCATGCTCAGCGCACCGGATACCGAAATTCCTGTATCTGCCGCTGCCTACACGCAAGTGGCCGCAGCACCCGTGCTGGCGCCCAACAATGTCAGCCATGATGCTTCATCGATTGTACACGGCAACATGAAAGCCGCTTTTGAAGCACAACCCGCTGCCGCTTCTTACACCTATGGCGCAACACCCGAGAAAAATACCAAGCCTGTTGCACGCGTGACCGCAGCTGCAGCCGTACAGGCAAACGAAAAAATTGCCTATATCCAATCCGGTATCGAAAGCCTTTTGCAAGCAGGCAGCAGCCTTTTTGTTTCCGAGAAAAAAGTATCCGTCGGCAAAGGCGATACGCTGATGGAATTGCTTGTCAGCAACGATGTGCCGCGCACAGAGGCTTACAACGCCATTCAAGCGCTCAGCAAAGTCTACAACCCGCGTGACTTGAACCCGAGCCATGCCATCACCGTGTTCTTCCACAAAGAACCTGCGATTGCTGACCCCAAATTCAGCGGGCTGCAAATTGAAAAAGACAAGGTCAGCACCGTGCTGGTCAGCCGCACAGAAGATGGCGGTTTTGAAGCGGCACAGGAAGAGCGCCCGATTTACCGTAGCCTGAAAGGCTTCAGCGGTAACATCGACAGTTCTCTTTATGTCTCCGCCAAAAACGAAGGCGTGCCGGATGGCGTGATCCTCGACCTGATCAAAATGTATTCCTGGAACGTTGACTTCCAGCGGGACATTCAATCCGGTGACAAATTCGAAGTAATGTACGAAGAATACGCAACAGATGCAGGCGACATTGTTTCCGGCAAGAGTAACATCGTTTACGCAAGCCTGACGCTGGGCGAACGGGCCATGCCGTTTTATCTTTATAAAAGTGCATCGGGCGATGAAGACTTTTTTGACGACAAAGGCCAGTCCGCCAAAAAATCGCTGCTGAAAACACCGATTGACGGTGCGCGCCTCAGCTCCGGTTTCGGAATGCGCCGCCACCCGGTTCTGGGCTATAGCAAAATGCACAAAGGGATCGACTTCGCAGCCCCGCGCGGCACGCCGATTTATGCAGCGGGCGACGGCACGATCGAACGCATCGGCCCCTTCAGCTCCTACGGCAATTACATCCGCATCCGTCACCGCCGCGACCTGCATACAGCTTATGCCCATATGAAAGGTTTCCGCTCCGGCCTGAAATCCGGCAGCCGCGTGAAACAAGGCCAGATCATTGGCTACGTCGGCACAACCGGCCGGTCCACCGGTCCGCACCTGCATTACGAACTGATGCTGAACGGCAAGGCTGTGAACCCCAAATCCGTCAAGCTGCCCACGGGAAAAATGCTGGCAGGCAAAGACCTGAAGTCTTTCAAATCCATCGTGGCCGCGCGCAATGCTGACTTTGCCAAACTGAGCCAGGGCATTGCCATTGCAGACAGCAAGCCACAAAAAACGCGTCAGGCTGCCCTGCAACGCTAAAGCCGGAAAGGTTTTGCCATGCGTTTGCCTATGATCCTAACCCTTGTGCTGGCGGCCCTTTTCTGGTGGCCCGCTGCACCGGCACAAGCGGCAAACAGCGCCGGCATCACCGCGCAAGAACTTCTGAAAATGTGTAACAGCACCTATGACACAGACTACGGTTTCTGCGCAGGCTATATCAGTGCCCTTGCCAATGCGTTACTGACAGGGCCTGTATCCGATGAAGCGGCTTGCAGCCATGGGCCGGTGCGCAGCCAGCAGCTGATTGATATCTTCAGGGCCTATGCGGAACTTTTCCCCGAACAAATGCCGGGCCCTGCAGCAAAAACGGTTTCAGCCGCCATTGCCCGCGCCTTTCCCTGCCCATAAATTTTCAGCTTTATTTTTTGAGCCAGCGGCCATCTTCATCTTGCTGGTAATACGTCAGCTCATGCCCGGCTTCTTTATACACAGGCCAGCGCGCGCGCGCGGCTTTAACAGCATCTTCGTCATTTCCATCAAACATTTCACAGCAAAGCGCAAATGCACCGACATGGTCTGATGTCGCCCCCTCCACCAGCACCAACATGGTTGCCTGATTGGGGTTATCGTCTTCCGTTGTCAACCAAACGGGTTGCTGAGATTCGTAACCATCTTTTTGGTGACCATGTGGCATAAAACTGGCCGGATCATAGGACCACAAAAGACTGTCCAGTGCCGCCACCTGCTCATGGCTGCCTGCCTTGATCACGACGCGCGGAAACTGTTCCAGCGCCTTGGCCAACAGGGGCGGCAAGGTCTGCTCCAGCCGTTTTTGCGTCATGTGATAAAAGCGGATGTCCGTCATAAGATTGTCTTTGATGATGAAGAATGCGATATTATCCAAAGATGCGCTGCAAAAGGCAAGGGAGAACGAACATGCAAGAGCATACATGGCAACCACTGCCTGCTGCCGAAAAGGTCGATATTTTACGCCGGCTGAACAGCATTGAGCCTGCGTGCCATTTTAACCCCGATGAAACCGCCGTTGATTTCCTGCCCCTTACCTTTTATCCACAAGGCCGGTTGCTGCGCGTGATCAAGAATATCAGCGGATCAGCACCGCTTTGGTATGTCTATCTGGCATCCGAAATTGTCCCCCTGGATGGCAGCATTGCCAATATCCACCACGCCAATGCCGAAGCGCCCTTGGCACTTGATGCTGACAATATCGAAGCTTATCTGGCTTTTCGTTTATACTTCGCCGATAAAACCGTCCTGAAACGAGCACGCGCGGATTTTCACAACAATGAATGGAGCGCCACCATCCAGCTACAAAGCCACGATGGCACGTATGAGGCCAAACTCATGGTTACAACACGCGGGGAAGTCACCGAAACCCACGTTGAAAAACGCAGCAACGATGGCTATGAATCGCTCCCTGCCTTTAACAGCCTGCACACCTGATCAAGCAGCGGCAATTTTCTGCAACTGCATATAATCCGTCTTGCCCGTACCCAGCAGCGGTATATCGGCAACTTTTTCAATTTGCTTTGGAATAGACAATTCGTTAATGCCCATTTTGCGGAAATGCTGTGTAATGTCTTCGACCTGCGCTTCTTGTGTTGTTGTATACACAATCAAACGCTCGCCTTTTTTGTCGTCCTTGACGCTGACAACGGCGTGCTGCCCCTCCGGCCACATTTTTTGCAAGGCAGCTTCAACAGCTGTCAAAGACACCATTTCACCGCCAATTTTTGCAAAGCGCTTCAGGCGGCCTTTGATCGCCACAAACCCTTCGCTGTCAATTTCGACAATATCCCCTGTATCGTACCAGCCACCTTCGGGTGGCTGCAAAACACCGGGCGCATCTGATTTCAAATAGCCCTTCATAATATTTGGCCCGTGAATGACCAGCTTGCCCTGTGCGTCTTCCAGGCCGTCCACCTGTTCCAGCTTATACTTCATACCTGGCAACATGCGGCCTACTGTGCCCGCACGGTTGTGCATGGGGGTGTTGATACTGATGACGGGCGCAGTCTCCGTGGCACCATAGCCTTCAAAAATACGCGTGCCGTATTTTTCAGCATAAATGCGGCGTGTTTCTTCCTTCAGTTTCTCGGCCCCTGCAAAAATATAGCGCACGGCATGGAAATCATAGGGATGCGCAAACCGCGCATAGCCTGACAAGAACGTATCTGTGCCAAACAATAGCGTTGCATTGGTGTCATAGATCAATTCCGGCACAATACGGTAATGCAGCGGTGACGGATAATAAAATGTACGCAGACCTGACAAAATCGGCAGCAGCGTGCCACCCGTAAGCCCGAAAGAATGGAACATGGGCAAACAGTTAAACACAATGTCCATAGGTCCGAAATCAATGCGGCTGCCAATTTGGTGGCAGTTCGCACGGATATTGCGGTGTGACAACACAACCCCCTTGGGCGTGCCTTCGGAGCCGGAGGTGAACAAAATAACCGCCGCATCATCTGGCAATGCCTTGGGCTTTTTCAATTTCTCCAGCACTTCCGGCAGATAGCGCGCAGCCAGACCGTAGAGTTTGTCGGACAAAGACAATTCCTTGCGCAGATCTTCAAGATACAAGAAATTGATACCGGCTTCTTTCATCGCCTCCAGTGTTGCATCCAGCTTGCCCATCTTGATGAACATTTTAGATGTCACCACAGTTGTGATTTTGGCTGTGGTACAGGCACTCATCGTTTGTGCGGGCCCTGCCGAAAAATTCAACATTGCCGGTGTACGGCGAATGGCGTGCAGCGCAAAGAACGTCAGAACAGTGCCTGTCATGTTGGGCAGCAAAACGCCCACAGCCGGAATGGCCCCGGCATCTTGCGAAACCGGTGGCAACATACGCTCCATCACGCGCCCCATGGCCATGGCACGGCTGATGACATCGCGGTAGTTCAGCGGCTGGCGTTGTGGGTCTTCCGCCACCACATGATCACCGCCATGCAAGCGGCGCGCACGGATAAGAGCTGTCAACAGTGTCTCGCTTGTATCACTGGCATCAAACATCATGCCCGACATGATGTCATAGAGCTTTGCCGCAGACATCTGGCGGCGCTTGCGGCCCATGGCGTCCTCGGGCAGTTCAAAATCACAAGGCGGCATAACTGTCAGCGTGATTTTCGGAAAGGCACGGATGGTAACCTTGCCACGCAAACGTGAAAAAGGAGAATATTGCGCGCCATCGATCCGGATTGGCAAAATTTTTGCATCCGCTTTATCCGCAATCATGCCGGGGCCTTCATAGACTTTCATAAGGGAGCCTGTCACCGTAATGCGGCCTTCGGGGAAGATCATGGCAATTTTATCCTGGCGGACAACCTCCACAAGCTTCTTAATGGCCATGGGGTTTGTCGGGTCCAGCGGAAAGGCATCCACCAGCGACAAAAACGGCTTGATCCACCAGCGGCTGGCGATGTGCGTATTCACAGCAAAGGTAATGCGGGCGGGTAGATAAGCCGCAATCAAGGCCGCATCAAGGAAAGAGGTGTGGTTGGCCACAATCAGGACACGCTTGCCTGCGGCATCGAAATTCTCCAGCCCCTTGACTTCAACCTTGTACAACCAGCCCAGAATGGCACGAATAATGGAACGCATCAGATCCTCCGTCAACAAAGTAGAGATATATACAGCCACCAGAATATTACACAGTGCCATCGCCAGAAAAATGCCGGGAATGGTCACAGACATCTTCAACAAAATCACGCAAACAACCGCAGATGCCACCATGAAAAGGGAATTCATGACGTTCAGGCCCGCAATGGTGCGCGCAACCATGCCCTCCGGCGCGCGTTTTTGAACCATGGCATAAAGCGGCACCACAAAAAGACCGCCACAAACCGAAATGGCAAATAGGTCAAACATCACCCGCAGCCCGGCAAAGCCAGACAACAATCCGGCAGCCGACATCAAAGCAACGTCTTCCCCGGTTGCCACAGGGGCTGCTGCGGCACCACTGGCGAAATAAAGATCCACACCAAAAAACGCCATACCAATGGCAGCAAGCGGTACGTAGGTAAGCTGCACGCGCCCCTTCAACAATTTTTCGCATACAAGAGAGCCTGCGCCAATACCGACGGAGAAAAGCGTCAGCAGCAATGTGACAACACTTTCATCCCCGCCTAGATAATCTTTGGCGAAAGCGGGAAACTGCGTCAGATAGGTGGCCCCCACCAGCCAGAACCAAGAAATGGCCAGAATGGCGCGGTAAACCACCACATCTTTTTGCGTGTCCGCCATCATCTGGCGTGTTTCAGACCAGAAACGGGCGTTTACCTTTAAATCCGGTGCGGAACCGGGTGCTGTGGGAATACCACGGCTGAAAAAATATCCCGCTGCCGCCACCAGCAGCACGCCTGCGGAAATCACCCACACACCATAGGTATCGTTCATCACCAACAAGCCGCCCAAAATGGTGCCTGCCAGAATGGCCAGAAAGGTGCCGGCCTCGACATAGGCATTGCCCTTGAGCAAATCGGCGCTTTCAAGGTGCTGTGGCAAAATAGCGTATTTGATGGGACCAAAAAACGTGGACTGTGCACCCATGCAAAACAGCACGGCCATCAAAAGCCAAATGCTGTGCATCAAAAATCCAACAGCGGCCAGCGCCATAAAGAGAATTTCTGCCAGCTTGATGATACGCGAAAGTCTTGCCTTGTCGTATTTATCCGCAAATTGTCCGGCCGTGGCAGAGAAAAGAAAGAAAGGCAGAATAAAAACCCCCGCCGCAAGCGTGACGAGGATTTGGGGCGACATCGATGTTTCGCTTGCCAGGCGAAAGGTGATGAGCATGATCATCGCGTTCTTGAACAGGTTATCGTTAAACGCGCCCAGAAACTGGGTCATGAACAGCGGGAAAAACCGCTGAGACTTCATGATGGACATGCCATCACCCCCTTTTATTGCCTATCTATCTTATAAAGCGGAAAAGTTTATTTTTCCCAAACATCTGCCACATATTGGTTTAAAAGACGCACCCCGAAGGAAGACGCGCCTTTGGGCACGCCCGGGCGGTCTTTGTTGGACCATGCCATGCCCGCAATATCCAGATGCGCCCATTTGGTACCGGGCTGGATAAAACGCTTCAGGAAAGACGCTGCCGTTGCACTGCCGGCATCGCGGCCACCAATGTTTTTCATGTCAGCCGCCGGGCTATCAATCGCCTTGTCCCAGGCATCGTGCAAGGGCATATGCCAGACGAGTTCGTCCGTTTCCTTGCCTGCGGCCATCAATTGTTTGGGCAGGTCTTCATCGTTGCTAAAGCAGCCGGCAAACTCATGGCCCAGCGCAATAATCACCGCACCGGTAAGCGTTGCCAGATCAATAATATGCGTTGGCTTGAATTTTTCCTGCGTGTACCACAAAGCGTCGGAGAGGACGAGACGACCTTCCGCATCCGTATTGTGTACTTCAATCGTCTGGCCGGACATGGATGTCACAATATCGCCCGGACGATAGGCGTTGCCATCGGGCATGTTCTCAACAAGCCCCACAACGCCGATCACATTGACCTTTGCGCCACGCGCCGCCAAAGCCTTCATAAGGCCGGTCACGGTACCCGCACCACCCATGTCCCATTTCATATCTTCCATACCGGCGCCGGGCTTCAGCGAAATACCGCCCGTGTCAAACGTCACGCCCTTGCCCACAAAGGCGATAGGTTTATCGCCCTTTTTACCGCCGTTATAGCGCATGGTGACCACGCGTGCCTCGCGCGCGCTGCCTTGCGCCACGGCCAGCAAAGCCCCCATTTTAAGCTTCTCCAGCTCTTTGCGTGTCAAGATTTGCACCTCGACACCCAGCGGGGTCAGTTCTTTTTTGATGATCTTAGCAAAGCTTTCCGGATACAAAACGTTCGGCACTTCGGAGACCAGATCACGCGTCAGGAAGGCGCCTTCGGCCACCTTCTGGCTGTCGCTGAAAGCTTTGCGTGTTTTCGGTGCGTCTTTCACAACAATGCACAGGCTTTTCAATGTCGGTTTTTTATCTTTGGGTTCTTTGGTCAGATATTTATCAAAGCGATACGTATTTAAAAAAGCGGCCAGCGCAAAGCGCACTGCCGCTGTTGTATGGTCAACCGCCTTGCCCAGTTTCAAATCTTTATCCGGAAAAGCAACGGTTGCTGTTGCTGCTTTGCGGGCATTCAACGTTGTCACCAGCGCACTGCCGATTTTTTCAAAATCCAGCGGTTTTAAATCCTCTGCCTTGCCAAGGCCCATGACGATGACATGGTCTTCTTTGACGCCCAGCAAGCCCGGCAACACAAGTGACTGTGCTTTTTTGCCCTGAAACTTTGCCGCTGCAACGGCACGCTTAATTGCACCCTTGGTTTGTTTGTCTGTATCCGTTGCGGCATCCAAAAGACGCGCATCGCCCTTGCCATCTTCTGTTGCAAAAATGATCAAAGCGTCGGATTTCGGGGATTTGCTGTCAAAGGTGATTTTCATAGCGGCTATTTTTCTTTCATTTTCAAGCGGGAGGGGGTAAAAAGATCAAGACAACACATGATAATAGGGTGTCAGGCGCAACGCCACCCCCGGATGCGATCACCATGCTGATGACGCGATATCTTTTCAAAAATCTCTTTTCCGTAACGGTATTTATTGCCATTACGCTGACGATGGTGATTCTGCTCACCCAATCGCTGAAGCTTTTGGAGCTGGTTGCCGCATCCGATGCCCCTCCGGGATTGTTTTTAAAACTGGTCGCGCTGACGTTGCCACGCTTTTTGGAAATTATTCTGCCGCTGGCACTGGTGGCCGCCACATTGTTTATCTACAACAAGTTTATTATGGACAATGAACTGATTGTCTTGCGCGCCTGCGGCTTTGACCAATTGGCGCTGGCCCGTCCCGCGCTGATGATGGCAGGGCTGACCGTTGCAGTATTGATTTTACTGACAACCTGGCTTTCCCCCAGCAGCCACACAGAAATGAAACAGCTGCGTCGGGCCGTAAAGGCACAATATTCCAGCTTTTTGCTGCGTGAAGGCGTTTTCAATACCTTCAACGATGATCTGACCGTCTATGTGCGCGAACGCGATGCAGCTGGTGACCTGTTGGGCCTGATGATCCACGACCGGCGCGAGCGCGATAAACCACCTGTGACCATCACCGCCAAACGCGGGCGGATTATGATGGATGGCGATATTCCCAATATTCTGGTCTTTGACGGGATGCGTCAGCAGATGGATTTGAAAAGCCATGTTGTCAGCCGCTTGTTTTTTTCACGCTACACCATCGAAATCAAAGGGCTGGAAAGCGAAGCTTCACAATCATGGCGCCACCCGAACGAGCGCACGTTTTGGGAACTGCTGCGCCCCGACATGACAGACAAACGCGACCGCGACAGCCGCAATGAATTTATTGTCGAAGCCAATGAAAGACTGTTGACGCCGCTCAATGCCCTCGGCTTTACGTTGATTGCGTTGGTCTCTGTTTTACTGGGCCCCTTTAATCGTCGCGGGCAGAGCAAAAAAGTAATGCTGGGCATTATTATTGTTGTGGGCCTGCAATCGCTCAACCTGGCACTTGTCAGTGCGGCCCAGCGCAATATAGAGGTACTGCCGCTGCTTTATCTGGCAACCCTGCTGCCCATTGCAGCCGGATTTTTTCTGCTGCATATCCGGGGCGAACAATGGCTGATGTCCCTGCTGCGCCGGTGGCGCCTGCGCCACATGAAGGCAGAGCAGGAGAAAACAGCATGATCGGCACAACGACATTATTCCGCTATATCAGCAAAAATTTTTTACTGAATTTTCTGGGCTTAATGACCATCTTGCTGGGGCTTGTCTATATTTTTGACACCATTGAACTCTTGCGCCGTGCTGCAGACCATGACGGCATTTCATTTGGCACCGTCTTGACCATGGCCGCCTTGAAGTTGCCGCAAGTTGGCCAACGCGTCATTCCCTTTGGCATTTTGTTTGCGGCAATTTATACCTGCTGGAAGCTGAACAAAACATCGGAACTGATTGTGATCCGCGCCGCCGGCGTTTCGGCCTGGCAGTTTTTAAGCCCGATGTTTATTTCTGCTTTCCTCGTCGGCCTTGTGGCCACCATGGCCATCAACCCGCTGGGCTCGGTCTTGCTGACCAAGTTTGAACAGATGGAAATTATCCACCTGCAAAGAAGCGATAATATGGTGACCGTTTCGCGCACCGGTATCTGGCTGCGCCAACCCGCCGAAAACGGCTATGCGCTGCTCCATGCCGAAAACTTTGACCAGTACGAATGGAAACTGTCCAAAGTCATCGTGTTCTTTTTTGACAAAGAGGATAATTTCCAGAAGCGTTTCGACAGCGAGCTGGTTTATTTACGGGACGGTTATTGGGATTTGCAAAACGCGCTGGTGAATGCCCCGCAAGGCGCCACCCGCGAACCTGCCCTGCGCCTGCCGACCGAGCTGACAGCCCGCAAAATTGAAGAATCGTTTGCAGACCCTGAAACGATTTCTTTCTGGCATATCCCCGAATACATCCGGATTATGACAGAAACGGGGTTTCCGGGCACAAGATTGTCCATCCATTTCCAGTCGTTGCTGGCCCAGCCGTTCCTTTTGGCCGCCATGATCTTGCTGGCTGCGACATTTTCGCTACGCCCGCAAAGATTCGGGGGTACAGGGGCCATGATAGCCCTTGGCGTGAGCGTTGGATTCTTTATATTCTTCATGGAATCCATTCTTCAGGCATTCGGCATTTCGCAGAAAATTCCTGTTTCCTTGGCTGCCTGGACGCCAGCAATCGTCAGTTTGCTGCTGGGCACCACGGCTTTGTTACATACGGAAGATGGTTGAAGATTAATAATTGAGTAATTATATATAGTTAAAGTAAAGAAAAGGCACAAACAGGCGGATGTCTATGTCAAAAAAATCAATCTTTCAAACCAAAGTGCTCCAGAAGTTTTTTATGTTGGGTCTTTGCTGCTGCTTGACCCTTGGTGTTGCAGGCTGTGCATCTGCCAAAAACGACATTCAGGCTGCCTCCTATATCAATGACCCGCTGGAACCCTTCAACCGCGGCGTTTTTGCCTTTAACAACACATTGGACCGCTTTCTGGTCGAGCCGACCGCCAAAATCTATAACGCCATTTTCCCGGATTTCTTCCGCGACGGTGTCAAAAACTTCATGCGCAACCTGCGCTCGCCGCTGATTGTTGCCAACAATCTTTTGCAAGGTGACTTCAAAGATGCCGGTAAAGCCACCGCCCGCTTTGTGATCAACACCACGGCCGGTATCGGCGGTTTGATCGATGTTGCTGCCGCGCAAGGCTTTGAATACCAACCGGAAGATTTCGGCCAAACTTTGGCCGTCTGGGGCTTTGGTGACGGTTTTTATCTGGTTCTGCCTATTCTGGGCCCCTCTTCCTTGCGCGATGGAACGGGTATGGCGGTTGATACGTTTGCTGATCCAGTACGTCTCTATGCCTTTAACCGTGACGAGGAGTGGATTTACTACACCCGTAACGGCGTTGAAGGTCTGGATACACGTGCAAGATATGTGCGCGCTGTCGAAGACTTGCGCCGCAACAGTCTGGATTATTATGCTGCCGTGCGCAGTGCTTATGCACAGAAACGCAAAGCGCTGGTTCGGGATGAAAACCCTGACCAACCGCGTCCGGAAGCAACTGTGGACTATAAAAACAATTATTACTACGATGCCGGCTGGGAATAAGCCGCGACTGAAAAGGATCACCTGATGCACCACCTGCGACTGACATATCCCTTAGCCGTTCTTGCATTCATCGCCATGATGTTTGCACCGTCGGCGGTGCGCGCAGACAACTACACCAGTTTCGTTCAGAAAATGGGTGACACCGCCCTGACAAATTTGACCGGTAAAGAACTGGCCGCCAAAGAGCGCGAAAAGCGCGTGCGTGATTTGCTGAACCGCAACTTTGATGTCGATACCATTGGCAAATTTGCCATGGGCCGCCATTGGCGCACAGCAACAGGTGCTGAGCAAAAAGAATTCCTGTCCCTTTTTGAAAACATGATCGTTAAAACCTATACCCAGCGTTTTGGTGAATACTCAGGCCAGCAGTTTAAAGTCGGCAACAGCAAAAAAGCCCATGCCAACAGCAACGACTATATCGTGACCAGTCAGGTCATTCAAAAAGACGGCCCCCCCGTGAATGTGGAATGGCGCGTGCGCAGCATTGGTGGCCAGTTAAAAGTAATTGATGTGATCATTGAAAACGTCAGCATGGGCGTAACGCAACGCTCGGATTTTGACGCTGTGATCCAGCGTGGCGGCGGCAAGGTCAGCGCCCTGATCGACTCACTCAAAAAACATCAGGTAAATTAAGTTTACCTAAGACAATAAAAAAGCCCGGCAATACCGCCGGGCTTTTTTATTGTCCGCTCTACACGCAGGTATGACCTTAAGATGCACGGCGCAGCGGTTTGTATTTGATACGGTGCGGCTGATCCGCATCTTCGCCCAGACGCTTCTTGCGATCTTTCTCGTAATCTTCATAGTTGCCTTCAAAGAACACCACCTGGCTATCCCCTTCAAACGCCAGAATATGCGTGGCCAGACGATCGAGGAACCAGCGGTCGTGCGAGATAACAACCGCGCAACCCGCGTAGTTTTCCAAGGCATCTTCCAGCGCGCCCAGCGTTTCTGTATCCAGATCATTGGTCGGCTCATCGAGCAGTAAAAGGTTGGCAGGTGTTTTCATCATTTTGGCCAGATGCACACGGTTGCGCTCGCCACCTGACAACACACCCACTTTTTTCTGCTGGTCCGGACCGCGAAAGCCGAAGGAGCCGACATAGGCACGGCTGGGCATTTCACGCTTTCCCAGTTGCAGAATATCGTTCTTGTCCGAAATTTCTTCCCAAACAGTCAGGCTGCCATCCAGCGCATCACGGCTTTGGTTGACATAGCCCATTGCCACACTGTCGCCGACAGTCACGGTGCCTTCGTTTGGCTGTTCTTCGCCCGTCATCATGCGGAACAAGGTGGTTTTACCCGCACCGTTCGGCCCGATCACACCGACGATACCGCCCGGAGGCAGTTTAAACGTCAGGTTTTCAATCAACAGGCGGTCGTCATAGCCTTTTGATACGTTTTCAAACTCCACAACGTTCTGGCCCAAACGCGGCGGGACCGGAATAACAATCTGTGTTGTACGTGTTTTTTCAAATTTTTGGCTTTCTGCCAGCAAATCTTCATAAGCCGTAATACGTGCTTTGGATTTTGCCTGACGGGCTTTGGGGGATTGGCGCACCCATTCCAACTCGCGTGCCAGCGATTTCTGACGGGCTTCTTGTTCACGCCCTTCTTGCGCCAAACGCTTGGATTTGTTGTCGAGGTATTCGGAATAATTCCCCTCGTACGGAATACCACTGCCACGATCAAGCTCCAGAATCCAGCCCGTCACGTTATCAAGGAAGTAGCGGTCATGCGTGACCATCACAACAGTGCCTTTGTATTCAGACAAGTGGCGCTGCAACCATGCCACAGATTCCGCATCCAGGTGGTTCGTCGGTTCATCAAGCAAAAGCAGGTCCGGTTTTTCCAGCAATAAACGGCACAGCGCCACGCGGCGTTTTTCACCGCCGGATAAATTGGTCACAGGTGAATCTGCAGGCGGGCAGCGCAGGGCATCCAGCGCAATTTCCAGGGTACGCTCCATGTTCCAGCCATCCGCATTCTCGATAATTTCCTGCAATTCGCCCTGACGCGCCATCAATGCATCAAAATCGGCATCGGGCTCGGCAAATTTGGCGCTGATTGCATCGTATTCATCGCGCGCGGCTTTCAAATCGCCCAAGGCTTCCATCACGTTTTCCATGACGGTTTTGGTCGGGTCCAGCTGAGGTTCCTGCGGCAGGTAACCGACCTTAGCTCCTTCGGCAGACCAGGCTTCGCCCTGATATTCTTTCTCGATCCCCGCCATGATTTTCAGCAAAGTGGATTTACCAGAGCCGTTCGGGCCCAGAACACCAATTTTGGCACCGGGCAGGAAGCTCAGATACACATTTTCCAAAACCTTCTTGCCGCCGGCAAAGGTCTTGGACAACGCTTTCATCACATAAACATATTGGTATGATGCCATCTTCTTGATTTCCTTAAATTTTATAAAAAACCGGCGCACCTGTCGCCTCGTTTGCGGCCCGACTATAGCACAAGCTTTTTGCCGTATAAACACCCCTCGACTTGACGGATCCCAACCGGCCATGGCTTTATGATCAGCCCTTCTGTTCTTCTATATAAAGGCATCACCATGAAAATCATCTGCTACAGCGACATTCATCTCGAAATCGCCAAAGACCTGACCGTGCCCGTGGAGACAGATGCGGACCTGATGATTTTGGCAGGCGATATTTTAAATATGTGTGACCCGCTGCCGCTGACAAAATTTTTAAACGGCTTCAGCGAGCCTGTTTTCTTCGTGGCGGGAAACCATGAATATTACGAAGGCCGCGCAATGACAGCGGAGCGCCAGGCCTTTATTGCGTGGTTGGCCACAACACATCCGAACGTGCAGTTTCTGGATGATGATGCCGTGACACTCAACGGCGTTCAATTTTTCGGCGGCACCATGTGGACAGATTATGCGGGTGCTGATGCAGAAGCGATGCGCGTCGCCGGACAGCGTATGCACGACTATCAACGCATCACCGCCGACAATGGCCATATTCTGCTGCCCGAAGACACTTTGCCTTTGCATGACACTTTTGTGCAAAAATTTACAACATGGTTACAAACCCCGCTTGAAGGGCCACGGCTGGTCATCACGCATCATGCGCCCTGCCTGCACCCGCAGACCGTACATGTGAACAGCCCGTTGATACCAGCGTTCAATTCGCTCAACATGCTGCCGCTGATCGATAAATACCAGCCAGATTACTGGTTTTATGGCCATACACATGAATGTGACCGCCAAAAAATCGGCAACACACAAATGGTATCAAACCAATTGGGATACGAGAAAAACGGCGCGTTTGAATGTGCCGAAGGATTTGACCCGGCAGGGGCTGCCATCACTCTTTGAATTTAAGAACAGATTACGATTAACGGAAAACCGTTGCGAATAAAGCAAGGCAAGTCACGACACCAATAATGCCGACGATCTTTTCCCATGCGATAACCGTATTCACCAGCCCGCGCACTTCGCCCAGAATAGCGGAATTGATTTTTTCCTTGTGATGGGAAATGATACGCTCGAAACAATATGGCAGTGCCATTAAAGCCAGCAAAACATTGGCCCACATGCGGATAAACATATCCAGTGGCACGACGTTACGCATGATCGGTGTTAAGCAGACCGCGATAAGACCGTAGATCACACCCGCCATCGCAAGGTAGCGCATGTTTTCTGAAATAAAGGCCAGCGCCTTTTGCATGTATTCCGGTTTTTTGGGCACGGCTTTGCTGACATAGAGCAATGTAAACGTACCCAGCAGCAAAAGTGTAATCAGTCCCATCACGATACCCTTTGAAAAATATATCCTGTTTTCAGCCTATTAAGCATAGCCCGATTGCCAGAAAACACAAGACGGTCAAATACCGCGCAAAATACTGTGACCTTACTCAGGCAGCATCATAATTTGCTGTAACAAGCCGTGTGCCTGCTGTTTCTCGCGGGCATCCGGTGTTTTTTCAATATAGGCTTCAAAGGCCGTAATGGCCTGGCGGCGCTGCCCCAGTTTGGCATAAAGCACGCCCTTGTCGAACAGCGTCCGGTACTCGTCCGGTGCCAGTGCCTCCATGGCTTCGACAACAATCACGGCCTGTGCGTATTCTTCAAGGTCAATCAACCGCTTTTTCAGATTGTTCTGCAGGCGGACCAACATATCCCGCTTGCCCACCGCCGTATAGAATTCATGTGATAATTCAGCATTTTGCCCGGCAATAGATTTCAGCAATTGGCGCAAATCAGGCGCGTGCATTTCCTTGCCCAGCTGGAAGGGGTCCAAAATGATCCTCTCCCCCTCGTCTTCCATCCGCACCAGAAAATGGCCGGGGAAATTCAACCCGTCCATCTGCCAGCCCGCACGCTCGGCCACCACCAGATACAAAATCCCCAGCGCCACAGGCAAGCCGCGACGGCGTTCAATCACGCGGATCAAATTGGCATTTTGAATATCGTCGTATGTTTCGGTATCACCTTGATACCCCTGCTGTTCGTGCACAACCTTGCGCAAGGCAGCCACTTTGGTGGCCAGCGTATCAGGTTCTTTCAAGCGCAGGCGCGCTTGAAAATCTTCTTTGACCTGTTCCCCCATCTTACGCAGATGCTGGCGGAAACGATCCGGCTTCAACCCCGGCAAAAACAGCAAGGCCAGTGCCAAGGCACTTTCTGCCAGATCTACATCTGCTTCGGGCAAGGTGCCGGCATAGCGGATGTATTGAAAAGCTTCATCCGGCGTTTCAAACTGGTGCAGATCTTCTGTGGGGTCGTCGGTGATCAATAGCTACCTGTCATGTCATCGATGGGCGCGCTTTCAACGGCATTGTCCGCTGGTGCGAGAGGTGTCGGGGCATAAGCATCATCCTGCAAAGGCTGGCCCGCAGAAGACGGTGCTGCCGTACCTGCAGCCGGCTCGCCACGCAGACGCACATAGCTGACAACATTCTTCACGTATTTGGTTGTGCGGGCGTGGTTGATGGCACGGTCCAGCTCATGCTGGTCCTGACCAATACCCATCAGGTACACCGTACCACCCACGGTTTCGACGGTATAATTAATGGACTGGATCTGCTTGTCAAACATCAGAAGTGTTTTCACATTGCCTGTGATCCATGTGTCTTGTACGTAGGAGCCAACCGTTGCACCTTTTTCATCAACCCGCACTTCGTTGATCACTTGCTTGACACCCTCCACCTGCCACGCCAGACGAATGGCTTCCACACGGTCATCCGGTGTGGGGACAGTCCCTGTAATCAAAACGCGGCCTTCCCGCACCGTCAACCCAAGACGGCGGTACAGTTCAACATCGTGCTGGAACCAGGCATTGATGACTTGCACGCGAATAGACGTATCTGTTGCAGCCCCCGTAATGCCGCCTTCCTGTGCGGCGGCAACACCCAGTGTTGCACCTGCGCCCACGGCCACGCCTACAGGCGTGCAGGCAGAAAGGGACAAGCTGGCCACCGCCAGAAACCCCGCAACAGTCAGACGATAAGCAAAACGGCGTGTCATGGTATTTATTCTCCCTTGAGGAAGCCCCTGCGGGCAAAAAAACTGAAATCAAAAAGCGTTTTCTAAATGTCGCGGCCACTGATAGGGCGCCAGCATAACAGCATCAAAACGCACGTTGCAGCCAGTGTAGCGCGGATATTTTTGCAGGTAAAGTTCTGCTGCACGGCGCACCCGTTGCTGGTTTTGCGCATGAATGGCTTCTGCAGCCGCTTGCAGGCCGGCACGCTGCTTGACCTCGACAAAAACCACCACACCGCCCCGCTTGGCCACAATATCAATTTCACCGACAGGGGTTTTATAACGCATGGCCAAAATACGGTATCCCTTGATGCGTAAATACCAACTGGCCCATTTTTCCGCCTGCAAACCTTTGGCATAGCCCGTTAACTTTTTATCTCTGTGGGGCATGGTGTTTTAATTCTTGTTCCGCAGCAAAAGCGCGCGCTGATAAACATCGCTTTTACGCCAGCCGCTTTCGGTGGCGACATACGCCGCCGCATCTTTCACGCGCAGACCCTTTTCTTCCATCACTTTTTGCAACAAGGCATCAATCGCGGCATCATCCCACGCCTGCCCGCCGATATTCGCGTCAGGCGCACCGACGATAACCACAATCTCGCCTTTCGGTTCCCCCGCTTCTTCATAATACGCGGCCAAATCAGAAAGGGAGCCGCGGCGCACTTCTTCGAATTTTTTGGTCAATTCACGTGCCATGGCGGCGGGGCGATTGCCCAAAACGGCTGCCATATCCGCAAGGCTTGCAGCCAATCTCGGTCCTGTTTCGTAAAATATTAACGTAGAAGGGATTGTCTTTAAATCCGCAAGGGCGGCCCGCCTGCCTGCCGTTTTGGGCGGCAGAAAGCCGCCAAAATAAAACCGGTCCGACGGCAGCCCCGAAAGCACCAGCCCCGTGAGAGACGCAGAAGCGCCGGGGATACAGGTTACAAAAATGCTATGCTCGACACAGAGTTCCACCAGTTTATAACCGGGATCGGAAATCAGCGGCATTCCTGCATCGGAAATCAAAGCCACGGCTTTACCCTGTTGCAGCATTTTGAGGATTTTGGGCCGCATTTCAGCGGCATTATGGTCATGGTATGGAATACGTGATGCCGATATACCATAAGCCGAGGCCAATTTGCCCGCCTCACGCGTATCTTCACAAGCAATTGTATCGGCATGACGTAGCGTTTCCAGCGCGCGCAAGGTAATATCGCCCAAATTGCCAATCGGCGTGGCAATGATATAAAGACCCGGTGTAAGATGGATATCCTGATCGGCCATATCTGCCCTGCGCCTTCACTCTTTTTGAATTTTATTAAACGATACCGGAGATTTGTCTTGAAACCACTATACGCAAAACTGACACATTCCTTAAAATGTTTCTTCCTGATGACGGCCACGGCCCTTTTGCTGACCGCTTGCAGTGGTGGCGGGTATAGCGGCACGACCCCCTGGGGCATGGATGGCAGTCAAAGTGTTGTAAGCCAAGACCCCAGCAGCCAGCCTGATATAGCCTGGCAAACATCACACCAGCGCCGCACATTGGCCGATGATGCCGCCGCACAAGCCCAAACCATGGACCAACCTGCCCAAAAGGCACTGGCCCATAACCGCAAAGTCACCGTGGCCCTGCTGCTGCCCCTGACTGGCCAGCACGCCGAACTGGGACAAGCCATGTTGAAAGCCGCCCAGATGGCATTGTTTGATGTTGGCAGTGCATCCTTCGAACTGGTGCCGCAAGATACACGCAGCACCACCGCCGGTGCGGCAGACGCCGCCCGCCGCGCCGCAGCCAATGGCACGGACCTGGTCCTCGGCCCTATCTTTTCCGAAGATGTGAAGGCCGCGAAGCCTTTTACCAGCAGCGCCAATATTCCCATGATCGCTTTTACAACTGACTGGAAACTGGCAGACCGCAATACCTATATCATGGGCTTTTTGCCTTTCGCGCAAGTCGCGCGCGTGACGCAGTATGCACAAAGCAAAGGCTTGTCACAATTTGCAACCTATGCCCCACAAACAGAATACTGTGATGTTGTCATCGGCACTTTGCAGCGCACGGGGGCCAGGATTGTACGCGTTGGTCGTTTTGCGCCCGGCACGAACGAACTGCCTAAACTGGTCGAAGAATTTGCAACCCAAAACCGTACCGTTGGTACAGACGGCCAGGACAGCTTCACGTTTGATACCCTGCTGCTGCCTGTGGGTGGCGAAAGCCTGCGTGCGGTTATTTCCCTGCTGGACATCAACGGCGTGACGAATGAAAAAATCCGCCTGATCGGCACCGGCCTTTGGGATGATGACAGCCTGACGCATAACCCCGGCCTGTTCGGCGGCTGGTTTGCAGCGCCCGATCCGGCGCTGCGTGCGGATTTTGAAAAACGCTACCAGCAAAATTATGGCGGCGTGCCCCCACGCTTGACAACGCTTGCCTATGATGCAACGGCTCTGTCGGCTGTGTTATCACGCAGCGGCAATGGCAACGGTGATACCTATTCCCGCACCCGCCTGACCAACCCGCGCGGCTTTGCCGGCGTTGACGGTGTTTTCCGCTTCCGCAGCGACGGCCTGTCTGAACGTGGCCTTGCGGTACTGGAAATTCAAAGCGGTCGTGCACGCGTGGTTGATCCCGCCCCGACAGCCTTTGTGGCTTCCGGCAGTTAAGGACAGCACTTAATCGGAAAATGAGCTGATGAACTTACCTTTGATACAAAGCAACATTGCGCGTGCCTGTAAAGCAGTGGGCCGCGAAGCCGATGCCGCGGCCCTTGTCGCCGTTAGTAAAAACCAGACCGCGCAGACCATCCGCCCAATGCTGCAAGCTGGACAGCACCGCTTTGGCGAAAACCGTATTCAGGACGCGCTTGAAAAATGGCCCCCCTTGCGCGCGGAATTTCCGAATGTGGAATTACATTTTATTGGCCAGTTGCAAAGCAACAAAGCCAAAGATGCCGTCGCCTTGTTTGATGTCATCCACACGCTGGACCGTGTATCCCTTGCCGAAGCCTTGCAAAAAGAAATGCAAAAACAAAACCGGATGCTGCCTTGCTTTATTCAGGTCAATACAGGGGCCGAACCGCAAAAAGGCGGCATTGCCCCGGCGGACCTTGATGATTTCTATCGTTTTTGCCGGGAAGAAGCGGGCCTAAACATTAAGGGCCTGATGTGCATCCCCCCTGCCGAAGATGTGCCTGATTTACACTTTGCCCTTTTGCACAAACTGGCGGCTGATTTGGGCCTGCCAGAGCTTAGCATGGGCATGAGCGCAGACTACGAAACCGCGATTCGATACGGGGCCACATATGTCCGTATCGGGTCGGTCCTATTTGACGTTATGAAAACTTAATATTCCATTTATTATCAAGATCTTGCATATTTTTGCAAATAATTCTCATCCGAGCCTTGCAATTTGAAATGCACGTTGACATAATGCACATCATTCGAGTAATAAGGTTACATAATAAACCCGTCTGACGGACGGACATCTAGACAATAATAATTGCGGTGTCCCAGCTGGTCTTCAAACAGCATGACCGGCACGTTAAGCGGCTCAATATAAAAGCAATGAGAAGAGACATCTTTAAATCCACCCCCTAGAGATAAAAGAGGCATAACAATGGGCAAAATTATCGGTATCGACCTTGGTACAACCAACTCCGCTGTATCCGTTTACGAAGGTGATCAGGCGAAAATTTACGAGAACACACTCGGCAAGCGTACAACGCCTTCCGTGATTGCCCTGAAAAAAACCAAAGACAAAAAATCCGGCGATGTCAGTCAGGAATGGATTGTTGGCGAAAACGCCAAACGTCAATCTGCCGTCAACCCGCTGAACACCATTTATGGCGTTAAACGTTTGATCGGCCGCCGCTTTGACGATCCGGAAGTAAAGAAAATGCAGGCGCTGTCCTCCTACAACATTGTTGCCGGCCCGAATGGCGACGCATGGGTAGAAGTAGATGGCAAAGCCATGGCCCCCGCCGAAATCAGCGCAAAAGTGCTGCGCGAGTTGAAAGAAGCTGTTGAAAAACAGCTCGGCGAAGAAATTACCGAAGCCGTTATTACCGTTCCTGCCTACTTTAACGATGCACAGCGCAAAGCGACACGCGATGCCGGCAAAATTGCAGGCCTTGATGTAAAACGCATTATCAACGAGCCGACCGCTGCGGCCCTTGCCTATGGCATGGACAAAAAAGAAGGCGGCAAAATCGCTGTATTCGATCTGGGCGGCGGTACGTTTGACGTCTCCATCCTTGAAGTTGCCATCGACGAAGATGCTGGCAGCCTTGTGCGCGTTCTGTCCACCAACGGTGATACCTTCCTGGGTGGTGAAAACTTTGACGAGCGCATCACCAGCTATCTGGTTGATGAGCTGAACAAAGAGCACGGCACATCCATCGTTGTTGACGATCCTGCGTCCAAGGCACAATTCGCACAACAAATCCAGCGTATCCGCGAAGCGGCTGAAAAAGCCAAAATTGAATTGTCACAGCAAGATGTGACAACCGTCAGCCTGCCCTTCCTGATGCCTGATGCCGAAGGTCAGATGATCAACTTCGAAGTGAACATGACCCGCAAACAGCTGGAAGGCTTGGTACAGGATCTGGTCGATAAAACCATCGAGCCTTGCAAAAAAGCACTGGCTGATGCTGGCCTGTCCGCAAGCGACCTGGATGAAATCATCCTGGTTGGTGGCCAGACCCGTATGCCGAAAGTGATCGAAACCGTTAAAAAATACTTCGGCAAAGAACCGCGCCGCGATGTAAACCCGGACGAAATCGTTGCCATGGGTGCGTCTGTTCAGGGTGCTATTCTGGACGGTAAAATTGACGACGTTCTCTTGCTGGACGTTATCCCGCTCAGCATTGGTATCCGCACCAAAGGTGATGTGATGACGACGCTGATCGAGCGTAACTCCACCATCCCGACAGAATTCACAGATGTGTTTTCGACAGCGGAAGACAACCAGCGCAACGTTGACATCCAAATCTTCCAAGGTGAGCGTGCAAAAGCATCCGAGAACAAACGTCTTGGCAACTTCACGCTGGATGGTATCCCGCCCGCACGTGGTGGCGAGCCTCAGATTGAAGTGAAACTGGCGATTGATGCAGATGGCGTGCTGAACGTTCAGGCGAAAGACCTGAAAACAGGCCGCGCACAGAAAATCACGGTTAAAGCCAACGGCGGCCTCAGCGAAGATGAAGTGGCCCGCATGTTGAAAGATGCTGACGCGAATGCGGAAAAAGACCGCCAGTTCCGCACAGCCCTTGCCGCTGAAGCCAATTCCGAATACGAATTAAAAGAAGCGAAAAAAGACGAGAGCGAAGACTATTTCAAGCAGGCACCTGAAGAGCTGAAAAAACAGTTCGCCGACACCGTCAAGGAATTGACGGAAGCCCGCGCCAAGAAAGACGTCACAGCCATGCTGGAGCAGACCCAGAAGCTGAAAGATGTCCGTATTGCCATCGGCGAAGCATTCGGCAATGCAGCTGCCCCTGCAAACGACGACGCTGCGACAGCCACACCAGCTGCCGCAGAGGAGAAGAAAGTCGCCAACGGTACGACACCGGCTCCGAAAAAGCCGAATGCCCCGAACAGCGGCCTCTGATCTCGTCCATCAGAGCCTGATACCCAAAAGGCCTTTCCGGGAAACTGGAAAGGCCTTTTGGTTTCCACACCCAACGCATCAAAAGGGCGCATAAAAAAACCCGCCGATGAAGGCGGGTTTTTTAACAGGCATTAATAGCCTTACTTATTTCTTGTTGGTGAAACGGCCAAATGTACCTTTGGGCTTATCCAGCTCAACCGGTTTGCCTTCAACCGTTTTTTTAAGTGCCGCGACATCTTCGGCCAGCTTCTCAACCGGGTCTGCGTCCGCAGCCTTTTGGCCAAAGCCTTGTTTAATGCCTTTAGATGTCAGGTCGTTTGCAGGGGATGGCTCATCCGCCTTGCGGCCCGCTTCTTGCGCGATCATAAGGCTTGCCTGCGTCTGGTACATCGCGTTCAGGCTGTCTTCTTTGCGGCCATGGAAATAGCTGCTGACCACAAAGCCAGCGCCACCCACGGCAGCACCGATCAGGAAAACAGGCGCCTTGACCAACACCAGACCCGCCACACAAATGCCGCCGATAATGGCAAAAGTTCTGGCCGTACCTTTCAGGTTTTTCTTTTCTTCAATGGTCTGGCGAATCGTTTGTTCGATCTGCTCCAGCTTGCTTTCAATAGAAGACATATCAAAACGCCTTTCATCACAATTCAGTGTCTAACAATTTTAAATTTATGGGAACTTATACCCCTGATTTCACCGAAAATCAAATAATTTTACCTTTATTTATAAGCTTTTTCGCTCTACCCCCCACGATCAGGGGGGTTACAGGGGTATGCATTTTATGGCAAGAACGGGTCCGTTTTTTAGAAATAACAATTATCTCCCGAAGCCTGTTCTTTTTGACCGTTTTCGGGCCTGTAAACTGAAGGATTTTAACAATGCCCTTTTTGACCCCGCTGCAAAATCTACGTTCCCTTTTGTCCGGTTTTTGCCTGATGGCTGCAGCACTTGTACCCTGCCGAATCGCACAAGCTGATCCCAGCTTACTGGAAACGCCTGCTGCACCAGTTATACAACAAGGCGCGGCCACATTTTCGGGCCTGGGCACAGGAGATCTGACCGTCACTCAAACATCTACACGGGCGCTGATCGACTGGCAGCATTTTAATATTGGGAAGAATGCACAAGTCACCTTTGACCAGCAAAATGGCAACGCCAGCATTGCCATCAACCGTGTGACAGGGGCGGGTGTTGATCCGACACAAATCATGGGAAAACTTACAGCGAACGGCACCGTCATTATATTGGATGGCAACGGTGTTGTTTTCGGCTCAGGCTCCGTCATTGATGTGGGCGGCATTGTGGCCGCCACGGGCAACCTTGCCAATAGCACAGATTTTATGAACGGTGTTCCGTTCCAGATTGAAAATACCGATGCAAAAAAGGCCGACGCGGCCATCATCAACAACAGCACAAACATCAGCATCCGCAGCGCAGGGCTTGCCGCTTTTGTTGCTCCCGTCGTGCAAAACAACGGCATTATCACAGCACAACTTGGCAGCATTACGCTTGCCAGCGGCACCCATGCCACGCTGGATTTTTACGGAGACCGGTTGTTGAGCCTGACGGTTGATGCAGAACTGACCCGGGCCTTGGCGGCTGGCACTTCGCAAATTGAAAACAAAGGCCGGTTACTGGCAAATGGCGGCACAGTACAATTAACGGCCCGCGCTGCCGCAGGCGTTGCAGACAAAGCCATCAATACAACCGGGATTATTTCGGCCCAATACGCCAGCTTGAAAAACGGTAAGATCATTTTATCGGCAAGCCCCGCAGACCAGGCCGAATTTGACAACGCAGTCCTGACCGGAACCGATGGCGGCCTTCAAAACGCCATTGACATGGCTAGCTTGGATGGCAGCACCACAATACATGTCTTGCCCGGCACCTACCCTGAAAATATTACCATTGACCGCGCGCTCCACCTGAGGGGGGACGGTGTCTCTGTTCCCACGCTTGCGGGTGACGGGCTGGAAAACAACATTACCGTGACAGCACCTGACGTGACCATAGAAAATCTTTTCATCACCGGCGGCGCGCACGGTATTTTTGCAGACCGCACGGACCGCCTGCGCATCCTTTTTAACCAGTTTTTCGGCACAGTTGAGAACGCCATACATCTGGTGCAAGCACGCGCGGCCGAAATGACCGGAAATGTGGTTTTAAATGCAGGTCAGCATGGCATTTATCTGTTTGACAACAAGCAAGCAACGCTGAGCCAGAACTTTGTTCTTTCCAGCACAGGCTATAACCTGTTTTTGCACAACAGTGCGGATAGCTTTGATGACGGCAGCAACTTCTATGTCGGTGCGCAATCTGGTATCGATATTTTTTCACAAGACGATCCAGCGACGGTACAAGCAAGCCTGTTGAATGACAGCCCGCTTTTCCTGCGCACCATTACGCCGCAAAGCGCGCTTCAGAAAAGCGTTATCATTACAGTTGAAAGCAACCGCGTGCCCACGGCAGCCGATCTTGCCGCCATCGCCCCGGCGGCGGGCAATAAAACACCCGCGCTGCAAAAACAAAACTGTAACCAAAGCCTTGGCGAAGCTTTGCAAAGCGGCAGCGCATCTTCTGTGCGATGGGACGAAACGCCCGCCAGCCTTATTGTGGCACGGTTGAGCTGTCAGGATGCAGGTTAGGTGCGATAAGCGCGTCTTCTGGTATGACTTCAACGGGCGGCATTTTGTCAGCATGGTACTGGTTAAACAGCCACGCCCACATGGCATTCGCATAGAGCCTTTGATCAAAACAATCGCGCTTCATATCAGGAAATTCGAAGTACTTCACGTTTCCGCCCGCCCGATGTATCCCGCGCGCCACATTGCGTGCTGTTGTGACCGGATAATAAGGGTCCTCCCTGCCATGAAACATCCATACAGGGCGCTTTACCAATTCCACCGCATCACCGGCGCGCCAGCCACCACTTTGCACAACACCCGCCGCGAAAAAATCAGGGTAATAACGCAAAGCACCAAAAGCCCCATAACCGCCTTCGGCACAACCCATCACATAGATTCTTGCAGGGTCAACCGGCATTTCCTGCATCAGGTTGCGCACAAGTGCGACAGCATCCTGGATACGCTTGTTTTTATCCGATACCCCGCGCACAAAAGAACCCGGAAACGCCCACAAATCTTTTTGTGCAATAACAGGCACCACAACAAAAGCCGGATAATGCTGGCGCATTTGCCGTGAGATAAGATACTGCGCCGTGGGCGCGACACCTTGCGCATCATGCAACACAAGCACCAATGGAAATTTCGCCGTCGGCGCGTAGGGCGGTGGCGGGCGGTAGAGATAATAATCCATATTGTCCGCAAAAAGACTATGGTCTGGCTTGAACGTATCGTGTGAGAAATAGATTGTATTTTTGCCCATCGGCGCGTCATTGCTGCGCTCGACCGCCTTCATCGGGCCACGGCCATTGATAGAGGAAACGCCAACAATGGCACCACCAAAAATCAGCACAAAAATCGCAAAAGATACGTTCCGGGCACGCTGCGTATAGGCCATATTAAAAAACTTATTCTATTTATAGACCTGTAAAATCAGGCAGAGCCTAGTTTGTCACAAACCAGCGTTTGAAGACAGCTTGTTGTACCGGGACATAAAAAAGGCCCGGCGCATTACACACCGGGCCTTATTCTTAATAAGGACAGCTTTAGTCTGCGTATTTTACGCCGCAGCCATAAGCCTTGGTGGAAGCTTCCGCCACCGGCTCGCCTGCCAAGACGGAATCAAGGGCTGCTGCCACATAATTCTTGGATGTTTTAACATCATCTGCCTTTACAGACGGTGTGTCATCGATGGCACCGGCATAAACCAGCGTGCCTTCTTTATCGATCACGAACATATGCGGCGTTGATTTTGCACCATAAAGCTTACCCAACGTGCCGTCAGCATCCAGCACAACATGCGCGGGGGCGGCACCTTCGGTTTCAACTGTTTTCAGGGCCGCTTCGGCTGTTTCATGGCCCTGCATTCCCTCGGCAGATGAATTGACGGTTAACCAGACAACATCCTTCTCCGCATATTTTTTTTGAAGAGCTTGCATGTTTTGGCTGTCGTAATGCTTGCGCACGAAAGGACAATCTTTGTTGAACCATTCCAGCACAACAACTTTTCCGGCAAGATCGGCCAGCTTTACATCCGTACCATCCGCTGTTTTTGCGGTAAAGTCGGGTGCTTTTTCACCGATCGTGACAGCCGCTGCCGGAGTCGGGGCCAGGGCCAGCCAGCCAGCCACTGCCGCAATGGCCGCCAGACCAAAAACTTTGTGCGCCGCACCAATATTTTTTTTCATCTTCTCTACACTCCTCTGGTTAAAACGATATATATCAGGGGGTAAACGTATATTATCCCGCAGTCTTGCGATTGCAGGGCATTATACGAGATAGTTGCCCTGCAACAAATAACAACAGTCAAAAACACAAATTTGTTCCACCGCGCCGATTATGCATTTCTTACGAAAATTCAGCGCGCGGCAACGGTTTACGCAAGCCCCGCTAAATGGCATAACAGTGGCAACACATTTAACCGTTTTTCCAACTGCGTTTATTGAAGAAATAGCGAGGCCTGTCATGACACAATCCGCCCGTCCCGTTGCACAATCCCAAACTGTGCCCACCGTCAAACTGTTGATCAACGGCCAGTTCGTTGAATCCAAAACAACCGAGTGGCGCGACATTATCAACCCCGCGACACAAGAAGTCATCGCCCGCGTTCCCTTCGCCACCAAGGAAGAACTGGATGCCGCCGTTGCCGCCGGCAAAGAAGCCTTCAAAACATGGCGCCATACACCCATTGGCCAGCGCGCACGTATCTTTTTGAAATACCAGCAACTGATCCGCGAAAACCAGACAGAGATTGCAAAAGTCCTGACATCCGAACAGGGCAAAACCCTGCCCGATGCGGAAGGCGATGTTTTCCGTGGTCTGGAAGTGGTAGAACACGCCGCCAACATCGGCAACCTGCAAATGGGAGAGCTTGCCAATAACGTGGCAGGCGGGGTTGATACTTATACGATCTTGCAGCCGCTGGGTGTGTGCGCCGGCATTACCCCTTTCAACTTCCCCGCCATGATCCCGCTCTGGATGTTCCCGATGGCGATTGCCTGCGGCAATACCTTTGTTTTGAAACCGTCCGAGCAAGATCCCTTGTCCACCATGAAGCTGGTGGAACTGGCCATTGAAGCAGGCATTCCGGCTGGCGTCTTGAACGTTGTGCATGGCGGGCCGGATATTGTGAACGGCATCTGTGACCACAAAGACATTAAGGCCGTGTCCTTTGTCGGCTCCACCGCTGTTGGCACGCACGTCTATCACCGCGCCTCCAACGCCGGCAAGCGGGTGCAATGCATGATGGGTGCGAAAAACCACGCCATCGTCCTGCCCGATGCCGCGAAAGACCAAACATTGAATGCACTGGCAGGTTCTTCCTTCGGTGCGGCGGGCCAGCGTTGCATGGCAACGTCTGTCGCTGTCATGGTGGGGGATGCCAAAAAATGGATCCCCGAGCTGGTCGAAAAAGCAAAGACGCTAAAAATCAACGCAGGCCATGAGCCCAATACAGACCTGGGCCCTGTCATTTCCTGCGCCGCCAAAGACCGCATCCACGAGCTGATTGAACTGGGCGTGAAAGAAGGCGCGAAGCTGGAACTGGATGGCCGCAACTGCGCCCCCGCCGGCTACGAAAAAGGCAACTTTGTCGGACCCACTATTTTCTCCGGCGTTAAACCGGGCATGAGCATTTATGACCGCGAAATTTTTGGGCCCGTCTTGTGCATTGCCGATGTGGCAACACTGGATGAAGCCCTTGCGCTCATCAACGCCAATCCCAATGGCAACGGCACCGCAATCTTTACACAGTCGGGTGCCGCGGCCCGCAAATTTCAGGAAGAAATCGATGTCGGCCAGGTCGGCATCAACGTGCCGATCCCGGTACCTGTTCCGTTGTTTTCCTTCAGCGGCTCGCGCGCTTCAAAACTGGGCGACCTTGGCCCCTATGGCAAGCAGGTCATTTTGTTCTACACCCAGACCAAAACTGTGACATCCCGCTGGTTTGACGATGCAGCCACCACAGGCGGCGTGAATACAACGATCAGCCTGAAATAAGAGGATACAACAGCGATGGATTTCACCCTCAGCGAAGACCAGCGGGCCTTTCAAGACGCGGCCCGCAACTTTGCCGCCAATGCCATGGCCCCACATGCGGCGGAATGGGATGCAACATCCCACTTCCCTGTCGATGTGATCCGTCAGGCGGGGGGAATGGGTTTTTGCAGCATGTACTGCCCGGAAGATCTGGGTGGCATGGGGCTTTCACGGCTGGATGCTGCGATTATTCTTGAAGAACTTGCCACCGCCTGCCCCTCCACGGCGGCTTACATCTCCATTCACAACATGGTGTCGTGGATGGTTTGCGGCTGGGGCACAGACCAACTGAAAACCGAATGGGCCCAAGCCCTGACCAGCGGCCAGAAACTGTCTTCTTATTGCCTGACGGAACCCGGCAACGGATCGGATGCGGGCAATTTAAAAACCCGCGCGGAAAAAGTGGACGGCGGCTGGAAGCTGACAGGTGCCAAAGCTTTTATCTCCGGTGCAGGTGCCACAGATTTTCTGGTGGTCATGGCCCGCACGGGCGGCGAGGGCCCCAAAGGCATTTCGGCTTTTGCTGTCGATACAACGGCAGAGGGCATCGGGTATGGGCGCAAGGAAGAAAAAATGGGCTGGAACAGCCAACCCACCCGCGGCGTGACTTTTGATAACGTTTTTGTGCCGGATCATTTCCTGCTGGGCCGCGAAGGCGAAGGTTTCACCATCGCCATGAAAGGCCTGAATGGTGGCCGCATCAATATTGCGGCCTGTTCGCTCGGCGGTGCTCAAGCGGCGTATGATGCCGCGCGCCATTACATGCACAGCCGCCAGCAATTCAACCGCCCGCTGGCAGATTTTCAGGCGCTACAATTCAAAATTGCCGATATGGCGACACGCTTAACATCGGCCAAGCTGATGGTCTGGCGTGCTGCCGTCGCATTGGATGCCCATAGCCCCGATGCCATTACCGCCTGTGCCATGGCCAAGCGCTATGCCACGGATGCCTGTTTTGATATTGCGAATGATGCCCTGCAGCTGCATGGCGGCTATGGCTATACACGCGATTACCCGATTGAACGGCTTGTGCGGGACTTGCGTGTACACCAGATTTTGGAAGGCACCAACGAGATCATGCGCGTGATTATTTCACGCAGCATTCTGGACGAAGTAAAACCATAAGCCGGTTACACTTAAATTATCAACGAAAGGATTTTTGTCATGGCACACCACATTGGCTTTATCGGTCTTGGCAACATGGGCGGCCCGATGGCTTTGAACCTCGTCAAGGCAGGCTATACCCTGACTGTTTTCGATGTGATGCCCGAGGCTGTTAAAAAACTCACTGATGTCGGCGCAACAGCCGCTGCCAACATTGCCGATACGGTTAAAAACGCCGATATCGTTATCACCATGCTGCCCGGCAATGATCATGTTAAAAAAGTTTATCTGGAAGCCGGTGGTGTCTTGGCCCATGCCAAAGCGGGGGCGCTGCTGATTGATTCCAGCACCATCAACGCACAGGTTGCCAAAGAAGTCGCCGGTGCCGCCAAAGCCAAAAACTTCCGTATGATCGATGCGCCCGTTTCCGGCGGCACGGCAGGTGCTGCGGGCGGCACGCTGACCTTTATCATCGGTGGTGACAAAGCAGATGTCGATACCGCCAAACCTGTTCTTGAAAAAATGGGCAAAAACTTTTTCCACGCGGGCGACAACGGCGCGGGCCAGATGGCCAAAATCTGCAACAACATGCTGCTGGCGATTATGATGATCGGCACCAGCGAAGCGCTGAACCTGGGCGTGGCAAACGGGCTGGACCCCAAAGTACTCTCCGAGATCATGTCCAAAAGCTCGGGCCGCAACTGGGTATTGGAACTGTACAACCCCATGGCTGGTGTCATGGAGAATGCCCCCGCCGCACGCGGTTATACAGGCGGTTTTGGCACAGATTTGATGCTGAAGGATTTGGGCCTTGCCATGGAAACAGCAGAAGCCACATCAGCCGCCACGCCGCTTGGCACCCACGCCCGCGACCTTTACAAGCAACACAGCGAAGCGGGTCACGGCAAGCTGGATTTTTCCAGCATCTTGAAACTGGTCGAAGATAAAAAATTTGCCAAAGCCGGCTAGACACAAAAACCTTCAAAAAAACCGTCTGATATGCCGTAAACATCCGGTTTCAGGCGGTTTTTTTATGTACAACATTTGCCGGAACCGTTTTCCGCACCGAACCGTAGGTATGACGAGGCACGACGAAACAACACCCGATGATCGTTCCAAGGAGTGCTTAGAAATGCAAATCAGAAAAACCCTATTGGCTGCGGCCACCGCCGCGGTCTTTGCCATGCCGGTCACAACAATGGCACAACAATCGTCCCAAACCGTGCCGCCCGGTTATACAAACCCCGCCACCGGCGCGGCGGAGATAGATGATTCAACGCTCGAAAAATTTGCCAAAGTGCATAAAGAAGTTGAAGCCGTCAGCATGAAATACCAGGCGGACATGCAAAAAGCAGAGGATGCCGATGAACGCAACGAACTTGCCCAGAAAGGCAACGAAGAAATGCAAGAGATAATTGAAAGTTCGCCCCTGACGGTGCTGGAATATAACCGCATTGCCATGCTGGTGCAGCATGACCCTGAGCTGCAACAGAAATATCTGGACCACATCCAAAAATAATATTCTGTCCTTCCTTACAAGCCCCTGATGCGAAAGCCCCGGCACCCTCCCGGGGCTTTCGTTTTATTTATCGAGCTGTAAGTTACTGCGAATGCTTTCTACTGTGCCGGGTGACATATCCTTCATCTGCTCGGCCAGTGCCTTCAGGCGCTTGAAAGAGGTTGGCAGACAATTATCCGGCACATCGCTTGCCTGTTCTACAATCAGGGCTGCCAGTTCGCCAAACATCAAAACGGGTAAATGCGTTTTGCGCATCATCTCGTCGTGGATTTTTCCTGTGATGGGTGCGCCTTTATAATCGGTCACAATTTCGGCACCAATTTTTTGAAACAGATCAAACACAGCGGCACTGTCGGCACATTGCTGTGTCACCATACACGTACGGTTGGTCAGCGGGCTTTGGGGGCCAAACATGGGGTGGATACCCGTGACCCGCGCGCTGTGGCGCAAGCAAGCCTCGTTCGCTTTATGTTGTACGGAACAAACATTGACCAAATGCTTGCCCTGATATTTCTCCGCGACATCCGCAAAGGCAGAGACGGGCACGGCAATCAAAACAATATCCGCATCATCCGTGATCTCGGCATGGGGGGCCAGTTCAGTTGCCAGAAAATTACCAAAAACCCCACGGCCAACAATTGTGATTTGCATGAGAACACCCCCTTTTAAAAGTCCTTATGTACAGGGCTATTGCTATCACGCAATTCCCCGCCGCGCCAAGGTAGAAGATGCCGACCTCTGCGACTTTTATTCGCAAAGCCCTTCTCCACAGGCTAGACTTGACCCAGTATCAAAAGCCATGGAGGCTCCCCACATGAAAAAATCGATCATCGCCTGCCTTGTCATGCTGGGCCTGTCTTTTGCCAGCATGGGCGCGCTTGGCTTTTTGGTGTATTTCCCCGTCTCCCCCGTTTTGAACCTGTGGTTCCCGCCCCATGGGGAATGGCACGGCGACTGGGTCTGGCCTGCCACAATTGTGACAGGCATGATCTGGTCTTTCGGATTCCTCGGCGCTGGATTCATCAACCGCCGACTGGAAAACACCACAACCACCAAACAATGGCAACGCCGCATAATCTATACAATCATCCTCTGGCTCTGGGCGCTTGCCGTATGGGGCATTGCGTTGAGTGGGCGGGTTTGGGAGTAGCTAAGAATTCGTATCAATAAATTGCTTTAGCAGGGCAATGAGGTTGTTCACCTCACCGCTAATAGTAAGCCACCCTCCTAATAGAAATGGTGCGCCAGCTAATGTTTTGCCAATTTTCTTTGCAAATTCCTCGGCAGCTATAGGTAACCGCGCGCAGCGTGATGCCACATATATAGCCTCACTCAGGTACATTATTTAGTAAGATTTCTATAATATCGTTTATTGTCCTTGCTCTTTCCCATTCGCTTTTAGAAGGTTTAATACCTGTCTTACTTTGTAAAATAAGAACAATGTCATCTACGTCATGCTCCATAGACAAATCTTTTACTAATTCCATACCTAACGACAGCGAAGGCTCTTTAATTGAGCTTCCTCGTACATACTGAATAACATCAAGTACCTGCTCTGTAATCTTTTCTCTTATCGGTTTCACTCTAAACCTCCATTTCTCAAACAGATTGCAGTGCATGACAATATTGCTACGCTATCATAAGTCGCAAAGGCAGCTCCAACATATGCATTGCCTTCAACCAGAATCAATCTTCCACGATCGTGGGGATTGACATGCTAATTACACTTACAAAAAAAAGAATCCCCCCCTACAAGCCTTGAACGTTTCATACTGTTCATGGATGAACCCTTAACATACCAACAAGATATCTATACGACGTATCCGAAGAAAAGCTGCTCGATTTAAAAAGGAAACAAAAATTAAAGATTTCCTCAGAGCTTCTTGTTCTGAACTGCAAACGAAGGCCCATAAGTTTTACATGGGTAACCTTTTGAAACAGAACTTTAGCATCCAGATTTCATACAAAATTGTATCGAAGTGACTATCTTTGGGTGTTCTACAAATTATGCATCTATTTCTCCTGCGTTTGCACGGCATTTGCCGACACTCATCACAAAGCCCCGCAAACGCGAACACGCGGCGGCACGGGAATACATTTTCTCAAAACAATAAAAAAACCCGCCTAAATTACGGCGGGACGCGGGTTTGTGCAATGTTTAGAGGGATATAAATGGCGCGCCCGAAGAGATTCGAACTCCTAACCTTCTGATTCGTAGTCAGATGCTCTATCCAGTTGAGCTACGGGCGCGCGATGGGCTTTGGGGCCCATGAAGTGGTCCGGCTGTTTGTATCTGGGGAGGCACATATTTCCGGACATCTGGTTTCTATAAGATTCTTTCCGGCTTCGCAAGCATCTTTTGCCAGATTAAAATGCGCATCGGTAAAAATGGCGGGGCCGGGGGATGACGCAAAGGGCCCTGCCGTACCCTGAGCCTGTTATACAGACATAATATATACGGTAAACAAACGGGCCCGAGACCATGGATATTGCGATTATGAAAATATATAGACGGCCCGCCAGCCACACTTCGGGGGAAAAAAGGTAAAAACGCTGATTCAATATTGAAAGAATTCAAGAATCTGGTTTAAAAAGAACAGTGATCCTAAGCCTTCCGGCCATCCGGACATTCAAGCTCTTTATATAGAACGAGGTGATTGCCTTGCCGAACGTGACATTTCGCACAATTTTTTCCGCCGGGGCGCTGGCGTTACTGCTGAGCGGCTGCGTCGCAAGCGGCACATCCCAAGCATCCGACAACAGCCGTATGCCCGGCCTTGTCGTTACCAATGAACCACCGCCGGATGTTATTTACCGCCGCGGTTCACGCGATACGGTTTTGTCAAACCCGGCCAGCACTGGCAGCAACCTGCGCGGTTTGTCCAGCCAGCGTGTTGAAACGCTCGTCACCCGCAAAGTGGCCGAGCTCAGCCGTGACCTGAACGAACAAAAACGCAGCACCAAAGGTTTCAGCGATCGTCTGCAAGGCTTGCAGGTAAAAAGCGATAACGCCGCTGCGCAGTACTACGAAATTGTCGCCACCATCAACACAGAACTGCAAGCAGGGTCCACACCAGGCAACCCGGTACTGGTTGAGCGGTGGAACGTTGCGCAAGAACGTCTGGAAGCATTGTCACAGAACGCAAGCCTGCTGAACGGCCTGGCAGCGGATCTGTCCAACGAGGCATCCAAGGTGGCTTACTTGCAAGAAAACGTGCGCGGCGCTTATGGCCTGTCTGGTGCGGTGAAAGAAGACCACCTGAAACTGCGCGCACTGGAAGATGAAGTAAACCAGACAATTGTGACACTGAACCGCCTGCTGACAAACGTCAGTGACGAGATCAACCGTCGCCAGGCTTACCTGCGCACAGAAAAGCTGAACATGCAGACCATGTCCTTGGCCGTTGCCAATGGCGAACTGTATGGCCAGAACCTGTCCAACAGCTTGTATAAAAAAGCAGCCGCAGATGGCGAAGCCGTTTTCGGCGGCCAGTCCGCAGCCCCTGCCAACACAAGCCGCCGCCCGCTGGTCATCATCCGCTTTGACCGTCCCGGTGTGAGCTATGAACAGGCGCTGTACACAGCGGTTGGTCAGGCATTGGAAAAATACCCCTCTGCCCGCTTTGATCTGGTTGCTGTCAGCCCCACGCAGGGCAACCCTGCCGAAATGGCGCTGGCCTCCACAGAAGCCCGCAAAAACGGGGAGTCTGTTTTGCGCTCGCTGACCCACATGGGTCTGCCGGTTGAACGTGTCCGCCTGAATGCGGCCAATAGCGCCTCCGTTCGCAACAGCGAAGTGCATATCTATCTGCAATAAGCCGCAAGGCCTGCAGTTAGAAACAAACAGAAACAATTATTTTCTACACAAAAGCAGGCGCCTGACGATAAGATGGTCAGGCGCTTACTTTTTTACACATTCTCGATAACGGTTCAGGACGATGGAAGCACATATTGATCAGCTGACAGCAATTGCTTTGGTGACAACGGTCGCCTTGCTTTGCGGGCTGGTGCTGATCCGCCTGCGCCAACCGGCCATTGTCGGCTATATCGTGGCTGGTATCGTGCTGGGCCCAACAGGCTTTAAATTCATTGAAACAACCGGCACCGTGCAGCTGCTGGCGGAGCTTGGCGTGATCATGCTGCTGTTCCTGATCGGGATGGAGCTGAACCTGCGCAGTTTCAAGGCCGTTTATAAAACGGCTTTGGCCACGGTTGTTTTACAAGTCGGCTCCGCCTTTGGCGTTTTTTGGCTGTTGGGCTGGGCGCTGGATTGGCCGTTGCAGCAAATTACTGTCTTTGCCTTTGTGACCGCCTTATCGTCCACTGCTGTTTCCATCAAAATTCTTGAAGAAACAGATGACCTGAAAACCCCTGTGGGACGGACAACCGTTTCCACCCTTATCGCGCAGGATCTGGTCGTCATCCCCATGCTGTTGATTGTCAGCGCCTTTGCCGCGGATACAGGGTCAGAAGCTGCCGGCAAAGCGATTGCCCTCAAACTCGCCATGGCTGTGGGATTGTTGCTGGTGGTCAGCTGGTTTTTGTCGCGCCGTGAAAAAATTGAGCTGCCCTGGTCGAACTGGATTATCTCGCGCCATGAAATTATTCCGCTTGCGGCACTGGCCTTTTGCTTTAGCTGGGCGACATTATCGGGTGCGGCGGGGCTTTCTGCCGCCTATGGTGCCTTTATTGCGGGGTTGATCATTGGCAATTCTAGCATCCGCGAAGTTGTCCACAAAGCAGCCGAGCCTATTCAGGCGATTTTGCTGATGGTCTTCTTTTTGTCCATCGGGCTTTTGATTGATATCGATTTCATTGTCAGCAACTGGCAGCACGTCTTGCTTGTACTGTTTATCGTGACCTTCCTGAAGACCGTTGCCAACGTGGCCATTCTGCATTGGCTGGGCGAGCCGTGGGACCGTGCGTTTCACAGTGGCGTTGTCATGGGGCAAGTCGGGGAATTTTCGTTTATCGTTGCAGCAACCGGTTTGGCCGTAAATGCCATTTCGGATGACAGTTATCGTTTGATGATTGCTGTGATTGCGCTCAGCTTGCTGATCAGCCCCATGTGGCTGGCCATTGCGCGCCGTTTGCACAATGTGGCGCTGAAGCGTTTGATCGGCCATATGCCGCAGGCCTCGCCGGACGATTTATGATCTGACGATTTGTAATCCGCTGCTTTTTATCAGCAGGCTTTATCGCCAACAGCCGCCCGCAAAACATCTGCGGGAACTTCTTCGACCGCTTCAACCTCCAGATCGCTTAAATGGAACGGGCCGTAAGACAGGCGGATGAGGCGGTTTACATCCAGCCCCAGATAGCCCAAAACCTTGCGTATTTCGCGGTTCTTTCCTTCGCGCAGGGTCATGTCGATCCAGGCGTTGGAACCCTTCTGGCGGTCAAGTATGGCCGTTATAGGGCCATATTTAACGCCGTCCACGGTCACCCCTGTCTCCAGATGGTCCAGCATCGCCTGATCAATATTGCCAAAGGCCCGCACGCGGTATTTGCGCGTCCAGCCTGTGGCTGGCAATTCCAGATGCCGCGCCAGTTCGCCGTCATTCGTCAGCAACAAAAGGCCTTCGCTGTTCAAATCCAGCCGCCCGACAGAAATCACGCGGGGCAATGATTCGGGCAGGGCATCAAAAATCGTCTCCCGCCCCTGCTCATCGCTGTGGCTGGTCACAAGGCCCGCCGGTTTATGGTAACGCCAAAGGCGTGTGCGTTCCTTGGCCCCCACGGGCACACCATCCACGGTAATTCTGTCCGTTTCCGTCACGTTCACAGCAGGGCTTTCCAGTACGGTGCCGTTCAAGGTTACGCGGCCATCCGCAATCAGCCGTTCGGCATCACGACGCGAACAAACGCCCGCACGAGCAAGCCGTTTGGCGATCCGCTCCCCCTTGGGGGCTTCAGAATGATTTTGTGTATCTGGTTTTTGCTCTGTCTTGTCCATTCTGCTAGTTTATAGCCATGTCTGACGAAAACGAAAACAAATACATGCAGTGCGCCCTGCGCGCGGGCCAGCAGGCCGCCAGCCTGAACGAAGTGCCCGTGGGTGCCGTTTTGGTGGAAGCGGCCACCGGCAAAATTATTGCCAGCACCGGTAACCGTACGGTGCAGGACAATGACCCGACCGCCCATGCCGAAATACTGGCCCTGCAAGCCGGCGGCAAGCATTATGGCGCGCAGCGTATGCCCGAATGCGATCTTTACGTCACGCTGGAGCCCTGCCCCATGTGTGCCACGGCCATTTCGTTTGCCCGTATCCGGCGTCTCTATTTCGGCGCCTATGACCCCAAAGGCGGCGGGGTGGAGCATGGCCCGCGCATTTATAGCCACGCCACCTGCCATCACAAACCCGAAGTATATGGCGGCCTGCACGAACAAGAATGCGGCCGTATCCTCAAAGATTTTTTCAAGGACAAGCGATGAGCGGCAACGATCTTTTTGATATAGACGATCCCTTCGGCCTGCCCCCCACCCCCGAAGAAGAAGCGGTCAAGCCCAATGGCCCGCCGGAGTACAGCGTCAGCGAAATCAGCCACAAGTTAAAGCGCGTGGTGGAAGATGAATTTTCATTCGTACGTGTGCGTGGCGAAATTTCGCGCGTGACTGTTGCCAAATCCGGCCATATGTACACATCGCTCAAAGACGACAGCGCGGTGCTGGATGCGATTTGCTGGAAAGGCACTGTCAGCCGCCTCGACATCAAACCCGAAGAAGGCATGGAAGTGGTCTGCACAGGCCGGCTGACCACCTATCCCGGCAGATCCAATTACCAGATGGTGATTGAAACCATGGAGCTGGCAGGACAGGGCGCTTTGCTGAAAATGCTGGAGGAGCGTAAAAAGAAACTGGCCGCCGAAGGATTATTCGCGGCGGAGCGCAAAAGAAAAATCCCGTTTCTGCCCGATGTGATCGGTGTGGTGACATCCCCAACAGGGGCAGTCATCCGCGACATTATGCACCGGTTGAACGAACGCTTTCCCCGCCGCGTGCTGCTCTGGCCCGTTATGGTGCAGGGCCAAGGGGCGGCCCAACAAGTGACCGCCGCGATTGAAGGCTTTAACGCCCTGCCGGAAGGTTCCGCACTGCGCCCGGATGTGATTATCGTGGCGCGTGGTGGCGGCTCCCTTGAAGACCTGATGCCGTTTAACGATGAAACGCTGGTGCGGGCAGCAGCGGCCAGTAAAATTCCGCTGATCTCGGCCGTTGGGCACGAAACAGACACAACCCTCATCGACTATGCCTCCGACTTGCGCGCCCCCACGCCAACGGCGGCGGCAGAAAAGGCCGTGCCCGTGCGCGCCGAATTGATGGCGGGCCTGCTGGACGACGAAAAGCGTTTGTTTATGGTGATGCAGCGCCGCCTGCAACACCACCAGACACAATTAACCGGCCTTGGCCGCGGCCTTGGTGACCCCAAACGCCTGATGGAGAACAGCCTGCAGCGGCTGGACCATCTGGGTGCAAGGCTGGATGGTGGGCTTTCCACATGGCTGCAAAAACGCCAGAGCGTTCTGGCCGAACTGGCCACCCGCGTATCCACCCGCCCCCTTTTACAGCGCGTGGGCGATGCTTTGCGCCTGCTGCAAAGCCATGGCGAGCGTTTAAAAAATACCGAGACCAAAATTTTGAATGACCGCACACGACACGTGCAAAACCTTGCCGCCCTGCTCGACAGCCTGTCATTTGAACGCGTGCTGGAACGCGGCTACAGCGTGGCCTATGACGCACATGGCAACATCGTCTCTTCTGTTGATAAACTATCTGCGGGGAATACGCTGAACTTGCGTCTGCGCGATGGCCATCTTGAAACAGACATCAAAAAAATATCAAAAAAATAATCAGGCTTTTGTATCGCCGTCATCTGTCGGGAAGACCGCTGTGGACAAGGGGGTTTGCAAACCCCCTTTGTTTTTATGGGTCATATGCTCGTATCCTGCTTGTATCAGCAACAGAGTGCCAATGCCCAGGCACAGCAGCCAATAGGCCGAACCCAACGCCAGTCCGTAAAACGGCACCAGCGGAAACACAATCGCGCAAGACAGCCCCAGCATAAACAGCAACCCCGTGAACAGAACGTTATCACGGTCTTTGGTTGCAAAAAGCGCCCAAGGTGTAACGGTCGAGGCCACAGACCAGACCAAAGCAGGCCAGAGCGTGGGCACGGTGGCTGTAATCAAACCGCTCGCCACATAAAACATCACCATGGCATAGCCGCTGAGCATCATCACAAAATAAACAAAGGTCAAAAGCATTGCCGCGCGCGACACACGTGGATAAATCTGGGCCGAGACCTGCATAACGCCGGCAAAAAAACCGGCCGGCAACATCAACAACGGGAAAACAAGCGAGGAAAATAAAAATCCGATAATACCCGGCCACAGGGGCACCCAATGCCCCAGCAGCAAAATCCAAACGCCGCTGATGATCATGGCAATACTGCCAAGAACAATCAGCGGCGTCAGGCATTTTTTAATGAATGCGGCTGGCGAGAACGAAACCACCGGACCCCCGTATCAGATATTGTTAAAACGGGATTTCGTCATCCATGTCATTCTGTGAAGAGCCGGCGAAAGACCCACCGGAACTGCTGCCGCCGGACATCGCCTGCGGTTCGCTGTAATCATTGGCAGCAGAATCACCGCCACCGCTGCGGCCATCCAGCATGGTCAATTCACCACGGTAGGGGCGCAGAACAACTTCAGTTGTGTATACTTCGCGGCCGTCTTTTTCGTACTTGCGGGTTTCCAATTGGCCTTCGATATAAACCTTGGAGCCTTTTTTGAGGAAACGCTCGACCACGCCCACCAGCGCGTCGTTCAAAACGGAAATGCGGTGCCATTCGGTGCGTTCTTTACGCTCGCCGGTCGCTTTGTCTTTCCAGTTTTCAGAGGTGGCGATGGAGAAATTCGCCACGCGGCCACCGTTGGGGAAAGAGCGGATTTCAGGGTCACGCCCCAGATTACCGACCAGAATGACCTTGTTTACGCTACCTGCCACGATGATTACCTTTCGAAATGCTAAAAACGCCTGCTTTTGGCAAATAACCTTGGGAGAATCTGTCTGGCTGGATTAAGATAAATCCAACAACCGCAGAATCTGCCCGAATGCGCAAAAGCCTTGATAGGCTTATGTTTATCATGCATGAGAGAGGCTGACAAGCGGCATCAGGACGGTAAAAAAAGGGCAATAAAAACATACCGAAAGGAAGCACCACCGATGCGCGCATGGCAAAGAATGTTAAGTGGCCGCAGGCTGGATCTGATTAATCCGTCTGCCATGGATATCGAAATCGAGGATATCGCACACGGACTTTCCAGAGTCGCCCGCTGGAACGGCCAAACCACCGGTGACCATGCCTTTTCTGTGGCCCAGCACTCCGTGCTGGTCGAAAAAATCTGCCACACACTGGAACCCGAAGCCGACCACCAATGGCTGATGGCGGCCCTTTTGCACGACGCCTCCGAATATGTCGTGGGTGATATGATCTCGCCTTTCAAAAACGCGCTGGGCGTGGATTACCGTAGCTTTGAAGACAAGCTGATGCAGGCCATTCACATCCGCTTTGGTCTGCCCGCCGTGATGTCACCACAGCTGAAAAAATTCGTCAAACGCGCAGACAAAATTTCCGCCTATCTGGAAGCCACACAAATTGCCGGTTTTGACGATGAAGAAAGCCGCAAATTTTTCGGCCCGCCGCCGATGACGCTGCAAGACTGGCGCATCGAACCCCTCTCCGCCAATACCGCCAAAGCTCACTACCTCGACCGCTTTGCCGCGCTGCAGGATATGTTGCAAGAACAGGCTGTGGCTTAGAATAAATTTTATATAGGCGAGTAAAAATGCTGAAAACCTTCTTCTTTCTTTTGTTTTTGGTTGCCATATCCGCCCTGCCCGCACAAGCCAGCCGCTGCAATACGGGGCCAATAACAGATGCTTGTATTGCGGCAGAGCTTGATCATTTTATTAAATCTCCGGCCACAAAAGAAGATCGGTCACGCAGACTTCAAGCCCTTCGTATTCTTATACGCTTAAGCGCGACACAAAAAATCGAACCTCAATCATACTATATTGAACAGTTCAAAGAGACCATGCGTACAGGTGGATTTGCGCGAAAAGGCCTAGAAGACAGCATAAATAAAGCAATTGAAACAGCAAAAAGCGCGCTTCCCCGCCCGGACGGGTACAATTTTCACGACAAAAAACAAGAATATGCCCGGCTAAATACATGCCAAAAAGCATTCGAGGGCGCACGTAATCAGCCTGCATCAGAAGAATGCGCGCAATTGCCGGCACTGGCACGTATGCGCACCAGCTTGCGGCGCGGCGACTTTACGGGTGCCCTTCTTCTGGCACAGCAAAGCAATATACAAGAAACCTTCGCCCAAGATCTTTTTCAATTAAGTCACCGGCGCGGAAAACTCCTGATCGACGGAGAAGAAGTTTATAATACAAGCATTTTCAAAGAAAAACTCCAGACGGTTCTTCCCGCAGTTTTGGGTTTATCCATGCCAAATGATTACCCCATCGCGATTGCAATGATAAAAGCCTTTTGCAACGCACAGGACACCGGAAATTGCCAAAAAATAGTTAATCACTTCAACCTTGGAAAAACCCCAGAAGCAATTATTGCGTTGATCGAGGGCTACCTTCAAGCCAACGACTACAATAATGCAGCACAAGGGATGGAGGCCCTCAGCCACACCGAGCGACCTATCATCTCCGTCCCTCACAGATTCGGCTCAAGCCGAAAGCAAGATTTTCCATTCAAGACGTCCTATTTGGAGGATATTTACGGGCACATCCCCGAGAAACAATTCCTCGATATTGCCATACAAGCGCAAAACGAAGTAACACCAACAGTTTTACGAGCATCCACGCTTATATCAAATAGCAAAGGCCCAGAATATGCCCGCAAACTAAAAGTTGATTGCAAGGGGCGAACACAGTCGCTGCAAGACTGCGCATTGTCGTTTTACAAAGCCCCCTTTGAAGCCGCCACCCTTTACGCGACCTTCGGGCAATTTGAAAAATCAGCCCAATTAATATCTAGCGATACCGGCCTTGATGAAAAAAAGCTTATCGATGCCGTACAAGAAAAGTTATTAATCCCCAACAATATAGCTGGTGATCCCGTTAAACGGGCGCGGGAAATAAAAGACCGTCAAACAATCAACCGGCATCATATCCGCCAAACACTCAGGACAGCTGCCCACATACAAAAATGCGATACCGCCAAAATCAAAGAAATTTACGCGCCGGTCATTGTCGACATAGACCAGACGGTCGGTGTCCAGATAGACACAAAATACATCGCCGCTTGGGGCAAACTGGAAGCACAATGCCTTATCGAGAGTCACAAAAAATTTGTACCCTTTATACAAAAATTTAAAGAGCCTGACGCACAAAAAGAAGCTTATCTATTAATGATAAAACTGCTCTCAGGACCGGGTTTTCACAAAGAAAGCCGTACAAACGGACCCGAGATTTTTGAACTTGCGCAAAGTGTGCCCGATAACTTACCTGATATAAAAATAGATATTTTTCGCCTCCTCAATAAGTATAGGTTTGACGATAAAACATACCCTAAAGAAGCGATACACGCCCAAAACGCATTCATCCGGCAAGAGCTGGCTAAAAATCCGTACAATAAAAAGCTCCCCTTATATATTTTAGACGAAAACGAACTTCAGCCTGCCTGGGAAAAACCAGACCATCTTATATTGGCACAAAGATCAAAACACCTTTATGCAGGCGAGTTTCAGGAGATGATTGATATTTTTCAATCCCTCCCCTTAGAAAAACAGCGCTTAATTTTTAAGGACTTTTTTGAAAAAGATTTTCCCTTTATCTTGATACCGGAAAAGTACATGACACAATTGGAAATGCAGTCATTACCGGATAGACAAGAGGATCGGGTAGATGCTTTGTTTTTTATAATTCACCAAAAAGCAGCACTCGACTATTTTTTAAGAATATTCGAGATAGTCAACACGCGCGTACAGTAATACCCTACGCCGCCAGTTTCTTTTTCACGGCGCGTTGTACTTTGTGGAAGGGAATGATTTTGGTGTCGGGTTTGGCGGGGGACTGGTAATAGCCTTCCATGCCAAAAGCTTTTTCAAACTGGCCTTTGAAAAAACCGGCCACCATTTTGCGTGTCGCAGAATTGGGGGCATCCACGTCTATGTCACGGGTGGTGGCAAAGGTGATGGTGTTTTTTGACTTGAACACCACATCATGCGGAATTTTATGTGCTTTTAAATAAGCCGCAAAAGCAGCCGGTGTGCCTTTGGGCGCAGCATCGGCAAAGCCAAGGGTGACAACAACAGCGTCTTCGGCGTAAAGGGAGCCTTTGCGGGCTGCTTTTTCAAAATCTGGTTTCATGGAATACCCCGACTGGAACATTCAAAAGGTTAGAAGATGCGTCAACCTTACGCCCGCATTATGGATATGTCAAACGCTTCTGATTTTATGTGTGTTTGCTTGATATTTACTGCAAACACGCCATTTAATACTGGTAAAGCAATAAAAATGTTCTATATTTGTTCTTAAAACAACTCCCGCGTACAAGGGCTCTGGCACCATGGCAAAATCAGGCAAAACAAACAAAAACGATAATTCTACAGCTGCGCAAGCACGCTCCGCCCAGGCGCGTTATAACCAGTCGATCCGCGTGCGCGGTGCGCGGGAACATAACCTGAAAAATGTGGACATCGATATTCCGCGTGACCAGCTGGTGGTGATCACAGGCCTGTCCGGCTCCGGCAAATCATCTTTGGCCTTTGACACGATCTATGCCGAAGGCCAGCGCCGTTATGTTGAAAGTCTATCTGCCTATGCACGCCAGTTTTTGGAACTGATGCAAAAGCCGGATGTGGACAGCATCGAAGGACTTTCTCCCGCTATTTCGATCGAGCAAAAAACCACCTCGAAAAACCCCCGCTCGACCGTGGGCACCGTTACAGAAATTCACGATTACATGCGCCTGCTCTGGGCGCGTGTTGGCGTGCCCTATTCACCTGCCACCGGCAAGCCTATTACCAGCCAGACCGTCAGCCAAATGGCTGACCAGATTTTGGCTCTGGCAGAGGGCACAAAACTATACCTGCTGGCCCCTATCGTGCGCCGCCGCAAGGGCGAATACCGCAAGGAAATGCAGGACCTTAAAAAGAAAGGCTTCCAGCGGATTAAAATCGACGGCATCTTTTACGAGCTGGATGATGTACCCACGCTGGACAAACAATTAAAGCATGACTTGTCTGTGGTGGTGGACCGTATTGTTGTCAAGAAAGACATTGGCAACCGGCTGGCGGATTCGATCGAGACCGCGCTAAAACTCTCCGATGGTATTTTGATCGCCGAAGATGCAGGCACGCAAGAAGAACATATTTTCTCTGCAAAATTCGCCTGCCCCGTCTCCGGCTTTACGATTGAAGAAATTGAACCCCGCCTGTTTTCTTTCAACAACCCCTTCGGGGCGTGCCCTGCCTGCGACGGCATTGGCAGTAAAATGCACTTTGACCCTGAAATGGTGGTACCAGACCCAACGCTCAGCCTGTCTGCCGGTGCCATTGCCCCTTGGGCCAATTCATCTTCCGGTTATTACGAACAAACGCTGGAAAGTCTGGCGCGGCATTTCAAGGCGACAATGCAAACGCCTTGGGAAAAACTGCCCGAAAAACTCCGCGAGGTTATTTTACATGGCGGCGGCAAAGAAAAATTCGCCTTTAAATACTGGGATGGCAGTAAAAATTTTACCAGCACCAATACATTTGAAGGGGTTATTCCCAATATGCACCGCCGCTACGTTGAAACCGAAAGCTATCACGTGCGCGAAGATCTGGACCAGTACAAAACGGAGCAAATCTGCACAGCTTGCGAAGGTTACCGCCTGAAACCCGAAGCCTTGGCGGTGAAGGTTCATACCCGTCACATTGGCGAAATATCGGCAATGTCGATTGAAGCCGCGCAGGAATGGTTTGCAGGGCTGGATGCCGTGCTTGGCAAAAAAGACATGGAAATTGCTGTTCGCATTTTAAAAGAAATCAACGAACGCCTGAGCTTTCTTATGAACGTGGGGTTGGATTACCTCTCCCTCAGCCGCATGTCGGGCACGCTCTCGGGCGGGGAAAGCCAGCGCATTCGTCTGGCCTCTCAAATCGGTTCCGGCCTGACCGGTGTTTTATATGTGCTGGATGAACCCAGCATCGGCCTGCACCAGCGCGACAACAACCGCCTGCTGGAAACGCTGAAACGTCTGCGCGATCTTGGCAATACTGTTTTGGTGGTAGAACATGACGAAGATGCCATCCGCACAGCAGATTATCTGATCGATATGGGCCCCGGGGCCGGCATACATGGTGGCACCGTGGTGGCCGAGGGCATTCCGGCAGATATCATCAAAGCTTCCAAAAGCCTGACCGCGCAATATTTATCCGGTGCCAAAAACATTGCCGTGCCGGATACACGCCGCGCCGGCAAAACCGTTAAAACCAAAAAGGGCACAGAACCGCAATGGATTGAAGTGAAGGGTGCCCGCGAAAACAACCTGAAGAATGTGGATGCAAAAATTCCGGTGGGCACCTTTACCTGCGTCACCGGTGTCTCCGGCTCCGGCAAGTCATCTTTGATCATTGACACGCTTTATGCAGGGGCTGCCCGCCGCCTGATGAAGGCCCGCACCCAACCGGGTGCACATGATGAAATTACAGGGCTGGAATATGTTGATAAAATTATCGACATCGACCAATCCCCCATTGGCCGCACGCCACGGTCGAACCCCGCCACATATACGGGCGCATTTACGCCCATGCGTGACTGGTTTGCCGGGTTGCCTGAATCCAAAGCACGCGGTTATGGTCCGGGGCGGTTTTCTTTCAACGTTAAAGGCGGCCGCTGTGAAGCCTGCGAAGGTGACGGCGTGATTAAAATTGAAATGCACTTCCTGCCGGATGTGCATGTCACCTGCGATGCCTGCAAAGGCCGTCGCTATAACCGTGAAACACTGGAGATCAAATACAAAGCCAAATCCATCGCCGATGTATTGGATATGACAGTGGAAGAAGGGGCAGAGTTTTTCAAAGCCGTGCCCTCCATCCGCGACAAGCTGGAAACACTCAAGGAAGTAGGCCTTGGCTATATTCATATCGGCCAGCGGGCCACAACGCTTTCGGGCGGGGAAGCGCAGCGCGTGAAACTCTCCAAAGAGCTTTCCAAACGCTCCACCGGCCGTACGCTTTATATTCTGGATGAACCGACCACAGGTCTGCACTTTGAAGATGTACGTAAACTGCTGGAAGTTCTGCACCGTTTGGTGGATCAGGGCAACACGGTTGTGGTGATCGAGCATAACCTTGAAGTCATCAAAACCGCAGACTGGATCATCGACATCGGTCCCGAAGGCGGCAACAAAGGTGGCGAAATCATTATTCAGGACACCCCTGAAAAAGTGGCACGCGAAAAACGCAGCCATACAGGTGGATTCTTAAAACCACTTTTGGGCAAAAGCAAAGCCGCATAAGCGCAACCGGTTGAAATAATTGTACTTTTATTTTTCCAGCCCCTATAGACATTGCCCGCCATCGTAAATATGATGGGCGCGATTTCACAATAATGCGCATCAAAAGCTGAACGGATATATCCGTAAGGGCCGTTTGCGTGCATTGGTGAACACGCCCATAAAGGCTCTGCCTGTTTAACAGGTAATTTATTTTTATACTTTTACAAAAACCAGAAAGACACCACCATGACCGACAATACCCAAACTGCAGCAATTGCAGATGACAAGCTTGCCAGCCGCCGCGAAGTTGAAATTCAGATCAACCTGCGTGGCCTTGCCAAAGCCTATACCAATTTCTTCCACGAATGGCCGATGCGCGGATTTTTATCCGCCACCCGCAAGATGGATGATTTTTCAAAAAAAATGATGACCGGTAAGGCCGCTGTTGTCACCATGCCTCTGGGCCTGATGATCCGTAACAGCACGCGCATTGCTCACAACATGGCAGAAGGCCGCTATGGCATTCTACGCGGTCTCGTCAGCACCGTAGGTGCGGGCGCCGGTTGGGCCGCCCTTGGCTATACAGCCTTTACCGCACTGGCAGGCGTTGCAGCCGTCGCCGGTACTGTTGGCACCGTAGGGGCCGCCATTGGCGCTGCTGTTATTACCGCACCGATTATCCTGCCCGCCTTCACACTGAGCACCATTCTGGCCGCCAAAACGGTTGGTCTCGGTGCTGCGATCTTGTCAACCGTTCCCGCTGTTGCCAACATTGGCGTGGGTTTCCGCCGCACAGTTGATGCAATCAAGGGCATCAAATACGACGAAGCGGCGCTGAAAAGCAAACTGGATGAAGGTTCGATCTCTTCCGAATACGAAAAGCGCGAATTCTACGATGTATCGCGCCGCGTGGATTATCTGAACGATGACAGCAAGCTGAAAATTTTTACCCGCCTGAAAGAACAGTTTGAACCGGCCGCCAAAAAGCCTGTCGCCGAGGCAGAAACAGCACCCGTTTTTGCCGCCGAAAAAACACCAAAAACCAAAGGCCCGAACGCCGCCAAATAAACAAAAGCACACGCCTCAAAAAAGCCGCTGTTTTTATAAAACAGCGGCTTTTTTATATTCAATATCCGGGCTGCGGGCCGTTGCGGCCGGTCAGCTTTGATACCCCCGCAGGGGGCGGTGTATTGTCCGGATCAATCCGGCGCGTCCATTCACGCAGGTCCAGCTCTGCCTCACCGTTCATTTTTGCCAGATTATAAAGCTCCATAAACTTCGGGCGGGGCATGTCGAAAATCACTTCGTCATCGCCAAAAGGACTATCACCCCAATCCAGCGTGAATTTTGTTGCCTTGCCGTTTTTGCCATTGATGCCTTCGACAGTTTCCCAATCAATCTGCTCTTCTTCAAAAATGAACATGCGGAAGTTTTGTTCCTGCGACTGGCGTGCAAAAAGCGCAATTTTCAAAGGCACATCTTCCAACGGCCTTTTGGCTTCGGCCTTTGGCAAGGCCGCAGCAAAATCGTGCGCCAGATCCGGCATGGGTTTGGTCGCGGTTACGGCACCGGTTTTTTCACGCAGGTCCAGCACGCCACCGGCGGACAAGTCTGCAAAATAAATACTTTGCTCCAGCTTTTCATAGGGCATATCCACCACAATATGCGCACCCGTTTTCAAGGCGATGCCGGACAAGGTGCCGGTTTCATCGGACAGGTCTGCCAGATAATCGATGCGCTCACGCATAAAACCAACCGATTGGTAGCCCTTTCCATCCGCCCGCGCCACTTGCGCCCGGATCAGTAAATCTTCTGCGGGTTGTGAAAAACTTTTCTGTAGGCTGCGCAAACCTTTCGCGGCTTTTGGGTTGTCCGTCATAATATACTACTCGAGTTTGAAATTTTTGGTGTCACGCGGACGCGTGGCTTCAGTGATATCCAAAGTGGCAAGGCCTTCTTTTTTGGCATGATCCAGGTACCACATAAAAGTAGGCATAGGCATGGGTAGATAAAACCCCCGCAAACCATTGGCCGCATGGCCTTCTTTCAGGCTGACCCAGGTTTCTCTGTCGGGCCGCTCCACATGAGGCTCAAAATAATGGATGGCCTTGTCGGAAAAGCGAATCCGTGAAAACTGGCGGTCCTGCTTTTTGGCATGGGCGAAAGAGACAATTTCAACAGGCGCTTCTGCTTTGGCACCCGTCACCACGGCGGCGGGATTGAAGTGACGGCTCAGGCGAATGGCTTCCACTTCAGCTACCACCTCGCCTGTCACGGGCATCAAATCCAGCACAGGTGCGTCTTTAAAATCCGGCGCATATACTTTTTGCTCCAGCTTAGACAACGGCAGGGCGACAGGAATGGTTACGCCATCATCCAGCGTGATACCGGAAATATCCTCGTTAAAACTAAGGAGGTAATCAATACGGTTGGAGCGGAAAACAACAGGGCGAAAACCACCCGCATCGACCGGGGCTTGCGCCCTGACAAGCAGGTCATCTTCCGACAAGCGGCGGGCACGCGCAGCACGTGAAAAATCTTTCATCGCTGTGACTGCCTTTCATGTTCGGCACGGCGCGCGGCAGGGGTCTGGTCTTTGAATTTTTGCATCGAGTAGTCACTGATATCCAAGGCCGTATCGCCACGCTGATAAGCTTCCAAGCACAACCGGCGGAATTCTTCCAACCGCCCCTCAATGATAAAAGCTTTATCGGCAAACGGCGTTTCTGACTGGGCATTATCATAGAGGCGCACACGGATATTATGTCCGCCGTGGATACTGCCGCCCTCTTCCAGTTTGGCGATATTAATCTCGTCGCCACTAAACTGCACTTGTACAAAGTCACTTTTTTGCGAGGCACGGGCGAAAGTTGTGATCAGAAGACTGGTCACGGAAGCTTCTTTTTCACGCTCTATACGGCGGCGTTCTTCTTCTTTGATTGATTTGATAAGTTCTGCGGCATTTATCAGCAGTGTTTTTTCACGCAAATCCACCACAGGCCCTTCGGACTGGTGCAGCGCCTCCAGCAACATGGCCTGCGGCATATGAAGAATGATGGCTTCTTTCTCATTCGTCTTAATAACAGAATGAGCATCCCCGATGCTGCGCACAGATTGAATGGCACTGCGACGAAAAGCATAGCTGTCGTCTTTGGACACGCCTTCATACCCGGCCACGCGCACCTGCACCCACGGATCATCTTCCGCGTGTGAATAGATTTTACTGCGCCCCAGTCCTTTCACGCTTGCCTCCCGAATTTAAACAATGGGGGTACTTTAACAAGCGTGTTTTATTATGTCAATTTTTAATCAAGCCTTTTATTTCAATGGCTTAAGCACTGTCCGGCCAGCGCTTGTGAATCCAGAGCCAGTCAGCAGGGGACGCGCGAATCCAGTCCTCCAGCTGCTGGTTGATGCGGACCAGCAACGCCATTGCATCTGCATCACGGTTGCCCGTTTGCAAAACGGTCATCGGCGGAAAAATGCGGACCTGCAAACGCCCGTCCGGCAAACGCCGTGTGCATGTCGGAGTCAGAACACAGTCAAACCGCAAGGCAAATTGCGCAACGGCTGTCGCCGTCATGGCAGGCCTGCCAAAAAACGGCACAGCAAGCCCCTCGTTCAATTTTTGATCCAGCAAAATACCAATGGCTTTTTTCTGTTTCAAAAGCGAAAAAATTTCGCGTGCACCTTCTGCCCCTTTGGCAATGTGGCCACTGCCGCCCGCTTGTTCACGCGTATAGCGCAACAAACGGTCCACGCCCGGATTATTGGGTTTGCGGTAAATCAGGCTGATATCAAGACCCGCTTGCCGTGCCATCATCGGCGTTGCTTCCCAATTGCCCAAATGGCCGCTCCAGAAAATCATCGCCTTGCCGCTGTTTTTAGCAGCAAGCAAATGCTCCATCCCTTCAATATCCACTTGCGGTGCAATATGCGAAAGATGGGCGTATTCAGCAATAACACGCCCCAGATTATTCCACATATTTTGCAGGATAATATTTTTTTCATCTGCGGTTTTTTCAGGGAATGCCAGATCAAGATTCTTAAGCGCGACACGGGAAATTCCCATGCGCGGTCCGATCGCCTGCAAAATGCGGCCACCGCAGGCAGAGGCTGTTTTTAAAGGCAGCGCACGAAAAAATCCGTATATACCGTAGGCCAAGATCGTTTCAAAGCCATAGCGGATTTTGCGCGACAGCGGTGGCACAACAGGGCCCCGCCTGCGCTTGGCAGCTTGGTTCATGCAACATATCCATTTTGTGCCAGCGTCTGGCGGATCAGCTCTGGCAATTCAAATGTATCCGCGGGCGCGTCCCATGTGATATGTACGCCAAAAACCTGTACGCGGTCTTTTAAACCGGGCGGCAGGCGAACGTGGTCTTTGGCGGTGGTCACGATAATAGCCTTCTTCGCATCGGCCGCCGCCACCAGTTCGCCCAAGTCTTCTTCCAGATAGGCGCAGTGGTCAGAAAAACTGCCCCAGCCTTCCACGACAGCGCCCGCGGCAATCAGCGTTTCCTTAAATTTTTCAGGCCTGCCAATCCCTGCAAAAGCAAAAACCTCCTTGCCGAACAAATCCGGATTGCCTGCATCTGACGAAAGCCGCGCATGGAAAATCGGGGCCGTTGTATGACTGCGCACGATATCTTCCGCATTTGTTTTATCTTCGCCGACAATCACCACGGCATGGGCACGGGATAGGCCAAAAGCCAAAGGTTCGCGCAAAGGGCCTGCGGGCAAGATATGGCCGTTGCCAAAGCCCACGCCGCCATCAATGACCACGATCGAAAAATCCTTATAAATGGACGGGTTTTGAAAACCGTCATCCATCACAATAACGCTGGCGCCGGTATCAATGGCTGCCTGTGCACCAAGGGCACGCTGACGCGAAACCCATGTGGGGGCCTTTGTCACCAGCAGAAGGGCCTCATCCCCCACATCTGCTGCCGTATCGCGGTCAGGGCTCACCTGCAAGGGGCCCGCCTCTGTACCGCCAAAACCACGCGATAACAAATGCGGGTTATGGCCTTGTGCTTGCAGCATATCCACCAGGGCCATGGCAACAGGTGTTTTACCGGCACCGCCTGCCACAAGATTGCCCACACAAATAACAGGCCGCGCCATGGGGATCGGATAATGCAAATCAAACCGCTGCAAAACCGCCCAGCCGTACAAACGACCCAAGGGCGAGAGTATTTTTTCCCACGGGAATACCTTTTCTTCTGCCGTATCAGCGTACCAAAAAGCCGGCGCTTTTAAAAACTTGCGTATCATGAAGCCACCTTTTTTTCTGCGGGCACCATCGCTGCCGCCAAAAACGGTTGCAACGCATCCATTACTTCGGAGACAACCATCGACTTTTCCGCAGTCATACGTGCCGCCGCCATACCGACGGGCGCATAGAGCGCAGGGTCAGCCAGATGGTCTTGTAGTTTCTTCAATAAATCTTCTTTGTCTGCCACATCCACCACGGCGCCTGCCTTGCGGAAATCTTCCATGATGGTCAGGAAGTTGTAGGTCATAGGACCAAAGAAAATAACACAGCCCAGTTGCGCCGGCTCTATCGGGTTATGGCCACCGACATCAGCAAAAGATCCGCCCATCACAACGCTATTGCAGGCACGGAAGAACAATCCCAGCTCCCCCATTGTATCGGCAATATAAATACCCGTGACCGAGGTGACCGTTTCATCCAGGCTGCGCCTTGCAACAGCCACACCGGCCGTGGATACCATCTGTGCGATGTCCGCGCCACGTGCCGGATGCCTGGGCACAACAATCGTCAGCAAATCAGGATATTTCGCGCAAAGAGCGCGGTGTGTGTCACGCGCCATTTCTTCTTCACCGGCATGGGTGCTGACCCAGAGCACGCATGGGCGGCTGGCCATATCATGCTGCAATTGGGCAAGCTTTGCCGCATCATACGGCAAATGTGCCGCCGCATATTTCAAATTGCTGGAGACACGTACATCTGCCGCGCCCAATTGTTGAAGCCGCTCAGCCTCCGCCGCGTTTTGGGCAAGGCACAGCCTGAACGTTGATAAAATGCCGCCGATAACACCGCGCACATAACGCCAGTTGCGAAAACTTTCGCGTGACATGCGCGCGTTCAATAAAACAGAAGGAATCGCCCGCTGCCGCATGGCGGACAATAAGTTGGGCCAAAATTCCGATTCAGCCCATAGCGCCAGATCCGGTTTCCAATGATCCAAGAACCGTGCCACCCAAACAGGGTGATCCACAGGCACATACTGATGAAAGGCCCGGCCGGGCAAACGCTCCGCCATCAAACGGGCGGATGTAACTGTGCCGGTTGTCACCAGCACGCGAATGCCGGGGTCTATCGCCAAAACAGCGTGGATCAAGGCAAGCAAAGACAAAGATTCACCAACGCTCGCCGCATGAAACCAGACAAGGGGGCCCGGCGGGCGTGACAAAGCCGCTTGCCCGCGCCGCTCTGCCGCGCGGGCCGGATCTTCCTTGCCCAGTTTCTCGCGTTTTTTCAGATAAGCACCGAGCAACGGCGTGGATGCGCGCATCATCACATTATATAGTGCCAGCAACATGAACCTCTTTTCGTCCCCCTGTCGTTCCCTCAAGATTGGTTTTTTTGCCCGTAAATGCAAGCATTTCTTGTGCCATAAAGTGTGCCTGCCTTAGAATAAGAAAGCCCCCGCCCACTGGGGCAGGAGGAACAACCGCCATGACCAGCCGCGATGATGCCCTGAAAGAGCTGCAGCGCCAGATTGACGCACAACGTGCCAGACTGGACCCCAAGGTGCTGAAACTGGCCGAACAGGCTGCAAGACTTTCACAGGCCGCACAACAGACGGGCCAGGAAAGCCCTGCGCTGGTGCCTTACGACCGCGAAGCGGCTGCTGAAGTTATCCGGCTTTTTCTAAAAAACCACAAAGATGCCCCGGAATTTGAAGCCCGCCTCTTGGCCTTGATCAAACAGCTTCAACAGTAGGCCGCGCAGGCAAGCGAATTACATAGAACCGATAATGGCTGCGGTCCCGGCATTGGGCGGAAAAATAGGCGGTGTTGGCCATGTGGGCATACTGGCATTGCCAGGGCCAGACAACATCCCGCCCGTCAAATCGCTGAGCGCGCGCGAGATAATCGCATCGTTGGATGTATTGCTCACAATCTCTTGCAGCAAATCCGCACCGCCGCCGCCAATAGACTTGTTCAGCATATCGATCAGACGGAAATAGGGCGCACCTTGTTCCAGCGCACTGCCAATAATACTGCGGAAGCCGGCAGGAATACCAATGCCGCCATTCCCCCACAGCTTGGCAATACGTTCGCAATCCCCCCCAAGAGAGAAGGAGGACATGACCTGAGAAATCATCGCGCTGATCATGCTGCTGATCTGGCTGATAATGGTGTTCACCGTGGTCATGACGGCACTCAGCGCAGTTGTAATCATGTTCTGGATCATGTTCCAAAGGCCGGTAACCGTGGCAATAACACCGGGAATGGCTGCCGGCATTGTGGTGCCCAGCGCATTCAAAATACTTTCAATCGTGGCATACCAGCCGTTGATGGATGCCATGGCCGAGTTGATGGACGCAATCGGGCCGTTAAAAGTGCTGACCAGGGCATTCAAACCGGACAAAGGCTGACTGACCAAATTGTTGAGGTAATTGGCAACCGTCGCCCCCAAGGCCGCGGAGAGAGAGTCAGTAAAGTTACCCACGTGCGCCTGCAACATCGGTGACACAACCGAGTTCAAGCCCTGGCCCAACCAGTTGGATAAACCCATATCAGGATACGTACTGCCGCCCGGGAAAATATCGGCACTGCGCGGCATCACCGCCCCGGGGCCCACATCAGAGAAAATCTGACCCAGCTGCTGCGTCATGGCAATTGCACGGTCAAAACATGTCATACCAGGGCCGTTGTCGTTCTGCTTCACATGCTGGCGCGCGGTTGCTTTGTCTTCCAAACGCTTGGCATCGGCGCGGCGCTGCATCGCGCCCAGAATACCGCCGCTGTTGCCGGAGCTGTTTGCAGGGTTGGAACCGCCGCCACCCGCTGGCCCTTGCGGCGCCGGCACAATGGGTGAAGCCGCGCAAGAACCGGAACACCCCGGCGTGCAAGACCAGGCGACCGAAGTTGAAAGCCCGAGCATAAGCGCGAAAAACAACGCGATAAACGAGTATTTTTTCATGCCGTCAGACCCCTTTGTCCCCGCTGCCCGCATTGTGTATTTTACGGACATGTGACCCCCGCTATATTAAGCACATCGCATGTGGTAACCGCGCCCGCAAAATCAGGCACCGCCGTCAACGGCAGCTGCGTGATGGCGCGCTGCAGGTTGGAAAAGATACGATCCGATGTCGCCGTATTGATGTTCTGCTGAAACTTTGTCCCCGCCAGTGCCGGGATAATACCATTGATCAAATCACCAACCTTCATGGAGGCAACACCGGGCGTCAAAGCCTTGTCGATGATACGCGTCCAGAGATTTCCGAATTCATTGCAAGTTGTTGAATCCTGCACATTGGTGGAAGCATAACTGACGGTGCCGGATTCACGCCCTTCGGCATCTGCAAACTGATTCAGAAAAGCACCCAGCATGGTATCAATAACCGTCTGAAAAACGGGGTTGCTTAAAAATTCACCGCCAAACAATGTCGCCACACGTGCCGCCGATGCACCGGCAGAATTGTTCATACATGTCAGGGCCAGGACGCTGTCGGGCTTCACAACCGTCTGTTCGGTACGGGCCACATCCGCCGCCACCTCGGCCTGCGCTTTATCTTGCATGGCCGTCAGAACGGTCGGGTTGCACCCTGTCGGCGGGGCCGTCTGCGCAGCTGCTGGCGTGGGCAGCAAAATCAGGCACACCATGACCAGTGCCGCAAAGCAGGGCGATTTAAAACACGAAGATGTCTGAACGGATGTCATACGGCCCCCTTAAAACTGCAGCCGGATATCGTTGAACACGGATCCCGGCGTAAATGTTGGTGGCAGGGGAAATGTCGGCATATCCGGCGAACCCGGGCCAGACAACATCCCGCCCGGCAGCAAATCTGCCAGTGCCCGGTCAATAATGTCGGAGTTGGAGTCGCGGGTAATTTCACGGACCAGATCACGGCCTGCAATCCCCATGGTGCCGGGAAGATCATTTTGCAGCATTTCAATCATTGTAAAGTAAGGCGTACCACGCTCGACCGCCTGACCGATCAGGCTGCGAAAACCAGAGGGGAAACCATTGCCCCAAAGCTGTTCAATACGCGCACATACGCCATCCGGGGCGAATTGTGTCAGGATCTGCGAAATCAGGTTGCTGAAAAATGTCGTAATGGTTGTGAAGATCGTGTTGATCGTGGTCAAGATGGCCGACAAAATAGAATTGATGAAATTCTGGATCATGCTCCAGAACGAATTGATCATGGTCACAACGCCCACAACAGCCTGCGGCACAACCGCCCCCAGCGCCGTCATCAGTGACGTAATTGTATTATAATAGGTGTTAAACGTGCCCATCGCGGTATTGATGGAATTGATCGGCGCAGTGAGCGAGGTTACAAACCCTGTCAACTGGCCGCGGAAGTCATCCACGAAGGCAAACATCTCGGTCGCACCCAAAAGGGCAGACAGGGAATCCACGAAGTTTGTTGCATGGGCTTGCGCCATCGGCTGCACAACGGCTGTCAGGCCATCTCCCAGAAAGTTGGAAATCCCCATGTCAGGGAAAGAACTGGTGCCGAAAACGGCATCGTTGCGGGCCGGAATAGATGTCGGCGCAATGTCAGAAAAAATCTGACCCAGCTGTTGGGTCATCCCCAGCGCCCGGTCAAAACATGTCATGCCAGGACCGTTATCGTTCTGCTTAATATGCTGCTGCGTTTGTGCTTTTTCACGTATCCGCACGGCTTCACCGTGGCGATTGATGGCACCAAGCACGCCACCTGCGTTACCCGAGCTGTTTTCCGGATTGGCATCGGAACCACCGGCAGGCCCTTGGGCGGCGGGCGTATCGCACGGACAGCCCGGTGTGCAGGCATAGGATGCTGTCACCGAAAGGCACAGCATGAGCGAGAAAAACATCGCTGATAGTGAATATTTTCTCATCCTTCTTTCACCCCTTGGTTCACACCCCGCACAGCCCGCACCCTTTTCATTACGGGCAGGCCGTACCGCCTGCAGCTGCAATAACGCCTGCCAGCGTTGTGCAGTTTGCAAAACTCGGCACCTGCGGCAACGGCAGTGCTGTCATCGCTGTTTGCAAGGCAGAAAACACGCCATCCGCATTGGCAGTATTCCAGTTCTGCTGGAAGCGCGTACCGGCACCCGCTGGCAAGATACCGTTGATCAAATCATCAAACGTTGCGAAAGGCACACCGCCCGATACACCTTTTTCTTTGATACGCGTCCAGAAACGCTGGATATCGGGACAGGTTGTGTCATTGGCGGGAGCAGTTGCTGCGTAATCAACAACGCTTGCGTTGTCAAAACCCTCAGCATCCGCAAACTGGCCAAAGAACGCGGCCAGCATATCGCCGATCAAAGAAATAAAAGAGCTGTTGCCAAGAAAACTGCCCGAGAAAAGGTTACCCCCCACTTCAGCGGAAACACCGGCAGACTTGTTATAGCATGTCATGGCCAGCACACTATCAGGCTTGACGATCACCTGTTCAGCCGCCGCCACATCATAGGCTGTTTTTGCGGTGGCTTTTGCATCCATCGCTTCCATGATTTCGGGCTTACATCCCTCAATCTGTGCGAAGGCACTTTGGCTGAACAAAAGCACACAGAATACCGAGAGGCATGATAAAAGGTATTTTGTGGTGCGGAGGCTTACGAATGTATTCATGGCGAAAATCCTAACGCTGCATGAGTGACGGCATATATCTTCAATTTTAGCAAAATTTATGCGATATGTCTGCATCAAACCACAGGAACCAGTGTTAAGTGTCTTAAATAAATCAGGAATCCGGTATTTTCATGCGCATCGTCAGTGGCAGATTCAAGGGAAGAACCCTGCTGAGTCCCCAGGGACTGGCCACAAGACCCACCAGTGACCGCGCGCGCCAGGCCATATTCAACATTCTGGAACATGCCAACTGGCGCCCCTTTATTTTACCAGAAAACGCTTATGTGCTGGATATTTTCGCAGGAACGGGCGCTTTCGGGCTCGAAGCCCTCTCGCGCGGGGCGGAAGAATCTGTCTTTATAGAAAATGATGCTGCGGCCCTTGCGGCCTGTCGCGGCAATATCGATTCGTTTAAGGTATCGGCCGAGACCAAGGTCCTGCGGATCGATGCGACTCGGCTCCCCCCGCGACCCGCCAATCTGGCCCCGCGCACACTGGTTTTTCTGGACCCGCCCTATGGCAAAAATATGGGCAATCTGGCCTTGCGGCAGCTGGGCGATAAAAACTGGCTGGCCCCCGGTGCGGTATGTGTGCAGGAAATGTCCAAAAAAGCACCCGAGCCTGTACCAGATGGATTTACCCTGACCGACACGCGCACCTATGGCATTGCCGAGGTCCGGTTCCTGATTTACGCGCCAGAAGCGCCGCCGATTGATTAGAACGTCAACGCGGCGATCATTTCTTTCAAGGCCTCTTCTTTTGCCAGGCGCAACGCGGCCAGACGGTCACGCTCTTTATCCAGCGCGCTGACCTGGTCTTCTTGTTCATTCAGCTTGCGTAAATATTTTTGCTGGATGTCGGAGGTGCCCGACAGACTTTGCAGGTTGCGGCGCACGCGTTCCTGATCTTGAAAGATTGTGTTGCGCTGGCGCTCCGCCTCGCGGATGGACTGGTCAATGGTATCCATGTCCTTGCGGACCTCTGCCATTTTTGCAAAAGCCTTGCGCGTGGATTTATCAAGATCGCCCCGAGTATTGGCATAGGCCACAAATTGTGCGGTGGACATGCTGATCAGGCCATAAACCTGCTCGCCTTTATTTTCCAGCACAACAGATAATGTTTTTTTCTCACCAGCTTTCACGGGCACGCGGATGCGGTAATGCGTATCCGTCATCTCCACATCTTTCGGATCAGGCGAAATAACGTCATACCCCCCCATGCGGGGATGTTCGATCACGACCATGCGGTCTTCTTTTTCAGGTGCCTTGATTATATAAACCGTTTCGGCCAGCGTGCGGATGGCTGTCCGCATCACACCGTGGGATACAGAGATTTTCCCTTCCACGACTTTGCGTTTGTTCTCACGGTCAATTTTAATTTTCGTATCCAACGCATAAGACAGCATACGCTTATCCCCCTGCGGCACCACCGGCAACGATGCATCGCCGACAAAGCTTGTACCTTTCAGCAATGCGCTTTCTTCGTAAAGCGTCAATACACCGGGGGGCAGGCCCGTGCTGCCGTCGTTTTTAATCTCGACCGCCGCAAGCGGGTGCGTCGGATGCGTATCGGGTTGATACAGCGATACACGCTCCATCGGAATTTCACGACTGATGAACGGCAACATCATCGACTGGCCGGATTTTAAACTGAAGCGATCCGGAAAGCGGAAGAGTACTTGCGTTGTGGCTTCTGCGCTTTCAGCCGCACTGGCCGCTTGTGCTACATTGGAAATACCGCCGTAACCGCCGGATGCCATTTCGGCAGGCGCATCTGCACTTGAATAGGCCATGCTTTCATTCATCACAGCGTTTTGGCGCGCTGCACGCATTTTCATCATCGGGGCAGCCGCCGCAGGAGATGGCGGCGCTGCATCCAATTCCATTTCATCTCTCATGCCATAGTCATCTGCCGGACCACCGGATGCATTACCCAGCGCGCCGTTATCCACCCGCGGCATGACGCGGCCAAAAACCTGCACAGGCAGTTCAGGGCGGGAGACGTAATAGGATTGATAGAGCGATTGTTTGAACGTCACGGGGTTGCCGGACACCAGCGTCATGTCCACATTTTGCCAGTCACTGGCGGTCATGTTCTCGACCACGGCCCAGCCTTGCAGCAGGCCCTTTTTATCACTGCCTGTTTCCGGCACCACCATGCGGTAGGCGGTTTTCCAAAGCGGTGCATCCACCACATACGACAGCGTGACATTGCGTGTGCCTTCACCCGGCAGCGATACCGTCAGCATCCGCCGTTCCGACGTGCCATTTTCGCGGATGGCATCCAGCGCACGGGCGATTTCACCACGGATTTTTTCGTCTTCGAAATGCAGTGATTGCAAATCTTCCAGCAGGACCTGACGCAGGCCAGCTTCTGTCATCAAGCTCAGACGGTGCTTGGTGGTGGTCTGGTTATCATCCACCACAACGGTTTCCGGCTGCACATGCATGATTTTACCCGTCATGGTGCTGCTGTTGCCCTTCACGGTAACACTGGCGCCTTGATAAGCGTTGAGCAGCAACATGGGATTGTTCAGCTGTCCTTGCGAAAACGGCAAATCTTTAAACACTTGCGCCAACGGCTGCTGACCCGGCAAGGTCACGCCGCCCAAACGACCTTTTTTATCAAAGATCACGAGACTTTTGAGAATGTCATCGACCTGTTGAAAGCGCACAGGAAATTCAACGGTTGCATTGTCCTTGACCTGCATCTGATGCACAAAATTGGCAAGACCGCTGGTGGATAAAATCACACGGTCCACCGGAATTTCTTTTTCGGCATAGGCAAGCGCGGTTGTGGACAGCAAAACAGCCAGCGTGGTGGCAGCGATAAATTTTTTCATGCGAAATTCCCTTTTTCAAAAACCCGCCATTGAAACGGGCATCCTGCATTAAAACAGGCAAACATGAAAAAAGGATAAACCGCGCGAAAAGCCCTGCGCAAGCAAAAGGCCCCCACAGTGTAAAGACGCTTACCAGAAATAAACCAGCAAAAACCCGCCCAGGAACATGCGATAAAAAACAAAAGGCATCAGCCCCGCATATTTCAGCCAGCGCAGCATCAGGTGAATAGCCAAAAGCCCGGCCACGAAAGAAAGCCCGACCCCTGCCAGCGCATCATGCCAAAGACCTGCATTGCCGGATTTGAAAATCTCCAAAAAGCTGACAAACCCTGCACCTGCCATGGCCGGAATACCCAGCAAGAAGGAAAACCGGGCCGCTTCCACACGCGTCAGGCCCAAAAACCGCGCCGCTGTCATGGTAATACCAGAACGGCTGGTGCCCGGAATCAGCGCCAGCGCTTGCGCACAGCCGATCAGAAAGGCTGATTTCAACGTCAGGCTTTCTGCCGTTTTAACCTGTTTACCGACCATATCGGCAAGGCCCATCAAAACGCCAAAAAACAGGGTTGTGGCCGTAATAATCGCAATGCTGCGGATACCGCCTGGGTAGAGGATATGAATAACGGCCCCCGCCGCAAAAGCCGGAATACTGGCCGCCAGTATATAAAGGCCCAAACGTCTGGCCGCCGGATGCTGTGTTTTGGCCCCGCACAACACCGCCCAGCCGATCTGCCAGATATCACGGCGGAAATACAAAAAAATAGCCAGCAATGTGCCCACATGCATGGCCACATCCATCAAAATCCCCTGATCGGCAATGCCCAGCACATGCGGCGTTAAAGCCAAATGGCCGCTGGAGCTGACAGGTAAAAATTCTGTCAAACCCTGAACGACCGAAAGGATGAAAATATGAAGAAGCGGCATGGTTTTTGAGGTGTAACATTCCAAATGCGCAATGTCATGGCTCATTGTGCATTTATTTTGAAATATTATTAAAAATGAATATGCATAATTGCGTTTTCTGCGATGACGGCCCGTTCAAATAAAGGTATAGTGCCTGCAGGTTTAACAACCGAGGAAAAAGGCGTATGCCGCTTTTTACAAAAATCTACCGCAGTGTCACGTTCCGTTGTTTTGGCGCGCTGGCATTGGGTCTTGCCCTTGTTTCCGTGATTGCCTTTGAACTGGCAACCCTCACTTTCGATGGCAACACACAGACAGAAACGCTGGCAAGCGCCCAGCCCTATGTCATGGCCTTCCCCGAAAACGAAGATATGCTGCGCGATATGGCTGCACAAATGATGAAGATCGAACGCGACATGGACAGCATCGAGCCTGCGGCTGGCAATAGCAACCTGCCGCATTAAACGCGCAATATTTACACGCTGCAATTTTGCTTAGAGATATTTTTCGCTCAATACTTCCGCGATCTGGATGGCGTTTGTCGCGGCCCCTTTGCGCAGATTATCGGCAACCACCCAAAACACAATGGCGTTTTTCGCAGATGGATCCTTGCGGATACGGCTGACATAAACAGCATCTTCACCGGCGATTTCTGCGGGCGTGATGAAACCATCTTCCATTTCAGGTTTATCAATCACCACAACGCCTGGTGCTTTTTGCAGGGCCTTGCGGGCCTGCGCCACAGTGATGGGATTTTTGAATTCAACATGTACCGCTTCGGAATGGCCGATAAACACAGGCACGCGCACGCAGCTTGCAACAACCTCGATCGATTTATCGAGAATTTTTTTGGTCTCTGCGCGCATTTTCCACTCTTCTTTGGTCTGGCCATCTTCCATGAAGACATCAATCTGCGGAATCACGTTAAACGAAATCTGCTTGGCAAAAACCTCGCGCGAGGGTGCGCCGTTGGAAAAAAGTGCACGTGTCTGGTTGAATAATTCATCCATCGCTTCCTTGCCGGCGCCTGATACGGACTGGTAAGTAGACACAACCACGCGCTTGATGCCCGCCAGATCATGCAAAGGTTTCAACGCCACCACCATCTGGATGGTAGAGCAATTCGGGTTTGCGATGATGCCGCGTTTTTTGTAGCCCTTGATGGCTTCCGGGTTTACTTCCGGCACCACGAGCGGCACATCTTTGTCCATACGGAAGAAGGACGAGTTATCGATGACAACAGCACCTGCTTTGGCTGCCTTGTCCGCAAAACCTTCGGAGACCTTGGAGCCGGCGGATGCCAGCACAATATCAATGCCCTTGAAATTGAACTTACCCAAATCTTGCACCTTCAGGATATCGTCTTCACCAAAGGAAACTTCTTTGCCGGCAGACCGTGCGGAGGCCACGGCGTGAACTTCGGAAACAGGGAATTCCCGCTCCACCAGAATGTTCAACATTTCGCGGCCCACATTACCTGTGGCGCCGACAACGGCTACTTTATAAGACATGACATACCCTCGATAAAATATTCGCAAATGGCAGCCTATGCTGCCTGTTTGCGGCATTATAAGAGGATTCCGTCAAAGAGGGAAAGGGGATTCCGGCAAAACAGCTGCTTATTGGGCGGCCACCACGTGATAATAGACCAAAGGCCCGTCACCGCCATTGCGCACACAGGCGGCGGGCGGTGTTTCAATACGGTTGTCACGGCGGTGGGCGCTGAAAGTCCAGGCATTATTGCCAGCTTCAGCATCCGAAGCGGCAGGCTCGGCCAGATTAACCTCGGTAGGTTCAATCAACGGTTCCCCCGGCAGCCCCATGGCACGGTTGATTTCCTGACACAGCACAATCGGCACGTTCACCAGATAGGCGAAGACATCCTTACCTTCCGGTCCGTCTGACCCCATCCCCCCCACAAACCAGCCTGTATTATCGGGCTGGGCCAGCTTAAAACGCCAGTTTGCAGCCGTGCCCATATCCGATGGCGGTTTTTGATAGGCAATGGCACCCCCCCCTGAATAAAAGATGGATGTCGGCAAGGTGCCCTGCTCATTGAAATCGATGTCCTGCAAGGCAACACCTGCCGCGCGCAACCGCGCAACCGCCGTGCGAATGGCTGCCGGAAACTGTGTGACCTGCGCAGCCGCCATCAAAACCTTTTCTTCATCAGATGCACTTTTACCAGATTGCGAAACCACATAAGACAATCCGCCAAACAAAACCACGGCCACAAGCATCAGCCACATAGCGTGGCCACGCTGATTTTCCATGGCATAGCCATGCTGATTTTCTTTCGGTGAAAATCTTTTATGGGGCACGGGTGTCGGGGATGTCATTGCTTCTTAAACCTCGAGGTCTTGTCAGGGGGCTTGGGGTACAGGAACGACCTGCTGATCAGTTGGCGCACGCGGCACGGGTGCCGACGGCGCTTCTTCCCCGCGGTAGGCGGGAACATCTTCGGGAGCTTCGGGAGCATCTTCAGCCCAGCCCTCTTCATCAGGGGGGATGGCAATCATCATATTCGTATCTGCCGCAACGGGTACATCACCGGAAATACTTTGCGGTATATTCAATCCGGCAGCCAAACCAGCCGTCAGCAGGCACGCGATAAAAAACATTTTCTTTGAAATCATGGCACCGTTGCAGGCCGATCGGCCCCTCCTGAAAGACACAAAAATATACCTGACAAGATTACCCCGAATTGCGCCATGGGCACAATGCGCATTTCCGTGCAGGCTTGGTATGGTTTTATTTCGCACGAACAAGCCCCGCGAATATCCATATTGAAAGAAAAAAGACAGCGCAGCATCTTGGGTCGCCCCTCTGAACCCGCTATAGTGTGGACGCTGATACAAGATTCGCTGGTGCGCAAGCAGGGGACCCATGACAATTGACAGCAAGAATACAGGGCCACTCAAAGGCGTTCGCGTCTTTGACATGACCCGTATTCTGGCAGGGCCCAGTGCCACACAAATTCTGGGCGATTACGGCGCCGATATTATCAAAATAGAAAAACCCGGACAGGGCGACGATACGCGCGGCTGGGGTCCGCCCTATTTGCAAGACGCAAACGGGCAAGATACGACCGAAAGCTCTTATTACCTCTCTGCCAACCGAAACAAACGCAGCCTCGCCCTTGATTTCACCAAACCGGAAGGCTTGGCCATTGCCAAAAAACTGATCGGCAGCTGCGATATTTTGTTTGAAAACTATAAGGCCGGCACACTGGATAAATACGGCCTTGGCTATGCACAGCTGAAAGCAGAATTTCCGCGTTTGATTTATTGCTCTCTCACCGGTTTCGGCCACACGGGCCCCTATAAAGACCGCGCCGGCTATGATTTCCTGATACAAGGCATGGGCGGCATTATGAGCCTGACCGGGCCCGTTGAAGGCCCGCCTTATAAAATAGGTGTCGCAAAATCAGACCTGATCTGCGGGCTTTATGCACTATCGGGCATTCTGGCTGCCCTCTATCACCGTGAGAAAACAGGGGAAGGCCAATTGATTGACCTGGCCTTGCTCGACACGCAAGTGGCCACCCTTTCAAACGCCGGACAGTATTACCTGACCAGCGGCAAGGTCACACCGCGCATGGGCAATGCACACCCAACGATTGTTCCTTACGAAGTTTTCAATACAACGGATGGATATATCATTCTGGCCGTTGGCAATGACAGCCAGTTCAAAAATTTCTGCGATTGCGCCGCGCGCCCTGATTTGTGGCAAGACGACCGCTTTACCCAAAACCGCGCCCGCGTAAAAAACCGCGATGTGCTTTTGCCCATCTTGCGCGACATTATTGTCCAAAAGCCACGGGAGTGGTGGATGGCCGAGCTTGAAAAGCGCGGCGTGCCCTGCGGTCCTGTGAACAATCTGGATCAGGTCTTCAATGACCCGCAAGTGCAGGCGCGCGGCATGGTGACAAATGTGGACCACCCCCTGTCCGCACAGCCGGTTGCCACGATTGCAAACCCTATGAAATTTTCAAAAACCCCTGTCAGCTATCGCCACGCGCCGCCGGTGCTGGGAGCAGACACAGTCGACATTCTTTCCAAGGAACTTTGCCTCAATGATGAGGAAATCAACCAGCTACGCGACAAAGGAGTGGTGTCATGATCGCACAAACCGAGAAGAAGCCTGTTTCGAAAATCCGTATCCCGCAATTCGATCTTCTGGGCATTGACCAATTGGGCGCAGAAGACATTACCGCTATTTTGGACCTTGCCGAATATTACGTGGTACAAAACCGCCGCCGTTCCCAAACCCATGCGCTGCTGAAAGGCCACGTGCTGGTGAATTTGTTTTTGGAGAACTCCACGCGCACACGCCTGTCTTTTGACATGGCCGCCAAACGCCTGGGCGCAGAGGTGATTACCATGACGACAGATGGTTCCTCTATCCTGAAAGGCGAAAGCTTTACCGACACCTTGAAAACCATCAACGCCATGCGCCCTGATATTGTGGTGATCCGCGACCGCGGCGAAGGATCCGCCGAAGAAGCAGCCCTGCGCATTGACTGCCCCGTGATCAATGCCGGTGACGGCACGCGTGAACACCCGACACAGGCACTTCTGGATGCGCTGACCCTGCGCCGCCACTTTGGCCGTCTGGAAGGCCTGAAAATTGCCATTGTTGGCGATATTTTGCACAGCCGTGTGGCGCATTCAAACCTGCACCTGCTGAAAAAAATGGGCGTCACCGTCTCTTGCGTTGGCCCGCAGGAGTTAATGCCGCTGGGTGTGGACGGAATGCAGGATTTGCAAGCCGGGCTTAAAGATGCCGATGCCGTCATGGTCTTGCGCATTCAAAAAGAACGCCTGACGGAAAAACTGTCTTTTACCGAAGCACAATATTTTGATACCTATGGCCTGACGGAAGAGCGCTTGATGATGGCGAATAAAAACGCCGTTGTCTTGCACCCCGGCCCTATGAACCGCGGCGTTGAGATTGACGCGGCACTGGCGGATGATCCGGCACGCAGCCTGATTACACTGCAGGTGGAAATGGGCGTGGCCGTGCGTATGGCCTGTCTTGACCTGCTGACCCGCGCAGCACGCTAGGCGCCGATGCCGGATCCTGTATCAATTTTTCTGCAACAGCGGTTTATGGCCTTGTGGCAAAGACTGGGCGTTGATTACACGCCCGGCCTTGCCGCAACGGCCGATGCCTTGATAGCAGCCTATGATGCACCCGCGCGGGCCTATCACAACAAAACACATTTACAAGATGTCTTGCAAAAACTGGACTGGGCACGCGAGGTGTTTCCACAAAGCGGGGACATGGGCACCATGCCGGTGGCCGAACAGCACCGGCTGTTTGATACCATCGAACTGGCGCTGTGGTACCATGATGTTGTCTATGACGCGAAGGCCAAAGACAACGAAACGCAAAGCCGGGGCCTGCTGCTCCAAGATTCAAAAAAATTGGGCCTGGCACCAACGATTGCCGCTGCCGCCGGTGCCTTGATTGACCTGACCGCCGATCATAAAAAAGCAAGCACACTGCAAGAGCGCATCATGGTGGATTGTGACCTGTCTATTCTGGGGGCACCTGCCGATATTTTCAGGGCCTATGACCGTGGTATCCGGCAGGAATACAGCCATATCCCTGCTCCTGTGTACAAAACCGCCCGCCGTCAGGTGCTGGCCGGGTTTTTGGATCAGCCGCAAATATTTAAAACCACAGCATTCCATGACCGGCTGGAAACGGCCGCCCGTGAGAACCTGCGCCTTGCGACAAAACGTCCCGTCTGGCAACGTCTGCTTGGTTTTAAAAAATAAACACATACCGCGCAGGGGTTTTGAAACCCATGCAGTACAAAGGGGGTCATCACGGTCAAGCCGTGCGGGCCCATAACAAACCTTTGAGGATGTGTATCATGCAAAAACAATACTTTATCGCCGCTGCGGCCGCTTTGTGCCTGATGGCCACCGCCCCCGTCCTGGCGCAAGAACCGCGACAAATCTCTGCCGAACAAGCCGAAAAGCTGCAAGCCCTGCAAAACATGACACCGGAAGAGCGTCAGGCTTTTATTGCCGCCAAACGTGAAGAAATGAAAAATTTATCACCGGAAGAGCGCGAAGCTGCCAAAGCAGCCCGCAAAGAACAATTCCAGAATATGTCAGACGAAGACAAACAAGCGCTGAAAGAACGCTTCAAGGAACGCAAATCAGGCGAAAACCGCCGCACCAAACGATCTGCCCCCTAAGGCCGACGCACAACACCTGCAGCCCGACAACAAAACGACACACATGACACCGGATTTTTTCTGAATTGCGACACGTGTTAAAATCAGCCATAGTTTGCTGGATTTAACAGGAAAGACCGATGTCCCTTTTACTGATCCAAACCCCCGTTGTCTGGCCGCTGGTGCTGATCGCCTTTTTCGGCGGCTATCTCAGTGGCAGCGTGCCTTATGGCCTGATCCTCAGCCGCATGGCCGGCATTGGCGATATTCGCAAATCCGGCTCCGGCAATATCGGGGCCACAAATGTTTTGCGTGTGGGTGGCAAAAAACTGGCCGCCGCAACGCTGTTGCTGGATGCGCTGAAGGCGGCTGTGCCCGTCATCATCGCCCGCCAGTTCCATATGGACTATGCTGTTCTTGCGGCGCTTGGCGCCTTTCTGGGCCATCTCTTCCCTGTCTGGCTGAAATTCAAAGGCGGCAAAGGTGTGGCAACCGCCATCGGGATCAGCTGGGCGCTGTCGCCTTTGCTGGGGCTTGCTGTTTGTCTGGTCTGGCTCGGCATGGCGTTTTTGCTGCGCTATTCATCTGCGGCCGCGCTCACGGCTTTTGGCCTTTCTCCCCTCCTCACACTTTGGATCACCGGCAATTACCAGCTGACCGTGACCATGATGATCATTGGTATCATCATCTGGATCCGCCACCATGAAAACCTGAAAAGATTGTGGCGCGGCACCGAAAGCAAAATCGGCAGCAGCAAAAAACAACCCGAAGCCCCACAAGCCCCCGCACCGCCAGAAGGTACGGCATGACATTGACGATCAGCGCAATTGAAAAAATTTCCCGCCTGCGCCTGATCCGCACAGAGAATGTCGGCCCCATGACCTATTACCGCCTGATGCAGCGTTTTGGCACAGCGGAGCGGGCTTTATCTGCCCTGCCGGACCTAGCAAAGCGCGGAGGCAAAGCAAAGCCGCTGGTGGCCTGTGCCGCTGCCGTTGCCGAAGATGAAATCGCCCGTGTCGAAAAATTTGGCGCTACGCTCGTGTTTCAGGGCACCGCCGATTACCCGCCGCTGCTGGCCGAAGTTGAAGATGCACCGCCCATCTTGACCGTGCTGGGGCACACAACCTTGCTTTCCAAACCCGCGCTGGGCGTTGTGGGCGCGCGCAATGCATCGCTGACAGGGCGTAAAATTGCGGAGCGTTTTTCCGGTGTGGTCGGGCAAGCGGGATATATTATTGTCTCCGGCTTGGCGCGTGGCATTGACAGTGCAGCGCATCAGGCAACGCTTACCTCTGGCACCATCGCCGTGGTGGCAGGCGGCATTGATGTGATTTATCCACGCGAGAATGAAAATCTTTACCGTGCCATTGCCGAACAAGGTGCAGTCGTTGCCGAAAGCCCCTTTGCCACAGAACCGCTCGCGCGGCATTTCCCGCGACGCAACCGTATTATTTCCGGCCTGGCGCGCGGCGTACTGGTTGTGGAGGCGGCGGAAAAATCCGGATCACTCATCACCGCGCGCATGGCACTTGAACAAAACCGCGAAGTTTTTGCCGTCCCCGGATCTCCCATGGACCCACGTGCTGGCGGCACAAACAGCTTATTGAAAGACGGCGCGCATATGGCGACCACACCGTCTGATATTTTGCAGGTGCTGGATAGTTTGCGCCTGCAGAATTTGCGCGACCCGGCTGGCAATGGCTGGACGGGAAACAGTGATTCTGTTGATTTACCCGATTTACCAGATAGCTTGCGTGACGCTGTTTTGGAAAATCTGAGCCCGACACCGATTGACGTTGATAGCCTCATTCGTGCCCTAAATGCGCCAATTGGCCATGTTCTGACAATTCTTTTGGAACTTGAGCTTGCAGGACGTATTGAACGACAGGCAGGAAATAAGGTAAACCTGATCTAGCACGTGCCCCTGACAATATAAATAGGGCACCCATGAATTTACGTATTTAGGACACCCGCATGTCTGCACAAAATCTGGTCATCGTGGAATCACCCGCCAAGGCCAAAACGATCAACAAATATCTCGGCGCCGATTACATGGTTGTCGCAAGCTTTGGGCACGTCCGTGACCTGCCTGCGAAAAATGGATCGGTTGATCCTGAAAATGATTTTGCCATGCAGTGGGAAATTGGCGATCGTTCGCACAAACCCCTGGGTGAAATTATTTCACGCGCCAAAAAAGTACATACCATTTATCTCGCGACTGACCCGGACAGGGAAGGAGAGGCGATTTCATGGCACGTATCGGAATATCTGAAAGAAAAATATCTGGCAGATAAAGTCATCATCCGCCGTGTGACGTTTAACGAGATTACAAAATCAGCTGTACAAGAAGCATTTAAACACGCGCGCGACATTGACCACAATCTGGTCGATGCCTACCTGGCGCGCCGCGCCCTTGATTATCTGGTGGGCTTTACCTTGTCCCCCGTGTTGTGGCGCAAGCTGCCGGGCTCGCGCTCGGCCGGCCGTGTGCAGTCTGTAGCCTTGCGTTTGATTTGCGAACGCGAAGCCGAGATTGAAATCTTCAAGCCGGAAGAATACTGGTCCATCGAAACACAGATGACGACAAAGGAAGGCAAAAGCTTTACCGCCCGCCTGTCGCAGCTGGATGGCGACAAGATCGACAAAATGACCATCGGCACACAAGCGCAAGCCGATACAGCCGTTGCCCGCATTTTGGGGCAAGGCTATACCGTCTCGACCATCGAGAAAAAACAAACCCGCCGCAACCCCTATCCGCCATTTATCACCTCGACCCTGCAGCAAGAAGCCTCGCGCAAGCTGCGTTTTTCCGCGACCAAAACCATGCGCACCGCGCAACGCTTGTATGAAGGTGTGGACATTGGCGGCGAAACTGTCGGTTTGATCACCTATATGCGTACCGATGGCGTGACCTTGAGCGGAGAGGCTATTTCGGCTGCACGCCAATTGATCAAAAACAAATTTGGCGAGAATTATCTGCCCAGCAGCCCGCGCGCTTATAAATCCAAAGTCAAAAACGCGCAAGAAGCACACGAAGCCATTCGCCCGACAGATGTGCACCGCACCCCTGATAGCGTCATGGAGTACCTGAACGACGATGAAGCAAAGCTGTATGACCTGATCTGGAAGCGCACCGTTGCCTGCCAGATGGAAAACGCCGTGCTGGACCAGGTGGCGGTTGATATCGCCAATGCCGATGGCAAGGTTGTGCTGCGCGCAACTGGCTCCATCGTCGCGTTTGACGGTTTCTTGAAAGTGTACAAAGAAGAACAAGAGGACGAAGACAAAGACGCCGCCGAGGAAGAGCGTCGCTTGCCGCCGTTGAAAGAAGGCGACGCGCTGAAACTGGAAGAAGTGATCCCCAGCCAACACTTCACACAGCCCCCGCCCCGTTATAGCGAGGCAAGCCTTGTGAAAAAGATGGAAGAACTGGGCATTGGCCGCCCTTCCACCTACGCCTCTATCTTGCAAGTGCTGCAAGACCGCGACTATGTGAAGCTGGACCAGCGCCGCTTCATCCCCGAAAGCCGGGGCCGGATTGTAACGACATTCTTGCAAACCTTCTTCAAACAATACGTGGAATACAACTTCACGGCAGAACTGGAAGACCAGCTGGATGAAATTTCCGCAGGTGATCTGGAATGGAAAAAAGTACTGCATGATTTTTGGGGTGCGTTTTCTGCCGCGATTGAAAAAACATCTGATTTAAAAATCACCGATGTCATCAACGCACTTGAAGAAGATCTGGCGCCCATCTTGTTTCCCGATGGCGCAACGTCGCGCGTCTGCCCTACCTGCAACACAGGCAACCTGTCGTTGAAACTGGGCAAATTCGGTGCCTTTGTCGGCTGTTCCAACTATCCGGATTGCCGCTACACACGCCCTGTACTGTCCGCGGGTGATGCCGATGGCGGTGCCGAGGCCGGTGCCGCGCCCAAAGAACTGGGGATGCATCCAAAGACAGGTATGCCCATCACACTGCGTGTGGGCCCCTATGGCCCCTATATCCAGCTTGACCCTGTACCGGAAGCACCCGGTGCTGCGGCTGAGGAACCCGAAGCAGAAACCGTCGATGCGAAGGGCAAGAAAAAGAAAAAAGCCAAAAAGCCCGCCGCCCCCAAACCCAAACGCGCGCCCGTGCCCAAGAACATGGACCCGTCCACCGTGGACCTCGACAAAGCGCTGGCACTTTTGTCCTTGCCGCGCGAAGTGGGCAACCACCCGGAAAGCGGCGAGATGATCAAGGCCGGCATTGGCCGTTTTGGTCCCTTCCTGGTGCATCAGGGAAAATTTAAGTCCATCCCCGCAGATGATCCGGACGGCGTGCTGACGATTGGCCTGAACCGCGCTGTTGACCTTTTGGCACAACAAGGCAAAGGACGCGGCGGCTTTGGTGTCTTGCGCGAAGTGGGCAACCACCCCGAAGACAGCAAGCCCATTACCGTCAACCGTGGCCGCTATGGCCCCTATGTGAAGCATGGCAGCACCAACGCCACATTGCCCAAGGGAACCGAACCCGAAGCCGTGACATTGGAACAGGCAATAGAGCTTTTGGCTGCGCGCAAATCTGCCGGCCCCAAAAAAGCTAAAACCGCGAGCCGTAAACCGGCGGCAAAAAAAACAGCCGCCAAAAAAACCACTAAATCAAAACCGAAAGCAACCAAGACTTGACCAAACAAAAACGGCCGTCCGGCGGCAAAAAGAGAGCCGGACCCCCAAAAAAATCTGCCCCCACACATCGGGCAGGCGAACTGCCTTCACGCGAAGACATACATCAATTTATTCAGGACAATCCGGGCGCGATGAACAAGCGCGAAATCGCCCGTGCTTTTGGGATTACCGGACAAGACCGCACCGCCCTGCGCCGTCTTTTGCGCGAAATGGCCGAAGTTGGCATGATCGAGCAAAACAGCGGCAAATCATTCCAGTCCCCCGGCGCATTACCGGAGCGATGCCTGATTGAAGTGACCGGCGTGGACGGTGACGGCGAGCTACGCGCCCGCCCGCTGAACTGGTACGGCAAAGGGCCGGAGCCGATTATTTTCGTCATCACCGATAAAAAACGCAAAGGCGATGCCTTTAAAAAAGGCGACCAGATGCTGGCCCGCCTGAAACAGACAGGCCGGCTGGAATATGAAGCACGCCCGCTCAAAACCATGGAAGAGCGCGATGAAAACGGCATCATCGGCTTTTTCAAACACTACCGTGGTAACGGGCTTGTCACTCCGACCGATAAAAAAAACAAGGATGAATACATCGTCCCCGAAGAGTTTATTAACGGCGCGGAAGATGGTGACCTTGTCATGGCAACCACCTTGCCCCCGAGCCAAAAGTTTCCGCGCAGCAAAAACCCCGCGCGCGTCGCCGAAGTTTTGGGCCGCAAGGATGACCCGCGCCTGATCAGCCTGATTGCGATACACAGCCACGGCATTCCCACCACCTTCCCCAAGGAGGTGTTGCGCGAATCCGAACAACTGTCAGAACCGGATTTGTCGGACGGGCGCGAAGATATGCGCGATATTCCGCTCGTCACCATCGATGGTGCCGATGCACGCGATTTTGACGATGCTGTTTTTGCAAGCCCTGACACAGACCCCAAAAACCCGGGCGGCTGGCATTTGATTGTGGCGATTGCGGATGTGTCTTATTACGTACGACCAGACTCCCCGCTGGACCGCGAAGCCTACAAGCGGGGCAATTCCACATATTTTGCAGACCGTGTGGTGCCCATGCTGCCGGAGCGTTTATCAAACGATTTATGCTCCCTGCGCCCGCTGGTTAACCGTGCCTGTTTGGCCGTGCATATGATCATCGACAAAGATGCCAGGCTTTTGACGCACCGCTTCATTCGCGGCCTCATGCGCTCGGCAGCCCGCCTGACCTATGAACAGGTCGAAGATGCGCACCGCGGCAGCCCGGACGAAACAACTGCCCCGCTGATGGAGAGCGTCATCAAACCGCTCTATCAAGCCTATAGCCTGCTGAAACGCGCCCGCGAAAAGCGCGGCGCACTGGAACTGGACCTGCCGGAGCGCAAAGCAATCATCAACGAAAAAGGCCAGATCACAGCCATCGTGCCGCGCAAACGTCTCGACAGCCACCAGTTGATCGAAGAGTTTATGATTTTGGCAAACGTGGCCGCCGCCCATGCACTGGAGCAAAAAAACGCGCCGTGTATTTACCGCATCCACGACCAACCAGCGATGGAACGCGTTGAATCCACCCGCATGTTTTTGAAAGACATGGGCTACAGCCTTGTCAAAACAGACCAATTACACCCGCGCAACATCAACCAGTTGTTAAAACTGTCCACCGAGCGTGGCGAGGCTGACCTTGTGCATACCATGCTGCTGCGGACGCAAAGCCAGGCCGTTTATCATCCAGACAACATCGGCCACTTCGGCCTTGCCCTGGAAAAATATGCGCATTTTACATCACCTATCCGCCGTTACGCGGATCTGGTTGTGCATCGCTCGCTCGTCCGGTCCCACAAACTGGGCGATGGCGGATTGACCGCGCAAGAGCAGGAAAGCATCCACGATATTTCCGAGCATATTTCGCAGACCGAACGCCGGTCCATGCTGGCCGAGCGAGATGTGATGGACCGCTTCACCGCGCAATACCTGAGCGACCATATCGGCAGCACTTTCGCCGGCAAAATCAGCAGCGTCACATCTTTTGGCATGTTTGTATCGCTGACCGAATCCGGTGCGGACGGCATTGTGCCCATGCGCCAGCTGCCGCGCGACTATTACGTTTATGACGAAAAACGCCACACCCTGACAGGCAAGGAAACGCGCCGCGTTTTCCGTCTGGCAGATAAAGTGATTGTACGCATTCTGGAAGCTGACCCCCTGCGGGGCAGCACCGTGTTTGAAATTGTGGACGGCGACCCGGACGATCAACCGGCGCGCAGGCCGCATCAACGCCGCAATGAACAGAAGCGCAATACAGGCGGCGGGCCGCGCCGTGATGGCGATCAACGCCCCCGTGGATCACAAAAACCCGGTCGGCATAAAAAAGGCAAAGGGCGCGGACAAGGCAAGAAGAACCCTGCCTGACAAAAGTTGCCAAAAGATAATTGATTATTGGCGGGGCTTGGCTTCAATCACGCGGTTGCGGCCCGCGCGTTTGGCTTCATAAAGCGCCACATCCGCACGTTCGATCAGGTCGGGAATATTTTCACCGGCTGTGTATTCGGCAATGCCGATAGACAGTGTGATGCGGCCCAGATGTTCGTTGCTTGCTTTGTTAACAACTTCCTTGCTCTCGACTGATTTGCGCAGCATCTCGGCCACTTTCAAACCGGCAGACAGCGGCGTATCCGGCAGGATAATCGCAAATTCTTCACCACCGTAGCGGGCGGCGAAGTCGCGGCCTTTTACGTTGTCTGTCAGCGTACGCGCCACAAGACGCAAGACCTGATCACCCACCTGATGGCCATAGGTATCGTTAAACTTTTTAAAAAAATCGATATCCAGCAGCATAAACACCATCGGGGTGTTTGCCTGCGCGCATTCGGAAACGCATTCAATAATCTGCTGGTCAAAAGCCTTGCGGTTCAAAAGACCCGTCAGTCCGTCGGTGAGCGCTTCTTTTTTAACAGTATCCAGATTGTTGCGAAGCTCTGTTACCTGCTTGGACGAATTCACCAGCTGTACTTCCAGGTCCTGATTTTTCTCCACCATCTTTTTGGTGTCAGCCACAATGCTGGCCACAATATCACCCAGATCTTCGATAGAGGTCGCCTTGCCCAAGCGGCCCGATACGTCATCCAGCGTTTCACCATATTCACCGGCGGCGGAGCGGGCGTTGCTCAACATGCCTGCCAATTCGGTAATGGCATTTTGCATCTGGTCGCTGATTTTTTTGACCGCTTCATCACGCACGGCCTCGTTCAGGTAACGGCGGTAAATTTTATAGCAGGTCTTTTCGTCCAGCTTGCCTTGGTGCGCTTCGATCGCGCGCATGATTTCAACATCGCCTTGAAAATAGCGATACCACAGTTCGTACATTTCCGGCACAGGGCGCAGACTCAGAACTTCCATACGCTCCAGCGCGTTGACAGCAATTTCCTGTACCTTCTCGATGGATTCGGTATAGAGGAACACGCCCTCAATTTCCGGCTTTGCCGGGGCTTTTTTGTCTGTCGGTTTCTGTGGCGGAGTTTCTGTCATGGCGGCTGCGGATAATTCTTTCAAATAAAATATGTGTGTGCATCGTGGCGCGTCATCGCACCGATGACAAGGTATCAAAACATCGTACTTATAAAATAGTCAAATCAGGGCCAGATTTCCAGCCCCTTGCGCTTGTCAGAAAACGGCAGACAAGCCTTACAAGTGCTTTATATCGGGCTGCATATGTTCCGGCTGCGCGGCCAGAGCCACAACAGCCTCTTCCGGGGTGCTGACAACCTGAAACAGGCTGCGGTGCCAGAACGGCGTAAATCCGCTCTCTACCATATGATCGACCATTTTCAGCAAGGGATCATAAAATCCGTTGATATTCAAAAAAACCACTGGCTTGTCGTGCAGGCCCAGGTATTTCCAGGTTAAAATTTCAAATGTTTCATCCAGCGTGCCAAAACCGCCCGGCAGGACAATAAAGCCTTCAGACTTATCAACCATCATCTGCTTGCGGGTATGCATACTATCGACCACAAACAACTCGGTCAGATCGTTGTTTGCAATTTCTTTATCCGAGATATGTTCCGGAATAATGCCGATCACATCACCACCGGCCTTGAAACAGGCTTCGGACACAATGCCCATGAGGCCCACGCGGCCGCCACCATAGACGAGACAGATTTTCTGCTGGCCCAAAACAGTCCCCAGATTTTCTGCCGCTTGCTTATAGGAAGCGTCTACTTGATGACCTGTCCCGCAATACACACAGACAGAGTTTAATTTTTTCATTTTTTCTTGTTCTTTCAAATCCGTTTCAGGCAAAGAGTTTATTTTAGCCCGCCGATTGCACCCGAAAACAAAAGGGCCTTCCTATATAAGGAAATTATCAGGCCTTGTCCACGACGAACTGATATATTATGTTAATCAATTAGCCCTTGTATTCCCGCGCTTTACACGACAAAACTATCGTTTAAACGCAAAAAGCGTGCAACCGCTAACCACCATATGGTTACGCCCAACCAAGGATTGCTGTTTCTATGAACGACCTGATCGCCCTTATCCGTAAGACGCTTTTTATTCCCGTGCATCCGGCAGGCCTGCCTTTTATTGGCGGCTTTGTGGTGCTGGCCTTTATTCTTGCGTTTATCCATTGCATTCTGGGCTTCGTCGGATTGGTCTTGGCGTTGTGGTGCGTTTATTTCTTCCGCAACCCGGCCCGCGTAACACCTGTGCGCGAAGGTTTGATTGTCAGCCCCGCAGACGGTCTCGTCTCCCTCATCGCCGAAGTGCCCCTGCCGCCGGAGCTGGATGATTGCCGCGGCAAAGACGGCGCGCCCACAGGCGATGCGCTTTGTGATGCACAGACCGTGACACGCGTCAGTGTTTTCCTGAACGTTTTCGATGTGCATGTGCAGCGTATTCCGGCAGATGGCGAAGTAAAAAAAGTCGTCTATCACCCGGGCAAGTTTCTAAGCGCCAATCTTGACAAGGCAAGCCTTGAAAATGAACGCTCGACCGTTTTGCTAAAACTCAATGGCCACAATTCAAGCGTTGCTTTTGTACAAATCGCAGGGCTTGTAGCGCGCCGTATTATTTGCAAACTGGCCGCAGGCCAGAAAGTAAAAGCCGGCGAGCTGTATGGCTTGATCCGCTTTGGCAGCCGCGTTGATATTTATCTGCCGCCCGGCGTACACCCGCTTGTCTGCATCGGCCAACGCATGATTGGCGGTGAAACGGTGATTGCCGATTTCACCTCGACCGAGGCCACGCGCATTGGCGAAACCCGCACAGATGCGCAACCGGTAAAATAAAGACCGGGCAACACCCGCAGGAGAAACCCATGGCCGCCGCCAGACCGCCGAAGAAGCTTTCAATCCACAAAATGATCCCCAACATGATCACGCTCACAGCCTTGGCGGCGGGCATGACATCCATCAAGTTTGCCATTGCCGGCAAGTGGGAACATGCGGTCATTGCCGTTGTGGTGGCGGCCTTTATGGATGCTTTTGATGGTGCAGCGGCAAGGCTTTTAAAAGCACAAAGCAAGCTGGGCGCAGAGCTTGACAGTTTCTCCGACTTTGTTTGCTTTGGTGTCACCCCTGCGCTGGTGATTTATCTTTGGGTATTGGAAGGGGCTGGCCGATGGGCCTGGCCGGTCGCGCTGATTTTTGCCATGGCCGTCGCTTTGCGTCTGGCCCGCTTTAACATTGCAGGTGATGAGGTGGATCCCAAAGACCCCCTTAGCAAGTATTTTATCGGCGTGCCCTCCCCCATTGGCGCCGGCCTTTGCCTTTTGCCCATGATCGTTTATTTTCAGGCCGGTGCCACCGCTGAGAAACTTGTACGGGACCCCATGGTGGTTGGCCTTTGGGCGATTATTGTTGCCGCAATGATGGTCAGCAACATTCCGACATTTTCCAGCAAACAAATCCGCATTTCCTACAAGATGAAAATTCCGGCCCTGGCCCTTTTCGGGATTATGATTGCAGGCATTATCAACGACACATGGCCGACATTGACCATTATGGCGGTTGTGTATCTTTTCAGCCTGCCTTTCGGTGTGCGCCATTACATCAAAAAAGAACGCGCGCTGGCCGAGGGCCGTACAGACCCAGATGATCTGGATGTCGATGACGAAAAATAAACCCCCCTGAATTAAACACATAAAAAAGGCCGCCTTGTTAAGGGCGGCCTTTTTTTTAAAGATTATATTTATCAACCACGACTGCTTGGCGGGGCCGGTGCTTTTGGCTGGCCATTCACGCCATCCAGAATATCGTTTTTCACAGAAACAGACACGTTGCGGAAAGCTTCTTCTTTCTGACCTGCCGACATGGTGCGCAGGCTTTGCTCCGCACCCTCTTTACCATCTTGCAAATCATGGATAAGACGTGTTCTGGACATCGGGCCATTTTTGATACCGTGCAATGTATCGCGGTCCATCAGCAACCCGTTGCACAGATGCGATAACTGCGCGACCATTTCAGGCGTTGGCTTTTGAATTGTCGGCGCATGGGAAGAACCCGGCATGGCATCGGAACGCCCCGCCACTGATTTACCCGCAGCATTCACGTTTGCGGCAATGGTATGATTTTTATCAACCGTTTTTGCTTGTTTGCGCTTGGCGAAATAGCCAGGGTCCACCAAATGCGTTGCCTGCGGTTTTTGCGGGCCTTTTGCACCGGCACCTTTTTCACCGGCGTAGCCGATGTTAAAACTGTTATTGCCGCGCTTGCCGCCGACAAACATTGAACCTGTTTTGTTAGATCCGCTGTCAAAGGCGATCTCGCCCATTTGCTTGACGATCTCGGCCTTTTTGCCGCCGCCAGAAATACCGGCTGTCATAAAGTGTTCAATCTCGGAACTTTGACTTGGGGCATTGCCGCCACCGCCTGCGCTGCCGCCAAAGAAACTGGACATGCCGGGGTTGCTGGTCAACACGGCTTCAATCGCCGCAAAATTCTTGGCCGATTCTTGTTGGACGTCGATAAGACCTGAGGAATTGTTTTCGTTCTGAATAGCCATTTTTTATTTCTCCCCGTACCGCATACAGGCACAAAGCCAGTATCACGGATAAAATCTCTATGCCGCAGATATATAGATATAATAACACGCTTACCGTATTACGGACAAATAAAAGCCAGCACCTGCCATACAAAGCATTGATTTATAACAATTAAACAACCTTCTCCGGCCGCGCCCACAGGCCGAATCTGCCCCGGATCAGGCGGCTTGTGACAGGCCGGTACGCATCCGGCGGTAAGACAGGGCTTCGGCGATATGGGTGGGATCAATCTGCGCCTTGCCCGCAATATCGGCAATGGTGCGCGCCACCCGCAATACACGGTGATACCCGCGTGCGGAGAGTTTCATTTTCTCCGCCGCATCTGTCAGTAATTTTTGCGAGGCACTGTCCAGCGGCGCGATTTGCATCAGAACATCGCCGTCGGCTTCGGCATTTGTGTAAAGATCACCAATACCCAGTTTTTGAAACCTTTCTATCTGCCGGTCACGTGCATCAGCCACACGCAGAGCCACATGTGCGGATGTTTCGCGCGGTGGCGGCAAAGATAAATCTGCCGCACTGACGGCAGGCACATCGATATGAATATCAATGCGGTCAAACACAGGACCTGAAATTTTAGCCTGATAATCCGCCACACATTTTGGCACACGCGCACAAGCCAGCGCCGGATCTGCCACATGGCCACACCGGCACGGGTTCATGGCTGCGATCAATTGAAATTTTGCAGGAAATGTCACGTGGTAATTGGCGCGGGAAACCAAAGCACGCCGTGTTTCCAACGGCTGGCGCAAAGCTTCCAATGTCTGGCGGTTAAATTCAGGCAATTCATCCAAGAACAAAATACCGTTATGGGCGAGAGAAATTTCCCCCGGCTTTGCGCGCATTCCACCACCGATGATGGACGGTGTGGATGCCGAATGATGCGGATCGCGAAAAGCACGTTGCGTGATCAACCGGCCACCTTCCAGTGCCCCTGCGATGGAATGGATCATGGAAGATTCAAGCGCCTCACGCGGGGTCAAGGGCGGCAGAATACCCGGCATCCGCGCTGCCAGCATGGACTTGCCAGAGCCCGGCGGCCCCACCATCAGCAGGTTATGCCCGCCAGCGGCAGCCACTTCCAGCGCACGCTTGGCACTTTCCTGCCCCTTCACATCCGCCAGATCAAGCCGCACGGGATGCGCTTCCGCCATGACCGCTTCAGGACGCGTCAACACCTGCGTGCCCTTCATATGGTTTAACAACGTGACCAGGTTGGCCGGTGCCAAAACTTCCAGATCACCCGCCCAGACGGCTTCACCACCACAAGCCTCAGGACAAATAATGCCATAACCGTTGGCAGAGGCAGAAATAGCAGCCGGCAAAACGCCGGACACCGCACGAATGCTGCCGTCCAAAGACAATTCACCGAGCACGATGTAATGCGCCAGTTCTTCACCCGGAAAAACGCCCATGGCAGCCAAGACACCCAGCGCAATGGGTAAATCAAAATGACTGCCTTCTTTTTGCACATCGGCCGGGGCCAAATTCACCGTGACACGCTTGGCCGGCAGCGAAAGGCCAATGGCGTGCAAGGCCGCGCGCACCCGCTCCCGGCTTTCCCCCACGGCCTTATCGGGAAGACCCACAATATTGAAAGCAGGCAAGCCTTGCGTCAATTGCACTTCAACATCGATATCTAAAACATCGACGCCCTGGAACGCTGTTGTTCTCACCCGCTGAACCATTTTATTGTCTGCCCTTTTTATGCTTTAATTTCAATCACAGTACCGTCCGGCACCACCCGCCAAAGTTCTTCAATTTCAGGATTGGTCAATGCAATACAACCCTGCGTCCAATCTAATTGACGCTGAGCGACGCCCAGCCATCCCAGACCATTATGGAGGCCATGCAGCATAATATCACTACCTGCAGAAACACCCTGTTCGGCTGCACGTTTTATATCTTTGGGATCTGGGTAACTAATCCGCAAGGAAAGATGATAGCGACTGCGCGCATTCCGACCAGAAATTGTATATTGACCTTCTGGTGTCAACCTGTCCCCTTCACGCTGCTTTGCGGCGAGGCCTCCGCGGCCGAAAGAAACCTGATAAATGCGTAGCACTTTATCCGCGTCATACAGCGTTAATTGATGTTTAGATTTTTCGACCACAATACGTGTGGCTATCGTGCCCATCGACAGCGGTTTCATTTGCGGCCGCAACACAACATGCGCTGTGACAATGACCGCGATCAAAGAAAAAAACGTAATGCCGCAAATTTTAAACAGTCTTTTCGCCATTCGCGCTGCCTGGAAATTGATTCGTTACGAAAATATATCAAGCTCAATCTGTACACGAAATGTTCTCATTCGTAAAGATCGACCATAGCTGCGGTTTTTACCCTTTCTAGACAGGCCCATTGAGCCTCTTGCACTGCAATATCAGGGGCATTGGCAAGATTTGGATTGGCCCTGCCTTTGTGCCGCGTGCTATAACACCCCCATGTCAAACAAGCAGATGCAGACATATGTGGCCTATATCGTGCCAAGCCCGCACGCGCCTGAAAAAGGTGTGGCGCAGCCTGTGGCCGTTGCCAGCCGGGACATGGCCAAACTGGATATACCCGTGCGCGCCTGCGGTTTTTTCTTCTACGATGCGCCCGCCCATGTGGCGGATGCGGCGGAGAGTTTGAACTGGCAGGAAAATACCTCCAAGGTGTACCTGCTCGCCAATACATTGATGAGCCGCGAAGATGTGAAAACCCTGATCGCAGGCCCGCCACACACCCGTCACAACAATACCATGCAGTGGGACCCACGGGTGGAATGCCATGACCTGTTTGTCATCACCCGCAACAACGCCGTGCAACCTGTCACAGACCGACACGTTGTGATCAACAGCGATAAAAAACAGCTCTGGCCGGCTTTTAACAAAAGTGCTGCCCCCAAGGGCGATGCGCGGATGGATGATATGTTCAACCCCGTTTTGCAAAAAAACATTGTGATCAAAAAGCCGTTGAAACTAAAACCACCTAAAGCACCAGGGACATAAGCCATGCGGACCTATGTTGAATATATCATCCCCAGCAAAAGCATTCCCTCGGGCAGTGCGGTGGTGGAGCGCGTGTTTGACCGCGATATTTCAAAACTGGAATTTCCGAAGGATGCGTTTGAATTCTATTTTTTTGACAGCCCGATCATCAGCGAAGACCCGTATGATGCGCAAAACGATCAAAAAAACTGCTCGGATTTTTATCTGATTGCCGAAAAAATTATTACATCGGCAGAAGCGCGCAAACTGCGCCCGGTTAAACCGGCCAAAAAGCCAAAAGACGGCATCCCTGTCAGCCCCCCAAAGCCCGGGCAGATGACACCCGAATTCATCCGTGAAGCCGTGTGGGAAACCAAATTGAAACAGCATAAATATTTTGCCGTTACCAAGAATGGCGGGCTACTGGCAGTGCGTGAAGATAATATTGTGGTGAATGCGCAAAAAGAACAGCTCTACCCCATGCCTGTAAAACCCTTTAGCGCAGCCTTGCAAGAAGACATGCAGATCAGCAAACCCGTGCAGTTGAAACGCCCGGTACAAAAACCCTCAGGCCCGCAATAACAAGCCAAGCGGCATCAACGCAAAAAATGTAAAAAGCACAACCAGAAACCAATAAAATACGGGCTGCTTTTGACGGCAGGCGATTTGGCGTGAATCTGTATGAGCGATTTTTCCCGTGCGCAATCCGTTATAAACAACGCGCAACAAAAACGCACTGAGCAGGCCGTATATTAAAGCGCCGACAATAAATCCGGCGGGGGATGAAACGGTATCAGGCAGCACGGCGCAGGCTCAAGCCCGCCCAAACATCCAGCAGCGCTTCCACCAATGCTTGCATGTCCTGATCGGAATGGAAGGGGGATGGTGTCAACCGCAGACGTTCGGTCCCGCGCGGCACGGTCGGGTAATTGATGGGCTGCACGTAAATGTTATGCCGTGCCATCAATTCGTCGCTGGCCTTTTTACACAGACGCGCATCGCCCACCATGACAGGCACAATGTGACTAAGGGAGGGCATGACAGGCAAACCATGATCGGCCAGCATTTTTTTCAACGTCGCGGCACGTTCTTGCTGGCGGGCACGCTCTACTTCAGACTTTTTCAAATGCTGCACACTGGCCAAAGCACCGGCCAGCAAAGCGGGCGGCAGCGCGGTTGTGAAAATAAAGCTGGAAGCATAAGAACGCACACAATCCACAATCGCGCGGGTGGCTGAAATATATCCGCCCATCACGCCATAAGCTTTGCCAAGCGTGCCTTCAATAATATCAACACGGTCCATCTGGCCGTCACGCTCGGCAACACCGGCGCCGCGGGGGCCATACATGCCCACGGCATGGACCTCATCCAAATAGGTTAAAGCGCCATATTTTTCTGCCAGATCACAAATGTCCTTGATCGGGGCGATGTCGCCATCCATCGAATAAACAGATTCAAACGCGATGATCTTCGGACGGCACCGTTCAACCGATGCCAGCAACTGTTCCAGATGTGCCAGATCGTTGTGACGGAAAATATATTTTTCGCAGCCTGCACCGCGAATACCTTGGATCATGGATGCATGATTAAGCTCATCCGAAAAAATCACACAATCGGGCAACAGTTTTGCAATGGTGGACAACGATGCTTCGTTGGAGATATAGCCGGAGGTAAACAACAGCGCCGCTTCTTTGTGATGCAGATCGGCCAGTTCTTCTTCCAGCAACACATGGTAATGTGTGTTACCTGAAATATTGCGCGTGCCGCCCGCACCCGCGCCGCAGGTTTCGGCGGCTTTGGTCATGGCGGCAATCACATCCGGATGCTGGCCCATACCAAGGTAGTCGTTGCTGCACCAGATGGTAACCTCACGTGTCTGACCCGCTTCATCACGATAAACAGCCTTGGGAAAGCGCCCGACCTGACGTTCCAGATCGGCAAACACGCGATAACGGCCTTCCTTGTGCAAATCCGCCAGACGATTTTCAAAAAATGTTTCGTAAAACTCCAGCGCAGAGCTACGGGGGCGAACTTTGGATGTGGGCAGTTTTGTCAGCGTCATGGCGACCGGAACCTTTTTTGTACTTATGTTTTCGGCTTACAAAAGATGTACACCCCGCCATTTGCCGATGCAATATAATTAGTCATAAAGGACTGTTTTGGTACGCTATAGATCCAATCGGCACTGGACCCGCGCATTTATTGGTTTTAAGCTGTTTTATAGTGTTTTAAGCGCCCATGGCGCGGGGTTCTTTATGATTATTGTTTTTGGCTCATTAAATATAGATATCGTGATGCCCGTGGGCCATTTCCCGCAGCCGGGCGAAACGGTGCTTTGCAATACAGATTATCTCAGCCGCCCGGGGGGCAAAGGCTCCAACCAAGCAGTTGCGGCGGCACGCGCTGGCGCGAAAGTCGCCTTCGTGGGCAAGGTCGGGGATGATTCGTTTGGCAGACGCTGTATCAACAACCTCAAAAACCAAAGCATCTGGGCAGCTGGCATTGGCGTGTCCGAACGCCCGACAGGCTGTGCCACAATTGCAGTTGATGTGCAGGGTGCCAATTTTGTGATTGTTGCCCCCGGTGCCAATGCCGATGCCACGGCAGACCAGGTACCCGATGAAGTTATGACCGAGAAAAATATTATTCTGGCGCAAATGGAAGTACCCGCCGGCGAGACACTGAACGTGCTGTCACGCGCACACGCCAAAGGGACCACCACAATTCTAAACGCATCCCCCGCCACACATATTCCGGCAGAGGCCTTGCCCGCCATCGATTATCTGATTGTAAACGAAATTGAAGCACAGCAATTGGCGCAAGGGTTGGGCAGCACGGAATCTGATCCGCAAAAACTGGCACAGCTGATTGCGGGCCAGGGTAACCTGACCTGTATCATCACACTGGAAGCCAAAGGGTCGATTGCGGCGCGTGACGGCGCTGTTTACGAAGTTGGCGCCCTCAGCGTGGATGCCGTGGACACAACAGGTGCCGGTGATGCGTTTTGCGGTATTTTTGCAGCCTGCCTACAAAAAGGGCATGACTGGATGGAAGCCTGGCACCGTGCCAGCATCGGGGCCAGCATGGCCTGTCTGGGGCTGGGGGCACAATCTGGCACGCCGTCACTGGAAGACATTGCAGCACAGCTGGACCATGTGCCTGCACCGCATAAAATTTCCTGATAACTCTAGCGGTTTAAACGTTGCCAAAGCCCGCGCCAAAACCCGCGCTTGGGGGGCTGCCACATAAATTCCGACGGCACCACAACACTGCGGGGCAGTAAAATCCACGCGTGTCCGCGGCTTTTCATCAGACCTGCTTTATGCGCCGCTTGCGCACCTGCGCCCCAGAAAAAATCGCCCCGCACAGTACCGCGAATGGCACCGCCTGTATCTTGTGCCACCATCAAGCGCGCAATGCGGCCCTGCCCTTCAGGCTCTTCCACATCCAGATAGATTGGCGCACCATAGGGGATTTTTTTACGGTCCACCGCAAGGCTGCGCCCGGGGGTAAGTGCCACACCTTCCGCCCCCAAGGGCCCGTCACCCGTCAAAGATTGAAAAAAAACATAGGAAGGATTTTCATTCATCAGGGCCTGCGCCTCTGCCGGGTTATCTTCCAGCCAGGCGCGAATGGTTTGCATGGAAACATTTTCACGCGTCAATGCCCCTCTTTCGATCAGGGCTTTGCCAATCGCCACATACTTGTGCCCATTCTGCGCGGCATACCCCACACGCAGCACACTGCCATCTTGCAGCATCACCTGACCGGATCCTTGAATGTGCAAAAAAAACGCATCGACCGGATCTGTCACATGCACAATGGCAATTTTTTGCCCTGTTTTTTCTTCTGACAGCGCACCTTGTTCAATTTCCGCGCGCGTGTAATACGGCACCAGAGTGCCCGCGGTGACACGGCCTGTAATGCTCTCACCCTTCCACTCCGGCTTAAAACGGCCAAGGTCAACCGTTACCAGATCGTCCGGCCGTGCATAGAGCGGCACACCCGCTGGCTGCGGCAATAATGTGTCTGCAGTTATTTCATCAGGTACGGCGTGCAACAGGGGTTCGTAGTAGCCTGTAAACAACCCTTCGCGGCCTTTGTCGGCAGCAGGGTCTGACCAAATTTCATACGGGATAAATTGTGTTTCAAAAAAATCGCGCGCAGCTGTTGCATCATCCGGCAGGGCTACGCAGGCCTGTTGCCAATCGACTGCCGCTCCCGCATAGGGCGCTGCCGATGAAAACGCCGCCGCCGGATCTTTTTTGACAATACGGGCGCAGGAACGCTGCAACGCCTTGATCGTTGCCGATACATCATCCCCCTGCCAGCCGGGCAATGCGTCAAAGGTTGAGGGCTTTAAAAAAAATCCCTCTTCCACAGGCTTCTTTTCCTCCTTGCACGCCGCCAGCCCCAAAACCCCCGCAAACAGCAGGGCCGCTAAAACAGGACGAAGGGGAAACAGGGCGCGCTGCACAGGGTATATAAAATCAAATTTCAACGGCGCGCGTTTCAATCAGCTGCCAGTTTGGATCGGCCACACGTGTATCGCGCGTGAAAGTCCAGATATCTTCCACACTGAAAACACGGTCCGGATTGCCATCGATCACCGCGCCTGTGCTGTCACGCGTGACAGTTGTTTCTTCAACGTCAAAATCCACAGTCACATAAGCCATGGTGCCGCCAAGATGTGCTTCGATAATGCGCGCTTCCTTGATCCGGTGAATGGTCAGCTCCGTTGTATGGCCTGCGGCTTCACGGGCTTTCACACCAGCTTCAAAATCACGGTAGAGTTTGTCACTCACAAGCGTTTTTAACGTTTCCAGCTCGCCACGGCTATAGGACATGACAACCATTTCAAAAGCCGCACGCGCGCCTTGCATAAACCCGTTGATATCAAAGTACGGATCTGCGGCGGCAATGTCGGCAAGGCCGGTTTCAATGCGGCCATCGGCGTTGGCCGCCTGATCCACAAGCTTGTCAAAACCTGCCAGCGAAATCACGTTCTGCACAGGTGCCTGATGGATTGTATGCACATTGCCAGCATCAACGGCGCCATTTTTAGACGCTTCTTGCGGTGTGAACGGGTTTTGACGATCACGTTCTGCGCCATTGCGCGTCCCCAATACACTGTTCAGGCGATAAATCAGAAAAGCGGCAATGGCCGCAAAAATCAGAATGTCATACACCGTGGATAATCCTTGTTGTGCGCGAGAGAAAAATTCGGAACGCTTCGTGCAAGCCGGTTGTTTGCCTGTATTATAAAATTGTATCTTATTTTGGCAAATTGATCTAGAACATAGAACGCGAAAACGATCCTAAAAACAATAACAAGTTACTGATATGCATGTACTTTTAACTCCTTTGATGTTTCTGCCGCTTTTCGAGATTATCGGCTTTGTGGTGATCGGCGGCGAAATTGGTGTGGCGGCGACATTGCTCTGGCTGGTCGGCAGCACCATGCTGGGCCTGTGGCTTTTACAAGGCCGCGGCAAAACATGGTCGCAGGTGCAAGCCCCCGATGACGAATTTTTCGTGATACAGGAATTATTCGACGGCCTGTGCCTGATGCTGGCAGGGCTGCTGCTTGTTTTTCCCGGTTTCATCAGCGATTTCCTGGCTGTGCCACTTGTAATTTCTCCCTTGCGTCACTGGCTGTTTCGCCGCCTGCGCGATAACCCGAACGGGTTTATCCGCCGCACCTTTTCAGCACAGCAGACCAAAGGGGGCAGCCGCCATGGCAGCTATCAAAAAACCACCATTATTGAGGGTGAGTTCACCGAAGAGGACAACACCGATACACAACCCCCGCCGCCCCGGGGCGACAATCCGCCCCATTTGCCCCGCGATTAAAATCAATACTCCATATTATGGGAACAATATTTGCGTTCTGCCTTGCAAGGACCCTGCGCGGGTGTTACCCCTGACACTGTTATTTTTCGCCAGAAAGGATGTTTTATGAACGAGAACACCGAAAAAAAACCGACCCCCGCCACAGCCCCCGGCATTCAGGTCATTGCCCAGTACATCAAAGATTTTTCGTTTGAAAATCCACATGCGCCGGAAAGCCTTGTCAGCGGCTGGCCGCAACCGGAAACGAACGTGCAAATTTCGCTGCGCCACCAGCAAGTGCGCGATGATGCCTATGAATGCACCGTTAATTTTCGTATCGAGGCGAAAAAGTCCGATGACGGCAAAACCTGTTTCATCATCGACCTTGCCTATGGCGCGCTTGCGGTTTTGAAAGATATTCCGAAAGAACAGCACCAGGCAATTATTATGGTGGAAGTGCCCAAGCTGCTCTTCCCCTTCGCACGCGAAATTGTGGCAAACGTCACATCCAAGGGCGGCTATCCACCGCTGTATCTGACACCGATCAGCTTCGAGACGATTTACATCAACGAGATGAAACGTCTGCAGGCCGATAAAGAAAAGCAGGCCGCAAGCGCACACTAGGCCTTTATAAAGCTGATACAAAAAAGCGGCGCAGGTTTTAATACCGCGCCGTTTTTTATTTCCGCCTGCTTTGTCTCAGCTGCTTTTTCTGAACCAAAGGTTTTCTTTCAAACCTTCCACAAAAACACGGTGTGTTTCAATTTCTTCCGCACTGGGCGGAAAGTCGCGCTTGGCGCGGTCTTGCCTTTTCAAGCGGGCATTCAGCTGTGCGGAACTGGCGGCGGCACTTTCGCTGGCCAACCCCAAGCCGTGCTGCCTGCCGCCCAGAAGCTCCATATACACTTCTGCCAGCAATTCCGAGTCAAGCAGGGCCCCGTGGAATGTGCGGCTGGTATTGTCAATTTTAAACCGGCGGCACAAAGCATCCAGATTGGCGGGCTGGCCAGGATATTTCTGGCGCGCTATAGCCAGTGTATCCAGCACGCGCTTCATGGAAAGTGTCGGAAAACCCGCCCCCTTCAATTCCGCATTTAAAAATTTCATGTCAAATTCGGCATTGTGGATAACCAGCGTGGCATCGCCGATAAAATCCAGAAAATCACCGACTTTTTGGGTGAACAATGGCTTGTCTTTTAAAAACTCTGTCGTCAAGCCGTGAATGCGCGCCGCATCCGGCGGCACATCGCGCTCCGGATTCAAATACTCGTGAAAGGTACGGCCGGTCGGTAAATGATTGACCAGCTCCACGCAACCGATTTCAACAAGACGGTGCCCTTCGGAAGGCTCGAACCCCGTGGTCTCTGTATCCAGTACAATTTCGCGGATGTCGGCCATCTCAATGTTTCCCGTTTGCCGGTGGGGGGATGCGGGGCTTGGCAGGGGATTTCAGTTTATCAACAATCACTTTCAACTGCTGGCGTGTGTCTTCCATATCAACATCGGTCGTCACGACATAGTCTGCCCGTTTGCGTTTTTCCGCATCCGGCATTTGCTGGGACAATACGGACAAGAAACGCTCCTCCGTCATGCCAGGCCGGGCCAGCACACGGGCTTTTTGTGTCTCTGGCGCAGCCGAGACACAGAGCACAGCGTCCACCCGTTTTTCTCCACCCGTTTCATAAAGCAGCGGGATATCAAACACGATGATTTTATACCCCGCTTTTTCCATGTCTTCTTTGAACGCGGCACTATCCGCACGCACCATGGGATGCAAAATATCTTCGAGGATTTTTTTCTGGTCCGGATGACCAAAGATCAACTTGCCCAGGACGGCACGGTCAATATAGCTCTCACCATGTGCATTTGTGGCAAGGCTTGCCGGAAAGGCCTTCGCGACAAGGGCCACGCCTGCACCGCCAGCACCCAGCATTTTATGCACGGCGGCATCGGCATCATGCACAGGAATGCCCATTTCCGACAACATGCCGGAAACCGTGCTTTTGCCCATGCCGATCGACCCTGTCACGCCAAGCACAATCATGCTGCAATTTTCCGCATGTCTTCATAAAGTTCCAACGTGACCACGGGGTCTTGTTCAAACCATTCGCGGAACCCGACGCGCGCCTGATGCAGCAACATGCCAAGCCCTTCCACCGTCGGGTTGCCGCGCGCTTTGGCGGCCAGCAACAGCGGTGTCATCAAAGGACGATACACAAGGTCGCACACAACCGCATCACCCGGCAGACGGGAAAGATCAAGATCCAAAGGCGGCTGGCCGGACATGCCAAGACAAGAGCCGTTTACCAGCATCGTGGCACCGGCCACAGCTTGGTGGCGTTCTTCCCACGGGAAAACTTCTGCGTTGATGTCGAGGGCGCTGACAATTTTCTCCGCACGGTCTTGTGTGCGGTTGACCAATGCAAAATGTTTGGCACCGGCGGTTTTCAGCGCGGAAATCACGCCCCGTGCCGCCCCGCCCGTGCCAGTGACAACAACCTTGTCGCCGCGCCATTCGGGATATTGCACCTTCAGGCTTTCCATGAAACCGAAACCGTCGCTGTTATAGCCTGTCAGTTTGCCACTGCGCACAACAACGGTATTCACCGCGCCAGATACAAGGCTGCTTTCGTCGTGGTGGTCCATCAACCCCATGGCTTCTTCTTTAAGCGGAATGGTCAGATTGCAACCGACGTAATCATTATCGATCAACATCTGCAAGGCATCTTTCAGTTTTTCCACTGTGACGGGCATGGCAGTATAGCTACCGGCAATGCCGTAGTGTGACAGCCAGTAATTCTGAATTTTGGGCGACAGCGAATGTTCCACCGGCCAGCCCATCACACAGGCCTGCCGCAATTTTTGATCCGTCATGCTGTTTCCTTTTCTTTGTATTGGTCTTTGTGATGATCGAGCAACGCCAGAATTTCAGCCGCTGTTTCTTCGATCGAGCGGCGCGTGACATCAATCACCGGCCAGCCCATACGGTTATAAAAGCGCCGCGCTTCGGTCACTTCGTCTTCCACCCGCGCCGGATCCAGATAATCTGTTTCACGGCGCTCCCCCAGCTGCTGCAAGCGGTTGCGGCGGATATCCAGCAAACGGTCCACGGATGCCGTCAATCCCACAAACATAGGCTTTTTCAGCTGCAATACTTTTTCGGGGAAAGGCACGCCAGGCACATACGGCACATTGGCCGCCTTCACGCCGCGGTTGGCCAAATAAATACAGGTTGGTGTTTTGGATGTGCGCGACACTCCCACCAGCACCACATCTGCCGAATCCAGATCCCGGTCATTCTTCTGGCCGTCATCGTGATGCAGGGCGTAATCCACCGCATCCATGCGCGCAAAATATTCTTCGTTCAACTGGTGTTGCAATCCCGGCTCGGCACGGCTGGTCATGTGGAACGTCTGGCTCATCATTTCCAGGACCGGATTAAGAATAGACAGTGTCGGCACACCCATGGCCTGACAATGTTTTTCCAGCAATTTGGCAAGACCTTCATCGACCAGCGTATAAAAAACAATCCCCGGCTTTTCGCGCACAGCTTCCAGCACGGGCATCAGCTGCCGCTGCGCGCGGATCAGCGGCCAAAAATGCTGTTCCGTTTCCACACCCTCAAACTGGGCAAGACAGGCTTTCACAACGCTGTTGAGCGTGCCGCCTGTGGAATCGGATATCAGATGCAGGTGAAACCGGGTCATACCGTCCCTGAGTGTGTTGTGACATGTACAAAAGCTTTTACAATATCGTCAGTGTATTTCAACCTGTGTTACGGTCCAAGACCTGATGAGTTTACGTAACTGCATTGACAGGGGGCGGAATCCTGTTTAATCTTGCGATTAATTTCATAATCTTATTTCATACCCTGCAAAGGAGCCCTGCTTGAGCCAGAACCCCTCTGACCAGTTTTCTTACTTTGGCCGTCGCCCCAACCAGTTTTTTCTGGCTGAGCTGGAAGAAATGCTCTGCCCGCCGGCGGATGAAAAATCAATGCCGCGCCAAGTCCCGCTGGCCCTCGGCACGAGCCACAAGCTGGAAAACAAGCAAGAAGACAAACGTGCTTCTTTTAAATTAGAGAAAAGCGCGGATGGGACAACCTTGTCACTGGAAGTGCACATCATGCGCGATGGCCATACCTATGACAGCAAGATGACCGCCGTGCAGGTGCGCAAAGACAACCTGTTTGAAATCCGCGAACTGATCTTTGACAACAAGCCGGAAAAACTTGGGCACCGCTGGGAAATTTCTTCGGTACTGGGGTTTTTGGGCAAGAACCATTTAAACACCATCTGTCAAAACCGCATTCCCGCCCCGCATTCGGAAACGGGGAAATTTGGCAAACTTGGCCGGTTTTTCAGCCGGTCTTTGGCAGACAATCCGTATCTTATGTTTCCGCCACCGTATTAAAGCGGTCGATGGGACCCAAATATTCCACACGCATGAAACATGCGGCAGATGCAGACTTCTGAGAAAAAATGCTTCTTTCTTGCTTTTATTAAGACAAAAAATAGCGATTTTTGCATTTTTTGGATATTTCTTGTGAAAAGCATGTTTTTGCCGAAACAATTGGCACAGACGGGATATTCGGCATAAAACCCTTGAATTTAAACGTATTTTCGCATATTTCAGGGACATGACAACAGAACACCACACAGATGCCATTATCATTGGCGCCGGGCCCGTTGGCCTTTTTGCCGTTTTCGAGCTGGGCCTTTTGGATATGAAGGCGCATCTGGTTGATATTTTAGACCGGCCCGGCGGCCAATGCGCCGAACTTTATCCGGAAAAACCGATTTACGATATTCCGGCGCTGCCGATTGTTTCCGGCCAGCAATTGACCGACCAGCTGCTGGAACAGATCAACCCCTTCAATCCCGTTTTTCATCTGAGCCAGATGGCGCAGGACATTGAAAAAACCGAAACCGGTTGGCGTGTCACAACCGACATCGGCACCGTTATTCACGGCAAGGTCATCATTATCGCTGCCGGCGGCGGCAGCTTTACGCCCAAAAAACCGCCTGTGGCGGGCATTGAAAATTTCGAAGGCACCTCCGTCTTTTATGCCGTGCGCAAACGTGAACAGTTTGCGGGCAAACATCTGGTGGTGGCCGGTGGCGGGGATTCTGCGCTTGATTGGGTGCTGAATTTGCAGCCTTTGGCTGCCTCGGTCACGCTTTTGCACCGCCGCGATGATTTCCGCGCCGCCCCCCACAGTGTGTCGCAAATGCGCCAGCTTGTGGCAAGCGGCCAGATGAAGCTTGTTATCGGCAATCTCTCCGGCATGACAGGCACGAATGGGCAGATTGAGCAACTGAACCTGACCTATGCGGATAAAACAACAGGCACACTTACTTGCGATACCCTGCTGGCATTTTATGGCCTGACCATGAAACTGGGCCCGATTGGGACGCTCTGCGAAAAACTGGGCATTGCCCTGCATCAGGGCGGACTGATCCCTGTGGATACCGAAAAGTTTGAAACAACCGTGCCCGGTATTTTCTCCATCGGAGACATCAACTGGTATCCCGGCAAGCTCAAACTGATACTTTCCGGATTCCACGAAGGCGCGCTGATGGCGCAACAAGCCTTTCGTTATGTCTATCCCGAACGCAAGCTGCGCTTTGAGTACACAACCTCCAGCTCGAATTTACAGGAAAAACTTGGCGTTAAATGATTCGGGTGGTGTAATGAAGCGCGTTATTTTTCGGGCGGGGCCATGAACAACAGCCGTTTTGACATTATTGCTGCGGTAATACACGGCGTGCGGTTTACCGTCGCGGAACGACGCTATCTTATCCCTGCGCTGGTGCTGCCCTATGCGCTCACATTGCTCACAAATGTTGCTTCCTTTTTCCTGATCGAAAAGCAGGCAGGCAATCTTTTGGCCGCGCTGATGATCACACTGCCAGCCTCTGCTGCGGCGGCCTGGTTTATGTTTGTGCAGGCCCGCCTGATTATTTTTGGGGAGCGTCTTGGCAACCTGCGGCAAGAACCCCATTTTTTAATACAGCGGCACAACGACATGACAGCATCGGTGCTGACATGGATTTTGTTCAAAATGGCGGTGATTGCCGTCTCTACCTATTTGCTGTGGTGGAAAGATCAGGGGTCACCCGATACATTCGACCATTATTCCATGATCGGCATGTTGATTATTGGCGCGACGTTCTGGGGATTGCGCCTGAGCGTGGCGCATATTCTGGTCGCGGCCGGTTATTCGGTGAAACAATATATTTTCCGCGTCAATGGCGCGATGATTTCTTTGCGGCTTTTGGGCATGGGCATTTTGATTTCCATACCCTTTGAAATTTTCAGCGAGCCGTTGACCGCTATCCTGACACAAGGCAAACCACCGCCCGGCCAGGTTGAAACCGTTTTTCTGCTGGCCATTTTAAGTGCCGTCAGCTGTATTTTAATGGCCTTGTTAAATGCTGCCGCCGTTTTTGCCCTCAAGGAAATGCTGGGCCAGCAGCGAGATAAAAGAGGAGCTTCAAAAAGATGAAAATTTTTGTCACCGACCGCGACGGGGAAGAACACGCACTGGACGCTGTTGAAGGATGGCGCGTGATGGAAATCATCCGCGACTACGCCATGAACGACCCGCAACTGGGCATCAAGGCCGAATGCGGCGGCGCTTGCGCCTGTGCCACCTGCCATGTTTACGTCAACCATGACTGGATGGACAGCATTGAAGACGCAACAGAAGAAGAAATCGACATGCTGGACGGCGCGTTTGAAGTCGAAGAAAATTCGCGCCTGTCTTGCCAGATTATTATGACCGAAGAACTGGACGGGCTGCAAGTGACACTGGCCCCCGGCTCGGAACCCTGAATACGGGCAACCTAAAATAAACACAGCCCAGAACTTGAATGAAAGAAAATGGATATGAGCAACCTTGATGCCTTGAAAGAAGAAATCGTGGAAACGGTCAAAGCCGCCAATGATATCCCGTCACTGGAAGAAGTGCGCATCACGGCCCTTGGCAAAAAAGGCCGCGTGACCGACCTGATGAAAACACTGGGCAGCCTGTCGCCGGAAGAGCGCAAAGAAATGGGCCAGGCGCTCAACCGTCTCAAGGATGAGATCACCGCCGAAATCGATGCCAAAGCCACCACGTTAAAAGCGGCCGCCCTGAATGCAAAACTGGCGGCAGAAAAAATGGATGTGACCCTGTCCGTCCGGCCCGAGGGCAAAGGATCTATCCACCCGATCAGCCAGACAATCGAAGAAATGATCACGATTTTTGCCGATATGGGTTTCAGCGTTGCCGAAGGGCCAGAGATTGAAGACGATTTTCACAACTTTACCGCCCTGAACTTTCCGCCGGAACACCCCGCACGCCAGATGCACGATACATTCTATCTGCCCGATGCCGAGAATGTAAAAGCAGAAGATGCGCGCCGTTTGCTGCGCACGCATACATCCACCGTGCAGGTGCATGTAATGCAAAACCAGAAGCCGCCTTTGCGCGTGATTATCCCGGGTCGCACCTTCCGTTCCGATTACGACATGACGCATACGCCCATGTTCCACCAGATGGAGGGTTTGCTGATTGATAAAACAGCCCATATGGGCCACCTGAAAGGCTGCCTGATTGAATTCTGCCAGCGGTTTTTTGAGGTGGATGACCTGCCCACACGCTTCCGCCCCAGCTTCTTCCCCTTCACCGAACCCTCGGCAGAGATGGACATTGGCTGTTCGCGCGCAGGAGGTGAATTGAAAATCGGCGCCGGTGACAGCTGGCTGGAAATTCTGGGCTGTGGCATGGTGCATCCGAATGTATTGAAAAGCTGCGGTATCAACCCCGATGAATATCAGGGCTTTGCCTTCGGCATGGGGATTGAACGCGTGGCGATGCTGAAATACGGCATTCCCGATCTGCGCACATTCTTTGAATCAGACCTGCGCTGGCTGAAACACTATGGCTTCGGCCCGCTGGAACAACCCAATCCGGCCCTTGGTTAAAAACACCGGCACACGCTGCCCCACAAAGATTTTTTTAAGGAACTGACACCATGAAATTCACCCTGTCCTGGCTCAAGGATTTTTTGGACACACCGGCCACGCTGGAGGAAATCACCGACAAGCTGACCGCCATCGGGCTTGAGGTTGAGAATGTTGAAGACCCTGCCAAAACTCTTTCCGGTTTTGTGGTGGGCCATGTTCTCAGCGCGGGCAAACACCCCGATGCCGATAAACTGCAATGTCTGGTCGTTGATACGGGCACCGAAAAACTGAATGTTGTCTGTGGCGCGCCGAACGCACGGGCCGGCATGAAAGGCGTCTTCGCCCCTGTGGGCAGCTATATTCCAGGCAGTGACATGACCTTGAAAAAAGGCGTGATCCGCGGGCAGGAATCCAATGGCATGATGTGCTCGGAGCGTGAGCTGGAGCTTTCCGAAGAGCACAACGGTATTATTGAACTGCCGGAAACAGCAGCTGTTGGAACCCCGGCTGCAGCGGCCCTTGGCCTTGATGACCCTGTAATCGAAATCAACCTGACACCCAACCGCGGCGACTGCGCCGGTATTTACGGCATTGCGCGTGATCTGGCAGCCGCAGGTCTTGGTACGCTACGCCCACTGGCAGCGGAACCCGTACCGTCAATGTTCGACAATACCGTCAGCATTGATATTCAAGACGAAAACGCCTGCCCCGCCTTTGTCGGACGTTATATCCGTGATGTTAAAAATGGCCCCTCGCCCGACTGGCTGCAACAGCGTTTGAAAGCCATCGGCCAGAAGCCGATTTCCGCGCTTGTCGATATTACAAATTACCTGACGATTGCGCTTAACCGCCCCTTGCATGTTTTTGATGCCGATAAGTTGACAGGCAACATTCACATCCGCGCGGCCAAAAAAGGCGAAACGCTGGAAGCCCTTAACGACAAAACCTATACACTGGAAGACGGCATGACCGTCGTTTGCGATGATTCCGGCGTTCTAGGCCTGGGTGGCATTATTGGTGGCATACCGTCATCCGTCACAGAAGATACCAAGAATGTGTATCTGGAAGTTGCTTACTTTAACCCCGTGCGCACCGCCATGACAGGGCAGAAGCTGCAGATTGACAGCGATGCCAGATACCGTTTTGAACGCGGGATTGACCCCGCCTTTGTTGCCGCAGGTGCAGAAATTGCAACGCGCATGATTGTAGATATATGCGGCGGTGAAGCCAGCACCCCCGCCAGCGCCGGCCGCACCCCCGCCAACCATGAAGCCATTCCCTATCAACCGGAACGTTTGAAAACACTGGGCGGGATTGATCTGCCTGCCGAACGCCAGCAGCAGATATTGGAAGCGCTCGGCTTCACGCTGGATGCACACAACAAAACATGGCATGTGGTGGCCCCCAGCTGGCGGCACGATGTGCAAGGCAGCGCAGATCTGGTCGAAGAAGTTCTGCGCATCAACGGCTATGACAACATTCCGGTGGTGCTGGTGCGGCCCGAAGGCGGCCTGCGCCCCGCAGCCCTCTCTCCGCTTGCCAAGCGCGGCACAGTGGCGCGTCGCATACTGGCCACACGCGGCCTGTCGGAAACCGTGACATGGTCTTTTATGGATGAAGCCACAGCCGATTTATTCGGTGTCAACCGCCAGCAAAACAAAAAATCGCTGACGCTGACAAACCCGATCAGCGTGGATCTGGCCGTCATGCGCCCGTCTGCCCTGCCCAACCTGATCAATGCCGCAGGCCGAAACAGCGACCGTGGTATTCAAGATGCCGCACTATTTGAAATCGGCAATTGTTATTGGGCGACAACCGCAGAAGGGCAGGTTTTGACCGCCACAGGCCTGCGTGCCGGCAATGCCAGCGCGCGCCATTGGTCAGGCCCCGCCCGTGCGGCAGATGTGTATGATGCAAAAGCGGATGCCTTGGCCGTGCTGGAAGCCTGCGGCATTAATACCGCAAGCCTGCAAATCACCACCGATGCACCGGAATGGTACCACCCCGGCAGATCAGGCTGTTTCCGCCTGGGCCCCACTGTATTGGCGTGGTTTGGAGAAGTTCACCCCGCCGTTCTGGCGAGTATGAAACGCGATGAAACCTATGCAGGCTTTGAGGTCTTTTTGCCCAATATGCCGGTCCCGAAGAAAAAAGGATCACAAAAAGAACTGCTGAAACCATCTCCCTTCCAGCCTGTCTTGCGCGACTTTGCCTTCATGCTGGACGAAACGGTGGAAGCTGACAAGCTGGCCCGCGCCATTCGCGGCGCGGATAAAAAGCTGATCACAGGTGTGGAAATTTTCGACGTCTATCAGGGCAAGGGCGTAGAGCCCGGGAAAAAATCCGTGGCCCTTGCCGTCACCATCCAGCCTGTCGATAAAACGCTAACGGATGAGGAAATTACAGCCCTCAGTCAAAAAATCATTGAAGCTGTTGCCAAGCAAACAAACGGAACGCTGCGCGGGTAAAACCCGGCAGCGCACCTGTACCGTCAACATGGTACATTCTGTTTGATCTTAGGGTTGACTATTGGCGATCTGTTGTATGATCGTCAATTTCGTCCTGAATTTCTTCTTTGGCTTCGTTGAAATCGCCTTGTACGCGTTCAACGGCATTGCCAATAGCTTCAGCAGGTGTCTGCGGCTCTTGCGAGCGGTCATACACCAACATGGCGACGACAACGACCAGCACAAGTACAATGACGCCCAAAATTTGATTGTTCTGCATGGTGCCCTCTCTTTCATTACCCCCACCTACGCTCCAGCACCGGAAGAGTTCCGGCTTGCGCGCAAGGTGTTGATACATATTGCCAATTTTAACTGCGCGTCAGGCCTTCTTCTTCCAACAGCGCCTTTTTAGACAGTTTGCCCACAGCTGTTTTGGGGAGCGGCAAATCGCGGATCACGATTTTTTTCGGCATCTCCACAGGTGCAATTTTGTCTTTCAAAAAAACCTTAAGTGTTTCAACGCTGACCGCTTCACCCGACCGTAGTTTTACCCAGGCCTGCACTGCTTCACCGCGCAGTTTGTCCGGCACACCCGCCACAATGCATTCTTCCACGGCGGGATGGGTATAAAGCACTTCTTCCACATGGCGCGGATAGACGTTATAGCCGCCCACCAGAACCAGATCCTTGACGCGGTCCACCAGATACACAAAGCCATCCGCATCCATATAGCCGACATCGCCCGTGTGCAAACGGCCATTGCGGATAACGGCGGCGGTATCCGCTTCGCTGCGGTAATACCCCTTCATCATTTGCGGGCCGGAGACGACAACTTCGCCTTTTTCTTTGGCCGGCAAAACCGTCACGCCGTCTTCTAGGCTGACAATTTCAACAATTGTTGCAGGTACCGGCAAGCCAATAGAACCTGCCTGCGCCTTTTTGGTCAGCGGGTTGCACGTGGCCACGGGTGCAAATTCCGTCAGGCCATAGCCTTCGGCGACCAGACGGGCCTTGGTGCGGTCTTCAAAAACGCGTTTTACATCCACGGGCAAGGGCGCGCCGCCGGACAAGCAGAATTTGAAACAGCCAAAATCATATTCCCCCACACGGCTGTCATTGGCCAAGGCGATATACATGGTGGGCACTGCCGCCATAAAGGCCGGTTTTTCGGTCTTTATAAGGCTCAGGACATCCGGCACGCTAAATTGCGACAGCAGCAAAATCTGCATTCCGCGCATGATCGGCATGTTCATGGCAACCGTCATGGCAAAAACGTGGAAAAGCGGCAAAACGGCAATCATGCTGTCTTTGCCATCTTCGGCGGTGTGAAACCATGTGCCGATTTGCATCGCATTGGCGACAACGCTTTTGTGTGTCAGCATCGCCCCCTTGGGCACGCCTGTGGTGCCGCCGGTGTATTGCAGAACGGCAATGTCATTTTCCGGGTCGATGGTGACGGGCGTAAAATCTGCCGCCGCCGCCATGATGTCTTTGAGCCAGACCACGCCTTCTTTGCCTGTGATGTTTTCAGGTGCTGCGCGCAGGGCGGTTAATTCTTGTGTTGCCGGACAGACCACAAGTGTTTTCAAGCGGGACTTGCCCAAAAGGCCTGCGGCTTTGTCAAACAGTGCGGGTGTGTCCAGCGTCACCAGCATATCGGTTTCACTGTCTTCGATCTGGTTGAGCAAATCACGCTCTACATAAGCCGGGTTATAATTTACAACCGTCGCGCCCGTTTTTAAGATCGCGTAGTACATTACAATTGCGGCTGTGGCATTGGGCATAAACAGGCCGATTTTCATGCCTTTTTGCGCACCTTGCTTTTGCAGGCCGCTTGCCGCTTGCAGCACCAGCAGGCCGAGCGTTTTATAATCCAGCGCTTTTCCGGTCAGGTTTTTAATGGCCGGACGGTCACCCCATTTTTGTACACTGTCGTCCAAAAAATCTGTCAGGGCGCGGTTTGGAATATCCAAATCCCACGATACTTCCGGCGCATAATTGGCAAGCCAGGGAAATGCATCGGTGGCAACATCCTTCATCACGGGGAGAGACATTTTTATCGTCCTTTCGTATTGTTCTTTTACGCCTGTTTGCGCTCGATACCTTCTTCGGCAAGCAGGTCTTTGCGTGACAATTTACCCACGGCTGTTTTCGGCAACGGTTTATCGCGAATATTGATTTTACGCGGCATTTCGATGGGGGAGATTTTATCTTTCAGGAAAGATTCCAACGCCTCTTCCGTCAACGTGGCCCCGGCGACAGGCTTGACCCATGCCCAGACCGTTTCGCCACGCTCCACATCCGGCACACCTGCCACAATGCATTCTTCCACATCAGGGTGCAGGTAAATGGCTTCTTCGACCATGCGTGGATAAACGTTATAGCCGCGCACAATAATCAAATCCTTGATACGGTCGACCAGAAATAAGTACCCTTCGTGATCCAGATATCCCACATCACCTGTGTGCAAGCGCCCGCCTTTCATCACCTCGGCGGTGGCTTCCGGCTTGTTGTAATAGCCCTTCATCACTTGCGGGCCGGAGATGCAAACTTCGCCTTTTTCGCCCACACGCATGACATTGCCTGTATCGCGGCACAAAATTTCAACAATAGTGCCCGGCACCGGCATCCCCACGGAGCCTGCCTTGCGCTTGCCCACAGCGGGGTTAAACGTGGCACCCGGCGATGTTTCCGTCAGGCCGTAGCCTTCGGCCAGGGCGCGCGATCCTGTTTTTTCTTCAAAAAGGCGCTTCACATCATTGGGCAAAGGAGCACCGCCAGAAATGCAAAACTTCAGGCAGGAAAAATCAACACTGCCGACATCGGGCGAAGAAGCAATGGCATTAAAAATCGCAGGCACCGCCGGAAAAAGCGTCGGCTTGTGTTTGCGGATGGTTTTAAACACATCGGCCAATTCAAACTTGGGGTGCAGAATAATTTTCATGCCCGCCTGAAGGGAACAGTTCATAACAACCGTCATCGCAAACACATGAAACAGCGGCAAGACACCGACAATTGTTTCCTTGCCCGGCTCGATCGTGGTGACCCAGGTTAAAATCTGCTGCATGTTGGCATAGAGATTACCGTGCGTCAGCATCGCGCCCTTGGGCACACCTGTGGTGCCGCCGGTATATTGCAAAACGGCCACATCTTCTTCAACGTCAACCACAGGGGGTTCATACTTGCCGTCATTATCAATGATATCTTTCATATCAAGATGGCGCTCATCCCATGTGACGGGAGCAAGGTCTTTGCCCTTGAAGACTTTAAACAACAGGTTCTTAGGGAAAGGCAATGCTTCTGCGAAAGAACAGATGATGACTTTTTTCAACGACGAGTAATGCAATGCGTGATTCATTTTATCGCAGAGCATTTTCAGGTCGACTGTGATCATAATATCGGTATTGCTGTCATCAATCTGGCTGATCAACTCGCGGTCCACATACAGCGGATTATAATTTACAACCGTGCCACCGGCTTTCAAAATGCCGAAGAAGAACATGATGGAATAAGGTGTATTGGGCAAAAACAGGCCAACATTCACGCCTTTTTTCACGCCGATTTTTTGCAGGCCCTTGGCAATTTTATTCACCATGACGCCCATCTCTGTGTAGCTCATGGTCTTGCCCAGAAAATCACAGAGGTCTTTGTCACCATATTTTTCCACAGCATGGTCGATGATGTGGAACAAGGGTTTCTTTAAAATCGGCGCCTTCCACGAAATTTTTTGCGGATAGTAATTTTCCCAGATCCATTTTCCGTTTTCGAAAAGGGGCAGGGCTTGGGGTGTGGACTCTTCTGTGGTCATCGTGGGTGCAGCCTCGGCCATGGGAGTTATTCTCCTGTTCAATACGCGCAAAAAACAATGAAATATGCAGCAATACTATAGATTGTTTTCACCACAATCTAAAGGCCAACAGGGGCTAATGATATTTTAAGGTTATGGCATGATGCGGCGCGTCATGGGCCACAAGGCTCAGCATCAAAAACGCGGATGCCGCGCTGCCGCTTTTTGCGCAAGGCGGAACTGCGCAATGTTGCGACGACGGTAATCCGACACAGCGCGCGCGCCCAGTTTTTCAATCACACGGTCCATCACCACCTGTGCGCGGCGGGATGGTTTTTGCTGTGGCTGCATGAAACCGGTATTGCGGCCGTTGTCATACGGGAAGGCCTGCGGGTATTGCGCAACGGTGACATCAAAAACAGCCCCCGCGCCGCGCTTGGCCTGTTGGGGGCCCTTGATCCACCAATGCGTTTCACGGCGTGCACCGTTCTTTTCGGCCGCTGCCCGCGCATCGGGGGTGAAAACCATATCGCCCGCCGCTGTCACGGCATAGCCGCAGACCACAGGCATAAAGCCCGCCTGTTTACCACCCGCCAAATGATAGAAGGCTTCAGATGCCACCGCACAATGGCCGGTTTCTGCCGGATCATCCGACCCCAACAAGGCACGATATTTCGGCTCCAGCAAGTCCGGGCTCAGGCTGTCGATAATGGCCTGTTTGATTTTTGCAAAATCCGTCATGGCTGATGCCGTGATGGGGACGGTTTGGCTGGCCCCAAGCCCAGAGACTGCTGAAAAGCCATATATTGAAGGTATTTTGCGGCTTCCGGCTGGTTGCTTTTAACGGCAAACTGTTCCGGTGTCAGGCCCCAGTTGTTTGTTGTCGTGATGTTTGCGCCGGCTTCTATCAATAGATCCATAACAGCAATGTTTCCAGCCGATGCAGCTTCGTGCAGGGCAGTATTGCCGTATTTGTTTTTTAACGTCACATCAGCATCCACTGCCAAGAGCTGCTGCACAATATTTTCATGGCCCCGCCACGCTGCTTTGTGCAAAGCAGTATGGCCGGATATTTCAGACTGTACATTGGGGTCTGCCTGATAGCGCAGCAAAACGCGCACTGCATCCGCCTGCTGTTCCCAGCTTGCTTTCATCAAAGCTGTTTCGCCCTGGCTGCGCATATTTACCGGCGCGCCTTTTGACAGCATTTCTTCCAGCGCAGCGATATTGCCCGTCCAGGCAAAACCGTAGAGGTGCCCGGCCTGCAAGGCCGGCGCGGGATGCGCGGTATTTTTAAATTTCTTTTTTGTCATGGGGTCACCTTAGCAAAGCTGTGGGTATTATGTCAATTTAGAATGCGCTGATTTAAATATTTGATAAAAAAGAAAAAGGGCCGGTGATTTTCCGTTCTTGGAAAATACAACCGGCCCGTCAAGGCGGTTTTCTCAGGGTTAAGAAAGGGTAGTACCGAAAGTCAAAGTAAGAGGCGTTGAAGAAAATGCGGCAGGTGGGCTCCCGTGATTAGAAGGGGAAAACCGCATCGATGAATTGTTGGCCATAGCGCGGCTGTTGAATATCCGACACCTGGCCACGGCCACCGTACGAAATCCGTGCTTCTGCAATTTTTTCATACGAGATGGAATTGTTGTTCAAGACATCTTCGGGGCGGATCACGCCATCCAGTGTCAGTTCGCGCAATTCGTAATTCACGCGTACTTCTTGCTGGCCCCGGATGATGAAATTGCCGTTGGGCAGCACTTGCATGATCATGGCGGCCAGTTTCAGGCGCACCTGTTCTTCACGCTCGATCTTGCCATCCCCGACACTGCGCGAAGATGAATCCACGCCGATCAGATTGCTGGGGTCAACGGCATCAGGCAAAAACTTACCCAGTTTGGTTTCAAAACCCAGCGCATTGGGCACGCCGACATTTTCTGTGCCGGTGCGGGTGCGTTCTGTTTTGTTTTCCAAATCGGCTTCATCTTGAATATCAATCATCACTGTCAAAATATCGCCGACTTTATGTGCGCGCTGATCTTTGAAAAAGGTCTGGCGGCCGGGCTGCCACAGCGAATTAGGGCTGGATTTGGCGGTAGAGGCCGCCGGCATGGGCAGGTTGATCATTTGCGGATTGTTGCCCTGATTTTGCGCGGTTTGGATACCGTTCATCACAGGTGGCTTGCCGATGGCCGACACACGATCGCCAATACCGCAAGCCGAGAGAGAAAGTACAGCCGCCACAGATACAGCCAAAGCAGCCGCGCGGGATGGTTGAATAACACGTTGGAACATTTTAAAACTCCTTCTTAAACCCTGTTTTTCCATTTTTATGGATATTTTTTTGAGTGTTTATCTCGCTAGAAGCTATGCACATTCTGTGCCAGTTTCGCGCACGTTCTGTGCCCGTTTCAAAAATCCGGATCAGGTGCCGCCCAGACGGCCCGGTGCACGCACGGCCACCGACTGCATCCCCGTGACCACGGCATCAACCACCTGACGCGACGATGTGTTCATCACACGAACGGAAGCACCGGCCGCGCCGTTTTCCAGCGCCTTGCCTTGCGTTGTCAGATGCATCACGCTGTCTTGCAGTGTCAGAGTTACAAGGTCCCCCTTTTTCACCAGCAATGGTTCAACCACATCGGTGGCAGACAAAGGACGCAAGGCAGGCAGGGAACGGCGCGCGCTCTGGCCGATCAACTGGTCTGCATTCAACACAGCTTTGGCAGAAACATCACGTTCACGAATATCAACATATGTGATATCTGCTGCGCTGATGATATCGCCACTGCGCACGGGTTGCTGCAAAACGGGGATTTGCGTCATAAGATGCAAGTTACCCTGTACATTCTGGCGCAGGTCACCTGCTGCCAGTACGGCACTGAAAGTACCGCGCAGCAGGTCTTCTTCCAACTCGATCACATCAAGGCGTGCCGTATTGTCGGAAGGTACGTAAAAGTGCTGGCTTTGTGCATCCAGCGCCAATTCGAAATGACGGCCCGGCAGCTTGCCGGCAAGTTTTTCCTGCAAGGCGGCTTCGATTTGATAACGGTCAATATCCACGGCATCCCGGCGGACAGTGACCTGGTCCATCGCACTTTGGGGGCGCCAGCCAAAACCAAAGGCATCGGAGATGCGCAAAAGATCATTGGCGCTTAATTCCAGCGTTTCACCGGGGGCCGGTGCCGGTGCCAAAACATGATCTGCATGGCGGGTGACGCCTTCGAATACGTCACCAACCGTGACCACATTCGCGGTCACAACACTGTCCTGGCGCGGCGTAATGTCGCTGGCCCAGGCGCTGCTGAAAACGGTGGCCGTCATCGCCACAATCATCAAAATTTTGCGCAAATCGATAATGGCGGTGCGGTCTGTCATCTCCGCTGTATCGATCACGAGTGCTTTGTTTTGTGTTTTGTCTTGATGGTTTGTCATGCCTGGGTCTCCCAACCTTGCGTTACAATCCTGTTATCCCTTCACTTATCTCAGCTGAGAAATCGTGGAGAGCATTTCATCACCCGTCTGGATGATCTTGGAATTCATTTCATAGGCGCGCTGTGCCTGGATCAGTGACGTAATTTCCTGAACAATATTCACGTTGGATGTTTCCAGCGCACCTTGCTCCAGTTCGCCATAGCCAGGTTCGCCCGGGTTGTTGATCACGGCGGAGCCGGAGGCTTCTGTTTCCAGCAGCAAGTTATTACCGATGGCTTCCAGACCCGCATCATTGGCAAAAGTTGCCAGCTGCATCTGGCCCACGTTGGCAAGTGCTGTCTGGTTTTGCAGCTTCACCAAAACTTCGCCGGAGGCATTAATGGTAATATCCACGGCATCCGCGGGCACCGTAATACCGGGCTGTACGGCATAGCCTTCGGAAGTGACCATCTGGCCGTTTTGGTCCAGCTGGAATGAACCATCGCGGGTATAGCCTGTCTCGCCACTTGGCAACAAAATTTGAAAATAGCCAAGGCCCTTGATGGCAACGTCAAATTCGTTGCCCGTCATTTGCAGGGCACCTTGTTCGTTGATGCGGTAAACGGAGCCTGCCTTGACACCCAGACCTTGCTGAATACCGGCCGGTACGGTGGTGCCCTGATCCGAAGAAGAGGCCCCCGGGCGCACTTTTGTCTGGTACAGCAAATCCTGAAATTCGGCGCGCTGGCGTTTAAAGCCGGTGGTCGTCATATTGGCAATGTTGTTGGAAATGGTATCCACGTTCAGCTGCTGCGCAAGCATTCCGGTGGCGCCGATGTCGAGTGTTAAAGACATGTTGTTTCTCCTGTATAAACCTTAAATACCGTTACACGCTTGTCAGTTTTTGGATCGCACCACGGATCCGCTCGTGGTCCGTTTGCAGCATCCGTTGCGTGGCCTGATAGACCCGTAAAACTTCAATCATTCTGTTCATTTCAATCACAGGATTGACGTTCGAATTTTCAACGGCCCCCTGTACAATGCGCGGGCGCGTCACGACAACTTCTGCCTGGCCTTGTGCGTCATACAGGTTATCGCCGATGCGGGTCATGGTGCGCTCGTCTTCGAACTGCACAACCTTGATACGGCCAATGGTGCCAAATTCACTTGTGATCTCGCCTTCTTCGGTGATGCGGATTTGTGTGGCATCGGCCTGTACGGTGATCGGCTCGTTGTTGTCGTTCACCACGGGCAGGCCGGATTTGTTGACAAGCTGGCGGTCCTTGTTCAAGCCAAAGCTGCCGTCACGCGTATAATTAATGCTGCCATCTGCACCTTGTACCGCAAAGAAGCCTTTGTCTTGCAAAGCAACATCAAACGGATTGTGTGTTTGGGACAAAGAACCGTTGGAGGAATCACGGTACCCGCCGCTGTTGGTGGATTGATGGATCGGCTCGGCACCATCGGGCTTGGTCAGATATTCGCTGAACAAGGCATGTTGCGCCTTGTAACCCGGTGTGCTCATGTTGGCGAGGTTGTTCGCGGTCATCTCCATTTGTTGCTGGAGCGCCATTTGTTGCGATAAACCGATGTAGGATATGTTCTCCATGTCTGAACTACCTTTTCTTTTACTTGCGGCGCGTTCTGGTTGTTTTGTTTTTTTTATGAACAACCGGTCAACGCCTTTAACCCGCTGAAATGCTTTGCAGAAACCATGCCAGTTTGTTTTATTCTTTGTTTTCAGTGCTTTAATTTATACGCGCTGATGCTTTTTCACCAAAAACCCGCACGATCACACAACACAGCGCACCTCCCCCGGCAGATTTTGCCGCCGTATGACATGATTTGTATTTGATGTGCATTTTACGAAAACTGAGACTTTAGGAAGTCCGCGTAAATACTGCTAAAATGAAACTGACATTGGCTTCAATTCGTGGCACGATATATGCAGGGTTTTGAGGTGTTTATCAGTGGTCTTTCATTCGGGCCGCGCAGAATATTTACATAAGAAGCAGGGGACCATGGCCGCCGATACAGAACACGACGCAATGGACAAATCCGACACCGATGTGGATGGCGCACTTGCCGCCGATGGCGGGGCCCAAAGCCTGGGCGCTTCCGAATCTTCCGGCGGATTTAAGGCCAAGAAAATCATCCTTTTTGTGGTCGTGCCCTTGATGATTATCATCGGCGCAGGCGCGGGGGCCTATTTCATGGGCTACCTTGACAGTGTCTTGCCCGGACACGAACCGGAATGCAGCACTGTCAAAGAAGGTGACAAGCATTACGAAGACTGCCTGAAACAACTGGCCGAAAAAAGCAGTGCGCCCGGCACGTTTATCGACATACCCGATATGCTGGTCAACCTGAACAGCAACGCACGCCAAAAATCCTACCTGCGCATCTCGCTGAAAGTTGAGCTTGAAAAAGCAGAAGACCAGAAAATGTTTGAAGCCATTATGCCGCGCGTGGTGGACCAGTTCCAGACATACCTCAGCGAATTGCGCCCGGATGATCTGCAAGGCTCTTCCGGTCTTTACCGCATGAAAATCGAACTCTTGAACCGTGTCCGCGCAGCCGCACCCGATATCGATGTGCGTGACATCCTATTCCAGGAGATGTTGATACAATGAGCGACACCGTGGATCAAAAAGAACCTGTACAAGGTGTAAAAGAAGAAGGCCGCATTCTCGACCAGAGCGAGATTGACAGCCTGCTGGGCTTTGGTGACGACGACAATGACGGCGGCAAAACCGGCATCATGGAACTGATCAACAGCGCGCTCGTCAATTACGAGCGCCTGCCGATGCTGGATGTGGTCTTTGACCGTCTGGTGCGCCTGATGTCCACTTCTTTACGCAACCTGACATCTGACAACGTCGAAGTCAGCCTTGATCATATTTCGTCCGTGCGCTTTGGCGACTATTTGAATTCCATCCCCCTGCCCGCGATGCTGAGCATTTTCAAGGCAGAAGAATGGGATGACCGTGGACTGATGGTGATCGACAGCGCCCTGATTTATTCCATCGTGGATGTTTTGCTGGGGGGCCGTCGCGGCACTTCTGCCCTGCGCGTGGAAGGCAGGCCCTATACAACCATTGAAACCCGCCTGATCGAGCGCATGGCAACAGTTGTGCTGAACGACCTGTCCGCTGCGTTTGATCCGCTCTCGCCCGTCACCTTCCGCATGGACCGGATTGAAACAAACCCACGTTTTGCCACCATCACCCAAAGCAACAATGCCGGTGTGCTGGCACGCTTGCGCATTGACATGGGCGACAGATCCGGCCGTATCGAGGTGATGATCCCCTATGCGACACTGGAACCGGTACGCGAAATTTTGCTGCAAATGTTTATGGGCGAAAAATTTGGCCGCGACACCATCTGGGAATCCCACCTGACGCGGGAGCTTTTCCAGACAGATGTACATCTCTCCGCCATCTTGGGTGAAACAACCGTCTCTCTGAACGATATTTTGAACTGGGAAATCGGCTCGACCGTGATTCTCAACACGCGGCCCGAAGACCTGATTGAAATGCGTGTGGGACAACACCCGATGTTTATGGCCAAGGTCGGCCAGAAACAAGGGCAGATTGCCGCCAGCATTGAAGAATACATCGAACCGCCGGCGGAGGAGGATGTCTGATGCCAGCAGAACTTGGGCCTTTACTGGATGTCATCCTGCTGGGGGTGTTGGGTGTGGTCATGTACCGCTCCTGGCAACTTTCGCGGCAGTTTGACAAAATCCAGCAAGATCGCGTGGCGTTCGAACAATTGATACAGGCCCTGAACATTGCAACCGCCCGTGCCGAAGGGGCTGTGCATGGACTGAAAAGCGCTGTCACCGAAGCTGGCGATCAGTTACAGACAAAAGTAAACGCCGCCCGCGCCCTGTCGGACGAGCTGGAGATTATGGTGCAGGCTGGCGACAGTCTGGCCGAGCGGCTGCAAACACTGGCAGAAAAAAGCCACAAACCTGCAAGCCAGGAAGCACACACAGAAATACGCACAGAAACAAAACCAGCCACCACCCCCCGCACCAAAGCGGAGAAAGAATTGCTGGAAGCAATGAAAGCGAAACAGCAGTCGTGAGGATACGCAGATGAAATCCTTTTTGAAAAAACTGCCGGTCAATATTTTTACCCTGCTGATGATTTTGGCGGGTACGGTGTTTATTTTCCGCGCTGTCAACTTAATCACCTACGGCACACACCCCGATAACGCCAGCGCCATTATCAGCGCCCGCGCGCAACAGGCCGTGAACGAAGAACCACCTCCCATGGGCAAAGAAAACATCGCACCCACTGACAGCACAGAAAAACTGCCCGACATTAAACTGCCCGGTGCCCTGCCGCCAGATACATCCAGCCCCGATACGCAACGTACTTTCAGTGCGTCAGAAATTGAAGTTTTGCAATCATTGGCCAAACGCCGTGATGAGCTGAACAAGCGCGAACAGGAACTGGCCGCACGCGAAGCCCTGTTGAACGCGGCCGAACAAGAAGTTGACCGGAAAATTACCGAACTCAACAAACTGCGCAGCGAACTGGAAAAGCTTTTGGGCCAGCAACAAAATATGGAGGCCGAGCGCATCACCTCTCTCGTCAAAATTTACGAGAACATGAAACCAAAAGAAGCTGCCGACATTTTCAACACGCTTGACATGGATATTTTGCTGGCCGTCATCAGCCGCATGGCAGAACGCAAAAGCTCGCCCATTCTGGCTGCAATGAACACAGAACGCGCGCGGCTTGTCACCATCCGTCTGGCTGAAATGCGCAAACTGCCGGACCAAAAACCACAACCCGCAGGACGTTAAATGAAGCATATGCGGCGCAAGATAACAGCCGATCGCAACCCGCCCCAACCCGCCGCCACGCGTGCGGGCAAGGCCTTGTGCTGTCTGGCTGTTTTTTTTCTGGGCGCTGTTTTTTGCCTCGCCACTCCGTCGCCAGTCTTTGCCGAAACCGTAGCGGTGCGTGTGGGAGAGCATAGCGACTATACCCGCATTGTGATCGATTTTTCCAAACTGACCGGCTACAGCGTCAAAACAGCGGGCGAAACCGTCACCGCAACCTTTGACACCAAGAATAAACTGGATATTCCGTCCGTCAGTGACACACGTTTAATCCGCAGCCTGCGCGGCACGCAAAGTGCAGCGGGCACCACCTTGACCATCGGCATTCCCGCCAAGGCAGATGTTAAACACTACCGCCTGATGCGTAAAGTTGTGCTGGATGTTTACCCCCCAAAAACAAGCACCACAGCCACGAAACCCGCACAACAAGCCGCAACAGCAAAGCCCGCAGCCAAAACGGTTACAACACCCGTGGCAAAGCCCGCCAGTGCAGCCGCTGCGCCTAAAAAAATCATGGGAAACCCCGATATTGATGTCAAAACGGGCAAGCCCCGCACCCCGGCACCTGCCGCCGTGGCAGAGACGCAAACCGGCATAGATGATCTGGATGTCAAAAAACTGGCCGCAGAACTGGCCGCACAGCTGAACGAAGGCCAGCCTGTAACCGTTGCCGAAAACCCGGCCAATACGCCACAAGCACCTGTACAAGCAGCCGCACCCTCCCCCGCACCGACGGCCGCCGGTACAGAAATTCTTAAAACCGCCGCCGTCATCATTGACAAACCACCAACACAACCTGTCCCCGTCACGGAACAACCGCCGACAGTGATTACGCTTTCGGGCCTTGCGCCTGTACGGCTGGCTGTCTTTACACGCTTTCATTATCTTTGGATTGTATCGGACAGCACCACCGGCAGCGTACAGGTGCCCAGTGCACAGGGCCCGATGTCCGTGATCATGGGAAACCCGCGTGTTATCCGCTTTGACAATGGTACGGCCTATCGTTACCGGATGCCCCCACAAAGCTATATTGCGGTTGAAAAGCAAAACCTGACCTGGCGTGTATCTATCACCCCCGTGCCTATGCAGGCACCATCGCCTAATGTTGTGCGCGTAGAAGTTGACCGCGCCAGCGGCCACGCAAAACTATTGGCCCCGCTGGAAGGCACAAGCCGCCTTTTAACCCTGCAAGATCCGGATGCAGGGGATGTTTTGCACGTTATCCCCTCCAGTATGCCCGCCGACCGGATTGATCAATCTCGCCGCTTCAGCGATGTTGAAATTCTCTCCGCCGCCACAGGCATGGCCCTGCGCAGTCTGTCGGATGATATCCGCGTCACCCGTATCGAAGATTACGTGATCATCACCGCCGCTGATGGCATTATGGCGACACCCGATGCTGGGCCCGCGATGGTATCGCATGGCGCAGAAGGCGCACCTGAAGACTTTCCACGCCTGTTTGATTTTCCCAACTGGCGACAAGGCGGCTTGAAACAGCTGACGCGCAACCGCAGCAAGCTGGAACAGCAAAGCGCCCATGCCCCAAATGAAACCATCCGCAATGAAATGCTGATGAATCTGGCCCTGTTGTATTTTGCCAATAACTTCGGGCAGGAAACACTGGGCGTTTTGCGCCTGTTGCAACAACGCGACCCGGACATGGCGCTCAACCCCAATTTTCTGGCCCTGCGCGGCGCGGCCGCCGCCATGGCGGGGCATTATCAAGATGCCCTGCGCGATTTATCAACCCCTGCCATTCAGCAACACCCCGAAGTCAACCTCTGGATCGGCTATGCCGCTGCGGCCACGGAGCAATGGCGCATGGCAGACAGGTCTTTCCCGTCTGACAACAGCATGTTGTTGCAATACCCAGAAAATATCTCGACCCCCTTCACCATTTACATGGCGGAATCCGCACTGCGTCTGGGCCGGACAGAAACCGCCAATAAATTTTTAGAAACCCTGGACCCGTGGTCAGAAAATATGGATTCCCACCACCGTGCGGCCATTGCGTATCTGAAAGGTGAAGCCGCGCGGCAAGAAGGCCGCACAGAAGATGCCATGCGCATCTGGGCCCCCGTTGCCAATGGGCTGGACCGGCTCTATCACGCCAAGGCAAGCCTGGCCCTGACCAACCTTGAACTGGCAGAAAACAAAATCACTCTGAAAGAGGCGATTGACCGCATCGACAGCCTGCGCTTCGCGTGGCGTGGCGACGGGCTGGAAGTGCAGATCCTGCACAACCTTGGCCAGCTTAAAGTCCGCAACAAACAATATCTGGATGGCCTGCACGACATGAAACGTGCCCTGGAAATGGCGGACCGTCTGCTGAGCGATACCGTTGTCATTCAAGACAGCATGAGCCGTGTGATTGCAGATATTTTTGTCGGCAAACAGGCCGAAAACATTTCACCGCTGGAAGCCATTTCTATCTATACCGCCTATGGCAGCCTGATGCCGACGGGCACCGAAGGCTCGCTCGCCACGCTGCATTTTGCCGATTTTCTGATCCGCATGGATTTGCTGGGCAAGGCAGCGGATATTATCGAAGCACAAGTACAAAGCGGTGCCCCGCCGCAAGAAACAATGCCTGCACTGGGCGCAAAACTGGCGGCTGTTTACCTGCTGGACAACAAACCCGCGCAAGCCCTGAGCGGCCTGCAACGCACGGAGCGCAGCGGCGCGGATGCAAAAACAGCGGAAGAGCGTACATTACTGCGTGGCCGCGCGTTGTCAGAGCTGAAACGCACAGACGATGCCATTGCCGCCCTTGCCCCGCTTTCCAGTATAGATGCACAAAAATTAAAAGCCGATGTCTTGTGGCGCGCCCAACGCTGGACGGCCGCCGCCACGACCATTGAAGCCATGTTGCCCGCCCCCGGCAGCAGTGAAAAAATAGACCCTGAAACCGCGCAGATGGTCATCAATGCTGCTGTGGCTTATAAATTGGGCGGGGATACGCAGTCTCTGCGCAGCCTGAAAGCCCGTTACGAGGCCGACATGGTAAAAACACCTATGAGCGATACCTTTGGCGTTGTCACCCGCGAAAGCAGCCGAACGGATTTGAGCGACCGCGACACCATTTTGCGCATTGCCGGCGAAGTGGATATGTTCAAAGGGTTTCTAAAATCCTACCGCGATGGTAACGGGACGTAAAATTCGTTGTTTCTCCTTCTATTCAAGACCTTAGGCCCACTTCGTTGACATAAACGATGGGCAGGTATAGAGTTTGCGTATATATATGAGCCTCACTCCGGTTTTCCTCTGGGCACCGAGAAGGCATCAGCCAAACCAGTCAAAAACAAAAAGACCGCAAGCGGAAAACCCTCCGTATGGCGGGCATGGGTGTATCACATGACGACACAAAACCAAAAACCGGCACACAACTTTCATTCAACACTGCACGATTTTCAAGCCGTGCTGGATGACATCATTCACCGCCGCGACCAGACAACGGTGCTGCGCGACACACTGCGTGCCCTTGGTCACAGCTTTGACAACGCAAGCCTGGTGCCCGCCGCGCAAAAACTGGCGCAGGCCCTGCCGGACATCACAGATTACACCAGCCGTTTCACCACCATGAAGCTGCTGGCCGATATTGGCAGCAAAAATGATAAAGCCGCCGTTGATGCAGCTTTCGCCCTTTCCGAATTTATGCGGCAAGAAAAAGATTCAGGCCTGCGGTACATGACGGGCAATGCCCTGCGCGACATGACGCTTGCGCAGCCAAACATTGCCCAGATTGCCGTCGTCGCCATTGCAGACACGCTGTTAAGCGAAAAAGATTCTTACGCACAGCGCGCGCTTGAACTTTCACTCGTCAGCCTTTCCGGTATCGATACCCCCAGCCGCGATGTGGCACTGGCCACACTGGGCCAGTCTTTGCTGCAACAACCAGATACACTGGGCCGCAGCCTGACATCGGGCCTGATGGCCGATATTGGCCGCACATCGGAAGAAGCCGCACAGCACAGCGTTGCCCTTTTGTCTTATGCCCTGCACAAAGAAGCCACGCCGCAAGTTGCCGCCCGTATGGCACAAGACATTGCAGGTATTGCGCAGGCACATCCATCCGTTTTGCCGCAAGCGGCGGAGACCATGATTTCTGTCATCGGCAACAACACAACGGACAGACCAGAAAAAACATTTGCCGCCGCCCATGCCCTGCGCCTGTTGGGCGACATGGCACCTGACCATGTGGCAACTGAAATTGCAAAAGCAGTGAAAGTGCCCGCACAAACAGAAACGCAGCGCCGCATTTACATTCTGGCGCTGGGCACGCTGGCCGGCCAAAGCAAGGACGCAGCACAGACCACCGGTAATACCTTGATTGAAGTGCTGAAAACGGAAGACAGCCCGCTCAACCGCCGCCACAGCATCAAAGGCATCATGGCTGCTGTGCACAACGGTTTTGACAGCAAGACAGCCGGGCAAAAACTTTTTACCCATCTGGAAGGCGAACGTGACCGTGAAACGCGCGAGGAAATCACACGCGCGCTGATCAAAACAAACCACCCGCTGCCCGCTTTCAAGGCGCAAAACCCGACCTTGAAAATGTAAGGGGCACAGCAAAAACAAAAAAACGCCGGCCTGAAAAAGCCGGCGTTTTTTATTCTGTTGTCATTTACCCTGTGGGCAAAAGCGTTTGGGATTCTGGCGCACCCAGTGCAGGCTGGGCCGCCAGCCGTTCTTTTTGCAGCGCTTGCGCTTGTTCATCCTTTGCGGCTTCGGCAGCGGCGTGCAAGGATTCCAGCTCTTTTTCCAGTCGTGCGGCCTTGCGGCTTTCCTGCCAATACCGGAATCGTGTTTTTTGCGCCAACAAAGACACAAACAAAGCGCCCAGAAAAAACCCGCCAAACAACATGCCCAGGCCAAATTGCCAGCCCGGCAATGTCAGCGATAAAAGATCATCTTCCGGCCACAAATAAAACGTGACGGCATCGCCGTTCGCCAGCACAAACAGAATGGAAAAAAGTGCCAAGGGCACCGTGATCAAAAGGGTGAGGTATTGCATTGTCCTGCCTTCCAGGTCATGCCTTATGGCGCGTAAGACCGCTTGCAAAAACAGAAGGCGGCCGCAAGAATGCGCCGTTTCGGATCAATTAATTAAAATCGTCATCGCCCGATGTATCGGCAGACTGAATACCGTTCAGGCGTTCATGCATTTTTTTGCCGATTTTGAAGAACGGGACGCGTTTGTCATCCACATGCACGGTTTCACCGGTGCGCGGGTTGCGGCCAACACGGGCTTTGCGTTGTTTGACAGAGAAGGCACCGAAGCCGCGCAATTCAACGCGTGCGCCGGAAGCGAGCGCTTTGGTAATCTCTTCAAAAATAGTGTCAACGATTTGCTCCGCATGGCTTTGATAAAGATGCGGGTTCAGCTCAGCAAGTTTGAGGATCAATTCTGACTTTGTCATGGCGGTTTCAAAAATCCCTTACCAAGGTTTTTCATGTATCTTTCAAGAGGTTACTTCTTTAGCCTAGCCAAGTTTGCAAGGCCCCGTCAAGGAAAAAACCTTTGAAATCAAATGAATAAAAGGTTAACGCCTTTTCAGACCTGCCCGTCGCGCATAATCCGCGGGCTTTCGCCCCCAAGCCCCATGGCCTGTCGTGCAAAAAAACCCTTTAAAAATGCGTTTTTTTCAACAATTCCCAGCCCGAAATCCCTTACGGCGGCCACAGGGGCGCTGCCGGTGGAAAACAGCCGGTTCAGGCCATCTGTAAAAGCCGCCATGAGCAAAACATCTGTCCGGCGCAATTGTTCATAATGCGCCAGCACAGATTCTGCCCCGCAGTCGAGCCCCAGCCGGAGTCGATCCACGACCAGTTCAGCCACCACAGCCACATCGCGCATACTGACGTTCAGCCCCTGCCCTGCAATCGGGTGGACCACGTGGGCGGCCTCGGCCATCAACACCGTGCGCAGGCCCGTATAGCGATCTGCATGTAAAAGCTGTAACGGATAGCCCATGGGTTTCGACACATGGTGCACGGCCCCAAGATGCGGGCCAAAAAGATTTTGCAGCGCGGCATCAAACTGGGGAGCAGCTTGCGCCAGCAAAGCCGGCGCGTCTTCGGTATCCACCGTCCAGACAACCGAAGAGCGATGCTGGCCTTTGTCATCATCCGTCATCGGCAAAACGGCGAAGGGCCCGGCGGGCATAAAATGCTCCACCGCCACGGACTCATGGTCCAGCACATGGGCGACATTGCAAACAATGGCGGTTTGTTCGTAGGACCATGATTTTACATCAATGCCCAGATGCGCGCGCGTGGCGGATTGCCTGCCATCGGCACCAATGCGCAAAGAAGCTTCAATGCGCGTGCCGTTATCCAGCACCACACCGGCATTTTTATCATTTTCGAAAAAAGAGACCGCAGCCGCAGGGGCCAGATGTGTGACGTTTTTAAAACGCTGCACATTTTCAAACAAGGCCTTACGCAGCAAACGGTTTTCAATGATCCAGCCGAAAGGCGCGCCGTTACCGTCGGTATCTGCGCAGAAATGTAAAAACCCCGGCGCATCGCCATCCGCCACGCGGATATCAAGAATGGGGGCGCAATCTTTGCGAATCTTTTGCCACACACCCGCCGCCGTCAACACTTGGTGTGACGCGAATGAAATTGCCGTCGTGCGGCCATCGTAAACGGTGGAAAGCTGTGCGGCAGGCGGGTCACGGTCCACCACAATTGTATTCACACCGGCCTCACCCAATACACCGGCCAGCGTCAAGCCCGCCAGACCGCCGCCCACGATCAGCACATCGGCCCGCAAAACTTTTCCGGGGGCAGCAGAAGATGTGGTGGCCGATTTTGCCGATGTGCTTTTGAGTTTTTTCGTGTTTTTTGTCATGTACCAGACTTAAGCCTGCCGCTGTTGAAAATCAAGCCTGTTGGCGGCAAAGAGCCCGCCTTTGGCGCAGAATATAATTCTATTACGCGCGGCAAAACCGGCACAAAACAACGCAAGCCTAAAAATTGGAATAGATGTTTTCAAGCTGTGCATCTTTGGCGATGCTGGCGGGGGTGATCAGGCTTTGCTTTTTCACAATCTCCAGACACGCGGTGAAGTTCTTTGCCTGACCATTGCGGCACAGCGGATAGGCTTGCCAGCGCTCCTGCATCAGCGCCAGCACAGGCCCTGAATCGATGGAAAGGTCCCCAATTTTTTGTGGCGTGCCCAGTGTCATGCCCGCCCCTGCCCGATAAGCATCTTGCACCAGCTCGCTGCAATAGAAACGGTCATCCGCTTCGGTGAAGAAAATATCATATGGCTTACCCGCCTGTTTGGCAGTGAAGGCAAAAACGCCTTCCAACTGTTCAGGCGTTATTTCTTTGGGGCGTTTGATGACAAGACGGCCCGCCACACCGTGGTCAATCCAGTCTTGCAACGGGGTTTCTCGCACAGTGGCAGAGGCTTCGGTCACAACTGCTTTGCCGTTTTTATCCAGCCGCACAATGCCCATATGCGTCAACAAGCTGCGCGAGGCCAAGGCAATAGGCAAAGATTGGCGGGACGGACTGATGTTAAAAACAATATCACCATCTTTTAAAACCGGCAGGTTTTCAACCTTGGCCGCCGTCACATAAAAGAAAATATATAAAAGCGCTGCCACAAGCGTGAGACAGCAAACAACAAACAGCAGCGCATTAAAAATGCGCGTGCCGATACCGGGTTTTGGCCGGACGATCTGCAATTAATAATTCGGTTTGATTTTCTTGACAGGCAGGTCGGCTGCAATCGGCTCATCATCGATCATTTCAATCATGCCATTTTCCGTCATGGAAAAACGTGCCGCAAACAAGGCATTGCCGTACAAGACCATGGCGCTTGCTTCCAAGGCACCTTCGCCGGTTGCGCCTTCAAAGGCCGCCGGGCGAACAGCATCTTGGATCACCTTGCGCATACCGTCTTCCAGTTTTGACTGGTCGATGGCGGGATGGTCAATGTCTTCAACAATCAAGAAGGGGCCTTCATCACCGTGCACGAAGTAGCAGAAGAAACGCAAGTAATCGATGACGTTTTGTTCTGTGACCTTGATCGGGTCGGCTTCGTTGGCATCGTGGATCGGCGCGGATGAACCATCGAGCAGGAACATGCGGCCCTGTTTGGCCAGAAACCAAAACGGACCGGTGCCGGGTGCCCAGGCGCTGTCATTCACGCGCACAAGACCAATGGTTGTATAAAACGGCAATTGGCACCAACCCACATCCGCCGTGGCAGCAGCAGCAGTATGCGCGCCCTGGATCGGGTTGACGAGTTTCAAAAACGGCTCGAGCTGTGCGCCTTCGACTTTTTGCCAACTATAATCATCAAACATGGGAACCCTCTGTCTTTACAGAAAAATGCCTTTCAGAATCTTGGACGATGTTGTCATGTCTTGGCCAAGAATGCAAGGATTTGAAATCAAAGCGTTTCATAGCCTTATTTGCAGCGGCTGCACAACACTTTTTCTACAATGCCCGTTGCGCACCTTGCCCTGCGCCTCAGACACTGAAGCACAGCCGTTTCAGGCCGCAGGCTTTAATGTCTCCAGCAAACGGTCGAGGAAATGTTCGCATTTCAACAGCTGTTCCTGCGCGATAAATTCGTTGGGTTTATGCGCTTGTGCAATGGAGCCCGGCCCGCACACCACAGTTGGAATACCGCGCTGCTGGAAAATACCTGCCTCTGTCGCAAAGCTGACCTTTGCCGCATCGTTGGCACCCGACCATGACAAAACCTTATCCACCATCGGGTGGTCATTGGCGATATCGAATGCCTGCACCCGGGCAGCGGATTTGAATTCAAACCCGGTTTTGGGGTCAATGTCTTTCATCCAGGGTTCGATATTCTTGAAAGCATATTGACGGATTTCTTCGGCCAAAGCTTCGGGGTCCACCTCGGGGATATTGCGGATCTCGAATGAGAAATCGCAGCGGTTGGGCACAATGTTCAAGGCTGTACCGCCGTGCATCACGCCCGTGTGCAATGTGGTAAAGGGCGGGTCAAACGCTTTGTTAAAAGGCCCTTCATGCGCCATGCGCCGCGCGACAGATTTAATATAGGCCACCAGTTCGGCACCGGCCTCAACAGCATTCACCGCATAAGGTGCCAGTGACGAATGCGATTCCTTGCCGTGTACGCTGCAATCAAAGTCACAAATGCCTTTGTGGCCGGTGATGGGCTTCATGGAGGTTGGCTCCCCCACCACGCATAATTTTGGCACCACGGGCAGGTGCACCAGTTTGTCGGCCAGACTGTGCGCACCAAGACACCCCAGTTCTTCATCGTATGACAGCGCAAAATGAATGGGTGCGGCAAGGCCAGCTTTGACCATCTGCGGCACCTTGGCCAAAGCAACGGCAATAAAACCCTTCATGTCACAGGTGCCGCGCGCATAGAGCAGGCCATCATGTTCACGCAGTGCGAAGGGGTCACTGTCCCACGCCTGCCCTTCAACCGGCACCACATCTGTATGGCCGGAAAGCACAATGCCGGATTGGTCCACAGGACCAATTGTTGCGTGCAAATTTGCTTTGGTTTCTGTTTCGTCGTGGATGAGGGTTGATGCCACGCCGTGACCTTGCAGATAATCTTGCACCCAGTGGATCAGCTCCAGATTGGATTTCACGCTGGTGGTGTCGAATCCGACCAGTTTGGCCAGCATTTCCTGACTCGATAAAACCGTCTGTGACATGGGCGCGCTTTCTGTGCTGGAGCCGTTTGACAGGCTGTGGACGCAAGGACTTGTCAAAAAATACAACAAAATGAAGGGCTTTTCATCACCTGAATGGCGGCAGCCGCTTCTTTTCACGCAAAAACTTCATTTATTGGCCTTTGGGCAATAGAGAGATAACCATCTGAATTTAAACAACAATGTTTAATGCTCCGGGATTTATTATTCCCATAAGATAATTGACATAGAGCATAGGATTTGCTAAAAGAATCCAGCACAGATTTTAAAATAAAAAACACCATTAAAAATAACAGCCCCACGCCGTGCCCTTGCAAGCACGAAGCACCGGGCCTATCGCTTCCCGAGGAGTGTAACCACCATGGATTTTCGCAATTCAGGCCTGCCGCAAGACCCGACCGTCTTCAAAGCCTTTATGACCTATATGCAAAACACCAAAGAACTGCCGGAAGAAGTGCGCGACACAACCTTTCCCTTGCGCAGTGCGCAGATGCTGGGCGCGACATCCAATGACAACGCCGCCGCAACGGTTGCGCTGTTGCAGGTCATGCCGCCCGCCACCTGGGGCGTGGTCGAAAAGAATTTCGGCAAAGACACCGTGGCTGCGCTCAACGAATTCCATCGCCACAACAGCACCAATTATGCGTATCTGCGCGAAGCAAGCCCGCTTGTCAAACAACTGACAATGGCGGGGGCTATTTTGACATTTGACGACTTTCAAAAAATTACCGAGAAAGTCGATCAGCAAATTGAAACATTGATGATGAACGGCACCGGCAACCTGAGCCTGCCGATGATGCCTGATGCCAGCATGTTTGATAAAATGAGCAATGCCGTGCTGGACACCAGCGGTGCGCCGGCACTTGAAGAAATGTTCATGGACAAGCTTTATACCTTCAAGTCCGCACAGCAAGACTTCCAGCAAAAACTGGAACAGCTGGGCATTCAAATCCCGGGTATGGGCATTGGTTTTGCACCTGCCGATGTGCGCTATCCTTCGTTTGAAGAAACAGAGCTGTTTGACAGCGCCAAAGTACGCACAGCCTATGAAACCATTATCAATCACACCCGCACAATGCCCGAAGATTTCGAAGCCGCACTGTCCGTCGGCCGTTTGCTGAGCACTGTCAGCCCCAGCGTGAACCCGACATCTGTGGCCGTGGCACTCTTGGATGTGGGTATCCCCGGCATGGGCCGCGGCGATCTGGAATTCATGAAAAACCGTTTTGACTGGGATGTGCTGGAAGTATTAAACACCGCCAGCGTTCACCAGTTGATGGTGCCCCAGCAAATTTTGAAAGCCCCTGTTGAATTCCGCCAGGTCGCACTGGCCGATGCCATTGTGAAGCTGGAAGATGCACAAAAAGCCGGCCAGCACATTCTGGACGTTGCCGAACAAACACCGGATGTGCCCAAAGGCGCACTGCACCAGAATTTTATGGAGTTGAAACGCTTTGGCAAAGGGATCGAGCAAATGTTCAAGCCTGTTATCGGCAAAACCGATGTTCCGGAGCTGGACACCTTGTTCGAAAGCAAACTAAAAGTATTCTTTGCCTTCACCGACATGCACCTGCCCCAGCAAGAAGCGCCCGCGCCCAAACCGCAGGACCCGAAGGCAGATGCCAAAAACAAACCCAAGCCGCCCGGCATGGGTGGTGGTGCCAGCTTCTCTTTCTAAGCACGGCGCAAACAGTTAAAAAAAGCGGCCCCATCCAGGGCCGCTTTTTTTGTGCAAATTTTTCCGCCTCAGGACAGGGGGGCCACCTTAAACGGTGCTGGCGGTTTATCTGCCGATGCGCAATTGTGCATATGCGTGAAGGCCGCTTCAATATGTCTGGTAAAGCGCGGGGTATCAAACAGAGGCGCTGTCATTTTCTGCACTTTTAATTTGGTGCGCAGGGCGGCCAGTTTATCCGGATGTGTCGCAAGGTCGAGCGCCAGTGCCTCATAAGCCGGCACCGTTTCTGTCACCAATTCTGGCAAGCCCACGGCATGGAGCAAACTGCCCGCAACCCGGCCCGCAAAAGTATCACCAAGACATGTCAGCACAGGCACACCGGCCCACAGCGCATCGGATGCGGTGGTATGTGCATTACAAGGCAGGTTATCCAAAAACAAATCCGCATGACAATGACGGGCCAGATGGTCTTCCAGCACGGCACGCTTGGCAAAAACAAGGCGGGCCGGATCAATCCCGCGCGCGCTGGCTTCACGGCGCAGGTTTTCAGTGGTCACATCGCCGCTGTCCAGCAGCCACAGGGCAGAACCTTCAACGCCTTGCAGCAACCGCATCCAGACATCAAAAAATTCCGGCGTGATTTTATAGCTGTTGTTGAAAGCGCAAAAAACAAAAGCGCCTTCCGGTAAACCACATTCTGCGCGTGCTGGCGGATTTTTTGAAATGGCGCGCTTGTTGTCATTTACCTGATAACTGTCTGGCAGGGCCACAACTTTCTCGCTGAAATGCGGGTAGAGAGATTCCGGCAACACAACATCATCGGCGATGATGTAATCAATGTAAGGAGCCGCCAGCGTGCCTGGAAAGCCCAGATAGCTGACCTGTACAGGTGCCACGCGACCCGACAAAATGGCCGGGCGCGAATCTTGCGTAAAGCCTTTCAAATCAACCGCAATATCGATTTCCAGTGCATACAGCAGGGCGGCAATTTCTGCGTCGGTTTTTGCCGATACATCAATAAACTGGTCAAAGGCCGCCTCCAGCCGCTGGCGCATATCGCTGCCGTCATTCCGGCCAAACGAAATAGCGACAATTTCGAAAGCGCTGCGGTCATGGCATTCAAACATCCCCGCCATCAGGTACGATGTGGCATGGCGGTGGAAATCAGCAGAAAGATAAGCAATCCGAATTTTATCATGTCCGTATTTTTCACCCTGCCATACCGCTTTGCGCGGCGGGTATTTTTTTGCAGTGTACAAGGCCGCCGCTGTTTTTTGGTCTGCCGCACTAACCGGCAAAGCCACCAGCGGGAACGGCATGGAGACCAGAACATCGTCATTTATTTTTTTCACCATGTCTGGTACCTGCGGCAACATCTGCCACTGGCACAACTGCATGTTGATGTGATGACGCAGCCCCATCACAAAATCATGGTCCGGGTCCAGCGCAAAAACGCGGTCATAGCTTTCCAGCGCTTCTGTCAGCCGTTTCATTTCACGCAAGATCATGCCGCGGTTGTTCCACATGGCAGGTTCTTCCGGGGCCAGCGCAACGCCGCGGTCAATGCTTTCCAGCGCTTCGTTATACTTGTTCAAATCCACCATCACGTTGGCAAGATTCAGATAGGGGGCTGCCTGGTCGGGCTTCAGGCCAATGGCCCGCACAAAACTGGCAATCGCTTCCGGGTACCGGCGCAGGGCACGCAGCACCATGCCCATGTTCATATAAACATCACTCTGATCCGGCAGAAGCTGCAAGGACTTATCGTAATGGGCAAGGGCCGTGGCCGGATCGCCCATCTGCTGTAAAACATACCCCATCTGCGCATGGGCGGCAGCATCTTCAGGCTCCAGCGTTAGAATCTGGCGCAAGACCAGCAAGGCCCCCGCATGATCTTCTATCCGGCGCAGCTCCAGCGCCTGCGGCCACAATTCGGCGGCACTGCCCTGGGCAAACCCGTCCGCTACTTTCTTCAAATCCGCACGGGCAGGATGCGCCTTCACGGCCGCATCAATGACCGCGCGCGCGTCATCATGGCGGCCCAGCGCTTGCAAGGCTTGCGCTTTGTTGACCAAGGCTTCCAGCTGCGCAGGCTCCAGCGCCAGGGCTGCATTATAATTTTCCAGCGCGGCCTCGGTCTGACCCGTATCGCGCAACACATTGGCCTTGTTCACCATCGCTTCGACACAGTTGGATTTTTGCGCCAACGCCGCATCATAGGCCGCCAATGCCGCATCGTAATTTTTCATCTGGCGATAGGCGTTGCCCTGATTGTTGTGCGCCATCCAGGATGTGGCATCAATATCAAGCGCAAGACCAATTTCAATCGCTGCCTGTTCGGGCTTGCCGGCCTGCATCAACACAAGGCCCAGCAAATGCTGTGCATCAAAATGCTTGGGTCGGCGGGCCAGAATGTTGCGGTAAACCTCTTCGGCTTCCGTTAAATTGCCTTGCTTGTGCAATTTAACGGCGCGCTGAAGCTCATCGTGTGTTTTCTGGTCTTGCTTTTGATAAGAAGGCTGGTTCACAAAAAAACCCCGTCGGAGTGTTATAATTTTCTGAGTTTATTTTTACTATAGGCACAGGTAATGGCCCCGCCCCGCATGGCATCGGGAATATCAAAGGTGCGCTTAATGCCCAAGTCCAGATCATCCGGCAAAACATAAAGACTTGCACAAATAATACGCTGGTCCGGCGGGCCGTCACGCACAGGGCAAAAAACCATTTTTTGGCCTTCGTTATCCAAGACACCTTGAAAAAACATGCTGTCGGAGCCTTTTTTGCGCTTCAGGGCGATATTCACACGTTCCGCATCGCGCAGCACAAAGCGGGCTTCATCAAATTCATACCAGCCTTTGCCAAAGCGGGCCGCCCCCTTTGCCACCGCACAGTTCACGCGCGATTGGCTGTCCGGCATATCCGGGGCGGCTTCTGTGGCAAGGCCGCCTTCAATACGTTTGAACCCACCAGCCCAAGGCATGGATGACATGTCCATATTTTCGCAGCCCGTGAGCAAAAGACACAGGAGCGAGACGGAAAAAAGTGTTTTGATGTATGCAGGCACGGATTTCTTAGCTTGTTTTTTAACGGTTGTCCCATATCTTAATAGAAAGTCCCAAGGTATGCCAAGCCGTATATCTGGATGGGCGGTTTATGCAATCTCGACACCCTTCAGGAAATAACCGACTGTGTTTTTCAAACGCGCCACCATTTTTCATTTTTTCGGCTTTCCGATCAAAGCCGATCTCAGCTGGGTGTTTCTCTCCGCGCTGATTTTCTGGACGCTGGCCACCAATACGTACCCCCGCCAAATGTCAGGGCTGGGGCCCGAAATCTACCAGATGATGGCCATGGCCACCTTGCTGGGGCTCATCGCCTCTATTCTGGCGCATGAAATTGCACATGCCATTATTGCCGAATATTATAACATGCCGATAGAAAGCATCACGCTGTTCATTTTTGGCGGGGTTGCCGAAATGCGTGGGGAACCCAGCCACCCCAAAGGCGAATTTCTCATGGCCCTGGCAGGGCCATTAATGAGTGCGCTTTTTGGCTTGTTTTTTATAGCCCTGAACGCACTATACAGTCTTTATTTCACAAATCCCGCGCCCGCGATTGTTTTGGAATATCTGGGCATCATCAATTTTATGATCGCCGGTTTTAACATGATCCCCGCCTTTCCGCTGGATGGTGGCCGCGCGCTGCGGGCGGTCATTTGGCAGCGCAAAAAAAATCTGGTGCTGGCCACGCGCGTGGCCTCGGACCTTGGTGCCATGTTCGCCTATGCCCTGCTGGTTTATGCCTGCTGGAAAATTGTGAAATACGATGACATGGTGGCAGGTATGTGGATTGGCATTATGGGCCTGTTTTTACACGGGGCCGGCAGCTATGCCGTACGCCAGACAGAAAGCCGGTCGCTTCTGGGACAAGAAGATGTGACCCGCTTTTTACAAAGCCAGGTTGCCATTGTATCCCCTGACCTGACCATCAACACACTGGTGGACCAATATGTGTACAAGCACTATCAAAAAGTATTCCCGGTCGTGGACAAGGAAGCACTGGTGGGGGTGGTGACACTTCAAACACTGCTGTCACTGGACCGGCATAAATGGCATTGGCTGCATGTGGCCAGTATCATGGAACGGCCCGATGCCACCAATACCATTGCGCATGATTACAACGCAGCCGATGCGCTTGACCTGATGCACCGCGAAGGGCGTGATACATTGCTGATTGAAAAAGAAGGCAAATTTTTAGGGGTTGTGACCTTCCGCGATCTGGTCGCGTTTTTGTCCATCACCATGAAGATTGACCACAACAAATCGGTCACGGCCAGCAAACGCGTATGATTTAGCGCGGCTGCTCCCTTGTCGTCTTCACCGCAGGCTTCATGGCACTTTTAAGTCCGGGCTTGGTGTTTTTGACAGTAGGATACATTTCTTCACGCATAGCGCGGACTTCTTTGGCCATTTCGTTAAACGCTTTCAGCATCGCTTCTTGATTGCGCTGTAATTCGTCAATCTGGCGGCGCATGGCGATGACATCGTCTTTGGTATCCTTTGTGTTCCGGCGCACTTCTTTGACGCCCTCCACAACACCGCTTTTATCGTAATAACTCCACTCGCTCATGATGCAATTTTCCGGCTGGCTGGTTTCAATTTTGGTTTGGTATTTTTAACACTCGGGTACATCTCTTCACGCAAGGCTTTCTCTGCACTCTCCCGCGCACCATTTGCGGCGTTACTGCTGTAATAACAACTCACGATGGTTTGCTCCCGCTTGATGTTCTGGCCGCAGGTTTCGTCATGGGCAGACTCTTTTTGACTTTGTCCAGCGGGGAGGCCATATCGGTGCGCAGCCCTTCAACCGCATCTGTCAGGGCTTCCATTTTATCGGCCAGACGGTTGAAGGCTTTCAGCATTTCCTTTTGTGTCTGCACGGACATTTCTTCCTGTGCGGCGATTTTGCGCAACAGGTTGTGTGTGGCCTCATCTCCCTCGCGGATGGCCTGGCGGATGTTTTTCATCAACTGAAAATCGGAAGAATCGAGCGCCACAATAAAAGCTTTCTGCGAAAGGCCTGAAGCCGCACCCAAAGGGCACCGCGACTCCGGCCAGAGATATTCTGATATAACCCTGCCTTTAAAGCAAAGTTATGGCAATATGTCAATCCCGTTACGCCTGAAACGCCCCACAAGAAACCATGTAATAATTATGGAAATTTTCTGAAGAGATTAAGCCGACTGGCTTTTGCCAGAGGCCCCGCCATGGGCCGCAGACCACGCTGCGGGGGCTTCCAAAAAGCCCCTCACCTCTTTCAGGACAGTCTCGTCAAAACGCTTCTGTGTGGCTGCCACAGCCAATACATCATGCCATGTGCACAGGGCATGGAGGTCAAGGCCAGCTTCCGACAGAATTTTGCCGCTTTCGGGGTAAATGCCGTAGAAAAACACAGAAAACACATCTGTCACCGTGCCCCCCGCTTCGCGCAGGGCATCGGCGAAAGATACTTTGCTGGCACCGTCTGTTGCCAGATCTTCCACCAGCAACACACGCGCACCTTCAGGCATGTGGCCTTCGATGCGGGCATTGCGGCCAAAGCCTTTGGGTTTCTTGCGGACATACAGCATGGGTTTGTCCAACGCTTCAGACAGCCAGGCCCCGTAAGGAATGCCCGCCGTTTCACCGCCGGCAATATAATCCACAGCATCCATATCAATTTTGCTGCGCAGGAGGTCTTTGGCAAGCGCGATCATTTCGCGCCGCTCTGGCAGATACGAAATGACACGGCGGCAATCAATGTACACAGGGCTCGCCCAGCCGGAGGTAAAAATATAGGGCGTTTTTGCGTTGAAATGCACAGCCTCGATATCAAGAAGAAGCGTTGCGACACGGCTGGCAGCAGCATCGCGGTCAAAAGAAGGCTGTGACATGAATGTCTCCGCTGAAAAACTTAATAATAGTTGTTACGCTTGCCTTTAAAGACCCAGAAATTGCGCAGCAAGAAGGACAGCGTCAAAGTGGCAATCGCAATCAGCTCGCAACCGCCGACCATGAAATATTTCAAAAACTGCGCGCGGCGGATGGGCGGCATAATCTCGTCAATATAAAAGCAATACGGCACACAAAGGATCAGGATAAAAAAAACGATGGTCCAATTAAAAACAGCCACCTGTTTTTTATCTGCGAACCGGGGCGGATAATTGAAGAAGCACCAGGCAACGACGACCAAAAGCATCGTCAGCAATGCAACCAAAGGACCAAACATAAGGGATGTTTCCTTCTACACGTAAACCAATATTTGATTTTTAACGTGTTTTGGCCCGTATAGCAACCAATCAGGCAACCTGGCAATCAGGCAACCTGGGATTCCAGAAAACGCTGGGTATGCATCCCGTCGAGCACTTTTTCAAAACCACGGCGCATTTCAGGGGCCAGGGGTTTGAATTCGGTGGCAATCCCGCGTTTGACCGCGCGGATAATACGCCCGACCTGCTGGATGGTGATGGTTTCATGCGGCAGACGGAAGCGGATATTCATTTCCACATCCTGCCCCACGGGCACAGGTGCATCTGTTGGAATATCAAAACAGATTCCGCCCAGACTCCAGTCACGGATTTTATAAGACTTTCCGCCGATTTCGACTTCAGCCTGTATGCCTGCCTGTTGGACTTCATGGCGCACATATTTGCGGCGCCATTCCGACGCACCCAGTAACGAGCCGTCACCCAATCCCAGGATATTGAGGATACGATGGATCATCGGGGGCCTCCTTTTCTAACTACGCTGCCTAATTTTCTAGGTTTGGTTACTCTAAAGTCAAGTTTTTCAGCCCTGAAATCTTGAACGATTGATTAAAAAGCAGTTTCTTATCAAATTTATGTATAATAAGGCATCTTTTACCCCCATTTGACGCCTGAACAAAGCCTTTTCTTGGCCATTTTGCATCCACATGCGTGTTTTTTAAAAAACAGCTGATTTACCGCAGTTTTTCTTGACTCTCGATGCCAAGCCCCCCTATAAAGGCTGACCATAAAGCATCCCCTTCGGGGGCTGCGCCGGTACCCTGGCTCGATTTTGGCTGCCTCGGGTGCCGGTTCAACGCTTTTGAAAGGAAACAAAATGCCAAAGATGAAAACCCACTCGGGCGCCAAAAAGCGCTTCAGTGTTACCCGCACGGGTAAAGTACAGGCACGCGCTGCGCACAAACGCCACCGCATGACCAGCAAATCCAAAAGAATGAAAATGGAAGGCCGTTCCACCCTGATCATGGCGGAAATGGATGCCAAAATTATTCTCGACAACTTCCTGCCCTACGAACGCAGCAAAAAGCGCAAAACGCGCCAACAGCTGAAAAAGCAGCAGCAGCTGAATGCAAAAAATAAAGCGAAGAAGGAGGCTGCATAATGGCACGTGTTAAAGGTGGTACTTCTTCTATCAACCGCCACAAAAAAGTTCTGAAGCTGGCTCGCGGTTACCGCGGCCGCAGCAGCAAATGCTTCCGCGTTGCCCTGCAACGCCTGGAAAAAGCCCTGCAATACGCCTACCGTGATCGCCGCAACAAAAAGCGTGATTTCCGTGGCCTGTGGATTCAGCGTATCAACGCTGCAGCCCGTATGCATGGTTTGACCTATTCCAAACTGATGGGTGGCCTGAAACTGGCCGGTATCACACTGGACCGTAAGGTTCTGGCCGATATCGCTGTTCACGACATTGCCGGTTTCGGCAACATCGCAGAACAAGCCAAGGCTGCACTGGATAAAAAAGCCGCTTAAAAGCAGTCCCTGACTGATGACAAGCGTCCCAAAAAAACCGCGAATGGTCCTGCCATTCGCGGTTTTCTTTTGCACGTTAAAAATGCTAAAACAAAGTAACCTGTGCCCCTTGACCAAGGACCCATGCTTCCATGGCAAAAGCTGCCCGTTTATATGTCTGCCAGTCTTGCGGTACCACCCACAACAAATGGGCCGGCAAATGCGAGGCCTGTGGCGAATGGAATTGCATCGTCGAAGAAATTTCCGAAGCGCGTCCGCCGCAAGGACTGGGCCGTGGCAAAGGAAAGGTGATTGAATTCGCCCCGCTCTCCGGTGCCTCCACCCCGGCCCCGCGCCGCAAAAGCGGTATTGAAGAATTTGACCGCGTCACCGGCGGCGGGCTTGTGCCCGGCTCTGCCGTGTTGATCGGCGGGGACCCCGGCATTGGCAAATCCACTTTGCTGCTGCAAGTTACCGCCCTGTTATCAAAAGGCGCGCGCTGCGCCTATGTGTCAGGCGAAGAAGCCATTGACCAGGTCCGGATGCGCGCCCAGCGGCTGGGATATACACAAGCTCCCGTGGCCTTGGCCGCAGCCACCAATGTGCGCGACATCATCGAAACGATGGACCGCGAAAAATTCGATATCATCGTGATCGATTCCATCCAGACCATGTATCTTGATAATCTGGATTCAGCACCGGGCACCGTGGCGCAGGTACGGGCCTCCGCACAGGAACTGATCCGCATGGCGAAAAAACGCGGCACCTCTTTGCTGCTGGTGGGCCACGTGACCAAAGAAGGCCAGATTGCAGGCCCGCGCGTTTTGGAACATATGGTCGATACCGTTTTGTATTTCGAAGGCGACCGTGGCCATACCTTCCGCATTTTGCGCGCGGTTAAAAACCGGTTTGGCCCGACCGACGAAATCGGCGTGTTTGAAATGGCCGAAGCAGGCCTTGCCGAAGTTGAAAACCCCTCTGCCCTTTTTCTGTCGCAACGGCAGGAAGAAATTTCCGGCAGTGCTGTCTTTGCCGGCATGGAAGGCACGCGCCCTGTGCTGGTCGAAGCACAAGCACTTGTGGCCCCATCCCCCCTTGGCACGCCGCGCCGTGCCGTCATCGGCTGGGATACAGGCAGGCTGTCCATGGTATTGGCCGTGCTAGAAGCACGCTGTGGCGTGCAAATCGGCCCGAATGATGTGTATTTAAATATTGCAGGCGGCCTGCGCGTAACAGAACCCGGGGCGGATTTGGCCGTGGCGGCGGCACTTGCCAGTTCCCTCTCCGGTGTTGCTGTTCCCGCCGATATGGTGATTTTTGGCGAGATTGGCTTGTCCGGCGAAGTCCGCAATGTCGGGCAGATGGAACAGCGCCTGAAAGAAGCCGCCAAGCTGGGTTTCCGCCATGCGCTTATCCCCGGCAGCAGTGCGGATAAAAAAATTCCCGTGCCCAAAGGCATGAAGCTCACACAAATACGGCATCTGAAAGATATGCTGCCGTTGTTCACAGAGGATTAAACGACCATGACACCTATTTTGCTCGATACCACTGTCGGCATTGTCATTATTCTGTCCATCATCGTGGCGTTCTTTCGCGGATTTGTGAAAGAAGTCTTGATGATTGTAAACATCATCGCAGCTTCTGCTGCCGCCTGGTATCTGGGCAAAGATCTGGTGCCGTCTTTTCAATCGTGGCTGGGCGCACCGGGTGCCGATGGTGAAGAAGCCGGCAAAATCATGGGCATGATTCCGCCCGATGTCATGGCAACCTTTCTGGCCTATGCCAGTGTGTTCTTCGGGGCCTTTCTTATTCTGGCGCTGGCGGGCATGGCCATTTCCAGCAGCATACAGGCGATGGGGCTGGGCCCGCTTGACAAAGGCCTGGGCATGTTCTTTGGCGCGGCGCGCGGGTTTTTGCTGGTCTTCCTGATTTATATGCCTTGCCGTTATTTCGCCCCGCCGACAGAAAAGGACTATCCCACATGGGTCACTGAATCCATGAGTTTTGTGGCGCTTGAAAACACCTATGTCTGGCTGGATAAATACATCGGCAAAGACGAAGACGGTGACGGCAAGGAAGCCGACGAGGAACTCGGCCCCATTGGCACCCGTTTGAAAAAAATGGGCGATGATTTGACGAACGAGAAAAACACGCTGGAACAGCAAAAGATTGACGAGCAAAACAAACTGCTGCAAACACCGCACAGCGACCAAAAGCCGCGCGTGTTGCCGCAGGAAATCCTGTCCGATGAAGAATTAAGAGCACCGTAATGGCCAAAAAAAGCACCCAGACAACAGCCAGGAAAAAGCAACACAGCCGCACGGGCAGTGCCGGACGCATCCTCCTTGTCTTTTTACTCGTCATGGCCCTGTTTGCAGGAGCCTTGCTGGCGCTGGAGCGTCAACAATTGCCGGAGGCTGCCCGCGACAACAGCTATGTCATCGAGCTTTACGCCCTGCGCGACAGTGTCAAAACCCGCGTTTCAGACTATATCCATCAACCAGCGCGCCCGAAAAAACCGCTGTCCATTACCCCTTCCGCCACAAAAACCGATAGGAAGGAAGTAGGCTACAACGAAAAGGACCGTGAAGGGATGGAAGCCCTGATCCGTGAAGAAGGAACAACACCATGACAACCGCAGAAACACCAAAGCCGACACAACGTCTGGCAGGCCGCGTGGCCCTGATCACAGGGGCATCGCGCGGGATTGGCGCTGCCGTCGCAGAAGCCTATGCCGCCGAGGGCGCGCATGTTGTTTTGCTGGCCCGCACCCAAGGGGCACTGGAAGAAGTGGATGACCGTATCCAGGCCCGTGGCGGTACCGCAACACTTTTGCCGTTTGATCTGGCGGAGACCAAAAAAATTAACGCGCTGGGGCCGGCGCTGGCCGACCGTTTTGGCAAGCTGGACATTCTGGTGGGCAATGCCGCAACACTTGGCAGCCTGTCACCCGTTGCCCTGTCGGATGCAAAAATATACGAAGATGTTTTTCGGGTCAATTTTTTGGCCAATGTACAATTGATCCGCACGCTGGACCCGTTTTTGCGCGGGTCTGATGCAGGCCGTGCGATTTTTGTGACATCGGGCAATGCCCACAACTACGCCCCGTTCTGGAGCGCGTATGCCGCCAGCAAAGCAGCGCTTGAAACCATGGCCGCCACTTACGCACAGGAAGTCGCCTATAGCAAACTGCGCGTCAACGTCATCGACCCCGGCGTGGTGGCAACTGAATTGCGTGCCGCGGCCTTCCCGGGCGAAAATGCGGCTGACTTGCCCCTGCCCGAAACCGTGGCCGGCGCCTTTGTCGATCTGGCCGCAGCGGATTGCACCACCACAGGAAAGATTGTCGCCGCCGCCTGAGACAAAAACAATCACGGCTGACCGATAAAGAAACACAATGAACATACCCAATCCGCATTTACTGCCCGATACGCAAGCACAGGCAGCCGAAATGCGTCTGAAACGCTGGGCCAGCACCGCCAGCATCGCGGTTGCCACTGTGTTGATTATCGCCAAAGTCATGGCTTTTTGGGTGACAAACTCGGTCAGTCTCTTATCGTCTTTGATGGATTCAGCTTTTGATGTGCTGGCATCGGGCCTGACGATGCTGAGTATTATTCATGCGGCCACCCCTGCAGATGAAGATCACCGCTTTGGTCACGGCAAGCTGGAAGCACTGGGCGCCTTGGGGCAATCTATTTTTATCACGGGCGCGTCCTTGTTCTTGCTGGTGGAATCCGTGCGCCGCCTGATCAAGCCCGAAATCATGCACGAAGCGCCGATTGGTATTGCCGTGATGATGCTGTCGCTTGTTTTGACGGCAGCGCTTGTTTTGTTCCAGCGGCACGTCATCCGCAAAACACAATCTGTGGCGATTGCCGCCGACGGGTTGAATTACAAAGGCGATTTGCTGACAAATGCAGGCGTTATTCTGGCGCTGGTTTTAAGTCATTACACCAGTTGGCAATATTTTGACCCGCTGTTTGCCCTTGTGGTGGCGCTTGTCCTGCTGCGAAACGCCTATGGCATTCTGCGCGATTCCGCCGATATTCTGATGGACAAGGAATTGCCAGATGCCGACCGCAAGCGCATTGAAACGCTTGTTACCTGTCATCCGGATGTTGAATCCATCCACGATCTGCGCACGCGCAGCACGGGCGAGCGTATCTTTATCGAATTTCATCTGGAGATGGACGGCGACATGACGCTGGACCGTGCCCATGATATTACCGAAGAGCTGGAGTGTATTTTATACGCCGCCTATCCCAAGGCAGAGATTATGATGCATCAGGAACCCGCAGGCATTGATGACCACCGGCTGGACCACAGCATCGCCCAGGCCGAAAAAACAAAATAAAATAAAAAACGAAGCATCAATCCGCGTAAGGATTTTTACTGGTTTTCAAAACCAGCCGCACAGGCGTTGCCGGCATATCAAAGTCACGGCGCAGGCCGTTAATAATATAACGCTGGTGTGATTCAGGATAATCCCCCGGGCGCGACACCCAGAGCGCGAATGTCGGCGGGCGGGCCTTGATTTGCGTCATATAGCGCAGGCGGTTCTGGCGGCCATTCACCAACGGGGCTGGATTGTGTGATTCCATCATGCGCAGCCAGCGGTTCAGCTTGCCGGTGGAAACGCGGTGATTCCACAGCTTGTACACATCCAAAACGCCCTGCATCAATTTATCCAGCCGGTGGCCATTCAAAGCCGAAATGGTAAAGACCGGCACATCGCGCACCTGCGGCAGGGATGAATTGAGCTGATAGCGCACTTCTTCCAGCACTTCTTCTTTGTTTTTGACCTGATCCCATTTGTTCAGGGCAATCAGAATACTGCGGCCTTCATCCACCACATGGCCCGCAATGGTCAGGTCCTGTTTTTCAAACAAGGTTTCGCCATCAATCACCATGATGACAACCTGCGCCAGACGAATGGCACGCATGGTGTCTTCCACCGCCATACGTTCGATATGGTTGATCACGCGCGCGCGCTTGCGAAGCCCTGCGGTATCAACGAGGCGGATTTTACGATCGCCAAATTCCCAATCCACGTGAATGGCATCACGGGTAATGCCGGCTTCCGGCCCGGTCATGGCACGTTCTTCGCCGACCAGCGCATTCAACAAGGTGGATTTGCCCACGTTAGGTCTGCCCACAATGGCGATTTTGATCGGGTTGGACAAATCCTCATCAGATATTTCTTCATCCCCAAAACCAACTTCGTCGCCTTCCTGATATTTCTGGAACAGGCTTTCGACGTTTTCGTCCACGCCCGCTTCATCCAGCATCAAGGCAGCGGCGGCAGCTTCTGCGGCTTCCACATGCGGGCGCAACAGCTGGAACAAATCTTCCATGCCCTGTCCATGTTCGGCAGAAATCGGGATCGGTGCGCCGAGGCCCAGCTCGAACGCCTCGTACAGGCCGTCCATGCCGGCTTTGCTTTCGCATTTATTGACCACCAATGCGCAAGGCATTCCCTGCCTGCGGATCCAGTCCGCAAAGTGGCGGTCCATCGGCGTAATGCCTGTGCGTGCATCCACAACCAGCAGCGCCATATCGGCACGGCTCAGGGCACGCTCTGTCTGCTGGCGCATCCGACCTTCGATCGTTTTATCAAAGCTTTCTTCAAGACCTGCAGTATCTATCACGCGGAAAGACAGGCCCATCAAATGCGCATCGGCTTCGCGCCAATCGCGCGTCAGGCCGGGCGTATCATGCACCAGCGCCAGCTTTTTTCCGGCAAACCGGTTGAACAGGGTGGATTTACCCACGTTCGGACGGCCAATAATGGCAAGCGTGAAAGTCATGGCAGGTTCAATTCCTTAACGGTAAGCAGACAAATCACCGTTGCGCGACAGCACCAGCAATGTATTTCCGGCCACAATCGGCGGCAGCAGCGTATCGCCTGCCAGTTTATGTTTTTCCTGCACAGCGCCCGTATCTGCATTCAGTTCAAGCATTTCGCCATCGCTGCCCGTTACAAACAAACGCCCGCCAGCCAGCACGGGGCCGGACCAGATCATGGGTTCAGTGCGGTCTTTGTCTTTCCAGCGCTCCAGCGGTGTCACCCAGCGAATTTCACCGGCTTTACGTGTCAACGCGGCCACCTGTTGTTCAGCGGTCAGCACGAAAACACTGTCCCCTGCCGCCCACGGCGTTTCAGCGCTGCCGATTTCACGCTGCCAGAGGCGGCGGCCCGTGACCTGGTCAAGCGCCACCATGCGGCCGCTATAACTGACAGCATAGACTGTGCCCTGATCAATCACCGGCAGGCCGCGCACATCGGCAATGGCCGAGAGCGAGCCGATACGGCGCACGGCAGACAGGTTATCCTGCCAGACCACTTGACCGTTTTCGGGACGCAGGCCGTAGAGTTCACCCGAGGACAACGGCAAGACAACCAATGTTTCATCCGCCGCGACCGAGGCCGAGCCCAGAAGGTTTGTTGTTTCGCTAACCCCTGTATATTGCCAGATCAACGTGCCGTCATCAGCGGTATAAACCATCAGACGGTTATCAAGTGTGACCACATAAATACGGTTGTCCATGATTGTCGGTGCGGAACGTGCCGGTGCAGGCAAGGCCACGCGCCAGCGTTTTTTGCCGTTTTGCGGATCCAGCGACAACAGATGCTTATAACCCGCAGTCACAAACAAACGGCCCGAATCCCACGCAAGCCCGCCGCCAACCGCCGCCGCATCACCTTCACCACGCGGCACAACAGATTCACGCCAAATTTTCTTGCCGCTATCCAGCGCAAAGGCTGTAACGTGCCCTTTTGTATCCAATGTAAAAACAGCGCCATCGGCCACCACAGGCAAAGCCGTTAAGGGCGCGCGGTCATCACCACCGGAGCCGATGGAGGATTTCCAGACACGCTTGATGTTCGCGCCAAGCGCCACATGGTTCATGGCATGGTTCGGGTATCCGCCCGATTGCGGCCAGAATTTATTATCCCAGACATCCGGCAGGGCAAAGTCCTGTTCTTCCAGATCGGGGTTGGCGATCAGCTCTTTTTGCAATTGCAGAATGGAAATACGCTCGCCCGTCAAAAGGGGGGGGCCTTCGCGCCCAAAAAGATCGCCCACAGCTTCACAACCGGACAGCAGCGTCACCGCCATCAAGGCAGCCAGCAAGGACAGGCGCGGAGAATAAAACGGGAGGCGGGCCATGATTATTTGCCCGTTTCTGCGGTAACGCCATCCGCACCCAGATACAATTCGCGGAAGGTTTGCGCGCGCTGGCGCAAATCAGCCGGTGCTTGCGCATTCACGGTAATTTCTGTCAGTGATTTTACCGCCTCTTTCATCCGGCCTTCGCGCGCGTATAGCAGTGCCTGCATTTCCAATGCGGAAAAACGCCAGACGCTTTTTTGCGTCAAGGGCTCCAATGCTTTGTGCAAGACAGCAGGATCAGCATTGTCCAGCTTGTGGCCGGTGGAAAGAAGCGTGGCCAGATCACGATAGATTTTATCCGCACCGCGTGTGGCAGCGACCTGATCATAAAGCGCGACAGCCTTTTCAACATCGCCTTCGCGGGCATAGCGGCCGGCGGCAATCAACCCGGCAAAGGCGCTATGCATATCACCGCCCATGCTGGCCATGGCTTCGAGCGCCAATTGATTTTCTTCGTTCACGGCTGTCAGCAATTGTTGTGTCGCCATGATATCTTTACCGGCCTGATAATTGCGCCAATAGGTCAGCGCACCCGTCATCACGACCGCCAGAATAATGCCGCCGATGATCCAGGCGGCGTTTTCCCGCCAGAAAAGGGCGAGCTTTTCCTGGCGCAGTTCATCATCAATTTCGTGCATCATGTCGGACATGGGATCATCCTTGCGGGATATAGTTGAAATACCGCCCTAAATTGGCCCAAAACACGCCCGATGGTCAAGGAAAACCCCCTGAAAACACTGAATTATTATTGACATAAGAGGGATTGACGCATGGGGGCCCGAATGATAAGACAAGGGCACCGTTTTCACATTTTGATCTTATTCATCCCCTATCAGGAGACAGGTATTATGTCTTTACGCGATAAATTCAGACGCGCAACTCCCGAAGAAAAAGCCGAAAAACGCGCCGCTTACATAAATAAGCCCGGTGTGCGCGGCGCGGGCAGCCTGTTTCGGGCGATTGAGAAAAACAACCTGAAGCTTGTCGCCAAGCTGATCAGCGAAGGCGCTGAAGTCGATGGCCGCACGCAGGCACAGGGCATTTTATCCAACATGGTGTTCAGCGTGCCTTATGCCGCAGGGTCCACCCCCTTGCACGCCGCGGCCCTTTTGGGGCATGACGATATTGCACGCTATTTGCTGGAAAAAGGCGCAGACGCAAACATCAAGAATTACGAAGGCCACACACCGCTGGATTACGCCCTGATCAGCCATGCCTGGCATGAAGAGAATCTGGAGAAGAAAAAAGAATCCACCTTCACCCTGCAACGCTATGTGGATAAAGCAGCCGAGAAGCTCAAAGCCTATAACCAGACGATCCGCACCCTTCTGTCCAAGAATGGCCGCACAGGCCTGTTTAAACTGCCTGAAAAATTCGCACCGTTTAAACCCGGCAAAAAACCGTCAACGGACCAAAAACCTAAATTTTAAAAAAACACACCTGTTTTTAAGGTCCGGGTGGGCCGGAAGGTTTGCCTGCAGGTTTTCCTGTCTGTGCCGATTTTCCCAGATGAAATTTTTTACCCGGAAATTGCGCACGCAGCGTGGCACGTTTGGCTTGTGTGAAAGCTGCCGCAAAATCAAACTGCTCTTTCAGGTTTTTGGGTACACGGTCCCATAGTTTTTGCATGTCATCCGGCTTGCCCACCCATTTATCGGGGTCAAATTTATCGGCCAGATTATGCACCGTGAATTCTGGTGGCGGGGCAGGTGGTTTTTCTTTGCGCACAGGCACCCGCCTTGTTTCAAACGGCGGCCAGCGCACCGGGCTGCTTGCAAAGCGCTGCGCACCCTTTTGGCGTAGATAAATAGCAATTTGATTGTGTTTCTTGTGCGCGGAAAGATCGAGTGCAAGATCCAGCGGATTTTTACGCAAATGGTCCGCCGCGTTCACATCGGCACCCGCCTTGACCAGCGCCTTTACAATATCCAGCCTGCCCTTGCGCACCGCTTCATGCAACGGTGTTGTATCCGCACGGCCCTTTTGCGGCACATTGGGTTTGTAACCCTTGGCGAGCAATTGCCTGGTTTTTGGAAGATTGCCTTTTCGAATGGCATCGAGCAAAACCTGCTGTTTTTTCTTCGGCTTCATAAACCCCTTTTATGGTGGTTTTGATTTGTAGCACTTATCTTATTATTTGGGCTTCGGCTTGTAGCCCTTCAACTGCGGCTTAACAAAGGACTGCAGCCGTACCTGGCGCAACTTGGCAATAAAGCCATCAGCATCATGTTCTTTTTGATAGTCTTTCGGCACCTGCGCCCAGAGGGTTTTAAATTCCTCCGGCTTCTTGTGCCATAAATTCGCATCCAGCAACAAACCCAATTGGCCTTTCTGGCACAGGTTCAACAGTGTTGTATCGCCATCCGGCCCGCGGCCCAGAAAATCGGCGGCAGACAAACCCTGTGCATCTTTGGCAGCCGCCGCCAGAATATCCGGCAAATGGCCAAGACGCACGTGATAGTTAAACTGGTCCGTCAAACTGCGCGCAGATTCTGTACGCAGCGCAGCAAGGTCTGTGAACGGGAAATCATTTTTTTGACCGGCAGGCGCCGCCTGATTTTCCTGCGCCAATTGCAAACGTGTGGCAAGCGATTGCGCCAAAACATCGTGACCAAAGGCAATCGCAATATCTTGTGGACTGGCGGCGGCATGATCGGCCTGCGTCAGTTTCGCCCCCTTGTCTGTCAAAGCATCAACCAATGCGGCATCATTCCAGGCAGCGGCATAGTGCAGCAAAGAACGGCCCCGATCATCTTGCCAATTCGCATCAAGACCTTGATCCAGAAGGCCCACAATAGCCGCGCTATCGCGCGTATCCAGCGCTGCATTCAGCGCGGCGGTTTGTGCTGTATTGTCTTTACCGTCTGTCTTTTTTGGTTTTTTGGCAGCCATAATCGTTTTAATCCTGGAATATATTTAATGTTTTAAGGGGCATCCGGTTTTTTGGGCTTTTGCGGCGGTTTTAGTTTCAACCCCGGCTTGGCCGATGCTTTGTCACGTAAATCTTTTTGGCGGTGGCGCAAAATATCAGATTTTGCCTGTTCAAAATCCACCTGCGCGCGCGCCAGATGGTTTTGATCCACGATAGGGCGCATCGACATCATTTCTTCCAGCCGGCCTTGCCAGACAGCGGCGGTAAAAACATCGCCCAGACGTTTGCCTGCCGTAAAGGCCTCCAGCAGTGTTTCGTTCTTATAGAAGCCGGATCGTTTCATCAAATCATCCGCCGTCAACCCGCCCGGATCACGGTTGATAACGTCCATCACAAAATCTGTTTTGTTCATGCGCACCAGAAAATGCAGCGCATTTGTCTCGCCGTCCAGCCCGATCGGCACCGTGCGCCGCAGGTCTTCCAGTGTCAATTCGCTCGGATGACGGCTGAACAGAGTGCGGGCTCCTTTATCTTCAAGTGCCTTGAAAATTTTATGCCAGTCATCGCCCAGCAATTCTTTGGGCCCTGCCCACCACAACATATCCAGCGATGTTTCGCCGCGCCCGCTGGTCACACGCACATCGGCACCGTTGTCCAGCAGCAATTGCACCTTAGCCACATCGCAGCGCGAAATGGCCAGATGCAACGCACAATACCCGGGCGATACATAGCTTTCCACCGCATTCACATCAGCACCCAGTGACAGCGCGCGGGACACTTCATCCACACTGCCGCCCCGCAACGCGCGGAACATGACTTCATCAATCCGTGTTTGGTAATTCTCGCCGTCTTCAGGAATAATCCCGTGTTCTTCACAGCCCGTCACACGCAGCTTGGCGCCGGCTTCTGTCAAGGCGCGAATACCGGCACCGAATTGTTTTTGGTAGGCTTTGTCCAGCACGGAAAGCCCTTTGGCATCGACATCAGAAACATCCGCATCAAATTTCAACAGCAATTGCAAAACGGCCAGGTCCTTATGCTCGATCGCCATATGCAAGGCCGGTGTGCCTGCCACAATAATACGGTCGGCATTCGCGCCGGCTTGCAGTGCGGCCTGCACCTTGTCGACATCCATCACAGGGGCGCGCATGGCAGCGATCAGGGCGTTATCCGCCGCCTGCTGCTGTCTTGTTTTATCGACAGAGGCCACGGTATCGCAGAGGATTTTATGCATCACCGGATTGTGTTCCGATGGACGCGGTTTTCGGGGAGACGCCATGTTCTTTCCGCAGTGCAGTATATTATGTCTATGTTGAGGGAATGTTTTACCATAGCGGATCGCTTGAAACAAACGCTAAAACCCGCAAGCCCCCGCGCACATAAACAACCCCAAACCCCGCAAAAAAGCCTTGACGCTGCTTCTATTTACGTATTACTCTCTATTTATGCTCTTTAAGAGTATAAATAGATTCTATCAATTGATTTAAAAGGAAAAAACAACATGGCAAAGGCATTGGATGACTTTCAGAAAGAAACAAAAGCACTGGGTTTGGTCTTGAAGGCACTGAACACCCTCTCCCCTGCGGCCCAGACAGAAATACTGGCACAGGCGGCCAAACGGCTGAAGCTTTCCGGCATCACCCGCCAACTGACGACAGCCGAGAAGAAAAAGGCCGGCTGGTACAGCCCCAGCAGTGCCTTTGGTCCCCGCAATCTGGATTGCTGATCCGCCGCGCGCGGTACTGCTTCTATCGTCATAAAGCCTTTTTTTTCAAGCTTTTTCCGCCTATGATGCGCAAAACGCATTTCCAAAGGGCTTTTTGACGAATAGATGCTGCTTTTTTTCCGCGACAAAATCAAAGGCACAGGCCGCGCCACCTTCAGCAAAGGTGAGCTGAGCTTGATTCTGGGTGTCTACGGCCGCCGTGTGCAACGCGGAGAATGGCGCGATTACGCGATCGACACCCTGCCCGATATGGCAGTGTTTTCGGTCTTTCGCTCGTCCAAGGAAAACCCGGCCTTCTCCATTGCCAAAATCCCCAGCCGCAGTTTTTTAAAACCTGCGCAATATGCAGTATACGAGGGCAGTAAAACGCTCAGACAAAGCGCCTCGCTCAGTGAAGTGCTGGAAATTTTTGAAGAGGATCATGCCTGATGGCAAAAACAATTTCTATATCCGGCTTTTGCGCGGCCCTTGTGTGCGCAGGCCTGATTTTTCCGGCAGCTGCCTCGGCCGAGAAAATTAAATACCTGGGTGACCCTGTGTATGAAAAAATGGCACCCGAAGATGGCCACCCGATGGATGACATGCAAGCGCTGGCCGCCGAAGGCGATGTGCGCGCCCAGTTTATTCTGGGTGACCTTTACAGCAAAGGAAAAGGCGGCCTGCCCAAAAAACTTGGCACAGCGCGCAAGTGGTTTGAAGAAAGCGCCTATAACGGTTACGCGGAAAGCTTTATTCGCTTGGCGGCCCTTGAAAAACGCGTCAAGAAGCCGGCAGATGCCTATAAATGGTACACGTTGTGCATGGAACACCTGCGCGGTGATGGCCGCAAATGGTGCCAGAAATCCCGTGATGAACTTGTAAAATCCGCCGCCCTCAGCAAAGACCAGATCAAAACCGCCAAGCAAGATGCCGGCAACTGGTTTAAAAACAAAAAAGAGCAAAAACTTAAAAAAACCAATGCCGTGAAGGAAGCCGAAAAAATTAAAAAATCCGCGCTTGATCTGCAAGGCCCGCCAGAAAATACCATGCCGCCGAAAAAAGAAATACTGACCGCTGCCGAAGCCCTGACGGCCGAGGCCGCCGCAGAAACACCTGCCGCAAAGACAAATACACCGGACGATACGTCCACCCCTCTTACACAAAAGGAGTAATACAGCATGACAAAAATTAAAGTCAAAACCCCCGTGGTGGAAATGAACGGGGATGAAATGACCCGCATTATCTGGGACATGATCATCGACCGGATGATCAAACCCTATCTCGACATTGATCTGAAATCATATGATCTGTCGATTGAAAGCCGCGATGCGACCGATGACCAGATCACCGTTGATGCCGCCAATGCCATCAAACAATATGGCGTGGGCATCAAATGCGCGACCATCACCCCCGATGAAGCCCGCGTGGAAGAATTCAAACTAAAAAAAATGTGGAAATCGCCCAACGGCACCATCCGCAATATTTTGAACGGCACGGTTTTCCGCGAGCCCATTATCTGCCAGAATATTCCGCGTCTGGTCACAACATGGACCAAGCCGATTGTGGTGGGCCGTCATGCTTTTGGCGACCAGTACAAGGCAACCGACATGAAAATCAAAGGCCGTGGCAAACTGACCATGACCTTCACGCCCGATAACGACGGCACGCCTGAAACATGGGAAGTGTACGACTTCGCCAAAGGCGGCGGTGTTGCCATGGGTATGTACAACACGGATGAAAGCATTACAGGTTTTGCCCGTTCTTGCATGAACTACGGCCTGCAGCGTGGCTATCCTGTGTACCTGTCCACCAAGAACACCATTTTGAAAGCCTATGACGGGCAGTTCAAAGACATCTTCCAAAAAGTCTATGACGAAGAATTCAAAGACAAATTCGAAGCGGCCAAAATCACCTACGAACACCGCCTGATCGACGACATGGTCGCCAGCGCGCTGAAATGGGAAGGCGGCTTTCTCTGGGCTTGCAAAAATTATGACGGCGATGTGCAATCCGATAGCGTGGCACAAGGCTTCGGCTCGCTGGGCCTGATGACATCCGTGCTGTTGACACCCGATGGCAAAACAGTGGAAACCGAAGCGGCTCACGGCACCGTGACCCGCCACTTCCGCCTGCACCAGCAAGGTAAGCCGACTTCCACCAACCCGATTGCTTCCATCTTTGCATGGACGCAAGGCTTGAAATACCGCGGTCGTTTCGACAACACGCCCGATGTGGTGGCCTTCGCCGAAAAACTGGAAGATATTTGTATCTCCACCGTGGAATCCGGCGACATGACCAAAGATCTGGCTTTGCTTGTGGGCCCCGATCAGAAATTCCTGACAACCGAGGAATTTATGACCAAACTGATCGACAACCTGAACGTGGCAATGAAAAAAGCCGCCTAAGATTAATGCGCTTTTTAAAAAGCCCGGTGGACATAAACCCCACCGGGCTTTTTATATACCGGATACATCATGCCGCCTGTCAAAACAAAAAACCGTTTGTTGTCGGGCCTGTTTAAGGCAGGGCTTGTGCTGTTGGCCTTGTTCAGCCTGACACCCTATGCCCCTGTTTCGAATATCGCAACCGATCTGCCGAGCCACTTTGTTTTGCAATACGCTGTGGGCTGTTTCATTATACTGCCTGTCCTGCTCTGGCTGCGGCTGCGCAAACGCTGGTACGGGCTATGGGCGTTTTGTTTTGTTCTCAACATGGCAACACTATCGCCTTATATTGCATGGACAGCCCCCTCCCCGCAGGCGGCAACATTTAAAGTATTGCAGGTCAACACACTCTACCTGAACAAAAACCCGAAACGGTTACTGGACCTGATCGGACAAGAAAAACCCGATGTGATCACGGTGGCCGAACTCAACGATACCTTTGCGGAAAGCCTGAAAACGCTTTTGGCAGATTACCCCTATCAATCCCTGCACCCGTATACAGACACGGCACGCGGGCTGGCTGTTGTCTCCAAACTACCGATAGAGAATGATGAAATCATCACGTTTTTCGATGAACGTATTCCGGCACAACGGTTCGATGTTCTTTTCAACGATACCCGTGTGCATTTTTTATCGATGCACCCCTTCACACCGATTGCAAACATCACCTCGCGCGATGGGGACCTGCGCGTGGCGGCAGCGCAATACGCCAAAAACACACCTGCCCATTTCATCATCACCGGTGATTTTAACGCAACGCCGTGGAGCCCTGCTTTTAAAGGGTTTACGCGCAGTTTGGGCCTGAAGCCTGCCCGGCACAGGCAGGGAATTTTGCCAAGCTGGCCCAGCTTTTTGCCAGCACTTTTCCGCATCCCGATTGACCATGTTCTGGTCAGCCGGAACTTGACGGTTATTGATTATAAACTGGGTGCAGACATTGGCTCGGACCATCTGCCCACGATTGCAGTCATTGCCTTGAAAGCGGATTAAGCGGGCGTGTCTTCCGTCACCGGCTTTGTGCCATCCATGCGCGGCCAGCGGGTATGGGCAAAAACCCAGACCAGAATGACCGATAAAAACGGCAACGGCACAATCAACAACAAAGCCCAATACGGGCTGCGGCCTGTGCGGCCCACAACAATGGCCCCAAAAACCAAAACAGCACAAAGACAAATACCTTGCAGCAGGTATTGGCCCCAGACCGGCACGCTTGCCCACAGACTGTTGGAAAGTTCGATCATGCCTGCACCGCCTTTTTAGACGCTTTGGCCGGTGCGGTCGGCCAGCGGTTACACGCCAGCACACCCAATACAATCACCACGCCAAACCACGGCACCAGCAAAAATGCAGTGGCGAAGGGCTTCAGCCCCGCACGGATAAAAATTCGCGCCACAGGAATCATCGCCAAAAAGGCGGAGAGATAATATTTCACCAACGGTTCAGCCCAAAGGCTTTGCAGCGTATCCATTTTTATCTTCCTTTTGCGCTTGCCGGAATTTCGTGCAGCAGCCAGACCAGCAAGGTCAGTAAAACCAAAGCCCCGCCCTGATGCAGAGCCGCTGGCACGATATTAACATGCGACAGCAGCGTGACAATACCAAGCGCTGCTTGCAAACACACCATGACAGCTGCGGCGGTAAACAAGTTGTTGACCCGTGCGGGGCCGTTAAAACCACGGCTGCGGGCCCAGATAAACACAACTTTAAAGGCCGTCAGCACCGCCAGAATACGGTGGGTAAACTGCACAGTCGCAGGTTCTTCGATAAAAGCGCGCCAGACCGGTTTATGTTGCAACATTTCCGGCGGGAACCAATGCGCATCCATTTTGGGAAAGGTATTGTACAAAAGTCCTGCATCAAGACCTGCCACAAAAGCGCCCCAAACCATGGTGAGTGTGGCCAGGGCCAAGGCCCCCTTGATCATCCCACGCATTCCGGACAGCCTGCCCGCATCCGGCGCGGGCCGCAGGCTGAAGCGCAAGCCCATCAAGAACAAACAGGCATATATTAAAAACGCCAGCATCAAGTGCGCGGCCAAACGGTAGTGGCTAACCGCTGGCATATCGACCAAACCACTTTTGACCATATACCAGCCCATGGCCCCTTGCAGCCCACCCAAAACCAAAATACCCAGCAGGGCCGGTTTGGCAACAGGCGGGATTTTACCGCGCAGCCAAAACACCAAAAGCGGCAACGCATAGATCAAGCCGATCAGGCGGCCCCAGAAGCGGTGAATCCATTCCCAGAAATAAATCTTTTTGAACTCGGGCATCGTCATGCCCTTGTTGATTTTTTTGTACTGAGGCGTTTCCTGATAACGGTCGAATTCTTTTTGCCAATCGGTGGCTGACAGCGGCGGCACCGCGCCAATCACCGGCTCCCACCTTGCAATGGACAAACCGGATTCTGTCAGGCGTGTAATGGCACCAATCAAAGCCATCAAAAAGACCGCCAGCGCACAGGCAAAAAGCCAGTAGGCAACACCATTGCCAATTTCTTTTTCCACGCGCGCTGTCATAGGCTTAAAAACATCCGGATCGAGACAATCAGCAACACGATTGCAAACACACGGCGCAACATACGGCGCGGCATGTTGTGGGAGACCTTCACCCCCAACGGGGCCAGCAACATAGAAGACGGCAAAATCATGGCCACCGTCAACAAATTCACATAGCCGATAGACCACGGTGGCAGGTTTTCACCATAGAGCATCCCCGTCACCATATACGTCACAATACCCGGCAACGCGACCGCAATGCCCAGTGTGGCCCCCGTACCCACGGCACGCTGGATGGGAAGCCCTACATAATTCATCATCGGCACGGTTAAAATCGCACCCCCCATCCCCACCATGGCGGAGACGAGACCGATCAACCCGCAAATGCCTTTTTGCACAGTCATGGTCAAAAAGCGCAAGGGTTTTGCCTCGGTGCGTTCGCGCGCAAAAATCATGTAAAAAGCGATACAAAGTGTCATGCCTGCAAAAATTTCTTTCAACACCACGCTTTTGACACTGGAAGCGACCATGGCCCCCATAATCACACCAAAAACCATGGGAACACCCCAGGCCTTAACAATGGTCAAGTCAACCGCGCCGCGCCGATAATGCCCGAAGGCAGATGTGGAGCCTGTCGCCAAAACAACCGCCAAAGAAGACCCCACCGCCACATGCATGGCATGGTCCGCGCTGAAACCCAGTGATGTGAGAGAGAAAAACAACGCAGGCACAAAAATAATACCGCCACCCACGCCCAAAAGGCCTGATAAAAACCCGCCCACGCAACCGATTGCCAGCAAGAGCATAATCAGTTCGGCGGGGATCATACTTGGATCGGGGGACATTTTTTCCTTCGTGAACCGTCTTGGGGCGGTTTTTTCGTAATGCGCGAGTCGCTTCCCTCAAACTATACGCCAGCGTCCCCGCCAAAACAAACCGAAAAGGGGGTTTTTAAAGACAAAAACCACAGCCGGTCCAGCGGCTGCGGTTTTGTCTGTGTGTCACAGCAAAAAATGAAAACGGGTAAAAATCAGGCCGCCGATTTAAAATCCAGCCCGACATCGAAATTCGGTGCGCTGTGGGTGATGGCCCCAGTCGAAATCAAATCAACGCCTGCTGCTGCAATTTCAGGGATACGGGGCAGGGTAACACCGCCCGAAGCTTCGACCAGCGCCTGACCATTGACCATTTTAACGGCTGCCGCCATATCGTCCGTCGACATGTTATCAAGCATCACAATGTCCACGCCCTCGGCCAGAACTTCCCTGAGCTGTTCAAGCGTATCAACTTCCACTTCAATTTTTACCGTATGGCCCACATGCGCCTTGGCATTGCGGATGGCAATTGTCACGCCGCCCGCCATGGCAATGTGGTTGTCTTTGATCAAGACCGCATCATCCAGCCCATAACGGTGCGGAATACCGCCGCCCACCATGACCGCGTATTTTTCAACCGTGCGCAAACCCGGCGTGGTTTTGCGGGTGGCGGCAATTTTAGCTTTGTGGTTGCCAACGGCGCGCACCATTTTGAGTGTGAGCGTGGCAATGCCTGACATACGCCCCATAAAATTCAGCGCCACACGTTCAGCTGTCAGAATTGACCGCGCACGGCCTTCTACTTCCAAAACAGCATCCCCTTTGACAACATCGCTGCCTTCGGGCTTCAAACGTTTGATTTTCAGATCAGGGTCCACCATGCGAAAGGCGGCTTCGGCAATATCCATGCCTGCAATGCGGCCTTCTTCACGGGCGGCAATCACCACACGGGCGCGGGTTTCTGCGGGCACGGTGCTGTCACTGGTAATATCACCTGCGCGGCCCAGATCTTCGGCAAGGGCCATGCGGACAAGGGGTTCAATCACAAAAGATGTGAGCGGGGCAACGGTTGTCATGCGGCTTTCTCCTCAGCGTTTCTTGGCGCAACTACTGCGACGGGCTGTTTTGCAGCAGGCAAGACATCTGCCGTCAGGGCATCAATTTCTTTCAACGTCACGAAGCTGCGTTTTTGCAAGGCTTTGACCGCCACCACATAATCCGCACGGCAATGTCCGCCACGGCTCTCGCGGCGCATCAGGGCCGATGCTGCAATCATGCGCGCAACAAGCGCCATATCGGCCGTGCGTGTATCGCGCAGATCCGACACAGCACCCAGACGGGCCAGGTCGTGGATAGCATTTTTCAAGCCACGTTCATCACGAATGACACCTACCAGATCGCTCATCACATGGCGCAGCATATCACGCTCCGGCACGGGTTCTTTCGCGGTTTTCAATTCCGGCAGACTGTGCACATCAAAGCGGATTTCTTTGGCCAGACGCGGCAGACATTTGGCAATATCTTCTGCCGCGCGCGCACCCATAACGATCGCTTCCATCAAGGAATTACTGGCGAGGCGATTGGCACCGTGCAGGCCCGTCGCCGCACATTCCCCCGCCGCCCAAAGGCCGGCCAGACTTGCCTGACCGTTCAAGTCGGTTGCAATACCGCCCATGTGGTAATGCACAGCCGGCATGACAGGGATCAGATCACGCGCCGGATTTAAACCGGCACGGGCAGTTGCTTGCAGCAATGCCGGAAAATGTGCGGTGTCGATATGACGACAGTCCAGATAAACTTTCTGGCCCAGTTGCATTTGCGCGAAAATTCCCCGACTGACCACATCGCGCGGGGCCAGTTCTGCGGCTTCGTGATATTCCAGCATAAAACGCTGGCCACGGCTGTTGAGCAAATGCGCCCCTTCACCACGCAAGGCTTCGGTTGCAAGCGGGGCCGGATCTTCACCAATATCCAGCGCGGTCGGGTGAAACTGCACGAATTCCAGATCGGACAGCACAGCCCCCGCACGCGCGGCCATGGCAACACCACGGCCAATTGCATGAAGCGGATTGGTGGTGGCGGCATAAAGCCCGCCAATGCCGCCTGTCGCCAACAACACAGCGCGGGCCGCAAAAACAACCGGCGTATTATCCGCCAAACGACGGCACAGCACGCCTGTGACAGGCCCCATGCTGGCACCATCACGGCGCACGAGGCGTTCAGCTGATACACCATCGATGTAAATAATTTCAGGTGTATTGCGCACAACTTCGACCAGCGCGCGCATCAATTCCGCACCGAAACCATCGGCGGCGGCGGCTTTCAACACGCGGCGGCGGCCATGGCAGGCTTCACGGCTGAGGGCGTAATTTCCATCGGCATCGCGCTCGAACCGCACGCCGTATTGATCCAAGATCTCTACATATTTCGGTGCTGCGCCGACAAGCGTGCGCACCGCATCAATATCAGCGGTACCTGCCGCCGCCTTCAGTGTATCGGCGACATGGCTGTCCGTGTTATCTTCGGCGGAAACGGCGGCCGCAATGCCGCCTTGTGCCCAGGCACTGGCACATACACCGCCCAGCGGTTTTTCGCTGAGGACCATGACCTTGCCCGCTTTTTGCTGCACCAGTGTCAGGGCCGCGAACAAACCGGCCGCGCCGGAGCCCACGATGACCACATCTGCTTTTTGAATTTCAATGTCTGTTTTATTTTTCATTTTTTGACCTCTCCGGACGGACCGGACAGAAAGAGTTATATTTTGACAGCCAGCATCCGCTCAACCGCTTCACGCGCGCGGCCTGCAACGGTTGCATCAACCTCCACCGCTGTTGTGCGGGTTTGCAGGCTTTTCAAAATAGCCGGCAGGGTGATGCGTTTCATGTGCGGGCACAGGTTGCAAGGGCGCACGAATTCCACGTTCGGGTTATTGACCGATACGTTGTCAGACATCGAACATTCTGTGACCAGCACCACACGTTTGGGTTGCTTGTCTGTTACGTAATCGCTCATGGCTTTGGTGGAGCCTGCAAAATCAGCCTCTGCCACCACTTCCGGCGGGCATTCGGGGTGTGCCAGCACAACCGCACCCGGCCAGGCCTTGCGGAATTTTTTAATGTCTTCGGGCGTGAAGCGTTCATGCACTTCGCAAGCACCTTCCCATGTCAAAACGGTTTTTTTTGTCTGCTTGGCAATGTTGCGGGCCAGATATTTATCAGGGATCATCAAAACTTTATCGCCGGGGAAGCTTTCAACAATCGCAAGCGCATTGGACGATGTGCAGCAAATGTCGGATTCCGCCTTCACCTCGGCCGAAGTATTCACGTAGGTGATGATGGGCACGCCCGGATATTTTTCGCGCAAGAGGCGTACATCCGCCCCTGTGATGGAAGAGGCGAGCGAGCAACCGGCACGCATATCAGGGATCAGGACTGTTTTCTCAGGGGAGAGAATTTTGGACGTTTCCGCCATGAAATGCACACCCGCCTGCACGATCAGATCGGAATCTGTCTTGGCGGCTTGTTGTGCCAGTTGCAAACTGTCACCTGCAAAGTCGGAGACACAATGAAAAATTTCCGGCGTCATATAATTGTGCGCCAGAATAACCGCGCCCATTTCTTTTTTCAGGCGGTTGATTTCCAGCACATAGGGCGCGTGGGTCGCCCAGTCCAGCTCGTTCACCACACGTTTCACACGTTCATACAGCGGCGCTGCTTCGCGTGCGATGGCGGGGGTGAATTTCATGTCTGTTTGCGGGACAACGGTGTCGAACATCTGGCAGCTCCTTCGGAAATCTTTCAATCTGTTGCCGAGTCTTTTTGCTCGGTATGAGTATTTTATATACTCTATTAGAGCATAAGTAAAACACTTTATCAACAAAATGAGCATAAGTATTTTATTGATGTTTTTCAATAGCTTAATAAATGCCGAGTCACCACCCCGTTGAAAAGCCATGCCCGGTCCTGATCCAGCCTGCCGAATCATGGCAAAACTTGACTATTTTCATAAGCTAAACTAAGGTGAGCTATTCTTTTTTGACCCGCAGTCGATTGACCTTCGCATGACAAGCCTTCGCAAAATCTTCCAACAGGTACCCGGGCTCTGCGCGCTTTATCCTCCGCGCGCGGCCTATGCAACGTTGCGCAAATGCCTGGAGACACCCGGACAAGAAAACACTCTGCGCGCACTGTTAAAAACATACCCTGATGCCGTGCGCTGGGAAAAACCCGGCGACATGCAGCCGCTGGATTACGCCTTGTGGCGCAAGCAAACCGGCAGTGCGGCTGAATTGATCGCGGCAGATAAAACTATTCTGGCAGATTTAAATAAAGCCGGTCATACACCGCTCATGCATACGGCCGTGCGCAGTTATACGGATAGCGTTACATTCTTATTAGAGCACGGTGCGGACGTAGATGCCGTGAACGCAGAAGGCAACACCGCCTTGCATCTTTGCGCTGGTCACCAGCTTTACTGGCAGGCGATTGCACCTTTGATTGCAGGTGGCGCAGACGTAAAAAAAACAAATGCACAAGGTGAAACCCCGTTGCAGATCGCAGCCGCGCAATCAGGCCCCGGTTTCCTGCAATTGATGAAACACGACACCGACAGCAAACAACGTGACCGGTTTGGCAAGACACTGCTGATCCGCGCGGCCGAAAACGGCAATCTCAATGCAACAAAAGAACTTTTAAAAGCTGGCGCGGATCCGAAAGAAAAATGCAACCGCGGCATGAACGCGCTGATTTATGCCATGGTCGGCCTGCAGGAAGACTGCGTGATTGCACTGCTTGAACACGGCATGACCGTGGACATCACCCACCCGCGTATCAAAGACATGATTGCGCGCAATGATGGCTATGACCCGTTCACACCTGTACTTGAACAGCAAAAAGAAAAAAAAGCCCATGCGGCCCTGATCGAAAAAAATCGGGTGATAAACGGCAATATTGAAACACTGCGCAATGGCACAACACAGCCCATTAAACTGCGGCGCGTGACTTTTGTGAAAAAGCCGCCCTTTAAATAAAATCACTCTTCAATTAAAAAGCCATCAGGACATTGCGGCAGAGAGTTTCATGCCGGGGGCTGGACGCTCAAGCACCACCGCTTTGCGGAAGCGGAACAAGGCCGCAGGGCGCCCACCTGCTTCAGCAGATTTCTTGCCCGGAATATCTTCAACCATGCCCGACCCTTCGACCAGACGGCGGAAGTTTTGTTTATGTAAGCGATGACCCACGATGGCTTCCACCGTTTTTTGCAATTGCAGCAAAGTGAATTCCGGCGGCATCACTTCAAAAACAACAGGACGGTATTTCAATTTACCGCGCAAGCGGCCCATGGCTGTCGCCAAAATACGGCGATGGTCATAGAGCATGGAACGACCGGGGACCAGAACGTAATCCACCTTCATGCCTTTATCGCGGATGGCTTCGTAAACCAGATTGGCACCGTAGAGAAGCTCGTAGCGCTCCAGCACCTTTTCATCATCCCAGACAACGCCATCAAGGCCAAAGCAGATATTGGCGCGCATCCGGCGGAAATTTTTATCTTCCGGTGTTTCAGCTTGTGCAACCCAGCGCTTCAGGCCGGGTTCAATGGCATCTTGCAAAATACGCGGGCGGCCTTCGCGCCAGTCTTCCCACGGAAAATAATCATACCAGCTGCCGAAAAATACACGTTCGCTGGCTTGATCTTCCGCGCCCCTTTGATAGGTCAGCGCAAGATAGCCCACCGAAATCACACGTTTGGTTTCATCCCGCTGGCCGGCGTAGCGGCCCCGGTTGCCAAAGGTATAAAGCTGTTCAACATAACCGGGGGAAAGCGGCGTTTGATCTTCTACCCAGCTGCGCAGGCCCACCTCGAGCGTAGAGTGCTGTTCAGGGTGAAAAGGGCCAAACGGCAAAGCATCCCCTTCGTCATGCGGCGAAGTAACACCCGCCGCCAAAGCATGTTCTGCGCCCCGCACAATGAAAACTTTGGGTTCGTGCTGCTGAACCGCCACAATCACAGCGGACAGGCCGATAACAACAGCCTGTGCATCCGTTGTTTTGTTGTGTTCGGCAGAGGATGTCATGGGACAATCAGCCATTCCAGAAAGAAGCACCACAAGGGATGCTGATGATTATTCGTACTCGAACTGCGGTTTTTTCTCGTTCGGGTTACGCGGTTTTTCACGCTCCGCCTTCGGGCGCCAAACTTCAACAGAACGACGCGCACGGTCAACGTCAGGCGCCGGCATGGTATTGGACAATGTGATCCGGCCTTCCAGGGCTTCGGCACGCAAATCGGCATTGCCGCTGCCCATCAGCTCGATTTCAGCCAGAACATACCACTGATAGGCTTTCACCAAATCAACAGGTATTCCCTTCGCCCCTTCGCGGTACAGGCGGGCCAGACGCAACATGCCGGGCGCATAGCTCATATCTGCCGCAGTAAAATACATTTCTACCGCTTTCATCGGGTTGCGGGAAACACCGCTTTCCCCTTCCAGATACAAATCGCCCAGCGACGCATAGGCACCAGGGTATTCATTTTCTTCAATCGCTTTTTTATACCAGCGCACAGCTTCAGCGCCATCTTTGGGCAGGCCAATGCCTGTTTCATACATTTTGGCCACACGGTATTGCGCATAGCCGCTGTTTTGCTTGGCCGCGTTCAAATACCAAATGGCGGCATCATTGATGGTTTTGCCTGCAACACCTTGCTCGTACATGCTGGCAATACTGATCTGCGATGGCAGATGCCCTTGTTCTGCCGCACGGCGATACCAGTCAATCGACTGGCCGTAATCTTTTTCAACGCCATAGCCATGGCGGTACATATAACCCAAAGCATTCTGCGCAAACATATCGCCCTGATTGGCGGCGAAGGTGTACCACTTCAAGGCTTCGGGATAGCTTTTTGTCACACCCTCACCCAGGCGGTACATTGTTGCCAGGTTATATTGTGCACGGGTATTGCCCTGCATGGCCGATTGCAAAAACCATTGCCCGGCAAGTTTCATGTCTTGTTTATACGGCCGGCCAGCGCGCAACATCGTCGCCAGATTGTTTTGCGCAATGGGATCCCCCATCTGCGCGCCCTTGACGTACCACAAGAATGCTTCTTTATCATCACGCGGCAAGCCATGGCCGGTGGAATAAATGTAGCCCATATAAACAATCGCGGGCAGATAATCCTGATCAGCTGATTTTTTATACCAGCGTGCCGCACCGCTGACATCTTTGCCCATCCCCAGACCGGTATCGAGCATATAGGCAAGATAGTATTGCGCGCGCGCATCGCCCTGCCCTGCCAGACGCCAGAAGTGGCGGCCAGCCATTTCGTTATCGCCATAGTTAAAGGCAGCAAGCCCCTCTTCAAAGCTGGGCTTAAAACCTTGCGCGGCGGCGGGCTGCGCAAAAGCAAGCAGGGCCACCAGAAATGCCGGGATAAAACGGGACAATGTCATTGCGGGCTTTAACAATCCTAGAGGTCGGCCTGAAAAGGTCGGATGGAACACGTATAGTACCGTAACAAGATAATACGTCCACCGATAAGATGAAAGCCTTTGCATCTGCAAAGCTTTGTTTTTTTAATACGTTTGCGGTGTTTACCGAAACATGGCTGCTTTATGACAGCTTATTCTGCCATGCCGATGGCCGCCATGTACAGATCAAGCAGTTCTTGCTCCTCACGGCGTTTTTCCAGATTTGTCCGGCGCAGGGATACAATCTTGCGCATGATTTTAGGGTCAAAGCCTGTGGATTTGGCTTCGCTGTAAACATCGCGGATGTCTTCTCCCAGTGTCTTTTTTTCTTCTTCCAGACGCTCGACGCGCTCAATGAAGGACTTCAGGCGGGCGCCGGATACTTCGCCGCTGCTCTCAACTGTTTCTTTGGTTTGTGCATTTGTATTTGGCATAATTATTCTCCATTCGGTCACAGGCGGTCACAGGATTAGCGCGGGAAAGGCATGATAGCCACGCCCGCGCCGAGGTCAATATGGAGAATCACCCGAAAGCCGTATTTTACGGCCTCAGCCTCCATTATGCGGGAGAATCAGGGGGCGGCAGGATGGTGATGCAGGTATCCGGGTCACAATCTTTCAAGACCGCCAAAAGATCTTCCAGCTTCAGCCCCACGCAACCTGCGGTCGGTGTCCATTCAGGGCGGGCCAAATGCATAAAAATCGCACTGCCTTTGCCCGCCACCACCGGATCATCGTTATAGCCGATGACGACGGTCATATCATAAAGATGGTCATCGCGCGTCATGCGGTCACACGTGGCATCATGCGGCAGCACAACTTTGGTATTGTAATCGGCATGGGCCGGATCTTCGCACCAGCCGGTGGTGGGGGTCAGTTTTTCAACCAGCAACCCGGTCTCCGGCAAAGGGTGACGGTCTGCGCGGTAAATCAATTGACGCAACGGAAAAGTGCCAATAGGCGTTGCGCCATCGCCTTCGGTTTTATCCAGCGTCACGCCGCCACGGCCCAGCGTGCATTCGAAGCGTTTATCACCTGCGAATAAAACACCTGTGGTGGCCGAGAAAGATTTTGTCTGCACAATAATATTCATGCGCATGATCATCGCAGATTAAAAAACAGGGTCAAGAAATTTTGAAAAAAGGAAAAAACCTTAATACTGCACAGACACAAGACCGCGGTTCTGCGTTTGTTTCAGCGCGGCATATTTATCCAGTGCTTCCATCATTTTCATCGGTATAAGACGATGGTCAACCACGGGCGTGACGATGCCCATGCTGCGTTCTTTGTTGCCCTCCTCCGGTTTTTCTGAGTCAAGCAGGGCAATTTGCTCCGATGGGACAGCCCTTCTGGCTGGCACCACCGGAGCATCTTGCGAGTGAAGAACAGGGGAGGCCCCGGGGATATGCCCCGGACCAGCCATCGTTGCAATGGCCGGTTTTTCCGCCAGATGCGTGGCAGTATTTCTTTTGCCCACATCATCTGGTGCCGTAATGAACTCGGCACCAGAAACCGCGGGCGCGGTTTGTGTGGGCGCGAGCATCCCGATCTTCGTTGGATGAACCGGCGGTGCGTAGGGTAGGGATATCGCCGGTTCTGTCCCGTTCATCCGCGTGCGTAGGTGTGTAGGAGGTACGGATGAAGGGATTTCGGACGGATCAAGCGTGGCCAGCATTGTGCCGTGTTGATCCGAATTCTGTTGCATATCCGGGGCGGGTGTATCCCAGATAATATCTGCGGCAGCCAGCATGATCGGCGCCGATGTTTGTGTGGCGGGCACTGTATTTTGAGACGGTGTCATCATCGCCAAAACGGTGCCGCCCATGTCTTTGCCCGTATGTTCTTCCATCGCCACATTTACAACACCCATCGCGGCACCGATGGGACCGCCATATAATGTATCACCGGCAATGCGGGCCATGGGGCTGATTTCATCACCCGTGATGTGGCGGTAAATTGTGCTGATAACAGGAATGTGCTGCAAGGGATTGATCACATCAATCACGGCCTTGATAAAAGACAAGAACCCGCCTTCGCTTTTCTCTGCGTCTTCGGCAACAGCTGTTGTTTGTTTTGTGACGTTATTTTTTTCTACCGCAGATGCCGCGTTGCGGCCTGCGGTTCTGTTGTCATCGGCACGGCGCACGAGCGCATCAAAGTGTGCGGCTTCGTCACTGGCTGCTGCGCCCCCGACTTTACTTCCGGCTGCTGCGCCCGCCGTATCGCTTTTGGCTGCTGCGCCCGCCATGCGGCCTGCGGGCTGGTACCCCGCCGATTGCCAAGCTGGCACAATGTTGTCACCCGGTATTGCCATTTTTACCCATTCAACTCCTGTGTCGTGAAACCCCCTGCAAGGCCTGTGCCAAAAAACGCCGGTTGGGTGTGATGGCATCCGTTTTGCATTGTTCACGATAGATAAGGGTCTGGATTATGGACACAAAGACCATCTGGCATGGCCCTTGCTTATATACTTCACAGGTGTTTCAGCCCTGCTTTGGCCAGAGACCCGCAAGATTTGAACCAAATAACTGAAAAGTAAGGTTTATTCGATGACCACAGTATCTTTAAACGCAGCCTTAAGTGGCCTGAGAGCAGCACAACAAGCGCTCAATACTGTCTCTGGTAACATCGCAAACGCGCAAACGCCCGGCTATACCCGGAAAATTTTGCCGCAAGAGAGCCTGGTGATCGGCGGCATGGGTGTGGGTGTTTCCACCGGCGCATTGGTGCGTAATGTGGACACGGCTCTTTTAAAGGACATCTTCCGCCAGATCAGCGGCACGGAATCTGCCGCCGTTAAACAAACCTATCTGGACCGTATTCAGGATTTTCATGGCGCATCGGAAGCGGAGCGGTCTATTTCTGCGCGCATCGGCAATCTTGAAAGCGCCTTTAGCAACCTGTCTGCATCCCCCAATGATTCATTGCTGTTGGGCCAGGCGGTCAGCGCCGCTGAACAAGTGGCCAAGGGGCTGAACGATTTTACCGACCTTATAAATGATCTGCGCACACAGACAGAGACAGAAATTTCTGGCCATGTGACCGATGTAAACACACAGCTGAAAAAAATTGCCGAGCTGAATATCCAGATTTCCAACCTCAGCACCAGCGGGCAGTCTTCGGCTGATCTGGAAGACCAGCGCGATATGGCCGTGCGCGAAGTATCTCAATACCTGCAGGTATCTACTTACCTGACACAAGACAACGTGATGGTGGTCAGCACCAAACAAGGCCAGGTGCTGGCAGATACAAAAGCCCATCAATTGTATTTTGCATCTTCCCCGAATATGGGGCCGACATCATACTACCCCGGTGGCGGGTTGAACGGTTTGCGCATTGACGGCGCTGGCGGTGTGGAAGTCGCCCAAACATCCATTGGCGGTAAAATGGGCGCGCTGTTTGAAATGCGCGACCGCACCCTGCCCACCTATCAGGCACAAGCAGATGAACTGGCACAAAAAATGGCATCGCGCATGGAATCGCTGGGCCTGCGCCTGTTCACAGACGGCAGCGGCAATGTCCCGGCCGATGTCGCCCCGCCAACGCCTGTCACCTATACAGGGTTTGCGGGTGATATCCGTGTAAACCGCATTATTGTCAACGACCCGACATTGCTGCGCACCGGCACCAGCGGAGGGGCTGCCGCCACAGGTTCCAACGATGTGATCAACCGCATTTCCGAATATGGCTTTGGCAATTTTATACGTCAGGATGCCACGGGCACGGCAAACATTTCTGCTGGTACCATTTTTGCCGCAACAGGTATGGGGCAATCCAATCAAGTCATCGGCAACGTTAACCTGAACGATTACACGCCTGATCTGGGTGCTGCCCCCAACATCACCCCGCCTGCCAGCTTCACGCTGACCGTGGGCGGTGTGCCCAGCAACATCACCATCAACCCGGGCGATACACCGGCCGATCTGGTCAATAGCATCAATGCAGCCTTTCCGGGCACGGCCAGCATCAACAGCCTTGGTCAATTGTCGCTGAACGCAACGTCTGACATCACCATTGCCGATAACGGGATTGGTGCCGCAGGGATTGCGGATCTGGGTTTAACCTTCAATACATTTACGGCCACCAATCCGTCTTTCACGGTGCAGGTCGGCAGCCAAAGCCCTGTGACCATCACCATCAACCCGACAGATACATCGGTCGAGCTGCTGGCCGCGCTAAATGCGGTGCCGGGCCTGACAGCGTCTTTGGGCGGCGGCGGTGAATTGCTGCTGACACCGGATGAAGGCGGCAGCCTGACATTGACGAATACCAATGGCACCCCCTTGAACAATCTGGGCATGAGTTTAAGCAATGTCGGCCCCGTGGCTTTCCGTCAGAACAACCTGGGCCCCTCCGGCACATTATCTACGGGGTTGCCCAATACCGCAGGGATTACAGATTTCAGCCAGCGCATGATCAGCGCACAATCTGCCGATTACACCGTGGCCGAGACACAAGCCACACAAGAAGCCAATTATCTCTCCACGCTGGAAGCACGCAACAGCAGCACCAGCGGCGTGGACATTGACCAGGAAATTGCGGAGCTGATCCGCCTGCAAACCGCCTATACCGCCGCAGCACGCATGATCAGCGCGACAGAAGAACTTTTCGACCAATTGCTCAATAGCGTCTAAACCAGAAAGGACGTCATACCATGACAACATCCGGTGTTTCATTTTTTAACCAGACGCAGACACAAGTCGCGCGGTTGAAACAGTTGAATACAAATCTGGCCGATTTAACCCGCCAGCTGACCACGCAAAAGAAAAACGAAACCATGAGCGGCTTCGGTGTTGACTCGCTCGCTGTGCAAAAACTGCGCACCGATAAAAATGCGCTGAACACATATCTTGTAAACATCGATACCGTGTCCACCCGTGTCCAGCTGATGTCAGACAGCATGACGCAAGGGGCAGAAGCTGGACGGGTTTTACTGGAAAGCATCACCACCCAGATCCGCGAAGGCGAAGTGGACATGGAAGTCGTCAGCGCGATGGCCCGTCAGCAGCTGGGCCTGATGCAAGACATTGCCAACCTGGAAATTGACGGCAGATACCTTTTCGCGGGCAGCAATACGGATGTAGAACCGTATCCAAACGGCAGCAACTACGATATTACCATGCAAGGCCTGGTGGCAGACTGGCGCAGCGGCACCATTACCACCACACAGTTTATGAACAGCATCAGCGCGCAAACACCTGCCGATGTAGGGTTTGATCCGGCCTTGACTTCTTCCGGTTCTGTCAGCGCGCAAATTGATAAAAACAACAATCTGGATTATACATCTGTCGCCAGCAAGAACGGCTTCCAGCAAATCATGCAGGCACTGGCGATTGCAGCAAACATTACCTCTGCCCCTGATCCGGCGCTGTCACCGCCCGGCCCGACCAAGGCGGATTTTCAAGCTGTGCTGGACCAGATTTCAACAATGGCCCGCGCGGGCGTTGAAGCCACCGACAGATCCAACGCCGATCTGGGCATCAAGTTTTCGACACTGAAAACCGTGCAGGACAACCATGAAACAGATGCCGCCACACTGGACAAATTGCTGATCGGCAAGGAAAACGTGGATACGACAGAAGTCGTGGCGCAAATTCAGGCCCTGCAAACACAGCTGTCTGCGTCATACGAAGTGACCAACGTGGTCAACAACCTGTCCCTGTTGAATTTCATATAAGGCAAAGCCGTTCAAAGCTTGCTTAGTTTTTCGGATTGATATTGAAAATCTTCGGGCGGCGCTTGGCGTTGTTGTTCACAGGTTCCGGCTGGTCTGGCCTTCTGTCCTGCGGGGCGGTTTTCATCAGGTAGTGACGGTCCGTCCACGTAGCCCCTTGCAGGGTTTTAAACCCGACCAGTTTTGGCTGACCCTTGGTTTCAGGATCCACTGACTTGACGCTGCGCTTTGTCACACGCAACACATCACCGTTATCGGCCATAAATGTTTTCTGGCCAATTTTATTCATGGCATCGTTGCAGGCATTGCGCAGTTTTGTATCGCCATGCACAGGCATTACCACCTTGGCTTTGGCCAGGTTTGCCATTTCAATCAGCTCCGGCAGGCGCGCATGGGCTTGTGAATACAGCACGGCATCTTTGCGCGTCAGAACGGTCATGCCTTTGTTGCGCAAGGATGCCATCAACCTTGCGTGCTGACCCTCCTGCCCCGGAATAACCGGTGCGCAGAAAAGCACAATATCTTTTTTCGGATCCAGATGCAGCGCCGAATGATGGCCATCCGCCGCGCGGGTTAATGCAGCACCAGGGCTGCCTTGTGCGCCCGTGACAATGACCACAGAATTTTTTGGCTTCGCTTCGCCCATTTCGCGGATAGATTTGCCCGTGCCCAAAACGCGCACATCGACTTTCTCACCAATAGAGTCTGACAGGGTCAGGCCTGTTTGCTGCAAGGCCGACAAGGATTGTTCATGCGACCAACCCGCCACCCAGACCGTGCGGTCGTATTCAGCGGCAACCTTGGCAACAGACGCCACGTTTTCCTCAAAGCCGCTCATCACCGCGATCACGAAGCGTTTGTTGGGGTGTTCTTCCATCAACCCGCGCAGGGATTCACGTACATCTTCTTCCGTGGTGGGCACAATGTCGCGGTCCGCGCCGGTGGAATCGAGCAGCATGAGGTCAATGTTCTTGCCATCAATAATGCGTTTGAATTGCTCTTCACTGAAAGCGGGCCCCCAGATCACACTCTGGTCCATCTTGAAATCGCCGGGGGTGAGGATATTTCCCTCTGGTGTTTCAATGAAAAACCCAACGGATTGCGGTGTGGAATGACTGACCCAAAAAGCGGAAACCTTGACAGGTCCTTCCTGCACAGGCTTGCCCGGCGCGATTGTAACAATTTGCGGCCATTCAGAAGGATCAAGACCGGCACCCGCCAGTTCCTGTTCCAGACGTTTTGCGGTATAGGGTGTTGCATAAATTTTTGGCAGTTCATACCCCATCAAGACCAGCATGGGCAAAGCGGAAATGTGGTCGGAGTGGTTATGCGTCAGAAAAATGGCATCCAGCGGATTGGACGGCTTGTGCGCCGGATCATCAACCTTGCGCAGGAAAGAAGACATATCGGGAATAACCGTATCACAATCCGTCAACGCCGGATCTTCCGGTCGCTTTGGGTCTGCGGACATATTGCCAATATCAAACAAGATATTGCGGGTCTGTTTCTGACCCATGCTGTCGGTTTCTTCGTATACACACAGGCCGCTATTCATACCGATGCGGCTCTTGTTATTCCCCCCCAATAGATGCCAATGCAAAGACCTGCCGTTATCGTCTTTATCACTCGGGCGCTGGGGTATCGTCATCTTAACCTTCCCCCCTCTTACCGGTTGCCACATCGGGCATACTACAGGGTGAAGAAAAACTATCGATCACCGCATCTTCTTCGGCATGGGCCAGACGCATCCAGGTCCAGAGAATTTTATTCAGCCAAGGTTCGCCCGGCGGCTGCGGTGTATCTTGAAAATCGGGGAGTGCCACAATGAGCTGACGAAGCTGTTCAAGGGTAAGGGCCAACCTGTCCTGATCGGGATAGGTTGTCAAAAGTGCCTTCGCAATGCGATCCTGCTCTTTCCAGGAAAGATGCATACCGGTGCTCCAGTGCTATTTTTTAGAACTGGGCAGAGTGTAGCAAAAACTTTCTGGATTGTCGATGCCGGAACAAAACGATTGTTCAAATAATATAAAAAGAACAGCGGCTTAGCCGCTGTTTATGATTTCATAATACCGAAGGAATCACATGTGCTGTCACATTACTGTGATTGCATCGCGCTCCAATGCGTGGTGGGCATCTGGGCATCCAGATCGGAGGAATAGACAGACGCCTCCATAAACACCATTTCTTCCATGCGTTTATAAAGGTCGTTCATCTGCTGTAAGCGCAGGGCCTGGACAGAACCTTGCTCACGCACCACTTGTTCCGGACTTTGGATCATACGCACAACATATTCGGGGTTGTGGAAACGGTCTTTGCTGACGGCGTGCAAAATCTCGATATAGCTGGCATCGCTCGACGCTTCAGCAGGGGGAAGGCCTGCGGCGGTGCGTACATCGGCGGTATCAACGCCACTGCCGCCTGCGCGCTCTGCCATCATCTGGCCCATCACTGTGTAAATCGAGTTCAGGCGGGCCGATTGCGCGCGGCGGGCCAGCATGGCCTGACGGCCCTGCGGTGAATCAATCACAGTTGGCGGAATCGGATCTTGCGGCATCGGCGCGATCAGGAAGCGCAAGGATGCATCGACCAGTTGCTGGTTCTCCGGCGTGGTCATATCAACCGTTTGGCGATCGCCCCACAAAATGGAGGGAATATCCACATGTGCCCCCGGCATGGTACCCGGTGTACCGCCACAGCCAAGGCCGCCTTTGTCAGGGTCGCAGAACGTGGTTGTATATTCATCCCATGTTGCACGGATACCGGCACCCTGCCCCGCAGCGCCGGGTTCGCCACGTACATTCAGGCGTCTTTGGGTTGCTTGTTTTTCCATGGTTCTGTTGAGTGCGCGGGCCATACGGGCCGCTTTGGTCTGGCCGGGGCCGACCGAGTCAGCCTGACATGACATTTCGTTCGGCTGATACATGCGCTGCGCATCAACTTCTTTTTGCTGCAAGGCCTGCGAATATTCATTCAGCATCTGCGCGTCAAAGGTTTTACCCAGGGTCATCGTTTTATCAATACCGGCGGCGTGCAACTGGGCTGTCATGTTTTTCAAGGCGGGAAGGAAATGGTCTTTCCACCACTCGGTCAAACCGGTGCGAATGTTTGTGTCAAATTCTTCCAGACGTTCCAGCATTTCATCTGTCGCCGTCTCGGTAATGTCATCATTGATGAAGTTGCTTTCCTGTTCGATAAAATCGTTCAGGTCGGTGCGGATATCGCGGATTAGCTGGCTGAATTCAGATGTCGCCGTGACCGAGTTTTCGCACTGCGCCCAAGCGGCACTGGGCATTGCAAAAACGGACAGGCAGAAAAGAATGGCGGCTGTATAGATGCCACAGGTGCGCAGGCCGGATTTTTTATACATGCGTGTGTTTTCCATGACCATATCTCCTATTGCACCGGTGCACTTTGGTCTGCGCCACCACGGCCATGATCTTTACGATCCAGAACGTTGGCCGTTTGCACAGCATAGGCGTTTGCAATTCTTTCTGTTTTTTCAATCAGGCGATACAACAACATCAGGTTATAGGCCTGCAGGAAAACTTCTTCACGCGATACGGCAGAGGGGGAATCTGTCAGGTTCACGTAGTAATTCGGGTCCCACAACTGCTCGATCGTTGCCTGGCGGATTTCGCGCGAACTGGGATTGGGGGATGCATCGGAAATGCCCATGCGGGTGCGGATGTCCGCTACTTCAGGTGCGGCTTGGCCGGGTGTGCGTTCAGACACAATGCCGCCGATCAAGGCATTCACGGCATCCATCTGCGCCAGATATGAGCGGCTTTCCTGACGTTCTTCCTTGCCCTGCGAAGAAGACAGCGCGCCTTCCGGAATAGGCTGGACCGGCTTCAGCCCTGTCAGGTTATATGTCAGTTCGTTAATCGCAATGGCGGTATTCGGGTTGGTTGTATCCAGCGTTTCTTTGGCGAACAAGGTGCGGCTGGGCATGACGTTGGCACCGGCATCGGGCAAGGCAGCCGCGCAACCGGCGTTCCCGGCGTTCGCCTGACTGTCACAAAAGCGGGTCTGATAATTCTGCCAGCGGGAGCGCTGAAGTGCCGCCGGGCCGCCTGCCGCAGCGGAACCGGTAGAGCTATTGGCAACATCGCTCATTTCCTTGGCCATCACGTTTTGCACGATTCTTTCCGAACGCTCTGCCGTTGCGCGGTAGCCGGCAACCGTATCAAATCGGCAGGATTGTTCTGTCGGTCTGTATTGTTTACGGGCCTGTGCCTCGCCACGCTGGATCACACGGGCGGTTTGCGTCACGTTACTGGTATCGAACATATTCGACATCTGCCGCGTCTGGTCGGTAATGCCTGCGTGCAGCTGGGCGGTCATGTCTTTCCACGCCTTTTCCCAATCAGACCAGAATTGTTTCATCCGGTTCAGGATCAGGGTTTCCATGGCTTCCAAAAGGCCGATCAACACAGCCTGCTCTGCTGTGATGGTGGCGGTATAAACACCGGTCAACACTGTCGTGGCCGCAGCAATTTCCCCGGCATAGGCCGCACCGGCAGCAGCCGCTGCGGCCGCCGTGCCCACTTCACAGATCGCATAGGCCGGGCGCGCACTGGCTGTTACAACCAGACCTGTCAAAAGACACACAAAGCCAAGGCGCTGTGCAAATTTTTTCAAGGCTGTTCTTGTACCCATCATATCCGCCCCTTATTCCACATTATTGATGCCGATAATGTTCGGCAATGTGATGTTTTCTTCCGCCATGACAGACACCTGCACAGCAAGCGACAACGCCATGCGTTCCAGCAATTCGTGATAATCACGCAAAAGCATCAGCTGGAAAGCGGATGTGGTCAGTTTTTCCATTTCCACACCGGCTTCGTCTTTGATCATGTTGTTGGCAAATTTACCGTCGTTAAAGCGATCAATCGCCAAGGCGTGCATGACTTCACGATAGCTGGGATTGTCGCCAATTTCATCTACCGGAATACCGGCACCTGTACGGATTTCTTCCACCCACTGGCCCAGTCGTGTACCCGGTGTACGCTCCCCGATAATGGCATGGGGCGTGGCACGGATGGCATTGTGACGCGCCAGAAAGCTGCGGCGGTCCAGCATGGACATTTGACCGCGCGACGAATCCACCATGGTGGTTGCAATCGGCACAGCCACTGCAGACCCTGTCAGGTTCTCCACGATTTCTTTGACGGCTGTTTCGTATGTCGTTCCATCCGGCCCATCAAAAGGAATGGTCAACTGGTTATAAATCACTTCGGTCAGCTTTGTATCCGCGTTGTAAAATGCAGGGTTTGATGCGCCGCAGATATTGTGGCCGCCGTTGCCGTTGGGGTCACAAAAGTTATTCTCATAACGGTCAATACGCGCCTTCAGGTGCATACCGGGGCCACCTGCGCCGCTTGTACCTGTTTTGTTGGCGCCGATATCGGCAGATTCTTTTTGCAATGCTTTTTGCATACCGCTGGCAACCTGATCACCACGGCTGGGCGAAAGACCAGCGGGTGGGCACACATCATCACGGACAACTTTATGGGTTTGAACTTCCTGGAACTGAACAATCGAGTTGTTCTGTGTGGAATGTTCAGCATCCATGGAAGCCTGATAGCTTTTGGACTGGTCAGCCGTCGCAGTGTTCAACTGGATGGTCATAGCCTGCAAACTGGGGCGCAGGTTATACGTCCACATGGTCTGCCACCAGTCGATCATGTTCAATTCAACCTGATTCAAACGGGTCAGCAGCGCCTGCATCATGCCGTCAACGGCTTGGGCCAGAAACATTTCAAGGGCATAGGCAGAAGCCTGCAAAGCTACGTTGACCGCCTCTTGGATAACAGTCGTTGATGCCTGCGCCGTACCAGAAGGGTCGCAAGGCACGGGGCAAGGCGTGGGCGCGCAGCAAGGACAGATACCGCCAATAACGGTGACTGTCGGGCCCGGCGCGACGGTCAACTGCGCAGAGCAATAGTTGGTGTAGGATGTCATGCCGTTATAACCGGACAGGAAGCCCAGAAGCACGACCACCATCATGGCGGGCTTGCCCAGACGAATATTCGAGAAATATGATTTTATTTTCTGCATCATCACTGCACCGGTGCTTGTGTTGCGATGGACGAGCCAGGCTTGCCCTGATTAATTTCTTCGCCGACCTGCGCGGCAACGACCAGCGAATATCTATCAAGCAGGTCCAGCATGTCCGACATTTGCATGGCCAGAAAAGCCTGCTGTACAACCGATTCGCGCATGTTGTTGACAGGGCTGTCGACCTGATTAACGCCATAATCACCTGTGCGATAGCGCTCGCTCATCATCACTTCCATGACTTCATTGTGGCTGGGGCTGTCGGAAATATAAGAAGGATCAAGACCGGCTGATCCGCCCGTTCCCGCTTCGCGCATGGCCCGCACAAAATCTGCTGTTGCCGTACCACCCGGCACGCGGCGTGCGACGATATGATACAGCGCATCATAAACAACCTGACGCTTGGCTTTATACGCCTCGCCTTCCAAAATACGCTGCTGGCCTTGCGGCGATGTAACCGCGCCGGCCGGCACAGGATCCATGGTAAAAGGTTCTGCAATATTTACGATCAAGTCATCCACAACGCGTTTTGTATCTGCATCCCGCACATCAATCGTATCTTTTTCAAAAATCTCACCGACAACGTCGAGGTCACGACCCACATCTGTCCCTGCCGCAGCACAACCCGCAGCCCCGGCATTCGCTTCCGGATCACAATAATTTGTTGTGTATGAATCCCAGCGCGCGCGCATGTCCGGCCCGCTGCCCCCTGCCGCAGGGGAGCCCACGCGGTTGCCGGAGCGTGGCAATTGTTCTGCCGGTGCTGCCGCGTTATATGCACGGCGGATATTGGCGGCTTGCGTCAAACCACCGGAAACAGTTGCGGCCACGCAGGCGTTTTCACTGGGGCGCAATTCACGGTGTGACTGAATTTCTTCTTCCATCAAGGCAAGGTTGGTGCGGTTCGCATCCATCGCATCGCCCATCGCACCCATCGCGCGGGATTGATCGGCATCGCGTACGTTTAACTGAATGGTCATGGCCTGCATCGCAGGGCGCAGGTTATAAAACCAGAATTCATCCCACCACTTCACCATGTTCTGTTCTGTTTCGAAAATCTTTGCAGCAACAGCGGTTGTGAAGCCCATCATGGCAAGTTCGAATTGCGTGGTGACAGAGGCATAGGCAAAAGGAATGGCGTAACCGGAAACCCACGGTGTGACCACAGCGCCCAGCTGCGTCATCATACCGCCTGCGGCATACGTACAAATACTACAGTGACAGACCTGCGCATTCGCGTTGCAAGATGTTGCAACGTTAAGCGACAAATAACCCGCCGACATAAAGGCCACGAAGCCTATAGCGACCAGAAATTTTTTGAATGTTTCTGCGATCTTCATGCCCTGAAAGGTACCCCCGACAATTGCCCCGCTCGATAAATCGAGGCTTTTCTGTAGTCTAACCCTATTCCTTCATTCTATCACATTTAGCTAAAATGTGATATATTTCCGAAATATTAAGTTAAATCAAGGGCTTTTCAGGTGCTTATTGTGTCAGGTCGTAAGATTTAACAACCAAGACTCTGGGACCTTCTTTTGCCTGATGCAATTGGCCGTACGGCTGCGGACGCACACTGGCAAATTGATCCAGAAGTGACGCAACGGCCTGATCATAAGAACCATCAAAGCCCACATCGCCTTTCAGGCGATAGTCATAATCAATCGACCAATACAGCTCGACACCAGCCGAATCGGACCACTGCTTCAAAGTATCTTTCAGGGTCTGGCCTTTTCTGCCGTTCCAGACATTATATGCCTGTGCAGGCTCTGCGGCTTTGGTCACTTCTGTGGTATCGCTGGGCGCTTGGATTTCAGCAGGGGCTGCGGCCTTCGACGTTTCAGGCACCACCGATACCGGCGCAGAATCAGCTTCGGTCATTTCCGCATCATCTTGCATCACCATATCCGGCGGCGTGGACAGTGGCGCGTCCATTGATTGTGTCGACAGCGGCGCGTCGATCGATTGCTGTGCCGCAGGTGGCGTGGAGTTTACCGGCACGGGGGCTGTTGATGTTTTGCTGGGCGGATATGACATCGGCACACTGCCTGCCATTCTGTCATTGTTCTGCCAGTAAATATTTTCTGCGGCCGGTGCGGATGCAGGGGCCTCTGTTATAGGGGCCGCCATCTCCGCTTCAACAGCTTTGTGTACAACATTACCGGGGCGCTGACGGCGAATTGTCACCGGTTCGTTTTTCGCCGGTGCGGTATCCATCACCTCAGGTGCTTGCATCATGTTTGCAGACACCTCATCTGCGGGTGCTGTAATAGACATCGGCGCATCCGTGGCGGGTGCTTGCGTTGTCATCGCCGCAGCTGGCGTTGCGGGGAAATAGCCTACAACCACAACGTTATCGCGCACACGGTAGCCAAGACCCTGTGTGGCCAGCATATCTGTCAAGACAGCCTGCCATGATTTGCCGCCTTCCCAGGATACTTTCACACCAGGGTTCACGCCTTCAGCAAAAGAAAACTGATGGCCCGGCGGCACAACTTGCTGCAAAGCAATGGCCAGCGGCAGATCACTGCCAAAGCCTGCGATAACATCGCCTGTTTCGACCGGCTGCTCCAGCGGCGTTTGTGCCACAAACGGCGCCAGCGCAGGGCTGGGCTGCTGGGCTGCTGTTGTATCAGATGCAGGATCGACCGGCATCACGGATTCATTGCCCCACTGCACATCATTGGCAGATTTGCCGTCCCAAGTAATAACAGGCTCGAGACCGGACATGCCCTGATCTTTTGCAGGGGCAGCGGGCGCTGCTTTCATCGGCGGTTCCAGCGGACCACGCCATTCAAAACCTGCTTCAGCGGCTGTCGCAAAAGAAAGAATGGCAATGCCGGAAACCAGCATGGCGCGGCCGAGAATATTCTTGAAAAAATGCGTCTGTGTCATTGCGATGTCCTGATCTGGAAAGGCCGTTAAAACAAGTCGGATATATAGTTATAGTCTCAAAATTCGATGAAGATCAACAGGCAGGTTGCAGCGTTATGCGGCCACCCGCCCGCGTAACATATTATGTTTATGCTACCGGGACCCCGTATCGATCAGTTTCTTGCGGCGCGTCCAAATCCAGCCCGGACGTTTCGTGCCGATCAGCCAGACACGCAAAGAGCGCAGCGCCGCCGGAAAAGACAGCCCCTTGCGCTCCAGCGCATAAAAAATAAACAAAACAGCTACCAGCAAGCCTAACGTCCACAAACGGAAATGCACCAGCAACAAACCTACAAAAAGGCCTGCACGCGCATCGAATTGAAAAAAGCGCACCGTTTTCATGGTATTACGCCAGTGCCACGACTGGCCTTCTTCGGCTTCTTCCTTGGCTGATGCCATATTTTTCAGTCCCCCAGTGTTCTGTAATCTGCTTTATGCGCGACAATCACAATATGATGCCACAACAGTATAGCAGATTTAATGCCCGCCTGCCTCATCCAGCTCGCCCGCGGCGCGCGCTTCTTTGGCTTCTTTGGTACCAGCTGCATAAATAAGATAGTAACGCTTTTCGATCAGGCCTGCATCCAGCGCATCGCGCGCGGCCTGCTCCATTGTTTTACCATATTTTGGAACCATCTGCATCAAGGTCAACGGCCATTCGTCAAAGGTCATGCCCAGCAAAATTTCACGAATTTCTTCGGTAAAAGGCATATATTCGCGCAGTGCCACACGACCGCCGCCAATTTTTGGCACCAGCGTTTGCGTCACAATCAGGCGAATGGTTTCCATGAGGGCGAAGGCACGCTCCGTCCGCTCGGAAGGTTCAAACGTCGAGACCATCCGTCGAATGGTCGCGGCAACACCGGTCGTGTGAACGGTGGCATAAACCGTGTGACCCGTTTGACCCGCTTCAATCGCTGCAGAAATTGTTTCACGGTCACGGGCCTCACCCACCAGAATAATTTCAGGTTTGCGACGCAGCGCGTTACGCACACCAGCCGCAAAGCTTGGCAAGTGGCGCGGAATTTCAGACTGCGCCACGAGCGAGCGGCGGCTGGTAATGGTGTCGTAGGTAAACTCGATCGGCGCTTCATAGGTCAGCATTTTTCCGCAGCCATGCAGGCTTTCGATCAACATCCGGTTGCCCGCCGCCAGCAAGGTCGACTTACCCGAACCCGTAGGGCCCGTGACCAGAACCAGACCCTGACGGGGTTTCCACGCCGCAATGATTTCTTTTTCAATGTTCAGCTGTTTCATAGTGGGCGGGGCAGAGGGCAAGGTACGCATGGTCACCTGCACACCGTCACGGCCTTCGGCCAGAATGGCGGTCATGTTCACACGAAAGCGTGTCCGCGTGAAACGGTCGGTCATAATTTCGTAGGACAAATCGATGTCGGCACCACCCGCCAGAATGGCCAGTGCTTCTGTGCCATAAATGCGTGTGACAATCGCGGCCATGTCCGCCGCATCCAGCGCACGATAGGTGGATGGGTAAAGGGTACCGTGAATCTCACAGTAAACCTGCCGGTTCGATTGAAAAGTGATATCCGAAGAATCACGCTTCACGCACCAGAGAAGAAACGGGTCAATATGATGCTCCAGAAAACGGTCCGGTTCGCCGGGCCAGGTTTCCTTGAGATCATCAATCCCCTTCTTGAGTAGACTTACCGGTCTGCCGGCTTCCATAGATCCGCACCTGTCAGGAATTGCGAGGGGCCCGTGATCCGGAGTGCCCGGTCACCCACACGCATCTCGTCCCGGCCACCGGTGACACCGCGATCTTCATGCAGTGCATAGGGCTGGGAAATTTTACCCTGCGCCAGCAACATGCGATAGCGCACCATGCCGCGGTAGTCGGAAACCATTTGCGCCACGCCGGTGTTGAAAATTTCATCACCCTGTTCGTAGCCTGCCTTCCAACCCTCTTTTACCCAGCTGTTCCATTCCAGCTGTTCGTCGCGGTTTTTAGGCCACAAGACGCGGGGCGGGGGCGTGATTTCGGTTTCGTAATCCATCAGAATATAGCTGCGCCAATCGCGAGGCGCGGTCACAATTTTTGCCTGATGACTGATTTTCAAGACCTGATCGGCAACAGCCGCTTCGTTGCCGCCTTCGGTGATTTCAACAGCATCAAGACCTTCGCGCACAATTGGCGGCTCGATCAAAAGACCGGACGGAGCCTTGATCAGCAGCTGACGAAAATCAAATACTTTATCGAGAACTTTTTCGTAGCCCTTCATGCGCTCCATGATCTGATAGCTGCGCTTGGACAGGCCGCCGCGCGCGCCGTAAGACAAGGCCGCTTCACGCTGCGCATCACGGCGCATGTCAAGGGCAACTTCTTTGGAAATCAAATCATCCGATACGCCGTATTCTGTGCCATATGTTTTGTGCACATTCTGGAGTTTTTCAACTTCCGGCGGTGTGGCACGACCGGTAATATCTTCAGGTTTTTCTTCCGGCTTGGCACGGCCAAAAAGATCAAGCGTTTCTTCTGCATCATCCGCCAGCTTGAAGGCTTTCGACTGCGGGCTATCCGGATCTTCCAGCAACGCTTCCAGTTCTTCTTGCGTCAGCGCAGGTTCCTGGCTGCTGCCATAAGCGGGATTGGCCAAGCTGTTCGGCGCGGTAAAAGGCAAGGCGCCTGCATTTTGCTGGCCATCCTGGCCCGACATGGCAAGCGGCATAGCCATCTGGTTCGGTGCGACCTGTGCAAAGGCCGCCGCCGATGTCATCGCAACGGCAGCAACAGCACAAAGACCCGAAACAACTAAGCGGTTAACCGCCGGAAACTGGGGCATAGTTCAACTCCACAAGACGTTTGTCCGGATCCACAACAACGTTCGCACGCAAGCCAGCCTGCAGGCCAACATCGCGCAGAACTTCGATAACGGATTTTTGTTTAGCCTGAACAGAAACAACCAGCGGTGCAGGTGGTACATCACCGTTGATTTGCAGTTCGTAACCAGCACGATCCGCGAGCGAGCGGGTGATAGGCTCAATCGAACCTACCCATTCCACAGAAACCGTGCGGCGCAATTCTTGCGGCGCGTAAGGTGCTGTTTGCACCGAAACACCGGGGTTGCGGGCCTGCTCAACAGCAGCCAGTGTTTGCAAGGCGGCAGAAGCTTTATCTACCGCAGAGGCCAAACGCAGACCGATTGCATCGGGGGATGCCACAAGCTGTTGATCTACTTTCGAGTAAGGCGCGCAGGCAGTGAGAAAAAGAAGTCCTGCAGCACCAAGAAGGGAAAGATTTTTGTTCATGAGAATTGTTCCATCACTGCCCGAAAAAAAAGGGAAAGATTTTGCGTGACTTTGATAGTAACCATTTTCTGCGCCAATGCAAACAGGCAAGCGCCTGTTTTAGCGATTTTCTGTCAAGCAATCTGGAAAGTAATATCGACAAACAGGCAGGAAGTCTGAATGCGGAAAATAAAAAGGGACCCTATATATTGCCGTCACACAGATCAGGAAGAGTCTCCGCAGGGCGACACATAGCAGAAAAGAGAGATCAGCCTGGCCCGCGTTTGGCAGGCTTGGCCGCTGCCACCAGGTCTTTCGGGTCCCGCACAAGGCGATAACGCTGCATGGCATTCATAACCTTTTTCCGGTACACATCGCCGTAACGGGGGGTTGCCGAATGATACCAGGCGATACCTTTATAAAGGCTGCCCGTCTCATTCATTTTCTTGCGCAAAATCCATGTGCCCACGCCAATATTGACGCAAGCATCATCGCGCACCATCCGCTTGGCGGTGGCTTCGGGCACGTTCCAGTGCCGCGCCAGCTCGGGCACCCAGAGCGTATTGATCTGCATCGGGCCCAGGTCATGTGTGCCATTGGTGTTTTTGGAAGCCATACCCACACGGCCGCCTTCCACATGCAAAATACCCAAAATAACAGAGGGCGGCACCGCATAGGTTTGCGCTGCCGTAAAAATACAAACTGCCAGTGCTTGTGCGGTGATCATGTCCTGCCTGTCAGTTCCGCGCCAGATCGGCTGTCAGCAGCATTGTGTTTTGCGGCTTGCCGAGGATCACGGTAATTTTGCCGTCTTCCGGACGGCGGTACATCGTAAAGGGGTTGGCCCCTATATTCCATTTTTTTAGCAACGCGCCGTTTGCGGCGACAGCATTCAGCGCACCATCCACAATTTTATCGCGGCTGAGCGCACTTTTATCACCATTGATATAAGCAGACCAGGCATCCCCCGGTTTGGCGCTCGACATCATGGCGGCCCCGCCAAAGCGATTATCTTCCGCGGTACCCCACGGCAAAAGACGCACTTGCAGACGGCCCGCTTTAACGTCGTCTTCCAGCTCTTTCCAGTATTCCATACAGTGGTCGCACGACACATTCATAAACATGTATATATAAGGTGCTTCATCGGGGCCTGCTTGTACCCAGGCACCCTTCTTTTCAACTTCTGCGTAAAAGCGCTCGGCTTTCGATGCGCTGCTTTTCAAATCCAGCGCGCCCGGCAGGGATTGTTGCCCCCCCATTTGTTTGGCGGCAAGGGCCTTCATCTGCTCAACGGTTTCGATCATACCGTCCTGATCGACCAGCTGGCCCACAACCAGCCCGCCTTCAACGGTTGTATAGGCCGTCAAACGGGTGCCGTCTTTTTTAATCAGCATCCAGCCATCCAGCCCCAGTGCATGGCCCATATATTCAACTTTGCCGCCGTCTTTTTCTTCAAATTCACGCAAAGCTGTATGGCGCATATTTTTATTGTCGCCATCGGCATAGGATGCCGTGATACCTGCGGTCAATAAAACAGCGCAAAGCGCAAAAGCTGCCAGAATATGTTTCATGCTTATCCTCGTCCGCCACAGTTACCGAAACCCCTTCGGTTTCACCGGGTCATCGTTAACACCCTAGTGCATCCAGCCTGCGCTCTCAATATTTTTAACAGCTTTTGGCACGGAGACCGGATCATAAGAGAAACCATGCCGTTTCTCAATTATAACACCGTTAAAATAGATAACATAAAGCAAAAACGCATAACCTTTAAAGGCGGAAGCCGCCATTGTTGCCGCTTTTGGGGCCCTTTTGGTTCAGGCGAATGGGTTTTGAGACTTTGATTCCACTTTCATCCTCGGCCGATTCCGGCGGGTTTGCCTCTGCCGCGCTGTCAAAGTTTTTGGCCACCGTATCAGGCGCGCCGTCCGGCAATGCCGCCAGCAGCTTATCCATGACACTTTTTTTATTGGCGGTATCGTTGATTTTTTTTGCCATGTCAAAAGCATTCAGGCCATCGTTGTTCTTGATAAACAAATCCGGATTTTTGGCCAGCACAAACCCGACACGCGCGGCTTGGCCGCGGTTCACCGCAAGCATCAAAGACGTTCTGCCCGCCCAGTCAGTGGCGTTGATATTCGCACCCTTTTTCAGACACAAATTAAAGCGGTCCACATAATCGGTTGCCTGTATGGCCTCAAGCAATTCACGATCAACGATGCGCTGTTGGTCTGCCGATATTTTATTTTTTTCTGCCATCTGCTGTTCTTTTTTTTTACAAGCGAAAGCCGCCGTTACCTTTGGCCTTCTGGCCAATGGTCACAGGCTTCATGATTTTAATATCTCCTTGCGGCGCAGGGCTTTTTGCAGCAGGCGCTGTGTTTTGCGTCACAGGCATGGTGCCAGGGGCGGTGTCTTCTATTTTTGCAAGCAGCGCCTTGATAAGTGGCATCCGCGTGGCACAGCTTTCTTGCAGCTTGCGCGCTTCATCCAGCACCATTTCGCCCTCCGCATTCGTTGCCAGAGGGTCGGCACCGTTCACCAGAAGAAAATCTGCCTTCGTTTTGTCGCCTGCCTTCACAGCCAGCATCAGAGCCGTATTGCCCTTGTGGTTTTTCACATCCACGTCCACGCCACAGGAAAGCAAGAATGTCAGCATATCCGGACTGTGACAATTACGCGTAAACGCCAGATGAAACAAAGCCGCCTGACCACTGGAAGAAGAATAACCGCCGCTGGGCGTGGAAATGGTTTGGGTGACATCCAGGCGCACATGCGGATTGGCACCCTTTTGTACATACAGCTTTGCCTGCGTCACATCCTTGTTACGGACCGCTTCGATCAACAAATCATCCATTACTTTTTGTTGCTGGGAAGACATCATCGCAGTCAGGCTTTGTCCTTGGGGCAAGATTTGAGGTTACCAAAAAGCCCGTGCACGGGCGGGAATCATTATTGTCCGGCCACTTTACCAAACCGTATACTTTATGTCAATCAAGATGCGGGGGTAGTATTTATAATATTATCAATTACTTGAGTGTGTTTTGTGGCTTTTCCGCCTGTGCCTGTGCCGCCTTGCGAATAGGGGCATGATCTTGACACCACTGACTTCCAACTCTATTGATCAGTCCCGAAGTTATTTTAAGACATATCGCGCAAGGAGACTTCGGCCATGAAGGGACGCAAACCCGGCACATCACGCTTTCGCAAAGCATTTCTGGCAGCCGCCACGATTTTTGCCCTCGGCACCGGCGGCACCGCGCTGGACACATTGCCAAAAGATGCCGTGACCGATACCCAAAGCATCGTCACCTTCAATATCGGCACCGATCAGCAATACGGCTATAACATCTCCCCCATCGACCAGATGTGGAAACACACGCTGTCGATGAAATCACCCGAGCAACAAAACAATGACCTTTTGGCCGCAGCCGCTGAAGCAGACAGCTGGCGCACGCGCGCCCTGATCCAGCAAGGGCTGGACATGACCAAATACGGACAGCAGGCCATGGTTGTGGCCGCAGGCAATGGCGGCAATGATGTTATAAAAGCCCTGCTGGAAGCGGGCGTGAAGGCCGATGGACAAAACAGTCTGGCCCTGCTGGAAGCCGTCCGTGGCAACCACACCCAAACCGCGCTGGATTTATTGGATGCAGGTGCCAAAGCCTACGGACAGGACAATGCTATTTTGATTTCCGCCGCCACCACTGGTAACGTCGCACTGGTAGAAGCCCTGCTGGATAAAGGCGCACCGGCCTTCGCCAAAAACAACGCCGCCCTTTTGGCCGCGGTACAAAACGGCCACACAGCCGTTGCCGATGTTTTGCTGTCGGCAGAAAAAACAGTGGTTATTCCCGTTGCCACCAGCTTCTTTGACTTTGAAAGCCTGGGCGTAACACCGCCTTATAACAACCCGTTCAATACACATGTTTCCCCGTATTCAAGCTATACTTCTTTTGGCGACAGCTTTACCTATTTCCCGGGGGATGGTTTTGAAAGCGGCTACACACTTGGCAAAACAACCGCCATTGACGTCAACGCAAACAACGGGCAGGCACTGTACGAAGCCGTGTACCGAAACGATACGGCCATGGTACGCACATTGATGATCCACGGCGCGGATGTTGATGCGCGCGACGGTGACATCAAACGTCTGGCCAACGAAAGCCGCAATGTGGAGATGGTCAACTTGCTGAACGGCAAAACCGTAAATCCCGCTTATCCGAACTTTATGGGGCCTTGAGCCGAAAAAACCGGATTTACGGTTTTTTCATCTGTTCATGCTGTGATATAGTCGCTTCGCAACAAGAAGACACACGGCTTAAAAATCAGGCACAGGTATGTGCCCGATAGATCGCTTTGCAACGGAGGCTTTTGCCACATGCACGCACCGCCCACACATCTTGCTCCGCCTGATGCCATGATCACCATTGATATTGCCGACACACTGACCCCTGCAGACCTGAACGACCTGTGCGATGCCACCGATGCCGCTGTTGAAGCGGGCGGCGGGTTTGGCTGGGTCACGCCTCCCGCCCGTGAGGTCATGGAACGGTACTGGAAAGGTGTGCTGGTGGTACCGGAGCGGCATTTGCTGCTGGCCCGCATGGATGGCACCGTTTGCGGGGCCGTACAGCTGGTGGAACCAAGCCGCCATAATGAGGCGCAGGCTTTTTCCGCACAGCTTCTGGCGGCCTTTATAGCCCCTTGGGCGCGCAACCGTGGCGCTGGCCGTAAATTGACTGATATGGCCGAAAAACTGGCCCTTGAAATGGGTTATAAGGTATTGCAGCTGGATGTACGCGACAGCCAGCAAGCCGCCCTGCATTTATACGAAAACATGGGTTACAAACGCTGGGGCACCAACCCCGCCTATGCACAGGTTGAGGGCAAAATCATTACAGGCCACTACTATGCCAAAATCATCAGCCCCTTGTTTGTGCCGGAAGACATTAAAAAGTCCTGATGTCGCCTTACTATCCAAAAAGACCGCATAAACAGGCCCGCCTGACCCATAAACACCTTAAATTAAGGGCTGTTCCCGCGCTGATTTAACAGGCCTTGAGGGCCGCATTGCCCAAACAGCACTTGATTCTATTTTCGCCCCCGAGTCTCTTGCATATTCACCCTTACTAAAAAGTTAACGTTTTATATTATGTAAAATAATATGATAGATTATTGCTGCCTTTTGTAATATTTCATAAGAAAATATGCAGACCTGACGTTTTTGTGTAATTTTCCCTTGATTATCGTTAGTTCCGGACTTACCCTACCTAATACTTACGTAAAGACAAAGATCTCAAAAAAAAACAGAACCCCTGCTCTCAAGGAGGCCTAATCATGGCGTATGAAGACAACGAAAACGGTTACCACGGCTATCGCTTTTTGGTAGATGCCAAAAATGAGCGTCAGTATGCGATCCGTTATGATAACGGCAAGCCGACAAAACCCTTCCATGTCTTTGACGGTGATTTCAAAAAGAACGAAACCATTTTTGCCCTGGATGATGAAACACAAATCAAATCCGAAGGTGGCAAAACACGCATTTCCACCGTCGCTTACCAGTTGAAAACCGATGTGACCGGCGAAGTTCGCGGCCCCGGTGCCTTCAAACAGGTGGGCGTTGATTATGATGTCTCTTTCAAAACAGCCGCTGACGGTTCTTTCAGCCTGTCTTACAAGCTTTCTGCTGAATCCAAAAAAACCATTGAAGAAATGGATTTTGCTGCCGGTTTCCCGCAGGAATTCACCGAAAAGCTGAACCCGAAAGACCCCGGCCTGCGCCGCGATTCAACCGGTGCCGTCACCGGCATGGACCAGCGCCTGCTGAGCAACCTGTCCTTCCCGCCGCACCACAATGGTGGCGCACATGTTGCCCGTTTCAATATTGAAACAGCCCCCGATACAACAGCTGTTATGCCCCGCCCTGAAGATATCGTGCAGCAAACCCGCACGCCGTCCAACCAGAACAGCGGCAACACACGCCCAACACAAGAATTTAACAACCGCAACCTTCCAGCAGTTCAAGAAAAAATGAAAATTCCTGATGCCGCCATCGAAGCCGTCATCCGCCAGTTCTGCGATGACCTGACAGACAAAGCACAACGTGGCCGCCTGGACCCTGTTGTTGGCCGTGACGAAGAAACCACGGACTCCATCAAAATCCTGTCCCGCCGCAAACAAGCCAGCCTGTGCTACACAGGTGAAGCCGGTGTTGGTAAAACCGCTATGTTCTCGGCTGTTGCGCAATACATTGCCGACGACAACGATGTACCGGACAGCCTGCGCGGTGCGCGCGTTCTGTCGCTTGACCTGCAGGCGATGAACGCCGGCGCCAAATTCCGTGGTGAATTCGAAGCAAAACTGAAGCCGTTGATTGACGGTCTGAAAGAGCGCGAAGGTTACCTGAAAGGTCGCAAGATCATTCTGGCGATCGACGAAATCCACTCCCAGCTGACAGCCGGTAAAGCTGAAGGCGGGTCGGATGCCGGTAACATGATGAAGCCGTTCCTGACCTCCAAAGGTATCTCCGTGATGGGGACAACCACGCTGGAAGAATACCGCAAGCACATCGAAAAAGACGGTGCGATGGCCAGCCGCTTTGAGCAAAAAACACTGAGCCAGCCGAACGCGAAAGACACGCTGACCATTCTGGAAAAATTGTGGCCCCTGATCAAGGAACACCACAACATTGCCGAAGACATGGCAAAAGAAGATCTGGAATACATGGTCAACATGACCAACCGTTACGCCCCGAACGAGAGCCAGCCCCGCAAAGGTGAAAAAGCCCTCGACATGGCGGCGGCATCGGCGAAGTTCCGCGGCTCTAACGTGGTTGAGAAAGAAGACATGATTTCGGCCATCGCACAGATGTCCAAACTGGATGCTTCTTTCCTGAACCAGTCTGACTATGACCGCATGTTGAAAATGGAAGAAACCCTGCCGGAAAAAGTTCTGGGTCAGCCTGGCCTGAAACAGATCACGGATGGTTTGATCGGTGCGCGCTCCGGCCTGAACGATCCAAACCAGCCTTGGGGTTGCTTCGTTTTGCAAGGTCCGACCGGTACCGGTAAAACAGAAACCTGTAAAGCACTGGCTGAAGAGCTGTTCGGTGATCCGAAAGCCCTGATCCAGCTGAACATGGCTGAATACTCCGAGAAACACAGCGTTTCCCGCCTGATCGGTGCGCCTCCGGGCTATGTCGGCTTTGATACGGCCGAGCCTGCCTTGACCGAACAAATCCGCCAGCGTCCCTATTCCATCCTGCTTTTGGATGAAATCGAAAAAGCGCACCCGGATGTGTTCAACGTCTTGCTGCCTGTCTTGAACGACGGCGAGATGACGGACAACCAAGGCAAGAAAGTGCAATTTAACAACGTGATCGTCATCATGACATCCAACCTGGGTGCCAAAGAAGCGATGGCGGCACTGGAAAGCGGCGGCAACAGCCTGGCTTTGGGTAACAACAACATCGAAAAATCGCCGGAAGAACAGCAAGAACTGCTGGGCCGTATCTACGGCCGCGCACGTGGCCAGTTCTTCCGCCCCGAGATGGTTAACCGTATCGAGGAACTGGGCGGCTTCGTCACCTTTATCCCGCTGGCATCCACTGTCATCGAGAAACTGGTTGAAAGCGAAGTTGGCAAAGTTGCAAAACGCATCAAGGATCCGTCCGGTGCCGGCTTCAAAAACGTTGAGCTGGAACTGAGCCCGGAAGTGAAAGCGCAGCTGGCAAAAGAAGGCTACAAACCTGATATGGGTGCACGCCCCTTGCGCAAAGTTGTCCGCGAGAAGATCGCAAACCCGATCGGCAAATGGCTGATGGGCAACAAAGCTGAACTGGCTCAATTCGCCGCTGAAAACGGTGGTGCCAAGCTGGTCATCAAGTCGCTGGACGCCGGTTTCAAACCGGAACTGGTCCCGGCCAAAGAGCCTGCACTGCTTGCAGCGCCTGCCGCCAACGACGATGCGAACAAAAAACCCGCTCGCAAGCCCCGCAAAAAAGCCGGCCCGAGCAACGACTAACGCCTGATACACCAAACACTGTTTGGTGAAACTGAAAGGGCCTCGTTTTTAAACGGGGCCCTCTCTTTTTGTTGCGCAGATATTCCATACGAAAGTTGTAATGTTAAAAAGACATCAGGCAGCAGGTGGTGCCTTGATCGTGGGACGGGCCAGTTTTGTCTCAGGCGGCGCACTTTTTGGCCCAGGTGGGGTTCCGGACGCGGGCGCTTTCGTGGCGGGCGGTTGAACGGCCTCATCCATATATTCATACAGATAAGCAAAACGTTTTTTAACACCCGCCGCCGGAAAAGCCGCCTGCTGGGCATGGGCCAGCACAGCTTTCAGGTCCAACGCCAGATACGGGTTGTTGCCGTGGGCAGCGGCTGTCTGTCGTTCTTTTGTTTTTTGATGGTCTTTCCCAAATACCCGCTGATAGCGGGCAATTTCTGCGGCTTCATACGCCCATTTTATTTTTTCGTGCCGCGCCAAAAGATTTTGCAAATCCGGGGCCCGGGCTGTTTGGGTAAAAACATCTCCGGCGTTATTCAATCTGCCTGCCGCGGCGCGTTTATCCGTATCAAAACCATCCGTGGAAAACGTGCGTATGTTATCCAGTTTGCCGGATGTAATGTCGGACAGGTAACTGAGCAGCTCATGGTTCAGATAAAAAAGCCGCCAGCCTTCCACATCGAAAACACGCTCAAACCCTGCCTGGCCGGCTGCGGCATAAGCTTCCATATCGCCTTTGCCTGAAGCCTTTGCGCCGTTCCAGGCATTTTCAATACGGTCATAAATTTCAGCATCCGCATAAACGCCATCGGAATAGCGCTGACGCAGATGATCCCAGACACTGTTATCACCCCGTTGCTTGGCTTCAAAGGCAATCAGCATTTCCGATGTCACCGCGGCAGCTTCAATCGTCAGGTTGCGGGCAACGCGGTTTTCAATATCCCAGTTGTAGTAATACGTCAGCAAATCGGTATTGTCCTGACGCGCGTGAACAATTTCATGCGCCACACGCAGCATCATCACCACGCTGTTATCCGCATCGGAGGCAAGAATGGCCCCCAGCCCTGACATATACTGCGCGCCCACCCCTGCGGGTAATTCCGACAAGGCACAGAACTGGATATTCTGTGCAGCCGCATATTCCACCAGCGGTGCCCCCAGCACAGGCAATTCTTTCAAAGCCTTTAGTGCCTGTTCGATATTTTTCTGGGCAAGAGTTGTGTCATCGCCAAGGCTAAAGCACAGTTTGTCCATGTAAGCCTTCATGCGGGCTTCGGTCGTCTGGTTGCTATTGGCGGGCAGTTGCAGGTTGCGGGCAAAAAGGGCTTCGGTCTCCGGCGGAAAGGGTCTGCTGCGCGATGGCGGATCCTGCACAACGCTCACGGCAGGCACGGCATGATGGTCTGCCGGCTGCGGACGCACAGGCGCGGTACCGCACCCCGTCATCAAAGCCAGGCCGGAAAAAGCCACCACCAGTTTACGGTGCCAGTTTTTTGCAGCCTTTTGAAAAGCCTGTCGCAGATGGCATTTATCGGCCATGCCCGTCGGTTCTCCCGCTTTTTGAAAACGGGTTTATTTTACCAATCAGGACATTAATGGCAATGTTGAATGCCTGTTTTTATAATTTTGTTATATTATAATGCAGTTTTTGATATTTTATTTAAAAACAAAGGCTTAAGCGGCCAGCATTCGGCCCAGCGGGTGCCCCCCCACCAGATGCAGGTGCAAATGGGGCACTTCCTGACCGCCATTAAGGCCGCAATTGGAAATCACGCGGTAACCCCCCTGATCCAACTTGGCTTCCCGCGCAATGCTGCCAAGCGCCTTGAACAGGGCGGCAATTTCTTCGGCGCTGGCGGCTTGTGTGAAATGGTCCATGTCCTTATAGGGCCCTTTGGGCAGCACCAGAATATGCACGGGCGCTTGCGGGCTGATATCGTGAAAGGCCAACACATGATCATCTTCGAATACCTTGTTGCACGGAATATCCCCGCGCAGGATTTTGGCGAAAATGTTATTGCTGTCGTAAGTCATACTATGCGGCCCTTTTTGTTTATAAAATCCTATCCTGACCCACAGTCTAGCAAAGCCGTTGTTTTCGCAAAAGGCTTGATGCGTTAACATGGCCATAAAATAACCGGAGCATCCCCCATGTTTGACCCGCCCCTTTTTGATATGACATTCAACGCAATCGCGGCTTTTCAACAGATGATGTTTTTTGTCGCCGGCTTACCGCTGTTCGCCCTGGGTACTTTTTTTGTGGTATATGCGCTGTATTGGTTTTTCTGCGCCAAACGCATCCCCGCGATTGTGATCGGCGTGCGTAAAAAAGGCAGCATTATTTACGCTGTCTACCGCTATGCCATGCCAGATGGTCAAATATATGAAACAACATCGGATACCGGATCCAACCTTTTGCGCGGCAAGGAAACGGGCCGCCCCGTGGTATTGCGCATCTTTGAAGATGACCCGACAGAAGTGCGTAGCGATATTCTGGGCATGATCTTGCTGGGCTTGCTGTTTGGCCTGCCCGGTCTTTTTCTGGTCTATAAAGCGCTGACCGATTACGACTTCACGGTGATGACCTTGGGCGCTGCCCTTATCTTCGGGCTTGTCGGCCTGCGCCGCCTGCATTTGTTGCTGCGCAAACAAGACGGGAAATCAGGTCTGGCCACATGGCGCCAGCAAATCAAACAAAAGCGCCGCCATCGGCCCATCAACGACATGCCGCTGCAAACACTGGAAGACTATCAACAAACCCCTGCAGCGCGACGCCAGCGCGCACTGATGCACGAAGCCAATCGCACAGGCGGGCCAATATTAAGTGCTATTGGCGTGGGCATGATTCTGCTTGGCCTTTATATCGGCAACCATACACAAGCGCTGGCCCTTTACGGTATAGAAACACAAGGTACAGTGATTGGGCTGGAAACAAACGGCGGGGATGCGCAATACCCTGTTGTCACATTCAAAACAATGGCTGGTGATATTGTCAATTTCCAAAGCAAACTGGGCACAGACCCGAGCCCCTATGACATTAAAGATAAAGTGACCTTGCGCTATATGGCACAAGACCCCGCAGGCACGGCTGAAATCGCCGGTACCGTACAAAGTTTTGTGATGCTGGGTATTTTGTTGATCGGCGGCACGATTATTTTGCTGGCAGGTCTTGCCGCTTTTTACAATTACCGCCGCGATCAACGCGCGATGGATGAAGGCATCGGCTAAACACACCGTGTCAAAACGCCAGACAAGAAAAGAGCCGCAATATGGTCCCCCGACCCTGCGGCTCTTTAGTATCCCTTGTTTATTGCGTCCAGGGAAGGACGTCACCCCAACAAGTTACCTGTTACAATTTATGCTATCATGCCTGCCGCTTGTGGCTTGCGCGTAACATGCTGTACAGCACGCGGCTTGCCAAAAGATTTGGATGGCGTGGACGCAGGATCCGCTTTTGCTTTCAAAACCGCTTTCGCGCGGCTGAGCTCTGCCAGTGTTTCGGCGTGCTGTGCGGAGTGTTTAATTTTTTCAATATTGTCTTCGACCTGTTTCAGTGACCAATCCACAATACCCTCGCGCGCTTTCAAAAAGGCGCGGCCATTTTCCGAGCTCAGCGCCTGCAGCTGACCTTCGGCATCGGCGTGATCTTTGTCAAAGCGCACAAACCGTGCCTTGTACTCGCCGTTGCCAAAATTGGCGTTCTGGTCGAAATGCACATTGGCGAATTTGAATTTGACGTTTGACATTCTTGGTCCTCCTGGAAGTTTTATTCTATAAGGATTTTCCGTCTGTACACCGGCCCGATGCCGCTGTGGGGTGCCGTAAATCCTATATAAGACTTTATGCAAATAAAGTTAATGATTGGTTACCTTTACCGTATAT